>Ga0210408_10003401_pt1 | contig 14740 bp, 14 predicted proteins | sample IncBWH4MmetaG_FD_155471 | JGI IMG/M metagenome (GOLD analysis project Ga0210408, IMG submission 155471) | Forest soil microbial communities from Barre Woods Harvard Forest LTER site, Petersham, Massachusetts, United States - Inc-BW-H-4-M | ecosystem: Environmental > Terrestrial > Soil >...
GTGGGCGACGTGCTCCGCATGTTCTTTCAGTTCTTCCGCTTCGTGTGGTTCCATTGGGGGACGACCTCCGACCAGTTTCTACTAGCTCTGGATATTGGACCTCGTGCGCGAGTGCGTCGCTTTGCCTCAGAGAAGTGCAGAGCGCAACTCGGAGCCAATCGTTCAGGGGTCTAGTTCATTACTTCCGCTTCCACCGCACGCCGTCCTTCGAATCCTCGATCACAACGCCCTTGTCGAGCAACTCTTTGCGGATCTGGTCAGCGCGGGTAAAGTTCCGCTGCTTTTTTGCCTGCGTGCGCTCCGCAACCAGCTTCTCGATCTCCTCATCACTCAGTGCCACGCGCGCCAGCAGCTCCGGTGCTACGTCCGCCAGGCGGCCCGACTGCTCGGCCCAGGCCAATGCGCGCCGTGTAGGTTCCTCGTCGCGGTCTCCCATCACATCGAAGACCGCATCGAAATCGGTGAGCACCTGCAGCACGGCATCACGATCACCGGCCCGGAACTGCCCTTTGTCCATCACTGTATTTGCGGTGCGCAGCAGGTCGAAGATCGGCGCTCGCGCTTCAGCCGTGTTCAGGTCATTGGCCATCGCCGCGAAAAAGGCGCCGCGCGCGGCATCCGCTGCCACTTGGATAGCCTCCGTCTCGCCCACGGCAAAGATTCCCTGCGAAAGACGCTGGTGGAATGTGCGCAGCCGGTCGATGGCGTTGGTGGCTTCTGCCAGCCCCTCAAAGGTGAAGTTGAGCTGATGCCGGTAGGGAACCGAGATCAACGCCAGCCGGATCGCTGATGCATTGTACCCCTTCAACAACAGGTCGCGCAGGGTGTAGAAGTTCCCTTCGCTCTTCGACATCTTGCGCCCATCCACCAGCAGGAACCGCACGTGCATCCAGTGCCGGGCCAGCGGCTTGTGCGTCACCGTCTCGCTCTGCGCGATCTCGTTCTCATGGTGAGGAAACATCAGGTCTTCGCCGCCGGCGTGCAGATCGAAGCTCTCGCCCAGATACTCCATCGCCATGGCCGAGCACTCAATGTGCCATCCCGGCCGCCCTCGGCCTATTGGGGTTTCCCAAGACGTCTCGCCGGGCTTAGCCGCCTTCCACAGTGCAAAGTCGCGTGCTGAGTCCTTCTCGTACTCGTCCACGTCCACCCGCGCGCCGTCTTCCATACCCGAAAGATCCTTCTTGCTCAGCTTGCCGTACTCCGGGAACTTCGCCAGCCGGAAGTACCAGCTCCCATCCTCCACCCGGTAGGCCGCACCAACCGACTCAAGCCTCTGGATCAGCTCCACCATCTTGTCGATGTGCTCTGTGGCACGGGCAATAGCCTCCGGCCGCTCCACCCGCAATGCCTCCAGGTCCTCGAAGAAAGCGTCCACGAATTTGGGCGTGTACTCACTTATGGGAACGCCTGCGGCCGCTGCGTTGCGAATGATCTTGTCGTCCACGTCCGTAATGTTCATGACGTGGCGCACCCGCATGCCGGCCACCTTGAGAAAACGCCGCAGCACGTCGACTTGAAGAAACGTCCTGAAGTTACCGATGTGTCCGTAGTCGTAAACCGTCGGCCCGCAGGCATACATGCGCAGCTCCGCGCCATCTGCCGCCACCAGCTCATCCAGTTGTCCCGTGAGGGTATTGAAGAGGCGAAGTGTCATTCGATCTACGGCTTGCCCGTCTTTCAAAATCGACCGTTTTCAGGCCTTTTCGATTGTAGCAGCGGAAGATTGGTGGCCAGCCGCGCGCACATCCCTGGCGTCGCAACGGTTGACTGTCATGATGTCCTGCTAAATTTTCGCGGGTTCCGATGAACAGGATCAGCGGCCCAGTGCCAGCGATGGATCGGCAGTCAAGGCGCTTTCAGCCCACTCGCCTGCCACGAATCGGGGCCATGCTGCCGCGGCAATCATCGCCGCGTTATCAGTCGAAAGCGCCAGTGTGGGAAACCCCGTGCGCACGCCCCGCCGCGCTCCCTCTTCCAGAAAACGCCTGCGCAGCTCGCGGTTGGCCGCCACGCCTCCCGTCACCATGACGCGTTTGGCCCCCAGAGTCTCTGCGGCGGCAAAGGTCTTCTTGAGCAGATCGCCCACAACAGCGTGCTGGAAGCTGGCCACCAGGTCCAGCACGCCCTGCGGTGCAAGCGCCAGAGCCTCTTCCCTCGTCTTCGGAGGCCGCGCGCCGGCCAGCATTGTAGCAATGCGCTCCTTCACCCCTGCCCGCATGCCGTTCAGCTCCACGTAGCGCAGCACCGCTGTCTTGATGCCCGAAAACGAAAACAGAAAGTGCGGGTCAAGTTCTGCGATCGGCGCAGTCTTCGCCGCCTTGGTCCGTGGAGGCTTGCCCGCCAGGTGCGCCTTGGTCTTGATCTGGGCAAACGAGAACGGCACCCCGTGCGGATCGCCAAACTGGGCCAGCGCATCGATCCAGGGCCCGCCCGGATAGCCCAGTCCCAGCAGCTTTGCAACCTTGTCATAGGCCTCGCCCGCGGCGTCATCCAAGGTCCGCCCGATCAGCCGGTACGTCCAGGTTCCATGAGCTGGTTGTGCCAGATAGAGGTGCGTGTGTCCGCCGGAAGCTACAAGCGCCAGCGACTGCTCGTCCTGCGAATTCTTCTCTTCCTGGCGCTCGTGAAGCAGCACCGCATGGATGTGTCCCTCAAGGTGGTTCACCGCGATCACCGGCAAATCGCGTGCAAACGCCAGGGCCTTCGCGTAGGTGATGCCCACCAGCAGTGCGCCCGCCAGACCCGGGCCCGCCGTCACCGCAACCGCATCCAGGTCGCCCAGCCCGACACCAGCCACGCCCAGCGCGGTCCGCACCACCGGCACAATATTGCGCAGATGCTCACGGCTGGCCAGCTCCGGCACCACCCCGCCATAGCGCGCATGCGTGCCGATCTGTGACGCAACAACCGAAGACAGCGTCCGCGCCCCGCGCTCGACCACTGCCGCCGCCGTCTCATCGCACGAGCTTTCTATCCCCAGAATCAAGCTGCGAGACATCATCTTCCAGTTTACGGGCGCGCCTTGCATCGCATCCCACCGCAGGGGCGACAATGGACCCAGTGCCCGTGCTCTCGCGCCAATTCGACGCCGCCCTCCGCATCGTTGAGGCCTTGCGCGCCGATGGACATGAGGCCTATTTGGCCGGCGGCTGCGTGCGCGACCTCCTCCTCGGCCGCAAGCCGGTAGACTTCGACGTCGCCACATCGGCCACACCCGAGATCGTCCTTAATCTGTTTCTGCGCACCTTCGCCGTCGGCGCGCACTTCGGTGTGGTTCTCGTCGCCGATGAATCCAAGGTCAACGAAGGTGAGTTGGCCCCACCGCAGGTGGTGACAGAAGTCGCTACCTTCCGCTCCGACGGTGCCTACTCCGATGGCCGCCATCCCGACGCCGTTCGCTACACCACCAGCGCGCGCGAAGACGTCCAGCGCCGCGACTTCACCATCAACGGCCTATTGCTCGATCCAACTGCGCTCGTCGGCGTTTCACACGACAACTTCCAGGCCGTACTTCGCGCCGGCCTGCACGACTATGTCGACGGCCTCGATGATCTCGAAGCCGGCGTCATTCGCGCCATCGGCAACCCGACCCTCCGATTTCAGGAAGACCAGCTTCGCCTACTTCGCGCCGTCCGGTTCGCCGCTCGTTTTAACTTCACGCTCGAACCCGCCACCTTCGCAGCCATTCGCCATTTGGCCGCTCGCATCACTGCCGTCAGCCGCGAACGCATTCGCGATGAGCTCACCAAGATGCTCACCGAAGGCCGCGCCCGCCGCGCCTTCGAGCTATTGGATGAAACCGATCTGCTGGTGCAGGTGCTGCCGGAGATCAGCCGCATGAAGGGCGTCGAACAGCCGCCGCAGTTTCACCCCGAGGGCGACGTCTTCATTCACACTATGATGCTGCTCGAACAGCTTGAGCCCGGCTGTGCCGCAACACTTGCCTGGGGCGCCCTGCTCCACGACGTCGGCAAGCCGCCCACCTTCCGCGTCGCTCCCGATCGCATCCGCTTCGACGGTCACGTCGAGGTCGGCGTCGCAATGGGCGCCGAAATCCTGCGCCGCTTCCGCTTCTCCAGCGAAGACATGCGCCAGATCCTCGACCTCATCGACAACCACATGCGCTTTGCCGATGCGCCGCGCATGAAGGCATCAACCCTCAAGCGTTTCTTCCGTTTGCAGAATTTCGAAGAGCATCTGAGACTGCATCGCATGGACTGCCTGGCTGCCCACGCCAACCTCGACATCTACAACTTTGTGCGCGAGCGCTACCAGGCAATGCCTGCAGAGCAGGTGCGCCCCAGGCCCCTCCTCACCGGATCCGATCTCATTGCCGCGGGCTACGCGCCCGGTCCGATGTTCAAAGCCATGCTGCAGGCCGTCGAAGACGCGCAGCTCGAAGGCTTGATCACGACGCCTGAAGAAGCCCTCGAGCTGGTCCGCCAGCAACTCGGCGCCGCGTAAGCCACCTCAAGCATCAACATGCGCCGCCTCAACGCTTTTTCGCGCCCGTTCCAGCAGCAGGCGCTGTTCGCGCGCATTCCGGGTCATCGCCGCCGCCCGCTCAAACTCCGCCGCCGCCTCTCCATGACGTCCAAGCCGCGCCAGCATATCTCCGCGCACGCTGGGCAGCAGATGATAGTTCTTCAGGAGTGGCTCGTTTTGCAGTGGCTCCAGCAGCCTCAGCGCTGCCTCCGGGCCTTGCGCCAGCCCCACGGCCACGGCGCGGTTAAGTTCGATCACCGGCGATGGCGTCAGCGCCGCCAGCTCGCCGTAGAGCGATACGATCCGAGCCCAATCGGTGTCTGCCGCCGTCATCGCCCGCGCATGACATGCGGCGATTTCGGCCTGCAGGCGATAAGGCCCCTTCACCGCCGTCAGCTTCTCTGCTCGCTCCAAGGCCGCCAGCCCTCGCCCGATCAACAGCCGGTCCCACAGAGCGCGATTCTGATCCAACAGCAGAATTGGCTCACCCGAGGGACCCACGCGCGCCCGGGCGCGAGACGCCTGGATCTCCATCAATGCAACGAGCCCGTGCACCTCGGGCTCTTTTGCCTCCAGTTCCGCCAGGATCCTCCCCAGGCGTAGCGCCTCATCGCAAAGCGAAGTACGCATCAGGTCCTCACCGGCAGTGGCCGAATACCCCTCGTTGAAAATGAGGTAAACCACTTCCAGCACCGACCCCAGCCGCGCCGCCAGCTCCCCTCCTCGCGGCACCTCGAAGGGGATTTTTGCCTCAGCCAACATGCGCTTGGCGCGCACAATGCGCTGCGCAATGGTTGGCTCGACGGCCAGAAACGAGCGTGCAATCTCGCTGGTGGTCAGGCCGCCCACCACCCGCAGCGTCATGGCTGCCCGGCTCTCCCGCGGCAGCATCGGGTGGCACGAGATAAAAATCAGCCGCAGCAGATCGTCGCCAATCGGATCATCAATCCGGCCCACAATATCAGGCGTGGTCTGTTCAAGCGCGGCCAAGGTGCGCGCCAGTTCTTCATTTTTGGTGGCGCTCATTGACTGGTGCCGGAAGTAGTCGATGGCCCGGCGCTTCGCCGTTGTCATCAACCATGCTCCGGGATTGGGAGGGATGCCCGTATCAGGCCACTGCTGGAGCGCCGCCAGCAAGGCTTCCTGCGCCAGGTCCTCAGCAAAACCCACGTCACGCACGATGCGGGTCAATCCGCCTATCACCTTGGCCGCTTCCATCTTCCAGATTGCGTCCACCGCGCGATGAGAATCGGGAGGGGTCATCCCTTCCGATCACAGCACGCCGGACTTCGAGAGCGCAAATCTCATCAAACGCAAGACGAGAGGCCACGATTCCGTGGCCTCCCGCAGGTCGTTCCTTCACATCGTAGAGATCAGCGGGGGTCTCAGGAGTCTCGACCCGGGCTCACTGTACATCTGTCGGCATCGGGCGCTGTCGGCATCGGGCGCTCATGGAGAATCATCCAGTTGATCCCGAACCGATCCCGTACTTGTGCGAAACGAGATGCAAAGAATGTTTCTTCGATAGGCATCAGGATTCGGCCGCCCTCGGAGAGAGCGGAAAGGACGCGCTCGGCCTCGCTGTCGCTGCTCATTCTCAACGTCAGATAAGCGCTGCGCATCGGCTCGGCATTGGGTATGTCTGCCGCCATCAGTTCAGAGCCTCCAATGCTGAGCTGCGCGTGCAGCACCGCATCCTTCCACTCCGGTCCCACTCGACTCGCTTCAGGCGCTTGGGCGTGGGTCATTACCATGCCGCGTTTCGCCCCGAGATGAGTCTCGTAGTACTGGATGGCTTCCGCGCAGGTACCGCGGAAGTTCACATACGTGTTCATCTTCATCGCCCTCTCCATTCCTCTCCAAGCTTGAGCAGATGCATTTGTCGCTTGCCGGTGGACTGCTACTTCGAGGCAAGCTGCGCCCGCAGTCGTTCTTCCCGCTCCCGGATCTCGTCGGTCATCACCGGCGCAAAATCCTCCGGCGTGAAGACTTGCCGTATTTCGATCTCCGACTCGGTGTGGAATGGATTCGGGCATCGCTTCACCCACTCGATTGCCTCTTCTTTCGACCGCACCTGCCACAGCCAGAAGCCGGCGATCAGTTCCTTGGTCTCCGCAAATGGCCCATCGATCACCGTCCGCTCCGCGCCCGAAAAGCGCACCCGGGCGCCTTTCGAGCTCGGTTGAAGGCCTTCACCGGCCAGCATTATGCCGGCCTTCACCAGTTCTTCGTTGAACTTGCCCATGTCGGCAAGCAGTTGCGTGTCGGGGAGTCCGCCTGCTTCGGATTCCTTCGTTGCCTTTACAATCACCATGAACTTCATTGCCATCTCCCTTGGATTCGGGTTCCGTTGGTGGTTCGCGGCCTACTTGCGCAAGGCAACTGCTTCGGCTTCGGCCCCCACGCAGGTGTCCATGCAGTTCGCGTCGTACAGCTGGCGCAGCTCGCATTCGCCCTGCCCCGTGAATTGCAGGAACTCCTTCGCGTACTCGACTGCAGCTTCCCTCGACGGCGCCTCCAGGATTGCGAAGCCGCCCACAACCTCCTTGGCCTCGGTGAAAGGCCCGTCAGATACGGTGAACTTGCCGCTGTCCACACGGACGCGGGCGCCTAAAACGCTGGGAAGGCAGCCCTCCGTCGCCAGCAGCTTGCCGCTCTTCATCCAGTCTTCGACCAGTTGGCCCATTCTCGCCATCTCTTCCGGGCTCGGTGGGGTGTTGCTCTCAGGGTGCTTGTAGATGCTCAAAAATCGCATGGGAAGTTCCTCCTTATGTGTTTTGGCCGGATAGGAAAGCTCATCATCCGGTTTCATGCATACATCGAATGGGCTCCGACCAGATCGACAATGTTGCGAATTTTTTTTCGTGACCCCGGCGCCGCCGGGAAATGGCCTTCCGACTCCAAAGGAAAAGCTGCCGCGCCCTTACCTTAAGTGCGCGGCAGCCTTGGTTTTAGTCTGAAGAGTCGCTAGTTCCCGCTGGCCGCAACCGCCGCCGGCTTCTCTGCGATCGATCGCATCTTCAGATACACCGAGTTGGTCCAACCGAAGCCGATCTCGTTGTGTTTGTACCCTGTGGCCACCTTTACGTTCGCATTGCGGGTCACCACGTTATATTTTTCGCGAATTGTCCCGTCTTGGGCGAAGCCCTCGTCCACCGTCTCGTCAAAGTGCTTCGCGATCCGTGCCGCTTCCTCATGGAAACCCATGGAATCCAACCCCGCCACACCAATCCAGTTGGTCGGCGCCCAGCCGAACGGCTCGTCCCATTGCAGCCCTGTGTCGGTGTTGCTCATCGAGAGCCCGCCGGGACGCTCGAAGAGGTTCAGCCTGTCCACCACTTGCTTCGCCTCCTCCCGCGTGGCCTCGCCGCCCCACAACGGATACAACTGGGCGATGTAGGCGTACGTGTCCGACCGGCCGTTCATGAAGTCATAGTCCTCGAACATCCCTTCCCTCGCCCGCCAGAGATACTTGTGGATGGCAAAATTACGAGCCTGCGCGCGCTTGTCCCAACCCACCGCATCGCCCGCCTTGCCCAGCACGTGGGCAATGTGTTCCATGTCGCGTTCATAGCGATAGAGCAAGCTATTCAGGCACACTGGCGCATAATGATGCGTCTCGCCTGAGAACGGCCCGAAGCGGTTGCTCGGGTCGAACCCCGATTCCCGCATGGCCCGGTCGCCCAGGTAAAAGTCCTTGCTCAGCCGGAAGCCATCAGCCCACGCGTGCAGGCACACCCCGCTCGAATCCACGTCGCAGCTCGTCTGCTTCAGCCGCTGCGCCTCGCCCTTGTCAGGATGCTCCGAGCCCTTCACCAGGAACCCGTCGCCGCCCATGTGCGCATGCGCCACCAGCCACCGGATCACGTCGGGATAATAGGTGCTGTCGTCGGCCATCTCCGGCACCGGCCCGGTACCGTAGTCGAAATACCGCGCCAGCCCCGTGATTCCGGCATGATGCTCCGGCCGCTCCCACACCGAGTGATCCTTCTTAGCCAGCGAGTAGGCGCGTTCCAGCCACCGGCGTGCTTCGCCCCGACCCTCGGGCGTCTGCGGAAAGCTCGCCGGATTCTCATAGACCGCCCGAATCATCGAGGTGAGAAACGGCGGCTGCGAGCGCGTCAGGTAGTAGGTGCGGTTGGCATTCAGCACTCCACCATAGTTCTCGATCTCGAAGAGAAAGTTGTCCACCATCCCCTTAGCCAGTGCCTCGCGATGATCGGCCTCGAGCCCCAACAGGATGAAGTAGCTGTCCCAGCCGTACATCTCGTTGAAGCGGCCGCCGGGCACAACATACGGTTCCGGCAGATAGAGCAACCCTGCGTTGGTCAATTCTTTGGGATCGATGTCGCCCAGCTTGTCGATATGACGCGGAAGGCTCAGCACCTTCACGCCGCACTTCTCGGTGAGCGCTTTGACGGCATCCGGCGCCGTCATGCCTGCAGGCAAATACAAAATTGGGTTGGCGGTTACCTTGATGTCCACCAGCGAGTGGCAATCGGTCATGGAGCGTGTCAGCGTATCCCAGGCAGCGTGGATGTAGTGCAGCGTGGCATCCGAGTTCGGAACTGCAACCTGCCCTGCCTCCTGCGCGCTTGAGATGTGGATTGCGGCTACTGCAAAGACAAACAAACGAACCAATTTCATGGAGTGCTCCGCCGGGTTCCCGGTCGATGCACTGGAGTGTATCGCACCGCGTATGCAGCACGCCGCAGCTTTTTTCCGCGCACGCGGGAACAGTTCGCCGAGCCACGGTGTCTACACAAGCACAGTGGTTCCGATAGGGATGTGCAGAGTGCCCCGATGCGTGCCTCGCCACCCGCTCCCCGCGCCATGATGTAACGGCGCAGAGCGGCTTGGCTGCCTGCGCGCAAAAAATGCCCGCCTCCCGTTCGGCGCGGCTGACAGCAATCACGGGAGGCAGGCCATGTTTGAAGATGCAACCTTCGAATCCACCGGCAGAATCCGCACCCGCAGCCGCCGCTGGATGATCGCCACCTTCGCCCTCAACGCATCTGTGCTCACAGTGCTGATCCTCATCCCGCTCCTCTACCCTGAAGCATTGCCTGACCAATTCCGTAGCATTCTGCTCACCGCGCCTCCACCGCCGGCGGCGCAACCCGTACCACGCCCGGAGCCGGCGCGCGCGTTCCATGGTCGCTCCGAACTGATCGGCTTGCAACTCACAGCCCCGCATCTGCTCCCCATCGTGTTCCACGAGCCCACCGGCCCCGAGGCCGCGCCCGGCGACTATCAGCCTTTGTCGATGGACCAGGGTCCCGGCATCCCCGGCGGCGATCCCTTCCGCCACAGCGCGCAACCCTCAGTCCGCCTCGAACCCACGCCGACCAGCCCAAAGCACATCTCCTCCGGAGTGGCCGCCGGCCTGCTCATCCAGAAAGTCATCCCGACCTATCCGCCCATAGGCAAAGCCGTCCGCATTGAGGGCACCGTCGTTCTCGCGGCCCTCATCTCCAAGTATGGCGTCATCGAGAATCTGCGCGTCGTCAGCGGCCCGGCCATGTTGCAGCAGGCCGCCATCGACGCCGTCCAGCAATGGCGTTATCGCCCCTACATGCTCGACGGCGATCCCGTTGCCATGGAAACCACCATTAACGTGGTATTTTCGCTGGGTCACTGAGCGCAATTCGTTTTTCCAGCTGGGCAAGGCACAGCCTGAGCGAGACTGCGCCGGCCCGCTTCGCCGATTCGTGAACCAGCGAATCAGCGAAGACATCTCTCAGACATTGGAGTGCAATGCGAAATCGAGTACCCGCGGAGGGGAGATGACCACTTGCTCGAATTTCCAGGGCCGTTGCGAGTCACCGCGGTAAAGGCAGCGCACAAAGTAGAGACAGCGGTGGTTCTCGAGCGCCTTGTCGCGCACCAGTCTTTCCAGCCTGCGAAATTCGCCGATGTTCAGCTTGCCTAATTGCGGCACGAGGTTGATGTCGGTTCCTCCGCCGATCGAGTGAGCCATCAGGTGCCCGCGATGCAAGCCCTTACCCGCTTCGAGCGGATGTCCCGCCATACGCGCGGCATCGCGTTTGTGCGTCGCGAACACGGGTATTCCGTAGCTCACGACGACGCGCTGGAGTCGTAGGTCAAAAATGTAGTTGAATGCGGTCCCGCAATCGCTTAGATTTACGGAAAACAATTCAGCCTGTGGATCGCTATCGTAGTACTCATCACACCACATCGGCTCGAGGATTTCCGCGATTTCGCCGACGATGTCTCGTCCCTTGTAGTCGCGGAGAATCGCCTCGTACTCCAACCGGGAGAGCGCTCTTTTAGGCATCGGAAACACTCCCTAGTAGTGTGAGCGATTGTACCGTGGGCCCGGTTGCGCCCAGATTTATTTCTTACGCGCTCGCCTGCAGCTTCTCTTTCGTCAACTCATTCCACGTCGCGATCGCCTCCGGCACCGGCGGGCTCACGATCCCCGGCGCCACGCGCTGCAGAATCCGCTGCGGCTCCAGGTTCCCTTCGGGCCCGCGCAAGAGGCCCTTCACCCAGCCCACCGCCGCCAGACCTCTGCTGCCGGTGAACGTCTGTTCGATATAGAACCATCGCTCATCCCAGCAAACCAGCCGCGAGCCAAGCGCGAACGGCGCAAACAACGCCAGCGAGCGCCGGTACGTCATCCACACCGCACCCACCAGCGGCGTCCATCGCAAACGAATGATGTGCTCCAGTAGCCGCGTCCGCGCCAGCAGGCGCGTGCGTCCGTAGTCCATCAGGCTCAGATAGCGCGCGTTGTTCAGGTGCATATTCAGGTCGATGTCGTTGGGCCACACGCGCAGCCGCAGGCAATCCTCATCGAGCACGCCTAACGGCGGGAGCGGTGCAATATGCTGGCGGATCGCCAGCGCCGGAATCCGCACAAAGCTGATGAAGTGCGACACAGTCTCGCCCCCCAAAAATGATTCAAGCCCAGTGTAGAAGGCCGGTTAGTGCTATGTCCCTCCGCCCCTTCGTGCCTCCGCATGTGGCGGACCGCGGGTCCCATCGGCGACAATCACATCTGCTATGCCTAAGCTCTCGCGCCGCGCCTTCATCCAGACCGCCTCCGCCGCAACCTTCGCCGCCGCAGCCTCACGCACACAGGCTGCAGACGAACGGCAACGTGTCTTCATCGGTTCCAATACGCCCGACGGCATTCTCGCTTTCGACTGGGATTCCGACACCGCGGAGCTCGCGCCGGCAGGCCGCGCCGCCAAACTCAGCAATGTCGATTGGATCACCTTCTCGCCCGACCGCAAATTCGTCTACGCTGCATCAGAGGTCGACACCTTCAACGGCAAGCCCACCGGCGGGGTCGCCAGCTACACATACGCCGACGGAAAACTCACGCCCCTCTCATCACAGAACTCCGCGGCCAAGGGCACCTGCCACGTGGGGCTCGATCACGCCGGCCGCGTGCTGCTCTCAGCCGACTACGGTGGCGGATCCGCGGCTAGCTTCAAGATCACCAGCGGCCGCCTCAGCCCCGCAGTCTGGTCAGAGCACTACACCCAGCACGGCCCCAATGCGGAGCGCCAGGAAGCCGCACATGCCCATTTCGTGTCCTTCTCGCCTGACAATCGCTACGCCTACATCAACGACCTCGGCGGCGACTGCATTCACATCTACGCGCTTGACGCAGACACTGCCGGACTCAAGCCCGCGGGCTCGTACACTGCCAAGCCTGGCTCCGGCCCGCGCACGCTTCACTTCCATCCCAATGGCGTCACGGCTTACTGCATGAACGAGCTGAACTCCACGGTTGACGTTCTCAAATGGAACAAGGCAGACGGCAGTCTCGCGCCGGTTACGACGGTCCACCTGTTGCCACGCAATGCCAAGGGCGTGTCCACAGGTTGCGACACCGTGATCACTCGGGACGGCGGCTTTGTGTACTTTGCCAATCGCGGCAACGACTTCCTCTATAGCTTCAAGGCCGACACCGGCACTGGCGCTCTCACGCCCATTGCGCGCAGCAATTGCGGCGGCAAAACGCCCCGCAATTTCACTCTCGATCCCACCGAGAAATGGATGCTGGTGGCCAACCAGAACTCAAGTGTTATAAGCGTCTTTGCCCGCGATCCAGAAACCGGCGCCCTCGCTAACGACGGCAAGAGCTACATGTGTCCCGCACCCATGTGCATCCTCTTCGCATAAGCCGGGCCAGATCCGGCCTGCAGATGCAGCCATCGGCTCAGGCCTTCGCCGGCTTGGTAAAACCCGCAAACACCAGTCCGGCAAACACCGCTACCACCGGTCCCAGCAAAAGGTATCCAGTGGCGGTCAGCAGCGTCTGAACCAGTGCCTGAGTTGCTTCCGAGCCGATCGCCAAACCCTGGTACTGCTTCCATGGGTCGGCGGTCTGCCCGGGCGAATAGGAGTAGAACGAGCCGGCGATCAGCGCGGCAAACGCCATCAGGCAGCTCACCATGGCGCTCCACACTGCGCAGAGCACGGCGAACCCCGAACCGTAACCGGAGCGCACTCCGCGGCTCCCGCCGGTGCCCCACAAAACCACCGCGGCGGCCATCAGTCCATATTGCAGGCTGTGTCCCTGTCCGGATTCAGCCGCTCCGGGCCGTCCGGAAAACAGCACCGCAGCGGCCAGCAGAAGTCCGGCAAACAGTCCGAACCAAGCCGCGGTGAACAGGCACTTCCGCGCGCCGTTATCGCGGGCGCTCCCAATCCAAAACGAAACTCCCAGGTAGCCAATCAGGCCTACGGCCGGGTCAATTCCTGTAGCCCCATTGCCGGGAAGCGCAGTCACCTGGTCCCAGGGCCAGAGGCGATACCCTAGAACACCCAAGTCTGCCAGGATCAACAAAACCAGGGGAGCGCGAAAGATCGGCGACCGTTTCTCAATGCCCATTTCTTAATGTGGCTCCCCCGAAAACCCAATTGATAGGCAAATTTATTCAGCCTTCCTCTTCACTTGCCCCGTCCACCTCTCCCCGCCGTTCCCAATCCGGCCGGAGAGGGTCCTTCAAAGACCTCAATGCCATGCGGGAAGGCAGGCATTGAATTGGTTGCAGGTGGGATCAATAGAAACGAATTCCAGGAATCAGTCTACTCTGGCAAATTGACGGCTACGCCCCTTGCAGCACCGGTGAGCCGAGCGCGGCGTCCGGAACTTCGTGCGCTGCCGCTTCTACGCTCTCCACCGCGACATGGGCAAGCTCCCACGCCGAACGATCCTTGAGGAGCCGCGAAACCAGCGCCGTGTGCATCGCGTGGCCCGCCCTTTCAGCCACCACGCGGCCCTCGATGCGCCGCCCTGCCAAGGCCAGGTCGCCAATCAGGTCGAGCACCTTGTGGCGCACATATTCATCCGAAAAGCGTAGCGGTCCGTTCTCAGGCCCGCGCGGCCCCAGGATGATTGCATTCTCCGGTCCCGCGCCCCGAATCAGCCCCATGTCTCGCAGACGTTGCTCATCTGCCTTGTAGCCGAACGTGCGCGCCGGCGCAATCGCCGTTCCGTACGTATCTGAAGCCAGATCCACGCTGGTGCTTTGCTGGCCGATCGGTGCGGGGAAATCGATCGCATACTCGATCCGATAGCCCGTTCCCGGATACAGGCCGATGAACTTGTCCCCGTCTCGGACCTCAACCGGCTTCAGCACCCGGATGTACTCCCGCCGCCGCCGCTGGGTGCGAATCCCCACATTCAAAAAAGCCTCGACGTAAGGCTGCGCGCTTCCGTCCAGAATGGGCAGTTCCAGGTTGTCCAGCTCCACGATCACGTTGTCCACGCCCGTGCCGATCAGGGCCGACAGGAGATGCTCGGTCGTCGAGATCAGTACACCCTGCCGCATCAGGCTGGTGGCGTAGCTCACCTTGGCCACGTTACGGCCGATGGCGGAAATCTCGAAGTTGTCCAGATCGGTGCGGCGGAAGACGATTCCTGAGCCGGCCGGTGCCGGCAGTAGCCTCATTGTCACGGGCGCCCCCGAGTGGAGCCCGATTCCCGACACTTCAATGGCCGCGGCTATGGTCTGTTCCAAATGGGCGGGTTGGGACAATACTCTGCTCCTACGGGGTGCAACTACACTCCAGGACCTCTTGGGGACGTACACGTAGATTAGATGCTTTGTCCAAATTTTCCACCGTGGCATTTTTGCCACACTCTTCCCCGGTAAGCCGCGCTTTTCGTGTAATTTTCGGATTTCATTCGTCTTTTTTCGCGGGTTCCATATCAAGAAAAGGCACTTTCCCACGCGCCTCCCGCGAATGTCTGCTTCATCCCGCATGT
>Ga0210408_10003402_pt1 | contig 14737 bp, 14 predicted proteins | sample IncBWH4MmetaG_FD_155471 | JGI IMG/M metagenome (GOLD analysis project Ga0210408, IMG submission 155471) | Forest soil microbial communities from Barre Woods Harvard Forest LTER site, Petersham, Massachusetts, United States - Inc-BW-H-4-M | ecosystem: Environmental > Terrestrial > Soil >...
GTAGGCGAAGTGTGCCATCCAACCTAGACTCACCCCGTTGACTCAAAGTCGGCTCGCCTTGAGAGCCTGCACGATAGCGACTCGTTCATCGATCACTGAAGATCAAGCTACACCGGTGACGAGGAACTCTTGCTATGGTTCGCACAGAATTCAGAAATCCGCGGTTCAGGACACAAATTTAAGGAGAAAACGCAATGAACTCAAGAACAGCTCGAACAAAATGGTCGCTAGTGCTTGCGGTCGCGGTGCTTTGTCTGGCCACAGCCCTTAGCATGACAGCACAGGTGCAGACAACAACGACTACAAGCGCCGACAAGGCCTCAGTGGTCACCAAGGTCGAGAAAGGCGAAATTGTTTACATCGACGGCAACAACGTCGTCGTCAAGATGGAAGACGGTTCCCTTCGCCATTTTGACAACGTGCCCGACAGTGCCAGAATTACGGTCGATGGCAAGGAACTGGGCGTCCATGATTTGCAGGTGGGCATGAAGGTCCAGAGAACGATCGCCACCAGTACCACTCCAAAGACGATTACCACGGTGAAGAGTGTTACGGGGAAAGTATGGCATGTGACCCCACCCAGTTCCGTCATTCTGACCTTGGAAGATGGCACCAACCAGCAGTTCAAGATTCCCAACAACCAGAAGTTCAATGTTGATGGACAAATGGTGGATGCCTGGGGCTTGAAAAAGGGAATGAAGATTTCGGCGACCAAGGTAGTTGAAGAACCGATAACGGTGGTTGAGCAACAGCGAAAACTAACTGGCACGATGCCTCCCCCACCGCCGGCGCCGCCGGCCGATCTTCCAGTCATAGTCTTTGTAAAGGTAGCACCGCCGGTCGAAACCGCCGCTGAGACCGCACCGGCAGCGCTACCCAAGACGGGAAGCCCGTTGCCCTTGATTGGCTTCTTGGGCTTGTTGTCACTTGCTTCCGCATTTGGCGTGAAAGTGGTCCGCACCAAGCTCGGAAACTGAGCACTGAGTACCTGATCCGGTAGGGGTCTTGCCAAGACGCGAGACCTCTCCGAATCTGGCTTTTTTCCCTGCGGGCGAAGGCATTTACGGCATGAAGCGGCGGCAAGTACACCGCTGTTTAATGTCCCACTCGATCTGTGTCCCTCCACCGGCAAGAAACGACGGGTGATAAACGTGCCAGTACAGCTCTGACCTCCAGTTCGCCAAACGAAAGCGGGCATGGAAGTTTGGACCCGTCTGGACAGCCGTCGCGCCAATAGTCTGAAGAACCTGCTTATTTCGGCCTTGTGGAGATTCGTCCTGTCAGATGGGCACACTCGCATGATTTCCCATCGTGAATTGCGTGAACCCGACCCAATGTGGCGGACCTTGAGTGGGGTTCTCATCTTAATCGTCTTCCTCAGTGGTGTTTTCTTTGTTCCAGCATCTTGCGGCCAGGTAACGGGACAACTCGAAACGGCAAATACTCGCACCGAAGGAAAGACGGAATCGGCCAAGACGCAAGACAGCGGAGGGAGCAGTCAGTCCCCGGCATCTACAAAACCTGAAAAAGATCCGAAAAAAACCAAAAAAAAGAAGCTCCCGGGTCGCGGCTCTATTCTTGTGGCTCCTCTTCCAATTGTGAGTCCGGCTATTGGAAACGGACTCATCCCGATTGTTGGCTACATTTTTCCCTTCAGCAAGAACGACAAAGAATCGCCTCCTTCGACCATTGGAGGATTAGGCATTATTACAAACAATGGGAGTCGCGGTTTCGCTTTGGGTGGGCAGTTGTTTTTGAAACGCAACACCTACGAAGTCACGTTCGGTTACGGTAAGGGCAATTTGAACTACAACCTGTATGGCATCGGCACCATCGCTGCCCTGCAAGGACTCAAACTTCCACTCGAACAATCAGGCAAGGTCTACTTTGGTGAGGTGTTGCGTCGCGTCTGGTGGAAGATTTTCGTCGGTCCGCGATTCTGGGAGGGGACCTCGTTTGTTACGGTGCGGCCCAACAGTGGAGGGAATCTTCCGCCTATTCCGCCAGACGTCGGGCTCCATTCAAATTTGACGGCCCTTGGTATCCGCGTGGTCCGCGACACGCGACCGAACCACTTTTACCCAACCGCTGGAACAAAGCTGGAATTCACGTCCAACTTCTACGCCAAGGCGCTAGGCAGCAAGTATTCGTATCAATCCTACCAATTCCGCTTCAACAAATACTGGAGTTTGGACAAGATTCAAGTCCTTGCCTACGATCTCGCTGTCTGTGATACGGGAGGCAGTCCCCCCTTTTACGGGAATTGCATTTATGGGACAAACAACGAACTGCGGGGATATGCGGCCGGTCAGTTTATTGATCGCCACATGTTCGCCACCCAATTGGAGTATCGCCTGTCTCTGCCGAAGAACTTTGGCGCGGCCGGATTCGTCGGCGTCGGCGAAGTATTCCCCGGCGGGAGCCACATCTTCAGAGTCAATCAGGTCCTGCCCGCCATAGGCGGAGGACCGAGGTATGAACTTAGCAGCAAGTACCATGTCAATCTTCGTACCGACTTTGCCCGGGGCAGGAACAGTTGGACCTGGAGCATGGGTGTTGGCGAGGCATTCTAGCCCACGTCTTTGGTGTTTTCCGCTTCATCCCGCTTTTCTCAGTTCTGCCGACATGGCCTGTCACAACTGACAGTTGTTGCTCATTCACGGCCCTAGTGCAGTAAGAAAGGTCTATGCTGCTCTCTGTACATCATTTACGGCGATGAAATAGGCAGCGGGGGAGAATGTTGGATTTCATTTCGTATCGGCGTGCGCGCTCGCTCGGCCTCTCCCTGTTGGCGCTCCTATTCCTGATTGCCTGCAACAGCGAAAAAGGTCCTTCACCCGCTGCGAAGGAAGAGGCGAAAGCAATTGCGACTCAGCCCCATTCTGCAACTCTGATGTTGCCCGCCAACTTCGAGCGCCACACCGGCGATCTCGATGACATGGTAAAGAGGCGCAATATTCGTGCGCTGATCCTGCTTAACCCGATCGGATTCTTTTATCAGAACGGTCACCCCAAGGGCGTAATGTGCGAGTCTTTGCAGGAATTCCAAAAGTTCACCAATAAGAAACTGAAGACTGGCAAAGTGGGGCTGCAGGTCGTCTTCATCCCTGTACGCGCCGATCAAGTTGAGGAGTATTTGACCGAGGGCCTGGGAGATTTAGTTGCTTACGGAGTCACCATCACGCCCGATCGCGAGAAGAAAGTTGCATTCTCGGCGCCGCTTCTGAACGACGCTACCCAGGTTATCGTAACCGGACCTGAATACGCCACGGTATCTACACTCGAAGGTCTCGGTGGAAAGCATGTCTTCGCTAATCCACTAACCATATATTTTGAGAACTTGAAGAAGGTGAACGAGTCACTGCAAAAGGCGGGAAAGACGACCATCGCGATCGAGGCTGCGGACCGAAACCTGGGAGACGATGATCTGATTCAAATGGTGGGCGCCGGGTTGATCCCCGCCACAGTCACGACGAAGTTGCGCGCCGACCTCTGGTCTCAGGTGTTGCCGAATCTCAAGCCACACCCGGAACTGGTCATCGCCAGCAATCAGCAATTGGCATGGGTGATGCGCAAGAATAATCCCCAACTGAAGCAACTGGTCGACGAGTTTGTGAAAGGCCATGCTGCCGGAACTTCGTTTGGAAACACTCTGCTGAGGCGCTATCTCCAGAACACCAAGTGGGTCAAGAACTCGACGTCCAAGGAAGAGATGCAAAAGTACGCTGCCATCGGCAAGCTCTTTCAAAAATACGCCGCGGAATATGACTTTGATTTCTTGATGGTTGCAGCGCAGGCCTTCCAGGAGTCCGAACTGAATCAGAGTGCGAGGAACCCGAGCGGCGCCATAGGCATAATGCAGGTTATCCCGAAATACGCTGCAGCCAAACCCATCAACATTTCTGACGTGGCCAACGCCGATGGTAATGTCCACGCGGGAGTCAAGATGCTGCGCAACATTGCGGATACCTATTTTAATGACCCGAAGTTAGAACCCATGAACCGAACACTGTTCGTATTTGCCAGCTACAACGCTGGTCCGAACCGCATTCAGAGGCTCCGCAAGAAAGCGGCTGAGACTGGCCTTGACCCGAATACTTGGTTCGGGAACGTAGAACTTATTGCTGGCAAGGACATTGGTCAAGAGACGGTTCTGTACGTCGGTAACATTTACAAGTACTACGTCGCCTACAAACTGGCGCAGGAGCAAGGCAAGCTTGAGCCGAGATAACGGACAATTGGCCTCGTCCTCAGCTTTTTATTTCTAGTTGAAATTCTTGAAATGAGTGGACCGATGCCTCGTCGTCGGATTCGAAGAACAGCTCGCTATCTGCCGCAATAGGCCAGGGCACGACCCGTCCAGATAAACACAAAATCCGTTGTGTTGACCGTGATAGAGAACCGCATTGTTCCTTTGGGATAACACCCCTCCACAGAGCACAGAAGGGAATAGTTGCGAGGGTCCTGGGTGACAAATGAAACCGTTAATGCTGAATTGCGCGTCACGGTGAAGGCTTTAGATGAAGAGTTCGACGAAAAGAAGTTCTGGTTAGGAAAAAAGCCGTTCGAAAAACAATGCAGCCTTGCCAGCTCCCACGCCTCTTTGCGCTCTTTCTTGCGGAGGCCTTTCTTCGTCAGAACGATCGAAAGCGGGAGAGCCAAGTGCCCATCAACACCGAGACCGCTCTGCCGGATGGAGAGTCCAGAGTCCGTATTGTTCACAATCGTTGTTGTGAAAATCAGGAACTCCCCCGCTTTCCCCATGCCGATTCTCTCGAATCCCGCCCTGGAGCTAACCTCGATTCCCGCATGGCTCAGTCTGTGGATTGCATTGCCTGTTACGGGGTCTTGAATGCTCGAGGACCCCACGCCTGAAAGATTGCTTTCATCCCACACAAATGCGCTCACAGCCTCCGCTTTGAATGTGGGTATAGCGTTTTGGGCAAACAGGAGCGAAGTGAAGACAACAACCGCGAGCGTCACTGTAAGGGTACCTTGCATTGTGAATGCATGAACTGCGATCCCGCAAGATTCAACAAAGGACCTGCAGAAACAACAGCCGCTCATTCCCATGACTTGTGAAGACAGCCCGTCATTCGAAGGACAATCAGCAGCTTTGCGTAATACAACAACAGGCGCTCACTTTTGCGTAACCAGTTCATCCCATCTCGTTCTGTCGCGGGGTCGAGGCGTCAACAAGCTATTGGGCGTTATCACCTCACCGTGATGCGCCGGGGAGCGCAAGCGACTTCTCGTGCGGATGGTAAACAGAAAGAAAACAAGAACGTAACTGTTATTAGTGACAGTCGGCTTCCGGATGCGCAGGGTCGATGTCGTCCAGTCCTTCCCGGATTGAAGCCGGAATCGCAGAACTCTGTTGCAATGGCTAGTACTTTTGACAGTAGATGCGCACTACACGCCAACCTAACATGGGCGCTAATTCTAAGGGTCTGGTCTGCGGAGGACTGCGATGCAAGCGTTCCGTTGGAGAAACATTCCGTTTGGTCAAGTCGACACACAACCACTCGTGAAAACAGGCGTGGTCTGGACTGTGTAAGGAATTATGAACTGCGGATATCACCTCCGAAAACGCCTGAGTTAACCGAGGCAACTTAGAAATGAAGGAAGAGTTGATGGATTCGATTTCAAGACCAACTGGAGAAATGCTATGCGAATGTTACTCGCTATCTGTGCCTCGATTGCTTTGTTAACGGCGGCCGCTCCGGCACAGACCCCGACTGCCCCTGCGGCGCCCCTGACCGACAGCGATATCCAACTGATGCGGTCGGATGTCCAAGCGGACAAAAACGAGATCATTCTTGCCACGATGCAATTCACCGATGCGGAATCCAAAGCATTCTGGCCCGTCTATCGGGACTACGCACGTGACCAGCACCTGATCGCTGACGATCGCATCCAGCTGATCAAAGACTACGCGAAGGACTACGACAATATGGACGATGCGAAAGCGAATGGCATGTTCCAGCGTATGAATAATATCGAGGACAAGACCTTGAAGTTGCGGGGGGACTATTGGCCGAAGTTCATGAAAGCCCTGGGTGCGAAACGAGCCGCAAAGTTTTACCAGGTCGATAACCGAATCAATCTGATCATCAACGTGCAGCTGACGTCTGCTATTCCTTTGATTCCGTAGCTGATGAGTTTGCAGCTAAGTAGGCGGTCGCCAGTGAACGTCAGAGGCCCTGGTCGACAAATAGTGACAGTAAAGGAGAATGTAATGCTCAGCAAACAGAACAACGCAGTGGTTCGGATCGCGTTTCGGGTTGGTCTTTTCCTGCTCGTGTGCGGATTCGTGTCGGCACAGGACATCAAGACCAATTACGTCCCGGGTACCGACTTCTCGAAATACAAGACCTACAAGTGGGTCGCCATCGAAGGTGCCGAGAAGCCAAACGATATTGTGGACCAACAGATCAGGCAGGCGGTTGATACCCAAATGGCCTCCAAATCGCTTACCAAGACTGACGACGACAAGGCTGATCTGTATGTTGGCTACCAATTGTCGATCACTCAGCAGCAACAGTGGAACGCCTACAGTTCGGGAGGGATGCGGTGGGGTGGTGGCATGGCATCCGCTACCAGTTCTACCATTCAGATTGGCACCCTGGGTTTCGATGTATACGACACCGGGGCGAAAACACTTTTATGGCGAGGCACTGCAACCAAGACCTTGAACCCGAGTAAGGATCCACAAAAGAATCAGGATCGCTTGAACAAGGGAGTCGCAAAGCTTCTCAAGGGCTTTCCTCCAAAGGCCAGCAAGTAAGCTAGGACTCAGTTCTGTGACCATGCTTGGGGTCCGGCAACGCTCGAGTTGTTCGGATCGCGCATTGGGAACAGCATTTCGCGCCTGTTCGTCTCCAGAACGGACCGTGCCGCCTGACCAGCGCCGGAGGTTCCCCTGCATGGTGCCGACAAAGATCGAGGGGCTTGATGTTCGCAGGCTGGCCAATCACCTTTCGTGAAGCCCGTAATGCGTCCCCATCCGCCTCTGAAACTCCCTTTAATGGAAAAGTGCAGGACATGGATATTGGGAGCGTCCCATATCTTGTTTACGAATGCGTTCAGAGGCGTCGGTGTGCTCAAGCCAGGAACTGAACCAGGATGACTTCGCCATCCAGCCGGCAAGAGAGATCGAGACAAACGCTGAGAGGGTGCCCTGGAGAGCTCGGTCATGCGAAATTGCGACGCCCACGCCGCGGTCGACATAGGTGAAACACATGCAATCGACGCATCACACACATCGTAGTTCACTTCGAGAAGGTTTTCCCCAATTGCTACTGCTTCTCCTGTTCCTCACCGCAGTTTGCTCTGCACGCGAGCGAAAAGACGTCCTACAATTCAACAACGGCGACCGCATCACGTGCGAGATCATGAGGCTTGATAAGGGATTGTTGTATGTCCGGCTCCCGTACGCGCGAGGCGAGGTTGGATTCGATTGGTCCCAGATCGCCCAGGTCCAAAGCGCCGAGTACTTTGTGGTTGCCGATAAGACTGGAAAGCGCTACACCGGCACTCTCCAGAAGGTAGCAAATGGAAACGAAGCAGGAGAACCGGGAGAAATGAAGGTACAGGTGACCGGATCTTCCTCGAGCCAGGTGGTCTCAGGGAAAGCGGTGGTCGAGATCGATCGTACAGACACCGGCTTCTGGCAGAACCTGCACGGTGATCTGAACGGCGGCCTCAATTACTCTAAGCAGCAGAGCCGCACGCAATTCACCTTTCAGTCAAATAGCCTCTTCCAACGCACCAAGTGGTCGATGGCAGCAAACTATCAAATCAATTTCAGCGGCGGAGGAAACCTCTCTAACCTTCGCAATGATTTGCAACTGAATGGCACGCGACAGTTGCGATCGCCGCGAAACTTCTATATGGGACTGGCTGAGTTTCTGCAAAGCAATGAGCAACAGCTCAACTTACGCACGACTTTGGGGGGCGCCGTCGGGCATGTATTCAGTCACACCAACAACTCTTTCATTAACGGCTATGGGGGAGTGATCTACAACCACGAGCAATATTCTTCGGAGGCGACGGTCGGCCGCACGGGAGACAGTGCCGAAGCGGTTCTCGGAACTCAGCTGAATTTCTTCCGCTTCCGAGCAACCGATATTGTCACCACCGCCCAAGTTTATCCCAGCCTGACCGATTTGGGACGCGTACGCCTTGACCTCAACACGTCAATGAAACTGAGAGTGGCCAAGCGTCTGGACTGGACGTTCGGCTTCTTTATGAATTTCGACAGCCGCCCACCGCAAAACCTTCCCAAGTCCGACTATGGTTCGACCTCTGGTATCTCGTGGAGATATTGAAATAGCCAGTGAGCGGAGACCGAGTCCAGAAACTCGCCAGCCGACATCTGGCAAAACTGACAGTTGTCAGAATCAACCCTCACGCGGAGCATGGTGGCGGGGCAGATCTCCTTTTGCCGATGGCAGCCAGAAGAACCTCTGCCGGAACCGAACTCACCATAACCGGCAGCGACGCCCAGTTCGCCGCTTGCATGGAGAAAAACAATGATCAGGACGTTCGCGAAGCAGCTTCTATCAATGACTCTGTCCTCGCTGCTGGTTGTTGCAGCGCTACCGTTTGAAGCCATGGCTCAGCAATCAGCGCCGCCGGCCGGATATTCGGGACAGGGCGTTCCGCTGACTGCGGAAGAGTTGCAGCAACTGACCGGTCCCATCGCGCTGTACCCAGATGCGCTGGTAGCCCAGATTCTTGGGGCCGCAACGTTTCCCGACCAGATTGCTAACGCTGCTAACTGGGTTCACCAGAGCAATCTCACAGGCGCGACGCTAATGCAGGCGGTGGATGGGCAAGAGTGGGATCCAAGTGTGAAGGCGCTTACCCAATTTCCGTCCGTTCTCGACAACATGGCGAAGAACCTCAGTTGGACCTCGACATTAGGCGAGGCATACCACACGCAACCGGCGGATATCATGTCGGCGATTCAATTCTTGCGCGCCAAAGCGCAAGCAGCCGGCAATCTGAAATCAGGATCACAGATCGTGGTCGTGCAGCAGTCGCCGCAAACGATCGTCATTCAATCGGCAAGTCCGCAGGTGGTATACGTGCCCGTGTACAACCCTGCGGTCGTTTACGGCGTTCCCTACGTTTACCCCAGCTATGTCTATGTCGCTCCGCCCCCCTCGACTGCTGTGCTTGCATTCGGAGTGGGCATCGCGGTTGGCGCCATGATGAGCAACAGTTGCTGCGGCTGGGGCTATAGCAGCTGGAACTGCGGCTGGCACAGCACCACGGTGGTATACCGTGGCGGGTCGTATTACGGAAATAGCGCCTGGCACGGCGGCTACTACGGTTCGAGTGGTTCTGCGTGGGGTCCCAACGGCGCGGCACACTATAGCTCGGGCTACAACCCATCGACCGGAACTTACGCGCGGGGCGGCACGGCCTCCAATGGCTACGGCAGCGTGAGTGCCGGTCAAGCATATAACCCGAGGACCGGGGCTTCTGCCTCGACTGTGCGAGGATCGAATGCCTCTGGAAGCTACGGAGCCTCGACCGTTTCGAAAAACGGCAATACCGCATACGGCCAGCACCAAACGACCTCTCAGGGAACAACAGGTCAAGTGCACACCACAAATGGGGGCTCGGCGTACGGCGCGTCGGGTAAGTATGGCAACAGCGCTGCGGTGGGTCAGACCGCAAACGGCGATAAGTATGCGACCGCGAACGGGAACACCTACAAGAACACTGGAAGTGGTTGGAGCGGAAACTCGAACAATACCCCGAAATCCGGCTCAAGTTATTCAGGAAGCAATTCTGCTGCTGCCAAAGGCTGGGGAGGACAAGAAAAGAGTAGCGGATCCTCAGCGTTCGGGGGAGCCGGCGGAGGTGGCTGGGAATCCAAGTCGGCAAGTGCTCGCGGCTCGTCAAGCACGGGTGGTGGAGGCGGTTGGGGTGGACGCAGCGGCGGCGGTGGCGGGCGCAGTCGCAGGTGAACCCACGAGCGCGCGCACCAGTGTTGCATAGAGTTGAGGGTTGTTAGCGAGTATCTGACATCGATTTTTTGGGAGATTTTCCTATGTGGCTCAAAACCTGCAGACGTGCACTCACGTCGGAATTACTGTTTCTGGCTCTGTTGTTTTCCCTAACCGCCTGCAACAAGTCCGACAAGTCTTCAGCGCAGGTATTTCCGTCCGCCGATGACGCCGGCAATGCGCTGCTCCAGGCGGCAAAATCTGGGGATCAAAACGCAATTCTGGCCGTTCTCGGTCCGGAATCGAAGGAGCTTATTTCCTCTGGCGATCCCACCCAAGACAAGTCCGTAGTCGACGCATTCGTCTCGGCCTATGGAGAGATGCACCGCTTCCGCAAGATGCCGGATGGCGCCCAAATCCTGCTGGTGGGAGCTGACAATTTTCCCTTTCCCATTCCGCTGAAGAAAGACAGTGGCGGACAATGGTTCTTCGACACGGTCGCGGGAAAGGATGAAATTCTGGCGCGCCGGATCGGCCGGAATGAACTGGCAGTCATCGAAGTCTGCGGCGCGCTGGCAGATGCCCAAGCCGAGTATTTCTCCCAGCGTCGTGATGGCGCAAGTGCGGAGCATTACGCGGTGAAGTTCATCAGCGACCCCGGCAAGCAGAATGGTTTGTACTGGGAATCGCCCGAAGGCCAACCCAAAAGTCCGCTCGGACCACTCGTGGCATTCGCAACCGACGAAGGATACAATACAAAGCCGACCTCGAACTCGACCTCGCACGCGCCTTTCCACGGTTACAACTTTCGCATGCTCACAAAGCAAGGCAGTCATGCGCCAGGCGGTGCGAAGGATTACGTCGTCAATGGAAGGATGCTCGGCGGATTCGCTTTCATCGCCTATCCGGCTGAATACGGAAACTCGGGAGTGATGACATTCATCATCAACCAGGATGGAGTTCTGCTCCAAAAAGACCTTGGGAAGACATCTACGGAAATCGCAACAGCAATGAACGAGTTCGATCCCGATAACACGTGGACCCCGGTCGGGGACTGAAGCCAGAGGCAATTCGGTGCATGGAAGCGTTTGTCAATGATCCAGTCTGGGACCAAGATTAGCCGGTACTACGAGCAGGCAACATGGAACTCTCCCCTCGCGATTGCGAGAATCCAGGAAGAACTACGTTCCGTCACGTCCAATGGGTCAATCTGGGAAGAGCAACGTTACAAACGAATCGAGTATCTCGGAAACGCCTTCTCCTTAACTGTCCACCCCAAAAGGGAAGGGTGGGCCTCAGCGTGTCAATGTCACGACCGAAGTGTCAAATTCCGAAATAGCCGCTCCCGACAACGTCTGGGCTGCGCCGGGCAAGTGAGAACTTTTGACGCTCGCTCGCCTGCGGACCATTTCAAATCTTGACCTCTAGCTCAGCAATGACGGGGACACAAAGGTGTTCCCATAAACTACCTGGCGAATAGCCATCACCAGGTCGGTTCCGAAATGCCGCTTGGCGACGTAGGCACTCGCACCTGCGGAAAATGCTGCGTCGATGTACTCGTAGTCTTCGTACGTTGTCAGAATTACGATTTTCGTCTTGCACTTCAGATCTCGCAGACGTGCGGCGGCCTGAAAACCATTCATGACAGGCATCGCAATATCCAGGACCAATACGTCAGGACTAAGCCGCAGTGCAGCATGGACCGCTTCTTCGCCGTTTTCCACCGCCCCGACAACTTCGAACTCTCTGCCTAGTTGCAGCCGTAGCTCGCCGAGCAATTGCACGTGATCATCCGCAAGCAACACTCGGACTGAGGGCACCATGAACCCTTCTTCTGGGTGGGCTTCCCTAGGTTGCCATTATTTTCCCTCTGTAGTGTTAGTGAAGGATCACATGGAGTCTACTGTTAGTTGTAACAGAGTCTTCAACTCTAACAATCGGATGGGGTACGGGAGTTCGTCGAAGCGGATGAAGCCGTTTTCTCCGGGCTATCCGGTAGGCCCAAGATCCCCGGCAGAACCTTTCCCTAGCAGGTGCAATTCGTCTTCTGCAATCGTGAGTTCCGTGAAGCCGCAATGCATGCAGACCAAAAGCTTGGGGAACACCCAAACCACGGGTTTGTCAACATTTTCCACTCCGAGAACGTGGACACTCATCTCCGCGGCAAATTTTCTCTGATTTTCGAATCCGCATGATCTACAGGAGGACATGTCACCTTCTTAAACTCAAGCCGACAAGAGTATAGGGCAGGCTGTGAGGACGCTGCAAGGCGACCACCGCGCGTTGCGGGTTACTTGCGGTCCTCCGATGAGGCCAAGAAGTGGACAGCCTTATGACCGGATGCGGATTCTGAACATTTTGGGAATGTATCGCTGGGTGGCGCCGCATTATCGCGGAGAATGCTTGCGGCTCGAAGCTCCCGTCTCGTGATTGTTGAAGCTAGAACTGCAGTTTGATCGTGAACTGTGCGGAACGGGACCACCTAATGCGTACAGAAAGCTCTGTCCGCCGCCCGCTCCGCCTCCGCCGAGGGCTTCGTTCGTCGTGGTATCTACCTTGCCAAAGCCCGAAGTCCCGAACTCGGTATTCGGCTGATTACCTCCAGGGGCGCCGAACATGGGATGGTTGAAAACATTGAAGTATTCCGCGCGCACATCGAGCTTGATCCGTTCGGTCAGGTTGAAACGGCGGCGCAGCGCGATGTCGGTCTGGTCGATCGAGTAGGGGCTGCGCAGGCTGTTGCGGGGATAGTTCCCCTGCAGTCCGTCGGCAGACGTCGAAAGGGCGGCGGGATTCAGTGCTCTGCCGGCCGGTTGCGTCGGATCGGGAATCCAGAACGGTTGACCGGGCACGACGTTAGCCAGCACTTGATGATAGCCAACCACGGCTGTTTAATTTCCAGCGGTCACAGTCAGCGGTGGCAACGAACTTACCCTCACCAAACCGTCCACAGCCCAGCCTTTCAGGATTGCATTGCCTGCGCGACCCCAGGCAGGCGCCGGTACTTCATAGGAGACGGCTCCGGCCAACGGAATGCCTCAGGTCGAAGTCGGAAGGGGTCAGTGGTGGCACGACGATTTGGCTGACGCTCGGTACCACGAAGCCCGTTCCGTCGTTAGACCAGGTATCACTGGCTTTTGAGAAATTGTAGGACACAAGCGCCTGCAGACCATGGACATGCGGCGCTGGAACTGGACCTGCACAGCCTCATAGTGAGCGTAACCGCCGTTCGACAGTACGGGGTACGAAGGGCCATTAAAGAATCCCTGTGGAGCAATCCTGTCCTCGCGGAGAAGGCGTCTTGCATCCGCTCCAATGTAGGTTTGCCGTCAAACGTTGGTTCGTTCCAAGCTCCCGCTCTATGGCTCCATTCCACTGAATCGTTATCGGGAGCTGCAAGTTCGGATCCACAGCAAAGAGGCCTCCCTGGTTCGGCGTGACAGTCGTTGAAAACGGAATAGGCTGGAAAAGTGGATTGCTGAGATCGAAAGGCACCGGAGACGGGAGGATATTGAACTCGTCGCGTAGGTATGGATAGCTGCTGGAGGCGTCACCAATGTTGCCGTAGCCCAGATCGTAGAAGAAACCAAACCCACCCCGCACCACGGTTTTAGGCCTGACCTGCCAGGCAGCGCCAATGCGGGGCGCGAAATTGCTAAACTGGGTGCGCCAAGGTGCTTCCCGGCCCAGCGCAAGGGGATTCGAATCGAAAATTCCCTGCACCGCGTACAGCGGCAAGCCTGATGACGCCGACTCGGGCGCAGGATTGATCTCCCACCTTAGCCCATAGGTCAAAGTCAGGCGATTCGTGGCCTTCCAGGTGTCCTGAGCAAACAACGAGTAACTATTGACGTTCACGGAGAGGGGAAATTTATCGAGCAGCAAGGTTCCGCTCACGTCTCCCTGCACCATATCGTTGAACCCCGATGTAAGGGCAACATAATTGGCGCTTTCCCCACCTGTCGGGTTGAGGCGGCGATAATCGATGCCAAATTTCAACTGGTGCACACCGATGACCCAGGAAAACGTGTCTACGAAATTGAGTTGCCGCTGGACATTGTCGTACAACGTGCCCTCGGTCACGCCGGCGATGGTGGCTTGACCGATACCGAAGCTATATGGGGACCCGGGCGGGAAGAAAGTAGACATGGGCGGCGGCACGCCGCCATCAAAGTTGGTAAGGACGTTAATGGTAGTGCCGGTGGTGCGGCTCCAGTTGGCGCGGAAATCGTTCAACTTGGTGGGAGTGATGGTGATGGTTGCGCCCCCGGTCAACGTGTCCGTATTTACATTGTCATACTCTACTTGCTCCCACGTTCGAAAACCGTCATACGATGGGCCATGGTTGTAGCGCGCAAACAAAGTGATTCTCTGTTCACGTTGTGGTCGATGCGGATGCTGGTGGCGTTGAGTGTGGAAGGATTGGACCGGACGGCCGAGAGATTCGCCATGCAGGGATGGTGATGTTGTCGCAGGTCGGGTCGATCGGTGGGCCGGTTGGAAGAGGCAGAGCAGCGACAATTGTCCGGTAGACAGGCGCAACCGCTACCCGGGCTGATGCCGTATAAAATGCTTTTTGCGAGGCGGTCTGTGGGAGCAGCAAGCGCAGGCCCTCGTAAGAAAAAAAGAAGAACGTTTTGTTTTTGATGATTGGACCCCCAACCACTCCGCCAAAGTCGTTCTGGTGGAGCGGCGGTTTGATCAGCGGCGGCGCATCGAAATAATTTCGGGCATCGAAAAAATCGTTCCGCAAATAGTCGAACGCCGTGCCGTGG
>Ga0210408_10003404_pt1 | contig 14735 bp, 13 predicted proteins | sample IncBWH4MmetaG_FD_155471 | JGI IMG/M metagenome (GOLD analysis project Ga0210408, IMG submission 155471) | Forest soil microbial communities from Barre Woods Harvard Forest LTER site, Petersham, Massachusetts, United States - Inc-BW-H-4-M | ecosystem: Environmental > Terrestrial > Soil >...
GCCGGTAACCGTGGCGGCGGTTCTTCGCGTGGTGGTGGTGATAACCGTGGTTCAGGCGGACAACAAAATAGTTCTGATAATTTTTTGGTGAACATTCAAAACGGTATAACGACTACACATGCAGCCGGACTTAATTACTCAGATGCCTGGGGAAAAAAAGTGACAGTTAGTGGTTCGTATTTTTTTAATGCAACTCAAAATATAGCTGTAACAAATTTGTTGAGACAATATATTATAGGCACTAATAATGGTTTAAATTATAAAGAGAATAATACAGGTACCAGTGATAATTATAATCACCGTTTTAGTTTAAGGATGGAATGCAAATTAGATTCTCAAAACACAATAATATTTCAGCCGAAAGCTTCTCTTCAAATAAATAACGGACAGAGTGTGCTATTTGGGCAGAATACAAATCTTGATATTATTGCAAGCAATACTTCAAATACATTTAAATCGCGTTTAAATGCTTATAATTTTTCATTGCCGCTTCAATTCCGACATTCGTTTGCAAAAAAGGGAAGAACAATTTCATTTGATGTAAATCCGACTTATAATTCAAGCGGGGGAAATAATAATTTACGCATCTATAATAATTTTTATAGTGATAGTTTATATAGCGATACCGTTAATCAAAAATCAATTTTAACTAAATCCGGCATTAACTCAACAGGAAGTGTAGTGTACACCGAACCGTTGGGTAAACATGGCGCTCTCTCCGTGAATTATACCGGTTCGTACAATTATACAGGTTCTGAAAAAAACACTTTCGATAAAGATCATCATACTTATGAATATTCGGTGCGCGATACACTATTATCGAATGTTTTTAATAGCCAGTATCAATCGCACGCCGGTGGTTTAACTTATCGCTATCAAAAGGAGAAATTTAATTTTTCATTCGGATCATCTTATCAACACGCCGAATTGTACAAGGAGCAAAAATTCCCTGCTAATTATGCTTTAAATAAAACATTTGAGTCGGTGTTGCCTAATGCCACCTTTCAATATAAATATTCCCAGAAAAAAAATCTCCGCGTAGTTTACCGTGCAAATACAAATGCGCCAAGTGTTGATCAGTTACAGGACGTTTTAAATAACAGTAATAGTTTGCAATTAAGTATTGGTAATCCAAACCTAAAACAAACTTATCAGCACAATTTAAATTGCCGCTATTCATCTGTAAACACCGAAAAGTCTACTTCAACATTTTTTTTATTGAGTGGTACGTATGCAGATGATTACATTAGCAGCAACACAACTATTGCCGGCAGAGACATGTTAGTTTACAATGATATTTTTTTAGCAAAAGGTTCCCAGATCACCCGACCGGAAAACGTTAACGGATATTATAACGCAAGGGCATTACTTACTTACAGTTTCCCAATAAAAAAATTAAAGACGAATGTTAATTTGAACGTCGGCGGAAGTTACAACAACGTTCCAGCAATAATCAATCATAAAATTAATAATTCAAACACAACTAATAGCAGTCTTGGTATTGTATTAAGCAGCAACATCAGCGAAAAAATTGATTTCATGATCTCTGCAACGCCATCTTATAATTATGTAAGTAATACGTTGCAAAGAAGTTCAAATTCCACTTATTTCAATCAACTATCAAAAGCAAAGGTTACAATTACACCTGTTAAATGGCTCGTTTTTCAGGCAGAGTACAATAATCAATATTATAACGGATTAACAGGAGGTTTTAATCAAAACATTTCATTGCTAAATGGAGCTGTTGCTTATAAATTTTTAAAAGACCAGCGGGCTGAATTAAGATTATATGTTTTTGATATTCTGAAACAAAATAATAGTATTCAGCGGAATACTACTCAAACCTACATAGAAGATACCCAAACCAATATTTTACAGCGCTATTTTATGTTAACTTTTACATATAATATTAAAAAATTCTTCCAAAAGGTGCCCGAGAAGGCCAAAGACAAATAGTAATTGAAATAATTTTTTATATCTTAGCCTTGTAAATGAACCGGTACCGGACCATAGCGATTCTAGCCCAGCACATGGCGCAGTTGTCGATTTAAATATTCGAAAATTTAAAGATTCAGGGATTGAATTTTTAAACAGAATATAAATCAATTGAATTTTTAAATAAAAAATCTTTAAATTAAAGAAAATGGCAAAAGAAGTAAAGAACGTAGAATATGGTTTAGAAAAAATATTTGAGGGAGCACAAGACTTCCTTCCTTTATTGGGAACTGATTATGTTGAATTTTATGTGGGTAATGCAAAACAAGCCGCACATTATTATAAAACCGCTTTCGGATTTCAATCCTTAGCTTATTCTGGTTTGGAAACCGGTGTGCGCGATCGTGTATCGTATGTATTAAAACAAGATAAAGTCAGAATAGTTTTAACTACTGCATTGAACAGCGAGTCGCCTATTGGTGAGCATGTAAAAAAACACGGTGATGGAGTTAAGGTTATTGCATTGTGGGTAGAAGATGCACGCAAATCATTTGAAGAAACTACCAAGCGTGGTGCAAAACCATATATGGAACCGGTTGTAGAAAAAGATGAATTTGGTGAAGTGGTCCGTTCGGGAATTTATACTTATGGCGAAACGGTTCACATGTTTGTTGAGCGTAAAAATTACACCGGTATATTTTTACCGGGTTTTAAAGAGTGGAAAAGCGATTATAATCCGCGTTCAGCTGGTTTGAAATTTATTGATCACATGGTAGGTAATGTGGGATGGAATCAAATGAATGCCACTGTAAAATGGTATGAAGATGTAATGGGCTTCGTGAATTTTTTAAGTTTCGACGATAAGCAGATCACTACAGAATACTCCGCTTTGATGAGTAAAGTAATGAGTAATGGCAACGGGCGCATAAAATTCCCGATCAACGAACCGGCAAAAGGAAAGAAAAAATCACAGATAGAAGAGTACATAGATTTTTATGAAGGTCCGGGTGTACAGCATTTAGCTATTGCAACGGATGATATTATTAAAACAGTTGCAGAACTTAAAGCGCGTGGCGTTGAGTTTTTACCGCCGCCGCCAAAAGCATATTATGATGAAGTTCCAAAACGGTTAGGTGTTCACCGTGATATGATGAAAGAAGATATTAATGAATTGCAGCAATTATCTATTTTGGTGGATGCTGATGAAGAAGGTTATTTGCTGCAGATATTTACCAAACCATTGGAAGACAGACCAACTTTATTTTTCGAGATTATTCAACGCATGGGTGCACGCGGTTTTGGCGCCGGCAATTTTAAAGCTTTATTTGAAAGTATCGAACGCGAGCAAGCTTTAAGAGGAACGCTTTAGTTGATTTATATTTCAAAAAAAGGGCGATTGAATTTTCAATCGCCCTTTTATTTTATGGATCTTAATTTTTGAAATTAAGCGGTACCACTAATTTAAAACTAATATTTCTTCCCATGTTATACACGCCTATTCTGCCTGTGGCATTATTCAGAGCAGTGTATTTTAAACGGCTCATGTTACTTTGGTAAGCAACATCAGTAATATTATTAGCATAAATATATAATGAGAAAAGGGTTTGTTTTTTCGAACAAATATCTCCTCCTATTCCCGCGTTAAGCAATCCATAGTCGGGTGTAACAGTTTCATTTCCGTATTTATAATATATTTTGTTCTGAACAAAATAATAATCCAAACCAACTTTTATATAAGCGTTTTTAATGATCTTACCTTTTGTATAAATAAATTTCAATTCTGTTCTGTATTTAGGCGGCGGAGTGTAAGGTAAATATTTAGTAGAATCCGGTTGATTTTTTTGTATCGCACTCACAAATGAAAAACTATTGTCAAAATTGATCCATTTAAATTTGGCAGGACGAATATTCAGAATTGCTTCTCCTCCGGAAAGTGTTGCATCACCCTGAACATATTTGAAAGCAGGCCCTGCAGCTAATGCAAGTGCCGGATCAAGCCTTATCGAATCTCCGCCATGTTGACTATGAAGTTTTTCTGCAAAAATATAATTATTGATATTATTCACGAATCCTGTTAATTCTATCCATACATCTTTCGAATTTATTCCTAATGAAAGGTCGTATTGCATGCTGCTTTCCGCTTTTAATCTATGATCTCCGATCTCATAGAACGGAGTTCCGTCGTGAATTCCGTTCGCTCCGCTTTCTGCCGCTGTTGGTGCACGATAGCCTCTTGAGATATTTAGTTTAGCATAAAAAATGCTGGTGATATCATATGTTGAACCAAAGCTTCCCGATAATCCTGAAAAATTAGAAGTGTATGCTTTAAAATCAGCAATGCTTCCTGTAACAGGGCCGGATAATCTTTTTCCCGTAGAATCTACCCAAAGATTTTTCCCTTGAAGCATTCGCGTCTCATATCGCAACCCACCGCTAAGTGAAAGTTTTTTAAATGATTTTTTTGCGATCACAAAACCGCCAATATCAAATATGGAATATTCCGGAATTACAAATGCTGTTCCAAGGTTTTGTGAATTTTGCTGCATTCCGTTTACTCCGAACGACATTTCGAAATGATTTTTTTCTGCAAGGACATAACGCAGATCATAATTGAGAGTTCTTAAAAAGAAATAATTGTTATAAGTATCTCCTTGTTTCAGGTCGTTGGCTTCTTGCCGCATGTTTTGCTGAAAGCCTAAACGGAAATTTAACCGCCCGGTTCCTAAGGCAAAACTATTATCCAAAACTGCTTTATAATGACGAACGTGCTGATGAATAACCGGGAAATTATTATATTTTGTAAAATCACTGGTTGGTGTTATAGCGGTACTATCTGTTCGTCCCGACCCTTGATAATGTCTTGTAAATTTACCGGAGGCACTATCTCTTGCTCCTTCAATTATTCCCATTTTCAGATCGAAAGAAGAAAGTGTAAGATGAGAGTAACCCCATTTTCTATTAATGCCTATTAATGCTTTAGCATTGCTTTCAGAGTAAGCGGAGTTACTAACGTATCCGTCATATTTATTTTGATAATCATGCGCCATTTTATTTGTATAACGAACATCCCAAATAAAACCTTTATGATTTCCCGCCAGGTTAATTGAACTTGCGAGCAGACCGTTATTAGATTGGTAATTTGCTAAAATTTTTCCTTTGATCTGACCTTCCGGTAATGGCGGCGCAGATAACATATTAATTACACCTGCCATTGCGTCCGAACCGTAAGCTAAACTAGCGGGCCCTTTTAAGATCTCAACTTTATTTACAGAAAATTCATCTATCTCAATTCCGAATTCATCAAACCATTGTTGTCCTTCCTGACGCACACCATCATTTACAGTCACAACACGATTGTATCCTAAACCGCGAATAATTGGTTTTGAAATATTCGGACCAAGTGTAATTTGAGAAACTCCGGGTGTCATAGCTATTGCATCAATGATGTTGGTTGCACTGTTTTGCAGAAGATCTTTTTGGTTAACAATATTTATGGGAATTGGATTGTTACGTTGTTCAGTTGCTGACGAAACACCTGTAACAATTACTTCTGTTAAGGAAGTACCCGAATCTTCCAGTGTAAAATCAAGGAAGGCAGTTTCTTTTATTTCTACTTCTTTTGTTTGGGAGGCATAACCCAGAAAACTTATAAGAGCAAGAAACGTTCCTTTGGGAATATTTTTTATCAAGTATTTCCCGGCAGTATCTGTTGTGGCGCCTAGTTTTAGGTCAGGTATGTAAACCGTAGCGCCTACAATTGGTGAATTTGTGTTTTTATCTGTTATTTTTCCTGTCAGTTCGTGTTGAGCAAGTCCTTTTGAACTTATTAATATAAGCAATAAATAAAAAAATATTTTTTTCATGATTGATTTTTTGATTAAAAATAAAATGTGTTTTTTCAGATTATGAAAAAACATTAATTAGAATTAAATAAAAAAATCAAGCTTTAGGTGGGGGGGAATCCTTTGGAAAACTAGTTTCAGTAATTGAAACAAGTACCATTTTGTGAGTATAATCTGAAGAGGTTAAATTAAAACTGAACTGAGGAATTTCAAATTGACTAAAAGCAAAAATAACCGTAAAAGATTTTTTTTGTTTCAAATGTTCTGCCAATTTTTCTAAAAAATTCTTTTCTTTAATATCTACTTTATATGAAATGGTAATTAAATTATCTTCTTTTTTTGTTCCTTTCACATCCATTAGGTAATCGCCAAAAGCAAATTCACTTTCGTTGAGCCATTTTAAATTTTGATATTGTTTTTGGGTTAAAGTAATTGAATAGATCGTTTCAGAATAATCACCTTCCAAAGTTTTTGCAAAAGAAACGCAACCAAATAAAACAATGTTAAACAAGGTCGTTTGCAGTAAAAACGCAATTAAACAGAAATATAGACCTATGGTTTTAAACACAAAAATTAAACTTTGTTAATTCTAAAACCCTAAAATACAAATTGTCTTTAAATTAACCTACAATTTGATTGGTTGTAGAATAAAAGCAAATAATTAATTACCTTTGGCACGCTATGCAAATCGAAGTCCTTAAATCTAAACTACATAGGGTTACCATTACAGAGGCTAACCTCGATTATATTGGAAGCGTTACTATTGATGAAGACCTGATGGATGCCGCTGATCTGGTTGAAAACGAAAAAGTGGATATTTATAATTACACAAATGGTGAGCGTTTTCATACCTATGTTTTAACAGGAAAAAGAAATTCCGGCATTATTTGCCTGAACGGACCTGCTTCTTTAAAAGTAAAGACCGGCGACGAAATCATTATCGCGTCTTATGGTATTATCGATTACAAAGAAAGAAAAACACATCGTCCGACCGTTGTGTTTCCCGAATCAAAAACTAATAAACTGAAAAAATAATTTTGAAACCTAAAACCAAGTCTATAATACAATTTATTGTTGTTTTTGCTTTAGGTATTTTATTAGTGTGGGTAGCTTATAATCAAGTAGCCACTGAAAAAGAAAAAATAATTTCGGCATTTACCAACGCAAATTATTTCTGGGTATTTATTTCTGCTTTGATTGGTTTTTTAAGTCATATTGTGAGAGCTTATCGCTGGAAATATTTATTGGAACCACTTGGTTACAAAACTTCTTTTATTAACGCAAGTGCAGCTGTGTTTATCGGCTATTTTGGGAATTATGCATTCCGGTTAGGGGAAATTATGCGCCCAAGTATATTAGATCGCTATGAAAAAGTACCATTTCAAATCGGTTTTGGAACTGTGATAACAGAAAGAATTGTTGACACTATTTTATTGTTTGTTATTTTAGGACTTACGTTACTATTTCAATTTTCCGAGCTAATTGGTTTATCAAGTAAATATATTTTCACACCGATCGCTGAAAAATTTGAGGGTATGTCAGGCCTTAAAATGATTATTTTATCAATGTTGGGGCTTGGAGCTATTGTGGCGTTTTTATTGTTTCGAAAAAAAATGGCAGGGAAACTCAAAGGTAAATTTGGTTCTATAATAAAAGGATTTTTAGATGGACTTTCATCAGTGCGAAAAATAAAAAACATGTGGGCATTTGCCGGTTTAAGTGTTTTAATCTGGGCTATGTATTTTTATTCTTCTTACACTTGTTTGTTCGCTTTGCCGGAAACCTCTACACTTGGTCATAAAGAATGTTTAACCATAATGTTATTAGGCACTTTAGGTATTGTGTTTACTCCCGGAGGACTGGGCGCTTATCATTTAATAGTTGCCAATGTTTTAATGTTTTATGGTCTTAGTAAAGCAGAGTCAGCAGCTTTTCCGTGGTTGGTGTGGACATCACAATTGATTGTGATTACAATTATGGGATTATTAAGTTTAGCATTATTACCAATAATAAACAGAAAGAAAAATGCCGTATCATAATAAATTATCTGCAAAAATTGTATCTGTGGATAAAATCGTCCGCTTGATAAATTTGGAACGCTTTTACGATAGAAAAATTGTTTTTACCAATGGCTGTTTCGATATTTTACATCGTGGTCATGTTGAATATTTAGCCAAAGCCCGCGATTTAGGAAATGTTTTAGTGTTGGGATTAAACACAGATGCTTCTGTAAAACGTCAAAATAAATCTCCGGAACGCCCTATCAATAACCAGGAAACCCGCGCTACAATTATTGCTGCTTTAGAATGCGTTGATTTTGTAGTATTGTTTGATGAAGATACACCTTACGAATTAATAAAATTAATTCAGCCTGATGTTTTGGTGAAAGGTTCAGATTACGACGCAACTGAAACAAATAAGGCAAGTAAAAAATACATTATCGGTTCCGATATTGTAAAAGATAAGGGTGGAAAAGTCGTTACTATTGATTTAACAGAGGGTTTCTCAACAACAGGTTTGATTGACAAGCTGAAAAAGTGATATAAAATTATCCAGGACTGCCTACTGCCATTGCTTCCTGATGCATTTCCTTTTATCTCTCAACTCCCAACAGTTAATATCTTAACCATTATTCACAGATCGCCTTTAGGCTATTCTCTAACTTTATTGTTCAATACAAAAGCGTGAGCAACCCTTTAAAAAAACTGGCAGGACAAACAGCTATTTATGGCTTGGGAAGTATTTTACCCAGGATCATAAATTATTTATTTTCGCTTGCACTTACTTTTATTTTTAAAATTCCCGCAGACTTAGCTTCCAATACTTTATTTTACGCTTGTATCAGTTTTGTAAATATAATTTTCACTTACGGAATGGAAACTTCGTTTTTTTATTTCTCAAGCAAAACGGATGAAAAAGATAAAGTGTATTCAACAGCGTTGATCTCCATTTTTGCAAGCACACTTACACTCTCATTAGTTCTTTGTTTGTTTTCACAAAATCTTGCGGAGTTAATGGATTATCCTGAGAATAGGAATTATGTTATCTGGTGCGTTCTAATAGTTGCAACAGATACATTAATGGCTTTGCCTTTCGCAAAATTGAGAATAAACAATAACGCAAAACGATTTGCATTTTTAAAAGTAATTAATGTTACCGTTTATTTATTGGTGAGTATTTTTTATTTAGTGTTCAGTAAAAATGCCTACGAAAATGGTGAAGATTCTTTTTTAGCACATTGTTACGATCCGCAAGTAGGAGTGGGGTATGCTTTCTTAGCACAATTGGTCGCTAATATTTTCAGCATGCTATTACTTGCAAAAGAATATACAGGTTTTGCTTACGTGTTTGATAAAGAACTTTGGAAGCAATTGATCAAATATGCCTGGCCTTTATTGTTCCTGGGATTAGCGGGAATGATCAATGAAACATTCGACAGGATCATTTTAGATTATTTATTACCGGCTGATATTGCTAAAACGGAATTAGGAATTTATGGAGCATGTTATAAAATCGCAATACTTATGACGATTTTCATTACTGCTTTCCGGTATGCAGCAGAACCTTTTTTCTTTAATCAGGCGGCCGATAAAAATTCAAAAAAAGTTTATGCATTGGTCATGAAATATTTTGTGATATTTTGTTCGTTTTTGTTTTTAGGAACCATGATGAATATAGACTTGGTTCAAATGGTTATCTATAAAGATTACCGTTCAGGAATTGCTGTTGCGCCGATCTTACTTATCGCGAATTTATTTTTAGGAGTTTATTTTAATTTGTCGATATGGTATAAACTTACCGGACAAACAAGATATGGTGCGATCGTTACCATTATTGGTGCTATTATTACGCTTGCGATCAATTTCGCATTCATTGGTAAATATAGTTACATGGCTTGTGCGTGGGCTACTCTTGCAGCTTATGGAAGCATGATGGTGATTTCTTATTTCCTGGGCCAAAAACACTATCCGGTAAAATACAATTTGCGGAGTATGCTGTTTTTCTTTTTTGCGGCTTTAGGATTCTATTTTATTTCATTAACTTATAATTCATTGAGTAACATCGTAATTAAATTAATATTGAATAATTTGTTCGTAATACTATTTGCTTGGTTGTTTTATAAGTTGGAATTTTCCAATCTAAAGAACATCAAAAACCAATTGCAATCATGATCACACTCAGAGTAGTAAATCAATCTAATCATCCTTTACCCGAATATGCAACTGATCACTCAGCAGGTTTGGATCTAAGAGCCAATTTAAATTTACCAATTGTTTTAAAACCACTCGAGAGAGTTTTAGTACCAACCGGTTTGTTCATTGAATTACCGCAAGGACATGAAGCGCAGATCCGGCCAAGAAGTGGTTTAGCATTTAAAAACGGCATTACAGTTTTAAATTCACCGGGTACAATCGATGCAGATTACAGAGGAGAAATAAAAGTATTGCTGGTTAATTTATCAAATGAAAATTTTATCATCAATGATGGAGAACGTATCGCACAGATGGTAATTGCGCGTCATGAAACCATTGAATGGTATACTGTCGCTGAGTTGCATGAAACAAAACGCGGAGATGGTGGTTTTGGCAGCACAGGAAAAAAATAGTTGGTGAAGGCGAATTAGTGAGATGGTAAAAAAAATTATTAAATTCGAAATTTTAATTTACCAAATAATGACTCACAAAATCATATTTCACCAACTCACTAATTGTATATGAAAACAGTTGATTCTATAAATTTCGCAAACAAGCGCGCTCTTATCCGTGTAGATTTTAATGTTCCTTTGAATGATGCTTTTGAAGTTACCGATGAAACCCGCATCAAAGCAGCAATACCTACTCTTAAAAAAATATTGAAAGATGGAGGAAGCATTGTGTTAATGTCGCATTTAGGAAGGCCAAAAGAAGGTCCAACTAATAAATATTCTTTAAAACACATTGTTAAAAATGTTTCTAAATTATTGGGAACAGAAGTAAGTTTTACAGACGATTGTATTGGAGCAGATGCTTTTGCAAGATCTTCGGCATTAAAACACGGACAAGTTCTCTTATTGGAAAATTTGCGTTTTTATAAAGAAGAAGAAAAAGGCAACGAAGAGTTTGCGCAAAAATTGAGTAAGCATGGTGATGTTTACGTGAATGATGCTTTTGGCACGGCGCATCGTGCACACGCATCTACTGCCGTAATTGCAAAATTTTTTAAACCGGATTCGAAATGTTTTGGTTATGTAATGGCCAACGAAGTTGCAAGTATTGACAAAGTATTAAACAAAGCGGAAAAACCTTTCACAGCAATTATTGGCGGCGCAAAAGTGAGCGATAAAATTTTAATTATCGAACAACTTATGAATAAAGCCAATAATATTTTAATTGGCGGCGGCATGGCATTTACATTCGTAAAAGCAATAGGCGGTAAAATTGGAAAATCTCTTTGCGAAGATGACAGATTAGAAGTTGCAAAAGAATTATTAATAAAAGCAAAAACAAAAGGTGTAAATATTTATATCCCGACTGATGCGATCATTGCTGATAACTTTGCAAACGATGCTAATAAAAAAGAATGCAAAATAAATGAGATTCCTGATGGATGGATGGGATTAGATGCCGGTCCTGAAACAGTAAAGATGAATAGCGAAGTAATAAAAAATTCAAAAACCATTTTATGGAACGGACCGATGGGTGTTTTTGAAATGAGCAGTTTTGAGAATGGAACAAAGCAAGCAGCAAATGCAATTGTTGAAGCCACAAAAAAAGGAGCCTTTAGTTTAATTGGCGGCGGCGATAGCGTTGCAGCTATCAATAAATATAATTTAGCAGATAAAGTAAGTTATGTAAGTACGGGCGGCGGTGCATTGTTAGAGTATATTGAACATGGTACTTTACCCGGTGTGAGCGCTATTGAAGGATAAAAATATTTTCTTACCTTTAATTCATGTTAAATAAAAAAATGCTTCTTGTTGTATTTACTTTAGTTTTATTTGCGTCTTGTAAAAAAACATACATGTGTGAATGCAGTAATTCAAATGGTTCGTATGACGCGGGTGAAACGGATGGTACTAAAATTCAGGCAAGGAAATATTGTAAAAGTTTATCTTCAGGCGCTACAACCTGTGATATAAAGTAGCTTCGGCTTCGCTCAGCTACCGTTCTTATACTCAGCTTTACAAATGGAAATTAAATAATTATGATAAATATTAGAGTTGGTTTTGGTTACGATGTGCATCCTCTGGGTGAAGAAAGAGAATTATGGTTGGGTGGAGTTAAGTTGGAGTTTGATAAAGGTTGTGTTGGTCATAGTGATGCGGATGTTTTATTACATGCCATTTGCGATGCTTTATTGGGCGCCGCTAATTTACGGGATATAGGTTTTCATTTCCCAAACACAGATCCAAAATATAAAGGTGCCGATAGTAAGTTATTGTTGAAGGAAGTTGTTGCGTTGTTAGATAAAAACGGTTATGCTGTTGGAAATATTGATTCAACTTTAAGTATGGAAGCGCCAAAAATAAATCCACATATTGATGCCATGCAAAATGTTATTGCTCCCATTTTAAAAGTCACCAAAAACGAGATCTCAATTAAAGCGACTACCAACGAAAAATTAGGATATGTTGGAAGAGAAGAAGGCGTGAATGCTTATGCTGTTGCATTGATCTATAAAAAATAATTACTCTTGTGGTTTCTTCAAAAATTTTCCGCGGTAACTTCCGCCGCCACTCTTAACAATATAAAAAACGTAAACACCTTCATTAAAACCCGAAACATCAACCGTAATTTTATCTACCACATCACCACTGGAAAAACCTCTTTTTCTTCCAAACCTGTCGTAAATATTTATTTCGTAATAATAATTGCTCTGTCCGTTTATGATAATGTTCAAATTATTGTCAATTGGTTGCGGATATATAAGTAAATTAGAAAAACTAGTAGCAATATCAACGCGTTTTACAAGCGAATAATCCGATGGTGGAATTAATATCTGATAAAAATTAGGTGTTGATTTATTGGGACTAAGATCAGTATATTTATAAGTTTCAGAAAAACTAACATTACCGCAAAGCCCGGGATAAACGTAAATGGGATTCAATGTGGTCGAATCAGAGCCTTTTAATATTTGCCATCCGGAACAAGCGGTTCCCGGTAAAATTGTAAAATTTAAACGAATGGAATCCGTTAACGGAAGCGTATTAAAATTATAAATACGCGTTTGGGATTTAACCTGTAAAAAGCCAATTAAAAAAATAAAGATTATAAGCTTTAAAGATTTCATTTTACTATCATAAAGTTAATCTTTTACAAAGCCTTTCACAATGCCCAATAACATAAATTAGTAAAAACCAAAAGTTTATAACTGGAAGGGGATAAAAATCCAAGTCTAAAACAAAAATGCGGAATATTGGCGGGCATTAGAGGTCTCAATTACGTTTAAAATGATACCTTTAACCCAAATTTTTTGAATATGGAACGCAGTCAGATCACCACTTACGTTAACGCAAACAAAGAACGTTTTTTAAACGAGTTGCTCGATTTACTTAAAATTCCTTCGGTAAGTGCCGATCCTAAATTTGCAGGTGATGTAAATAAAACAGCCGAAATGGTTAAGAAGCGCTTAATTGAAGCTGGTTTAGATAAAGTTGAGATCTCAAAAACAAAAGGTTTCCCTGTTGTTTACGGCGAAAAAATAATTGATCCTAAAAAACCAACAGTTATAGTTTATGGACACTACGATGTGCAGCCGCCTGATCCATTGGACCTGTGGGATTCACCCCCGTTTGAACCGGTAATTAAAAAAACAACTTTACATCCTGATGGCGCAATTTTTGCGAGAGGATCTTGCGATGACAAAGGACAAATGTACATGCACGTAAAAGCTTTCGAATTCATGATGAAAAGCGGAACGCTTCCTTGCAACGTAAAATTCATGATCGAAGGTGAAGAAGAAGTTGGTTCAGCAAATTTAGGAGCCTGGATAGTTGAAAATAAAAACCGTTTGCAGGGCGATGTAATTTTAATTTCAGATACATCTATGATCGCTAATGATATTCCATCCATTGATGTCGGTTTACGCGGCTTATCTTATATGGAAGTTGAAATTGTTGGTCCGAACCGCGATTTACACAGCGGTGTTTATGGTGGTGCAGTTGCAAATCCTGTAAATGTACTTTGCAAAATGATCGCTTCTTGTCATGATGAAAATAATCACATCACAATTCCCGGTTTTTATAATGATGTTGTTGAATTAACTGAAGCCGAAAGAAAAGAAATGGCGAAAGCCCCTTTTAATTTAGCAGACTTTAAAAAAGATCTGAATATAGCTGAAGAGCAAGGTGAAAAAGGATATACAACCATTGAGCGTACTGGTATTCGTCCGACCTTAGATGTAAATGGAATTTGGGGAGGTTATACAGGTGAAGGCGCAAAAACTGTATTGCCATCAAAAGCATTTGCAAAAATCAGCATGCGTTTAGTGCCAAATCAGAGTTCAGAAAAGATCAGCAATTTATTTCAAAAACATTTCGAGAGTATCGCCCCTAAATCAGTAAAAATAAAAGTTACTCATCATCACGGTGGGGAACCTGTTGTTGTTTCGCAAAACTCAGTAGCTTTTAAAGCAGCGAGCATGGCCATGGAAGAATCGTATGGTAAAAAACCAATTCCAACGCGTGGGGGAGGTAGTATTCCAATTGTAGCTTTATTTAAAAAAGAATTAGGATTAGATAGTATTTTAATGGGGTTTGGTTTAGATACGGATGCTTTGCATTCGCCAAACGAACATTACGGTTTGTTTAATTATTATAAAGGAATTGAAACCATTCCATTGTTCTACAAAAACTACATGGCTAATAAATAATGAGTGTTTCTGATTGGATCGCAACAACCGGTGTAAGCATTTTACTTTTAGGTTTTGGATTAAATCTGCTCAAAATTATTTCGGCCGATTCTTATTTGTATTTAAGTT
>Ga0210408_10003405_pt1 | contig 14734 bp, 13 predicted proteins | sample IncBWH4MmetaG_FD_155471 | JGI IMG/M metagenome (GOLD analysis project Ga0210408, IMG submission 155471) | Forest soil microbial communities from Barre Woods Harvard Forest LTER site, Petersham, Massachusetts, United States - Inc-BW-H-4-M | ecosystem: Environmental > Terrestrial > Soil >...
GCGCTCGGGGCGTGGGCGCGCTACGGGCGCGCACGCCTACCGGCGCTCCGCCGCGGCACTTGCGGGGGCGAACGAACGCCGCCGCTCAGCTTCAGCCCGCACTTCCTGGGACCTGGCGTCATCAGGTGTTACCTGCATCTGACCTGTCCATTCAGTCCAGCGGGTTGCCCCGCAGTACCGGTCGTAGTGCCGGACGGGCGTATCCGCCGAAGCCGCCCGAGTGCGGAGTGCAAATCCGCCCGCGGGAACCGCACTCGCCCCGTATTCAGGTGTGCCTCGAGAACACGTCCCTTAAGTGGGCGAGCTATTTATGCTCGTAACCAATATAGAGACCAATGTCAACATAAAAGTGACGAGATTTCCCAGCCTCGCCTGCAGGGGCCCTGCAGCGGGAGGGTGAAGCGAAAGCCGTAGTATGATATGTGCCGGGACTGACACCCGGACGGCACGAGGCGCCAATGGCCCACGAGCGGATCGAGATCAACCCCGAGATCATGGGCGGCAAACCTGTGATCCGCGGCACGCGTATTCCGGTCGAGACCGTGCTGCGCAAGCTCGGCGCCGGCATGACGATCGACGCCATCCTCATCGATCATCCACGGCTGACGCGCGATGACATTCTGACCGCACAATCCTTTGCTGCCGATTATCTGGCCGACGAAGACCTCGTTTATGGCTAGCCGTGCGCTGGCTTGCCGATGAATGCGTGGACAGCGAGCAAGTAGCCCGGATTGAGCGCAGCGAAATCCGGGAACGATCGCGCCGCTCTGAAGCTGATCCCGGATTTCACTGCGTTCAATCCGGGCTACGCTTGCAACGCCGGGGCGGAAGGTGGTTACGGCGCCGTCTTTTTCAAGGTCGAAATGATCTTGTATGGATCGAACCGAAGGATTTTCGCGAGCCTCATGAATTCCACGACAGTGATGCGGCGTTGTCCACTTTCGAGGCGGGCGATGGAGGACTGAGGTTTTCCTAAGCGGGCGGCAAGATCGGATTGCGTCATTGCCGCCGCCTCTCGCCTTGCGACGAGGCGGCCGATCAGGGCCTGGTAACGTTTCGATCTGCGTGTTTTTGCCAATTCCGACCCCGCCAAGCCAATGGCGGAATCCGGCATAAACCAGCTACTGGATTATCTTAAATTCAGATCATGGGAATTAACTGGCCGTAGGGTGGGCAAAATCGTCTGCGCTTGCGTGTCCGCGTGGGCACCGCTCGCGCGCGATTTTGCCCACGCGGCTGGGCCTCGCGACGCGGTGCCCACCCTTCAGCGTCACCGCAGCGCCGTCCGCCCCGAGGCGCGCGGCGGCGGGACGATGGACGGCATCGGTGGAACGGCGGGCGCGGGTGTCACCGCTTGCGGCGCGTCCGGCGGCGCCGGCGGCCCGGCATTCGGCGGCGCGGCGCTGGCGTCCGGATAGCGCGCTTGCATGTCGCGCAAAAAACCGTCGAGCGTGTCGACTGCGGCGGCGGCGTGCGCGATTGCCGTGAATTCCGTGCCGCTGGTGCCGAGCGGCGCCGAGACCACGTCGAAGGCGTGGGCGTCGGGCGTGCCGGCCATTTTCGCCGCGTATTTCTCGCGGAAGCGGCCGAGCCCGAGCATGTCCTCGCCGAGCGCGTAGCCGAGCTCGGCGCGCAGAATATCGGCGCGCTCGATGTCGGTGAGCGGCTGCCAATCCTTCCAGCGCTCGCCGTACAAGAGCTCGATCTGCTCGGCGGCCTCGCGCCAGCGCCGCGCCGCCCAATAAATGTCGGAGCGCAGCCGGACGACTTCGCGGCCGTCGAGATTGCCGATCACTTCCAGCGCCAAGTCGTGCCGGCCCATGTCGGACAGCGCGCGGGCTTCGAGCAGCAGGCGCTGGTTGCGCACTTCGTTGGTGAGGTCGGCGGAGCGCGTGGCGCGCAACGTCGCCAGCGCGCGATCGGCTTTGCGGTTCATCAGATAGATCACCGCAAGCCGCGTCGCCACCTGCGCGCGGGCGGCGCCCTGCAGCCGGTTGTCGACCTGGTACTGCAGCAGCTCGGCGGCCTGGTCGAGCAGATCGACCGACACCAGGCGGTCGGCAAGGCGGCGGATCATCTCGTCGCCGCGGCGGCCGATCGGGGTGAGCTCGCGGAAATCGTAGAACAAAGCCAGCGCGTCGATGGCCGACAGGCTGTCGCCCTTGCCGGCGAGGAACAGCGCGTCAAATGTCCGCGCCGCCTCCTGCTGGATGCGCCGCGTCATGTCGGAATTGGGATGCGCGGCAAGCGCGCTGCGCATGACATAGAACGAGTCGCGGTAGTGGCCGTCGGCGGTGTAGAGCCGCGCCAGCATCTGCAGCGCCTCGATTTCGGTCTCGTCGCCGCGCCAGATGGTGGTCAGCGTTTCCAGCTGCGAAATCACGTCGTCGCGCTTGAGATCGCCGATCGCGTAACGCAGCAAGGTCTCGCGCAATTGCCCCTGCGCCGCGGCGCGCCGGTCCCAGGAATCGGCTGCCGTCTGGTAAGCGGCGAGCGCGTCCTCGTTGCGGCCCATGCCTTCGGCGAGCCGGCCCATCAGCACCGCCATCGCCGGCTCGAGCTCGTGCGGCACGCCGATGGTCGCGAAATCGTTGAGCTGGATCGAGGCGGTGGAGAAATCGCCGACCTCGATGGCCGAGCGCATCTCTTCCTTGAGCGCGACGCGCTGCAACTCGACCGGCAAGGTCGCCACCGCGGCATCGGCGCTCTTAAAGCCGTCGCGCGCCTGCCCCCACTTGCCCTGCTTGGCATAAGCCAGCGCCCGCCACAGCGGCGCGTCGTGCAGATCGCCGATCGACGGGTCGGCGAGATCTTTCAGCGCGTCGGCGGGTCGGTTCATCATGATCTCGGTGACCGCGCGCAGCACGGTTGCGGTGCCCTGCTCCGAAGCCGCGCGGTCGTCGGCGAGCGCGACGTCGAGCACGCCCTTGGCCTCCGGATACATGTCGCGGGCGACATAGAAGCGCGCCAGGTCCAGCCGCGGCGCCAGGCGCTTGTTGTCGGGCGCCGACGCCGCCGCAGCGACGAGCTTCGACTGCCGCTCGGTGTACGAGCCCTGCTGATCGAAACCCCACAATTGCGAATCGAACATCACCGGCCGCAAGCCGGAGCCGCGCAGCAGGCTTTGCAGCGAGGTCGACAGCGCCAAGCCCATGGGGCGGCTGACGATGATCTTGTCGGGCGCCAGCTCCACTTTGACGTCGTCGGCGAGCGGATCGATCACGACGCCTTCGGCCGAGGCCAGCATGTGGAACTCGACGAAGTCGCGCTCGTTGACAAAACCGCGCGCCGGCGGAAACGCGGTGACGACGACAAGGGTGTCGCCGGCGTCCGGGTCGTCGAGCCGGTGCACCAGATGCGGCGCGTCGAACGGGATGGTGAGGCTCGACCGGTTGGGGCCGATCAGGTTGCGGGTGATGGTGAGCGCGCGCGTTGAGTCGATGGCGGAATCGCCGATCTGCACCGTCCATGTCGGGCCGTCGATGTCGACGGTGGACAGATGCGGGCGGTCGAGTTTGATGCGCACGATGCCGGCGTCGGGCGTGTGGCTGAATTCGGCGCCGCGGATGGTGCGGCTGGCCTCGCCGTCGAGCGCGCTCAAATCGATATCGGCATTGGAATCGAACACGATCCACAGCGTGTCGGCGCGATTGAACACCGCCGCCGCGGTCGGCGCCGTGAACGGAAACGACAGTTTCAGGTTGGCGCCTTGGCGGGCGAGCTCGACCGCGACCTTGCCGCTGCTATCGGCGGCGCGCGGGCGCGGCGGGGAAGCGTCGTTGGCCGGAGCTTTGTCAGGCACGGCAGCCGCATCGCGTTGCACTGCTTGCGGTGCAGGCGGCGGCGGCGCGGGGGGCGCAGCCTTTGCGATGTCGGCTGAAGGTGCCGGCTGCGGCTGCGTTTTGGGCGCGGCGATTTGGGCTTCCACTTTCGGCGTCGCCGCCGGGTTGTCGGCCGGCGATGGCGATGGCGGCGGCGCCGCTTGCGCCGCGGCGGGCGACGGCGCGGGCCGTGGTGCCGGTTGCTCTGGCGCGGCGATCGTTGCCGGTGGCGCGATGTCGGGTTTTTCCGTCGCTGCCCGCGCTGGCGGCGCCGCCGCCTCGGCGCGCGGCGCGGCGTCATTCGCCGCCGCGGGCGGCACCGTTGCCGGCGGTGTCGTTTCCGGGGCCGCGCTTTGCTGGGCAGCGGCGGGCGCCGCAGGTGCCGTGCTCTGCTGGTCCGGCTTGTTGTCGGCGCCGACGATGTCGAGCATGTAGCCGCCGTCGTCGCGGAAAGTGCGGACATCGACCTTGGCGAGGAAATTGAATCGCACCAGCGCGCTGTCGTCGCGCAATTCGGCATCGATGCCGCCGATCGCGCGCGGCAGCGCGGCCACCACGTCGGCGAGGTCGAACTTGATCGGCGCGTCGAAGGTCAGCGTCAGCCGCTCCTTGCTGCGATCGCTGGACACCGCCATATTGGCCGGCACGGCGAAAATGTAGCGGGTGAAGGTCGGCTGCGTCGCCACATGCACGCGCACCGTCTCCGCGGTCGCCCGCTGCTGCGCGACGGCCTGGCGCTCTTTGCGCTCGAGCCGATCCGCCTCGCGGGCGCGCCGCGCCAGGTCGGCAATGACCTCCGGCGGCAGGCTCGGCGGCTGCCCGCTCCATGACGCCGGCAATAGATCGACGAAGAATTTCTCGGCGGCCGGCGTGGCGTTGACCTTGACCTGCTGCGACAGCGCAATGCGAATGCCCTTGCCGTCGGGATCGCGCCGCGCCGCGCCGACATAATCGGGAATCTGCGACGCCAGGCGCTCGACCGAGACGTCGATCGGGTGCTTGAAGGTGATCACCAGGACATTGCTGGCAAGGCGCACGCTGGCGTCGTCGTCGTCGCTCATGTCGAAGACGAGGCGCGCATAGCCGTTGTTGACGGTGGCGGCGAGCGTGGCCTTGATCGGAGCGTCGTCGGCCGCGCCCGGCGCGGCCAAGCCTGCGAGGCAAAGCAGCGCGGCGGCAGCCAGCCCGCAATGCCGCAGCGATAATGCGAAACGATGGCCGGTTTTTCCGACGATGCGACCGCACGCCATGACTGAACCTACGCCACCGCTACATCAGATAAGAGCACGCCTGCCAGTGCGCCGTCCCCCGACGCCGGCCTCTGGTTAATTTAGGCTGAAGCGTTTAACGTCGGCTTAACGGCTTTTTCAATGATTCCAGAAGGTTATGGCCCCGGATGTTGAACGCCCTGCCCAACGATCGCGCCACCGGCAGCTCGCCGGCCGGCCATGCCCTGTCCGGCAAGACTTGGATCGATCTCATCGACCCGACCGACGCCGAACGCTCGGCTTTCGAGACCGCGTTCGGGCTGCGCGTGCCGACCACCGAGGCGCTCGGCGAAATCGAAGCCACCAGCCGGCTGCGGGTGGAAAACGGCGCGCTCTATATGACGGCGCCGATGATCTTCGCTTCAGGCAACGAGCCGTGGCTCCCGACCCCGACCGGGTTCGTGCTGTCGAAGCAAGTGCTGATGACGCTGCGCTTTGCCCAATCGGTATCGTTCGACACGGTGGCCAAGGAATGCGGCGCTCAAGAAAAACTCGAGCCGGCTGCCGCTTACGTGAACCTGCTCGAAGCGCTGGTCGATCATCTGGCGGATCTCTTGGAAGCCGCCGGCCGCGATCTCGACGACGCCTCCCACATCATCTTCCGCCAGGACAATGCCCTGAAGCTGTCCAAGGAAACCGCGCTGCTGCGCCAGCTCATGCTGCGCACCGGCCGCACCAGCGAGCGCATGGCGCGCATCCACTACACCCTGGTCTGCCTCGACCGCATGGCGAAATTCACCGTGGACCGCGCCCGCGACTGGCTGGCGCAGGACAACGCGGCGCGGCTGCAATCGGTCAGTTCGGACATCGCTTCGCTGGTGCAATTCTCCGAAGGCCTGGTGAACCGCGTGCAGCTTCTGCAGGACGCCGCCACCGGCATCATCAATATCGACCAGAACGACGTGATGAAGGTTTTGACCATCGCCTCCGTCGTCGGCATCCCGCCGGTGCTGGTCGCCGGCATCTACGGCATGAATTTCAAGAACATCCACGAATACGATTGGGCGTGGGGCTACCAGTGGGGTCTGGCGCTGATCGTGATCACGGCGCTGTTGCCGCTGATCTGGTTCAAGTGGAAGGACTGGATTTGATCTTCATCCTGCCCCGCGATAGCGGGGAAGGGGGACCACCCTGCGCCAGCAGGGTGGTGGAAGGGGCGCGGGCCTCGACGCGCAGCAAACGATTCAAGGCTATGGCAGCGTCAAGGCTTTGAACGCCTTTCAGCGGCAACGAAGCTTTGACTCATGCGCCCCCTCCACCACCCTCCGCTCGCTGCGCGAGTCTCGGGTGGTCCCCCTCCCCCGCTTCGCGGGGGCGGATGAAAAAATTATTCCGCCGCTGCGACCGGCATGGCGCCCTGCTCTTCGTCATGGAGCCGGCTGAGGATGCGGCGGGCGGCGATGGTGCCGGCGTCGGCGGCGATGTCGATCTGCGACGCGCCCGGCATGATTTCCATGTTGCGCTGCTGCGCCGAGAACACGGCCACGTCTTCAAGAAACGCGGTCTTGATCTGCTGGAAGATGCGCTCGGTCATCTCCGGATTCTTGACGTCGAAATCGTGGGCCTGGCCCCAGAAATAATGCGACGTCGATTCGGTCTCCGGCGTGATGGCGTTGAGATTGCGCATGCCGATGCCGCCGACGCGCTTGCCGTCGGGCGCGCCGGTGCCGGTGGGCGTGGCGCCGACGTCGAGCCGCAGGAACGCCGGCGGCACGAAATCGATGATCTGCCAGCGGTCGACATGGCCGGCAAAGCCGCCGACTCTCTTGAACGTCGGCGGCGGCTCCTGATCGATGATCCAGCGCGTCACCACGACATTGTTCGGCGCGCGCGTCACCTGCACCTTGGCGTGCTCGGCCAGCGCCAGATTGCCGATGGTGGTGTCGTGGACGAAGGCGAGGTGGGTGAGATCGAGCAGATTGTCGACCACGAGCTGCCAATTGGCCTCGACGTGCAGATAGGACGCCTTGGCGCCCCAGTCCGGATCGTCGAGCCAATGGAAGTCGGTGATCTTGGCCGGGTCGGCCAGCGCCGGGTCGCCCATCCAGATCCAAATCCAGTGATAGCGCTCGGCGACCGGATAGGTTTTGACCTTGGCTGAGCGCGGAATCTGCTCCTGGCCGGGAATGCGGGTGCAGCGGCCGTCGCTGCCGAAGCGCAAGCCGTGATAGTGGCACTGCAATTCGTCGCCGACGAGCTTGCCCATGGACAGCGGCAGGTGGCGGTGCGCGCAGCGATCCTCCATCGCCACCGGCGCGCCGTTTTCGGTGCGGAAGAACACGATGGGTTCGCCCAAAATAGTGCGGCCGAGCGGTTTGCGGCCGATCTCGGCATCGGTCGCGGCGACGTACCAGTAATTGCGCAGGAACATGGCGGTTCTCCCTGCTGCCGATATTACCCTGCCGCGCGCCCGCGTGGGAGGGGGCGCCTCTCCTTCCTGCCCCGCGCTAGCGGGAGAGGAAAGACAAGCGCTTTCGTTCTCGCGATGCGCCTTCGCACCCGAGCTTTGCCTACGCCAGGAAAGCCAAGCCAAGAAGCATCGCCAAAAACTCCTCCCTTGAAAGAAGGGAGGCGGAGCGCCGAGAGGCGCACCACCGGGCCGCACCGCAAAGCGATGCGGCGCGCGCCCTCTCTCCTGTCTTCCCACTGCGGGAGGACTGAGGTCGCCGGGACCTCAAAAAATGGAGCGGGCGCGCTCGCCTTTCGGCGCCCCACCGCGGCATCCGAGGTTTTTGGCCTCGGCTCGGCTTAAGGCCGCGCTTCCTGGAACCACCGGATGCAAACGGGAGGACCCTCTCCGGCACCAGTGCAGCGAGCACCTCGCGGTCCGGCACCTGCCGGACGGGACGATGCCCAAGCCGCCCGTGAGCGCAGTGTATCGCTGCGCCCACGAGAACCGCTCCCGCTCCGCCTCAAGGAGTACCCTCGCGAAAGGCGTCCTTCGCGAGCGGGATTTTGGCTAGGTAACTGTTGTGGGGACGAATGTCAAGGGTAATGTCGCTTTATTAGGGACGCGTCGTAGGGCGGATTGGCGCAGCGTAATCCGCCATCCCACTGTCGAAAGGCGGCGGATTACGCCTCCGGCTAATCCGCCCTACCGCGCAATGTTACTGAAATGACCCTTTACACCTGCGGATTCCGCGCCACGCCGCCCTAACAGCCGCTTATTAAGGTTGAGGGGCATGCTAATTTGGACCGTCGTGGCCCCAGTTGTGTCCAGCTCACCCCGCAGGATTTAGGAGATGGCATGATGTTCGGTTTTTTCAAACAGAAGATCACGCCGGAAGAACTTGGCCATACAGCCACCAAGTGGGCCAATGAGTTTCTTGTGAATGATGCTGCTGTGTCATTGGGAATCTTGTTCGACGATTTTTGGGATAGGGACCAGTCACTGACACCGGCGCAATATCTGGAACGACACGGCATTCCACCGTCAAAAACTCATCTATATATCCGCACTTTCGCGCATTGCTCCGTTCAAGCTGCATCCACTCAATTCAATCAAGATACGGGACTAGCAGTCACAAGGGGCGCGATGACGAGTTTTAAAGAAACGCCACAGGGCTATGATTTCGAAACAACCTACAATGCGCTCGAAGCAGTCTATCGCGGGCACCGTCATTTCCATCCGAGCATTGAGGCATTAAACAATCCGAATTATCACTGGCCGATCCTGCCCAATCCCAAAGCGGGAATTTTGAATGCAAGATATCTGATCGAAAATTTCGTGGCTTTGTATGTGAAAAACACAAAGGTTTTGGGCGACGGTTTCTCCCTGTTTAGTGGAAAGGTGGGCGGAGGGCTTGATATTGTACTGAGGGCGATGACCCAACTTTCAAAATCTACCAAATTGGCTTGAGGATCAGCTCGTAGGGCGGATTAGCGCAGCGTAATCCGCCGTCCGATTGCCGAGAGGCGGATTACGCCTTCGGCTAATCCGCCCTCCGTGCTGGACAACCTTTGTGAGGCTCTACCGCGATTAAACGCCCCTATCCTTCATTAGAAACACTGAACCAGATGATCCAAGATATTCTGTTGAAGAACCTGCTGATTTACACGCACGGCAATAGGAGACGCACTGCTCAAGTGGCCGGAATCTGCCGGGGAACGGTTCGCGAAATTATAAAGAGAAGGGGATGGGAAAAGAGCACGAACAATCTGTGGCGAGACCACTGGCGCACGATGAGTAGTGGCATTCGTGCAACAGGGCCCTGGAGCAAAGAGAATAGATAGTTGCTCATTCTCAAGCCACGGAACATGATTCAACGAAAGGAGCGTTCGGGCCTGGGTGTTGAACTAAAGAAAGTGAGGATGATGACGAAGGTTAGACGCCGCGACCTATGGTGGGCAGCAATTCTGATGGCCGCGTTCGTATTCTTTGTTGTGGCGGCCTATTACGCCGGCCAAAACCCACAGGATTGGGGTGGATTGCTTTAACTGAAGTTCTGGTGCCGCAAATCTAGGAGAATGAGATGTCGTATGATCTGGCGAAATACCGCCTCGGCGCGTTCGCTGAACTGGTTAAGCTGACACTGCTATCGTAAAATTAGGCTTGAAGGAGGTGGCCCCTCCTAATGATTACAGGTTGCCGCCATGCCAGGCCAAAAGGAAACGCCCGATAGGGCGAACGCTGGAACTCACCCTCCACCCGACGATAGTTGGTTGGTTTGGACCGCGCGCGAATTGGTCAAGACAGCCAATAGTTTACAGCAAGAGCGCTTGTCGGTTGGGACCGTTTTTTCGCTGGCTTTTATTGCGCTGATTATTGGACGGAGTGAGCTAGTAGTGAGCGGCCTATTGATACTTTTTGTGGGTGTAGTGGTCTTTCGGAGCTTTTTCAAAGAGAGCCACTAAGCCGGGCTACGGCTTATAAAAAGGGTGTTCGTGAGTCTGTGACTAGCTGCGCGTTCGAGGGAGTGTCCTTGGCATTCAAAACTCTGGTGGACCATCGAGGGCGTTCCGCCATCGAAGCAGCGGGGATCAATTTCTATTACATCATTCCGCCACCGAAATCTGCCACCAAGCCAATGTCGAATATCGATGTCGTCATGATCCAGTGCGATCTGCCAACGGGAACCTGGTGCAAGCTTACTTAACCCACCCCGCCGAATATTTTGACGGCCAGCTCGTAGAGGGTGTGGGCAATAGTCGAGATAGCGACAATCCCTTTTGCTCGCTCTTCAATGGCCCGGACGAGCGCCATAATAACCGATGGCTTGCGTGCCCCTTGGGCGCCTACGATCTGCTCCGCGAGCGTTTGAACCAGTTCGGCGATCTCCTTTTTAACGGCCACATCGATGTCATTCGCCGCGATCGTGGCTTCCATGAGGGCCTTGATGGCAACGCCAAGGTTCTCGACATCCGTGTCTTTGGTCAGGGTTATGACCGCATTGATGCGGGCCAGGTCGCCGGTATTGATGACACCGACGGTGGAATTGGTGATTTTGATATTGTTCTGCACCGAACCTCTTTGGAGTGCCTTGGCGAGTTCCGCAACAGGTATACGCCCCCCGGTTCTACCCATCCCGGTTACCTCATCCATATCATCCGCGGCCTGATTCATCATCGCCGCGTTTTGGAGAAACTTCATATAGTTGCCGTGTTCCCACTTGTGCCAGCAATCGATGCAAAGGGGAATGTTCTGGTTGGTGACCTGGTAGATGGCCGGCTTGGGACACTGGTAACAGCGCATGGCTCTTGCCCCTAGTGGTCAGCGCCCAGCCATCACGTCGGCACTTAGCTTGACCAACCGCTCTTCGGTTTGGGTAAGCGCCACTTCCACAAAAAGCAATAGCAGGGTGGCAGAGATGATGGATGCCCTGGTGCTATTGGGCGTAATGGCGTCGTCAGCGAAGCGAGTAATACCCGGCTCGACCCTGGTAAAATAAACAACTGCACCTAAGCCGTTCGGGTGCACGATGTCGGACAAGTGATCATAAGTGGTCCGATAGTTGGGATGACGCTTCGCCATGTCATCAATGAGATTAAGGATTTGGGGCGCCTTGATCTGGTCGCCGTGGGCGGCGAGGAATGCTGGGATGCGCGTTATGAACGCGGCATTGGAGACGTAGTTCTTGACGCCTTCATAATCCACGGCGTCGCAAAGCGGTTTGAGCTTGTCGGCAAAATCGCAAATCGTGGCGACGTTCTCATAAAGCGCACGACTGCACATCTCGGCCACTAAGGGTCTGCCGGCGGTTATCTCGGCAGCGCCAGCCTCAGCGAATGTGAGGCACCTGCGGAGATGCGCTTGGAGATAGGAGCGCACGAGGTTGGGGACTACTAAGCCAGTCTCGGGCTCTGCGAGGACAATCTCAGCTACTTTTCGAGACTTAAGCTGCTCATAAATCAGGTTGGCCGTGTCTATCAGGTCAAGTGAGATATTAGGCAGATTGGGGTGGCGATCGAAGAGTGGCATCCGGTTGCCTGCAAATAATGGGATCGATAATAGCAGCCCTAGGAAATTAAAGCCCGTAGGATGGGTTGAGCGTAGCGAAACCCATCACCTTCAGCTGTGCTATGCTCGCGCGGTGCAATTCGGGTAAGATGGTGTGATACGCGCGCGCCTGCCAGTCTTGCTGCGAACCGGCGCACGATCCATCAGGAGACTTCAATGCGCTACACGGTGGTCTTGGAGCGGGAAGATGATGGTGGCTATGTGGCCAGCGTGCCGGCATTGCCGGGATGCGTGAGCCAGGGCGACACGCGTGCCGAAGCGCTGAAAAATATCCGGGAAGCTATCGCGCTTTATGTCGAGGACTGCCGCGACGCCGGCGATCCCGTGCCCACCGAGGCGGGCAAGGAATTCGTCGAGGTCGAGGCAGCTTGAGGGGGACGCTGCCGGCGGCGCGTCGTGGCCAAGCTTCCCACCGATCTGTCCGGACGTGACGTCCGCGCCGCTCTGGAGCGCGCTGGCTTCGTGTTTCGTCGCCAAGCCGGCAGCCACATGATGCTTCGCCGCGACCAGCCTTACGCCAGGGTCGTGGTTCCCGATCACAAGCAGGTCCGGCTCGGCACGCTCCGCCGCATCATCGCCGATGCCGGTCTCACCGTTGAGCAGTTCGTGGAACTACTTCGCCGCTGATTGGCGCGATCACACCACCCCGAGATGGCGGATCGGCCGCCCCAGCGCGACGGCGTGGGCGGCGCGGTGATGGTGATAATGACGTGGGCGTCGATGCCATCGTGCCGGTCGCCGTCCTCAAGGCGGAGCGTCGGCTATGGCGAAGCGTGGTTGGTGGAGGCGCGCGCCTCACCGCGTCTCAAGCGTCTAAGGAAACCTTCGGCGGCAACGAAGCGTCGAGTCAGGCGCCCCCTCCACCACCCTCCGCGCGCTGCGCGCGTGCTCGGGTGGTCCCCCTCCCCCGCTTCCGCCTTCGCGCGTTGCGCTTCGGCGGACAAGTCGCGGGGGCGGATGGAGAGCTACTGCCCGGCCGGCTGGCCCTGGATTTTCGGCAGGTCGTTCGGGCCGTTGGCCTGTTTCACCTGCTGCGCCTGGCTGGCGAGCTCGACGGTCAGGTGTTGCGCCGCGTCGGGCGACATCAGCGCCAAAATATCCGCCATTTTGCGCGGCTCGATCTTGGAGACAACCTCGAGCAGCACGCCGCTGTCGAGGCGGTCGAATATCTTCGCCGCATCGCGCGGCTTCATGTTCTCATACATGGTGACGAGGCTCTTGAACCGCGCCGCCATGGCCTCGTCCTTCTGCTGCGTTGCCACCGTGATGCGGCCTTCGGTCGCCTTCAGCTCGACGAGCTGGCCTTCCATGCGTTTCTCGGCGGCCTTGATCAGGCTCTCGCGGATGTCGAGCTCACGCGCGCGCGCGTCGAGCTCCTGGCGGCGTTCCTGCAGCCGTTCGAGGATGGCGCGCTCGGCGCCCGACGGCTGGCCCGGCTCGGTGGAAATGACGGTGCCCGGCGGCTTGGTGTCCGGCGGTTTTGCCGGATCGGCCTTGGCCTGCTTGGTCTTGTCGGCGGTCTCGGGAACGGTGCCGGTGATGTCCAAATTGATCCTGTCGGCGGGCCGCGACGCCACGACCGGCGCCGTGGTCGCGCCGCTGCCGTCGGGAAAGTTGAACATCTGCGACGCCCACGACAGCATCGACGACGACGGTTTTGGCACGTCGCCGGTGGTGCGGGTCACCGAGGTACGCTCCATCTTCGGCGCGTTGTCGCCGGCAATCAGCGAGCCGCCGTCGAGCAGCAGATCGGCCGCCTTCAACGCCAGCAGGCAGGCGCAGGCAATGACTGCGATCGGGATGAGGCGCAGCTCGCGGATAAAGTTCATCATGCCGCGAGGCCGTGCACCTTGGTGCGCAATCGCTCGGCGAAGGCTTGCGCCTGCGCGGCGACCGCCTTGGCGTCGCTGTTCGGCGCGGGTTGCTCCTGCGGCCGGCCGGCGATGACGATCTGCGACAGGCGATGCAGCACGTCCTTGCCGGCGGTCAGCCGGCGATCAAGCTCTATGGTCATGGCCTCGGCGCGGTTGAGGCGTTGACCTAAGCCGACGTCGCATTCGTGCACGGTGACTTTGAGCCCGGCGATGGCGCGCTCGGCGATCTCGGTCGCGGTGACGAGCTCGGAGATGGTGGCGCGCAGCGAGTGCTCGTCGGCCTTCAACAGCTTCAGGCGGCGGTTGAGCAGCATGCAATAACCGACCGTCAGCATGAGCAAAATCGCAACCAAGCCCTCGATCATGATGCCAATGCCGTTGCTCACTATTGTGCCTCCATAGGATTGCCGGTGCCGCCCGCCATTTCGAACATGGCGAAGGTCGTGCTCGGTTTGCGTAAATGTTTGGCCACGCGCACGGCGACCCGGTCGCCGACCCGGCCCATGCGGCCTTCGGTCAACGTCACCTCGCCGCAGCGCACGATGACCAGAGCGTCGGATTTCAGCTCCAGCATCAGCGTGTCGCCGACGTCGAGCTTCATGATCTCTTTGAGCGGCAGCTGCGCCTCGTAGAGCACGGCGTCGACCGCGATTTCCGCCTGGCCGATCTCGGTCGCCAGATGCCCTTCCCAGGTCGCGTCGCGGCCGAATTTTTCGCCCATGAACATCTGCAACAGCACGTCGCGGATCGGTTCGATGGTGGCGTAGGGCAGCAAGAGCTCGATGGTGCCGCCGCGGTCTTCCATATCGATGCGCAGCCGCACCAGGATCGCCGCATTGGCCGGCCGCGAAATCGCGGCAAAGCGCGGATTGGTCTCCAGCCGATCGATGTTGAACTTCACCGGCGACAGCGGCCGGAACGCCAGCTCGGCGTCGGCCAGAACCACCTCGATCATGCGCTTGATCAAATTGGTCTCGATCGTGGTGTAGGGCCGGCCCTCGATGCGGATCGCGGTCTGGCCGCGGCGGCCGCCGAGCAGCACGTCGATGATCGAATAGATCAGGTTCGAGTTGACCGTGAGCAGGCCGAAATTGTCCCACTCCTCGGCCTTGAACACGCCGAGGATGGCGGGCAGCGGTATCGAGTTGAGATAATCGCCGAAGCGCACCGAGGTGATGCGGTCGAGCGAGACTTCGACGTTGTCGGAGGTGAAATTGCGCAGGCTTGTCGTCATCAGCCGGACCAGCCGGTCGAAGACGATTTCCAGCATCGGCAGGCGCTCGTAGGAGACCATCGCCGAGTCGATGATGGCGC
>Ga0210408_10003406_pt1 | contig 14734 bp, 10 predicted proteins | sample IncBWH4MmetaG_FD_155471 | JGI IMG/M metagenome (GOLD analysis project Ga0210408, IMG submission 155471) | Forest soil microbial communities from Barre Woods Harvard Forest LTER site, Petersham, Massachusetts, United States - Inc-BW-H-4-M | ecosystem: Environmental > Terrestrial > Soil >...
CATCAGCTGTTTTTTAATTTGCGTAAGGAGTTTGGTCAAACTTTCGTAATTGTTACCCATAATACTGAATTAGCTGATATGGCCGACCGAAAATTAGTAATGAAAGACGGAAACGTTATTTAAACGCCTTCACATCTCTTATCAGATCATCCATAAATTCAAAAAACTCCTGTTCCATTGCTTTTTCGTTTTTTAAAAACAATGGAATTGATTCATTTAAAAAAACACCGTGATTGATGCGGTAGGATAAATGTTTCAATACTAATTCTATCCCTTCAATTTTAGAATATTCGAAAAAAGTATTGCGTTGTATAATATAATTTAAAAACCCAATTGAAGATTCAGGGAGATACGCTTTATTCTTTTGCAATAGTGCATAAATGTTTTTTGTAAAAATCTCCAAACCAATATCCGAAAATTTATTAAAGTTCTTAGCTAAAATATGATCATAATAAATATCAACTAAAACACCGCTATATCTTTCAAAACCATTATAAAAATAACGCTTGCTTTTAATAAAAAGAGGATGTGTATCGGTAAAATAATCTATCCGGCGGTGAAGCAGTACTCCTTTTTTAATTTCAGGAGGTAATTTTTCGGCATCGGCCAGCTTAATATGGTCGGCGATGAAATTACCTACTGTAATTTGTTCGTTATTAAATGATAAGAAAGCGTGCGCTAAATAGTTCATTATATTTTGTTTTATAAATTTATAAATTACTTTTGTATTTACACTAAAAATCAATCATGAAGAAAATATTATTATTCATCCCTTTGCTTTTAATTAGTTTGGGATCTTGCAAAAAGGATCGCAGCTGTTCCTGCTCGCAAAATGGTACTGATCTCGGTACTGCTCAATATACCGGTGTAACAAGAAGTGAAGGAAAGAAACTGTGTAACAATCAACAGGCGCAATATTCACTTTCAAATCCAGGCACAACTTGTACTTTAAAATAATTCATGCGGTTTCTTTTTTTTATATCTTTTGCTGTAGTCCCGATAGCTATCGGGATGATTTCGTGCACTAAAGCCCGCAAATGCGAATGCTATGACAAAGCACTGGACACAAAAGAAGTTTTTTATATAAACGGAACTAAAAAAGATTCGAAAAACGCCTGTATTAATTTGGCAGATAGTAATGAAGTATGTACTTTATTTTAAATTAATGTTGAAACGGATTTTTATATTTATACTTTTCTCGTCCTTCGCCTACTCTTGCATTAAACCTTATGCTTGTGAATGCTCATACGTTTATACAAACCCGATTCAGAAATCACACACTTTGGTTTACGCAAACAAAAAGAATAAAAACGAAGCCTGTGCGAAACAAGGCAGAGATACAAGTGTTGTTTGTAAAGTGAAAGAGTAAATTAATTTACTTTAGAAGTTTCGTTAGCCAAATTACAGGCAGTAACAATATCCATTTTTATAGAACCAATTAAAATTTTAGCCTGTGCACGTAACGGAATATGATTTTTGTCCGCAGTTATCCAAACATTCAGATCATCTTCTCTTTTAAAAACCCGGCCTTTTTGAACGATCGGACAAAAACGCAAGCAACTAAATTTACCGATCGCCGTTTCAATAGTTTCTTTTCCAAGGTAACGTATTTTAACGGGCCATAATTCTTTATCCATAAAACTGGTTAAGGAAAAAATGTCTCCTTCTTTCGCATTTGTAAAATCCATATTACGGGCCGCATAAAATGATGAGAGCATATCTTGAATACCCACCGGTACGTCATATTTTTCACCGCCTCCAACATCAACTTTTTTAGTGTAATGATTAAAAGTATAATCCTGACTGAATTTTACGCCGCCTTCATCCACACGGCGTACAAACATCCAGGGAACCATAGCATCTTTATCAATAAATGTTTCGTAACGGTCGCGTACTTTAAAGAACCAATCGAATGTTCCTTGCGAAAAACCGTTCCCTACAATATGATATACTTTTCTGCCGGATATATCCAGTACTTCAGGTTTTACTTCCAAAACAGCTGTACCCGCATCCATAATGCCATAATGCAAACGATAGGTCAGAACTTCTCCTTCTTTAAATGCCGTATTTGGATTATCAGGTAAATCTTTTGCGACATTATTATTTAAAATTACAGATGTAAGTTCTTGTTTTTTGGAATCAGTAAAATAACCTGCTGAACAAAGAAAAAAAACTCCAGTTGCTGCTGTTAAAATAATACTTATTGTTTTAATCGGATTCATTGGTCGTTATACGTAAACAAACAATTTACGTGCCAAACTAAATTACTAATTTTTGTTAATCTTCGCAACAAGATCGCATATCTCTTCTCTACTCTTTTTCAAAGCATTAGCTTTTTGTTTATTTGTTAATACTCTACATAATCCCAAAGTTTTTTGAAAAAAGGGATAATAATACAAGACAAACTTACCTGTGAAAAAAGAAACTACTACTACTAAGGCAGGCCAGCCAATGTTTGGTGCCAAACTATAAGCGATAGTAAATTGAATGATATAAAAGATCCATGTTAAAACAGTTCCTATAACAAGATTAAACGCCGCGTGAAACTCTACCATTTTAATTTTTGCATCGCTAATTATTTGTGAGATCTTATAAGGCAAATAATTACCCAGTATTCCTCTTAAGCAAACAGGTGCAAACACAATTAATAGAATGGTTCTGAATACGAAATTAAACCAATTTACTTTTAAATTATTATTTGGGTCAATTAACCAATCACGGATCTTAAATTTATTAAGTTCTTCAAAATAAGTTTTACATTTTTCATTTAATGAATTAACAATCGGTTTATTTTCAGTATCAGCTTTATTTACTATAGCTGTAATCTGTTTTCCGATATTAAATTCATGTTCAGGATTTTTATAATTTAATTTTTGTTGTATACACCACTTTTTCACAAACATTTCTTCAAGCCATACAATTAATTTATCGTTTTCAGGGTTATTGATGTGAATGATCAGTTCTTTCATTTTAGGTTCCAGAACTTTTAAAAATACATTTTGAGTACGGGCAGGCTGTTCTTTATAATCCTTCATAAAATCGATTACCATAATAGGTTCACCGACATTAAAGAAAATATTGCTCCTGAATTTTTTGGGGTTAGTATAATTAATACCAATCGGAACAACAGCCAGATCCGGGTTATTAATTACTTCCATCCCGCTAAAAACCATTCGGGGTACACCTTTTTTTAACGGACGTAAACGGCGCTCCTGAATGCAAAGTCCTTCAGCAAAGATCATTATTTTTTTATCTTGAGAGAGTAATTTGTAAACCCGCTTATAGGTTTCATCATTTTTTTTCAGACCTTCCTTCCCGGCATCTTGTATTCTGAAGATCGGAACGATCCCCAAACTCTCAAAAAACCAGTTAGCAATTGCGGATGTAAATGCATCGCCTCTTGCCAGATAATAAAGTTTTGGCGGATAAGCAGCATACAGAAACATGATAGGATCCATAAATGTATTGGGGTGATTCATTGCCAAAATTACCGGCCCGTGTTTTGTAATGTTACCTTTGTTTTTGATTGAAACGCGTTTGTAAAACGTATCAAAACCAAAACTCATTATGAACCGTATTAAGTTCCAGATCATGGAAACAAAATTACAAACAATTATGCCAGTTTTTACCTCAGCATTGCTATTAATAAGCTAAATTTGTACCGTGAAGTCGCTTTGGTCTCTTAACCACTATTTTCTAAAATACAAATGGCTTTTATTGCTGGGTATTTTGTTTGTTTCCCTTTCAACCATTTTCGGAACTTACCAGGCGGTTATTGTCCGTAAAGGTACAAATACTGTTTTAAAATATATTGCTGAAAATAATTTTTCCGACACTTCTATTTTTATCACCTACGGACTAACAATTATTGGTTTAGCATTAACAAGCGGTTTGTTTATGTTTTTAATGCGGCAAACAATTATTGTGATGAGCCGCCATATTGAGTACGATCAAAAAAATGAGATCTATAAACATTATCAGGCACTGGATGTAACGTTTTACAAAAAATACAGCACCGGCGATCTGATGAACCGAATTACAGAAGATGTGAGCAGAGTACGGATGTACACCGGCCCTGCTGTTATGTATCTTGCCAACACGTTTGTTACTGTAATTACTGTTTTAATTTTTATGTTAAACGTGAATTGGCAATTAACCTTAATGGTTTTTATTCCGCTGCCGGCTTTATCATTTATTATTTACCGTGTTTCGGATGTGTTGAATAAAAGGAGTAATAAAGTACAGCAGGAACTATCGAACCTCACTTCGCACACGCAGGAAAGTTTTGCATCGATACGCGTTATCAAAGCTTATGCTCAGGAAAAATTTTTTACAAAAAGTTTAGACGAAAAAGGAGGCGTGTATAAAAAAGAAAATTTAAAATTAGCGAGGATAGAATCTTATTTCCAGCCTACAATGGGATTGATGATCGGATTAAGCATTTTAATTACCATTTGGTACGGTGGTTATTTAGTGATGGAGAAAAAAATTGAAGCAGGAAATATTCCGGAGTTTATTACTTATGTTTATCGCCTCACATGGCCCTTTGCAGCCTTGGGCTGGGTAACTTCATTGATACAACGTGCGGCGGCATCGCAAACAAGAATAAACGAATTCTTAAAAACGCCATCAGCAATAAAAAATAATAATTTCAATCCGACAAAAATTAAAGGCGATATTAAATTTGAAAATGTTTCCTTCACTTATCCCGAAACAGGCATCACAGCTTTAAAAAATATTTCTTTCCATGTAAAACAAGGTGAAGTGGTAGGAATTACCGGTCCGGTTGGGTCGGGTAAATCTACTTTAACCCAATTGTTAAGCCGCGTTTACGATACACAACAGGGCGAAATTTTAATTGACGATGCAAACATTAAACAACTTAATTTATTTGATCTGAGAAAAGCAACCGGTGTTGTGCCGCAGGAAGTTTTTTTATACAGCGATACCATTTCCAATAATATTTCTTTTGCATCTGAAAAAGAATTTTCAAAAAAAGAAATTGCTGAAGCTGCTAAAAATGCTGCGGTTTATGATAACATAGAATCTTTTCCGAATAAATTTGAAACAATGGTTGGCGAAAGAGGCATTACTTTATCGGGCGGACAAAAACAACGGATCTCAATTGCAAGAGCAATTATTAAAAATCCTGAGATCTTAATTTTCGACGATTGTTTGTCGGCTGTTGATACTGAAACAGAATCTTTGATCTTAACAAATTTAAGACGTCTCATGCAAAATAAAACCAGTATAATTGTTAGTCCGCGTATTTCAAGTATTCGGCATGCTGATAAGATTTTATATCTAAAAAACGGCGAAATAACTGAGAGCGGAACACATCAGGAATTGTTAAATTTAAAAGGAGAATATTATAGTTTATTCGAGCTTCAAAAAAATTAATTACTACATTTGATGCCGCATTGAACGCTACATCTCAAGATATAAAAACAGAAGTTGCCGATTACTCAAAATTTAAGGCCTTTGTTAAGCTTACCAAATATAGTTTGTCAGGCCTCGTTGTTTTTTCTGCTGTCATTACTTATTTAACTGTTGCCGAAACTATTCATTACCAACAAATTTTAGCACTTTCTATTGGGGGATTTATGGTTACAGCTGCAGCAAATGGTTTTAATATGATTATTGAAAAAGATCTCGATAAATTAATGGACCGCACCAAAAACAGACCACTTCCTATAGGTAAATTAAATGTAACCGAGTCGCTTTTATTTTGTTCGGCTTTCGGAATTGCCGGCACCATTTTATTATGGGTTTTCACGAATCCTCTTAGCGGAATTCTGGGTTTTGTTTCAATAGTTTTATACGCTTTGGTTTATACGCCGTTAAAACGAGTCACACCTTTTTCAGTTTTTGTAGGCGCATTTCCGGGAGCATTTCCAACATTAATTGGCGCCGTTGCAGCAACTGAAGGATTTGGGAACATTACTTTTTTTGCGATCTTATTATTTACCGTACAGTTTTTCTGGCAATTTCCTCATTTTTGGTCTTTGGCGTGGTTTAATCACGATGATTATCAGAAAGCGGGTTTTGAAATGCTGCCTTCTAAAGGCGGTCGGGATGACAGTTCAAAACTTCAGATCCTTATCTATTCTTTATTTTTAATTCCTATCAGTTTATTGCCTTATGCTTTTAATTTTGTGGGCTGGCTGACGGGAATCATAGTTTTAGTATGCGGTATTACTTTAGCTTTGCAAGCATATAATTTTTACCGTGTTTCAACTATAGAGAATGCAAAAAAATTATTTTTTGTTGCTATAATTTATTTACCCGTTGTTCAATTGGCACTTATGACCAAAGCATAAAAATGGAAGCAGAATTTAAATACAAACCGAGTCCAACTTTAAAAGAAGATCTATTAATTGCCAAACGTAAATCTGCGAAAGCATTGTTATGGATCGGCATCATAAGCATGATCATGTTTTGGGCAGGTTTAACAAGTGCCTACATCGTTCGGCAAAATGCGGGAAATTGGTTATTGTTTAATGTGCCGCCAATGTTTTTTATAAGTACAGCGGCAATTATTACAAGCAGTATTTCTTTTTGGTTCGTTCAGAATTCTGTAAAGAAAAATAATTTTAAAGGAATTATTTTTGGAACTTTATTGACTCTGATTCTAGCCATTGTTTTTTCTGTTTTCCAATATTTGGGATGGAATGATCTGTTTAACAAAGGCATTGTTTTGGGCGGCAAGTACAGTAATCCTTCTGGATCATTTTTTCTTCTGTTTGTTTTATCGCATTGGGCCCACTTAATAGGCGGTATTATTTCCCTCATTGTGGTGTTAATAAATTCTTTAAGAAAGAAGTACACAGCGGAAAACGCCTTAGGCATTGAACTTTGCGCTATTTACTGGCACTTTTTGAGTATTTTATGGGTATATTTATTTTTGTTTTTATATTTTATTCGTTAAAATTGCAGTGTTAATTTAATTATTGTTAAAACTATGTCTCATTCTGTAGAGTACGACCCAAAAGAAGCCTGGAACGGAGGACAATCCCCTTTCAGATTAAGTTACGGAAAAATCTTTATGTGGTTTTTCCTTATTTCTGATGCTTTAACTTTTGGTGGGTTACTGAGTGCCTATGGCTTCATCCGCCACAAATATTCAGATGTTTGGCCAAAAGCCGAAAACGTTTTTACTCACTTTCCTTTTGTTGAACATCATATTCCTTTGGCTTATGTAGGTTTAATGACCTTTATATTAATTATGTCATCGGTAACTATGGTATTAGCTGTAGAGGCTGGTCACCGTAACCATAAACGGGGTGTGCTTATTTGGATGTTCTGGACCATCATTGGTGGTTTAGCGTTCGTAGGTTCGCAAGCTTGGGAGTGGTATCACTTTATTGAAGGAACCGATGTTGGAGCTTTAAGATGGGTTTGGGATCCTGAAACCAGTCATTATGTTCAGAAAACTATATATGGAGCTAATATGACAGTAAACGAGTATGGTGCTCCTCAATTTGCTAATTTCTTCTTCTTTATAACGGGTTTCCACGGTACCCACGTATTCTCAGGTGTCGTCATAAATTTTGTCATATTCATGAACGCTTTAATGGGCACCTATGAACGTCGCGGCCATTATGAAATGGTTGAGAAAGTAGGTCTTTATTGGCACTTTGTGGATCTGGTTTGGGTATTCGTATTTACCTTCTTTTATTTATTATAACAATTAAAAAAATCATTTTATGGAATTTCACGATGATTACCCGGAATATGAGAAAATGGCCACTCATGATGAAGTTGCCGGTAAAAAATTACGCCGCACTTTATGGAACGTTTTTTGGATAATGCTGGTTATTACAATTAGCGAGCTTGTTGTAGGTTTTATAGCACCGGGAAAAGGTTGGACAGGCTCAATTTACCTTAAAGTGTTCTTTATTAGTTTCACTATCGCAAAAGCTGCTTATATCGTAATGGTTTTCATGCACTTAGGACATGAAGTGAAGTTTTTTAAATTCACCATTTTGCTGCCTTATATCACATTTATGCTATATTGTATCTTTATTTGTTTGAACGAGGGTACTTATTCAGGCAAACCTGCCAATAGAACACCAATTGACGCTCTTTTAGTGAAACAACAGGTAGATCTGAGAGCTCATAAGCATCATGGAGGGGGAGAACAAGAAAATGTCGCTGAACCTGCTGCCGAGCACCATTAACATTAAAATAAGCTCGTCAAATACAGCTAAAACCTATTAAAAATTTTTGCACATTTAAATAATTTACTATTTTAGCGGTTTAATAAATTCAAGGTAATACTCTATATATGAAACAATTCACTAAACTTACATTAATTGCTTTTGCACTTATTTGCATGGCGTCTCCTTCGTTTGCCCAAAAGGCATTAGCTAAGGCTGATTTAGCGTTCGATAACCATCAGTATTTTACTGCGGTTGAACTTTATAAATCTGCTTACACAGGAGTTAAAAAAGCCGATTTGAAAGCCAAAGTTTTATTCAGAACAGCTTTCGCGTATCAGGAAATTAATGATATGAAAAGTGCCGAAACGTATTACCAAAAAGCAATTGCAGCAAAGTATGCTGATCCGGAGGCTATCGTAAGATTAGCTGATGTATTAAAATCTCAAGGTAAATACCCTGAAGCAATTACTGAATACCAAAATTTCAAAAAATTAGCTCCTTCTGATCCACGTGGTGATAAAGGTGTTAAATCAAGCGAACTTGCTCAGCAATGGAAAGATAATCCGGGCCGTTATAAAATAGAAAACATGGCTTTGATCAACTCAAAAGAATCAGATTTCTCTCCATCTTACTCAGATAAAAAATATAACACTTTAGTATTTACTTCTACCCGTGAAGGTGTTAACCAAAAACAAGATATTACAACCGGTCAAAATCACTCTAAATTGTATGAGACCAAATTAGACAAAAACGGTAAATGGTCTACTCCATTAGTTTTAGCAGGCGCTGTTACTTCAGTGTTCAATGATGGTGCTGCTTGTATGTCAAAAAAAGGTGATTTCATGTTAATGACCCGTTGTCCAGAGGTTAAATCTAAAACTTCAGGTTGCCAGATTTTCATGGCGAAGAAACAAGGTTCAGGCTGGGCCGAGCCGGTTAAACTTCCGTTTAATTTAGATTCAGTTCAGTTTGGTCATCCTGCTTTATCTGCTGATGGTAAAACTGTTTATTTCGTATCACGTATGAAAGGTGGTTTCGGTGGCTCTGATATCTGGAGAACTTTATACGATCAAAAAGCTAATACATGGAGCGCGCCACAAAATCTTGGTCCGCAAATTAACGGTTCTGGTGATGAGATGTATCCTTACGTTTCTGACGATTCTAAAACTTTATATTTCTCTTCTAACTCACATCCTGGTATGGGAGGTTTAGATATTTTCAAAGCTGAAATTGGTGCTGATGGTAAATTCACCAAAGCTCCTGAGAATTTAAAAGTTCCTATCAATTCCGGTGCTGATGATTTCGGTATTGTATTTGAAGGTAAAAAACAACGCGGTTATTTTTCTTCTAACCGTGAAGGCGGAAAAGGAAGTGATGATATTTGGTCATTCTATTTACCACCATTAGTATTTAACTTAAAAGGTAAAGTGGTATCGAGCGGCGGAAGCAAAGGCATTGGTAAAGGTGAGCCTGTTGCTAATGCTAAAATTAAGATCCAGGGCAGCGATGGAACAATTAATGATGCCTCTACAGCCAGCGAAGGAAGTTATGCTTTTAAATTAAAAGAGAATGTTTCTTATACTGTTACAGTTGAAACAAGCAAACAAACCTCTTCTGCGACTTATAAAGATGGTTACTTAGCATCTAAAGATATGGGTGCTTTAACAACTGCAGGCGAAAAAGATTCTAAAGATTTCATGAAAGATTTCGAAGTTGTTCCGGTTGAAAAAGAGATCCGTTTCCCTGCTGTATTATATGACTTGGGCAAAGCAGATCTAAGACCTGAATCTAAAGACTCGTTAAATTTCTTATACCAAACTTTAATTGATAACCCTACTATTGTTATCCAGTTATCTGCTCACACAGATAGCCGTGGTTCTGATGCTAAGAACTTAGTTCTTTCTCAGGCCCGTGCTCAATCTTGTGTAGATTACTTAGCTAATGAAAAGAAAATTCCTTTGGCCCGTTTACAAGCTAAAGGTTTTGGAGAAACCCGTCTGTTAGTAAAAGATGCTGAGATCGCTAAAGCTAAAACGAAAGAAGAAAAAGAGGCTTTACATGCAAAAAATCGTCGTACAGTATTCGGAATTGTAAGTTGGGATTATCAGGATCCTAACGCCCCTAAAAATGCAGTTCCAACTAATAAGCCTAAAGTATCAGGCGAAGAAGACGATTCTGAATAATATTCATATCATCTAACAAAAAACCCCTGAAGCGTAATGTTCTGCTTCAGGGGTTTTTTATTTTTACATAGTGACAAAAAACTTTGTTGTATATAAATCATCGGCCGGCAGCGGCAAAACATTTACGCTCGTTAAAGCTTACTTAAAACTGGCTTTAAGTGATGATGCTCCGCGACCCTTAGCTTACAAAAAAATATTAGCTATCACCTTCACCAATAAAGCCGCTGCTGAAATGAAATTGCGGATCATTGAAGCCCTCAAACAAATTTCAGAAAACACAGACAAAGGAAAACTCTTGATTGATCTGTTATGTGTTGAAATAGGAATAAGCGCGGATGTTCTTCAAAAACGCGCTCGATTAACATTAAGCGAAGTTTTACATAACTATTCCGACTTCTCGGTAAGTACCATTGACAGCTTCACGCATAAGATCGTAAAGACCTTTGCATTCGATTTAAAATTGCCTGTAAACTTTAGCATCGAAACTAACACTGCCGAGTTTTACAAAAAAGTGGTGATGGCATTAATGTCGAAAATTGGAGAGAGTGCTGAGCTGACTGAGCTATTGATCCAATACTCCTCAAATAACGCAAGAGACAATACAGCCTGGGATCCGGAATTAAAATTACTGGAGTTCGCTGAAATTATTCAGAAAGAAAATGCGGAAGCAAATCTTTTGAAACTGAAAGATTACAGTAAAGACCAATTAAAAGAAATTCAAAAAAAATTATTTGTCTTTACATCAGGTTTTAAAAATCATCTCAAGCAAAAAGGCGAAGAAGCTTTAAAGTTAATTAAAAGCAAAAACTTAAACGACAATCATTTTAATTACACCATAACCGGACCGCAAAATGTTTTTCGGAAATGGACATATTTCGATTTTAAGGATATTGACGAATTAATCGGCGCACGTTTACGCGACACTGTAGCCAGAAACAAATGGAACAATAATAAAAATTCTGCTTCCGAAAATTCGGCTCTCGAAAGTATTACACCGCGACTTAACACAATTGCTGCAGAAACTATTCAATATATTAAAGAAAACATTCAGCGTTATAGTTTATTTAATTTACTTGAGAAAAATATTTATTCTATAATTCTTGTAAACGAACTTCAGCAAATTAGTGAAGAGTTCCGTACCGAAGAACAAATTGTTTTTATTTCTGAATTCAATTCTAAAATTTCAAAAATAGTTTCAGAAGAACCTGCTCCTTTTATTTATGAACGCTTGGGTGAGCGATATACTAATTATTTATTGGACGAATTTCAGGACACCTCTACCCTGCAGTGGTTAAATTTATTGCCTTTGGTAGATAATTCTTTAGCTAACGGAAGATTTAATTTAATTGTTGGTGATGGTAAGCAAAGTATTTACCGCTGGCGGAATGCCAATGTGCAGCAATTTAATGCGCTTCCAAAATTACAAGGTTCGGAAGATCATGAAATATTAACCGAACGCGAACAAAATTTGGAGCAAAACTTTAAAGCAGAAGTTTTAGATACTAATTACCGCAGCTTAAAAGAAGTTGTTGAATTTAATAATGATGTCTTTGATTTTTTACCGCAACATTATTTAACCGATAGCTTCAAAAATATTTATGATCAGCAAACTCAAAAATTTAAACATCCATCCGGCGGTTATGTGAGTGTACATTACGGTACACTTGAAAAAGAAAATTTAGACAATGATAATTTTGCCTTAATTAAAAAACATATTGGGAACGCTTTGACGAATGGTTATTCTTATAATGACATTTGTATTATTGTCCGCAACAACAGACAAGGAAATTTATGCGCTAATTTTTTAATGGAAGAAAATATTCCGGTTATTTCTTCTGATTCGTTATTACTTAAAAGTAATGCTGAAATTAATTGTGTAATTTCTTTTCTTACTTTTTTAAATAACCCTGCTGATTATGTTAGTGCATCGGCTGTTATAAATTATATTTCAGTTCATAAGCATGTTTCAGAAAATATTAAAGAACTAACCGCTTCCGGGAATTTGTTTGCTGTATTAAAAAAATTAAATATTGATCTGAATCCTTATTCCTTTAATCAGAAAAATGTTTTTGATGTTTGTGTGGAGATCATTACAAAATTAAGTTTAGAGAAAAAAAGTCCGCAATACATACGATTCTTTTTAGATGAGGTGAATGATTATCTGGTAAATAAAACCGGTTCAGTAAATGATTTTTTATATTGGTGGGATAAACGGCAATATCAGGCTTCATTGATTATTCCCGACGGCGTGAACGCTGTGCGTGTTATGACTGTTCACAAATCAAAAGGATTAGAATTTCCGGTTGTAATTATTCCATTTACGAATTGGGATGTTTATAAAGCAAATCCGGCTTGGGTTGATCTGAGTGAAACTGAATCGCCTTTACCTGTTGGTTTATTTAATTTAACGCAGGCGATGGCTGATGCCGGTTTAAATGATGTTTACGAATTGGAGAAAAACGAACAGCACCTTGATAACTTAAATTTATTGTACGTTGCCTTTACCCGCGCTATTGAACGTTTGCATGTTATTGCTTACAAATCAAAAACACAGAAAAAAGATACGGTGGCCGATTGGCTGAATGTTTATTTAACCAATAACGCTTCTAACAGCGATGAAGTTTATGAACTTGGTAAGTTAGAAAACAAATTGTTGCCCAACCGTAAAGAACAAGCTACAAGTTTCGATATTTCAAACTTAAGCTTTAATACCAACGCAGGTTTAATAAAAATAAAAGGCTCACATAAGTTAAAATTGCAGGATGATACTGAAACCGCCCTGGAAAAAGGAATTAAAATGCATTATATTTTATCGGAAATAAATTCTGCAAGCGAAATTGAATCGGTTTTAGAGAATATGTTGAAGCAGGGAATTATTTCCAGTGACGAAAAACCGGATCTTGAATTAAAAATAAAACAGATCCTCGGTAACAAACTCATCCAAAATTATTTTACAGGAAATATAAAAACAAAAAACGAAGCAGAAATAATAACCGACACCGGTGAGTTACTCCGTCCTGATAAAATTGTATTTGAAAAAGACCTCGCCATTGTTATTGATTACAAAACCGGCAAGCCGGATACTAAAAAATACGCCGCTCAAATGAGCAAATACGCCATGGCTCTGCAAAAGATGAGATATACTACTATTAAGAAAGTAATAATTTATGTTGACCACAATCAAGTTGAAGAAGTTGTTTAATTAATTTATTTTAAAATCAAAAATAAAATCCCATTCCTAATAATAAGTAAATTGAAAGGGGTTATTTGTACGTTACAATCTTCTTTTGAATGATAGTTTCTGCCCCACTTACGGTTAATTGATAACAACCGTTTATAACATTAGTTATATCTACAACAAACTTCTCGTTTCTTTTGAGATTCACATTATTTAATGTTTTAATTTTTTGACCAAAATTATCACAGATGGATATGTTTACATTTTGTAAGTCTGCTTCACTTATAATATAAACTTCATTACTCGAAGGATTAGGAAAAACATCTAATTGATAATTCTTTTTTTCGCAACTTAAGTAAATGGTTTTACCAACGTAATTTTCAGTTTTGTCGTAATCAGTTTGTTTTAACTTATAATAATATGTTTTTCCGGATTCAACGGTTTTGTCAATACAAGAATATTGTTTGGTTGTTTCGCTATTTCCGCTTCCCGGTACCATGGTAACGAAATCATAAGTGTTACCATCTTCAGATCTCAGAATAGAAAAGGATTTGCTGTTCTTTTCCGTACTTGTCTCCCATTTAATCAGTGCATTATTGTTTTCGTAAAACGCTTCGAATTTGGTTAATTCAGTTGGTAAAACAACGCAAGGGCCGGCAGTACAGCTAAGGCATGATGTCCTGTAATACATTCCTGCAACTGCAAAATTCCAACAATCTCCAGATGTTGTGATACCGAAGGTTGCAGAAGTCTGTCCGGATGTAGCCGCAGCCACACCCGTTGATACATAATTCCATACATTTTGGCTGGCAATGGGCAAAGTATAATTGTCAACAGCAGAATTCATCTTGAAAGGAACATCTGCAATTTGTTGAAGATCGGAAACAATAGCAAAGTTAGTTTCAGAATTGGTGGCGCCGCATACATTGAAACCTGAAATAGACGTCGTCATGATCGAAGAGCCTTCAATGCAACCATCGGCAATTATAAAATGCCCTGTATAGGTTTGTGAGGGATCTGTAAAAATAATGAAAAGTGTGGCACCATCAGTATCGTCAGTGAGAGTTGGAGGATTAGTAGGCAAACCGCTTATTGTATACGTTCCGTTTCCGATGATGATACTTGATACATCCGCTCTGTAATTATAAGTTCCGACATAACCCCAACATTTGTCAGGACCTTGGCCAATGAGTGTCATAGGAAAGTTTTGA
>Ga0210408_10003407_pt1 | contig 14730 bp, 8 predicted proteins | sample IncBWH4MmetaG_FD_155471 | JGI IMG/M metagenome (GOLD analysis project Ga0210408, IMG submission 155471) | Forest soil microbial communities from Barre Woods Harvard Forest LTER site, Petersham, Massachusetts, United States - Inc-BW-H-4-M | ecosystem: Environmental > Terrestrial > Soil >...
CACCGGATGGCAAGCCCAACCTATCGGGACCGGTCCCGAGAACGCCGGAAGGGAAGCCGGACCTGTCAGGCGTCTGGCACGCCGAAAGTTTCCGCTGGGTGCACAGCCTTCCCGGCGAAGGCGTGGAACCTCCCATGGTTCCATCAGCCGAGGCCGTCTATAAGCAGCGCCTGAAAACGATGGGCGAACATAACCCCCAGTTGTACTGCATGCCGCACAGTGTTCCGGATGCGTTGCTGGTTGCGGACATCCCGTTCAAGATCATCCAGGCACCGCGGGAAACCGTGGTCCTCTTCGAGGAATTCAATCAGTATGTGCAGATTTTCACGGACGGCCGCGCCCTGTCGAAAGATCCCAATCCCGCGTGGTTCGGATTTTCGAGCGGGAAGTGGGAAGGGGACACGTTCGTCGTCGAAGTGGGCGGTTTCAAAGAGGGCAGTTGGCTGGACAACGTCGGTCACCCACGCACCGAGCAATTGCACGTCACGGAACGTTTCCGCCGCCTAAATTTCGGAAGTATGGACCTGGACGTCACCATCAATGACCCAGGCGCATATGTCAAGCCCTGGAATGCTCCTACGGTTCATTTCAAGCTGATGCCGGAGGGCGAGCTCATCGAGCATCTGTGTGAGAACAATAGGGATATTGAACATGAGAATGTCTTTAGTGATAAATAGCACTCGATAAAAAATATGTGATTTTTTGCATCAATATCAGGAGAGATTCAGAGATGAGAAAGACATTGGCGGTTTGGTTGTCTGCGATCGGATTATTGTGCAGTGCGGGGATGGCAGCTGCACATCACGGGTTTGCGGCGGAATATGACACGGCAAAGACGCTGAAAGTTACAGGCGCGATCACCAAATTCGAGTTTACCAATCCCCATGCTTGGATCTACGTCGATGTCAAAAACGACGATGGCACGGTGACCAATTGGGCCTTCGAAATGAGCAGCCCAAACGTTCTCTATCGGAAAGGCTGGACGCGGACCTCGCTGAAGCCTGGCGACGCCGTCACAGTCGATGCCTTTCGCGCCAGGGACGGGAGCCACAACGGTAACGCCCAGACGATTACCCTGACCAGCACCGGTGAGAAACTTCTTGCACCTCAAGAGGCGCTGGGCGGCCCAAAATAAGGCTTTCGTGTTCAAGAGTTTGTCGGAGGAACTCAACAGCCAGCGCGGGGCGCTGGCTGTTCGTTGTCACGAAAAGCTGAAAGGCCCTGGGGAAACCCTGAAATACGACGTGATGTTACGAGCCTAAGCCAACCTGGGAGCTCGGGGAAATCTCATGCTCGCCAACTACGAAAGGAGCACAGGTGAAAATCAAACTACTTGGTGCGTCGGCGTTGCTGGCGCTGATGGTGCCAGGCGTGCGCGCACAAGATGCCCGGACCATCTTGCAGGCGGTCGGTCAGAACATCGGCGCCGACAACTTGACGACGCTGCAAATCTACGGCACCACGGGGTGGAGCGCGGCGCCCGGCGCGAGTTACAGCCCGGCCGACGACTGGACGCGCTTCGAGGTCACCAGCTATTCGAAACAGTTTGATTTCAACGCCCACTTCTCGCGCGAGCAGATGGCCCGCCAATGGGGGTCCTATTCGAGGCTTGGCGGCGGGCAAGGCGTTCCTGACCAGGGCCAGCAGAAGATCGACTTCGTGCTCAACGGCGCTACTGCTTATGTCCTGGCGGGAGGCGGTGCGGGGCCGTACGACCGGGAAGGATACATGGACGGCATCCCGGTGGCCGAAATGTGGCAGCTCGATATGATCATGACGCCGCATGGCTTCGTCAAAGCGGCTCTGGCATCGGGCGCGGATCCGATGTTTGTGACAGTGGGGCCACATGGGCGCCGGTTCAGCCACATTTCGATCACCGTGCTCGGCAAGTACCACCTCACCGCTACAATTAACGACCAGAAAGAAATTGAATCTGTTCAGACGCACGTCGCCAACCCGGTGTTCGGCGACATGCTGTACGAGTGGCGCTATGGCCCGTACAAGCAATTCGGTGCGGTGAAGTACCCCTCGTTCATCCATCACGACGAGGGTGACGTCCGGCTGAATCCGGCGCACAACGCGATGGAGATCCAGGTGAGCGCCGTACAGGCAAACGCCACCGTGCAGGTCCTCACACCTGCTGACTCCACCAAGGTTCCGAAAGATCTCATTTCCCCTGTCGCTTCGAAGCAGCTCGCTGAAGGAGTCTGGTACATCGGAGGCATCCGGCATGCCAGCGTGGCTGTGGAGTTCCGCGACTTCGTTACCGTCATCGAGGCGCCGCTCAGCGAGAAGCGCTCCATCGTGGTGATCGACGAAGTGCACCGGCTCGTCCCGAACAAGCCGATCCGCTATCTCGTGAACACGCATCATCATTTCGATCACTCTGGGGGGATGCGCACTTTCGTGGCGGAAGGGGCGACGGTCGTGGCACCCTACATGGACCGGGAGTTTTACGAGAACGTCGTCTTTTCGCCCACGCCGCGAACGCTTGAGCCCGATCGGCTTTCCTTCCTGACCGCCGATCAGTTGGCGAACCCGTTTGTCGAGTGGGTCAACGGGAAGTACGTCATCAGCGACGGGACGCGGACGCTGGACGTTTATCCATTGCCGCCGTTCGAGCACACCGCTGACATGATGATCGCGTACCTGCCGCGCGAGCGGATGGTCGTGAACGGGGATGTGTACACACCGCCAGCGAAGGGTGCGCCGCTCCCAAAGCCCGGCGAAGGAACGAAGGTACTCCTCGAGACTATCCAGCGGCTGGGGCTGGACGTCTCCACGCACGTCGGACTTCACGGAGGTGTGGGCCCGCATGACGACCTCGTGAAGATCGTCGGGCAGCAGACGACGAATTAGGATCCACAAGTGGACTGTGAACGAATACTACTGTGGGGACCAGAACATGATCGAGCATATCGAGAATGATCGAGTGAAGCATTTGAGTTAGCGGAACGATTTTGAGTTAAGAGCCTGCACTTGGGGGTCCCGTCCTTAACGCTAACCGCGGCAAGGCGGAATTTTTGGTTTGACTTCTTATTCGCAAATGATGACGGGCAGTTTCCGGGGAAGGAACTACAGTGACAAACCCCATACCGATAGTGCGTGGCCACGCGTATCGTCAATCGTCTGTCGGCGACGTGTCGCGCACCAGGAGAGATTTCTCAAAACAGGATTGGCGTGAGACATAGAAGAATAGCAGCCAGTCCAACAGCGGCGGACCTTGATAAACGACTCCCTAGAGGAGCGCTCAGAGCAAATCCAACCAGCGCAAAACCTGTACTAAATATGGCCGCTACGAGCGGCGCCATGTTCATTGTCAACGCTGCGCCCGAGAAGATGGAACCGGCGAACAGATTGTCTGACGCCAAGACTACTGGAAGAGATAATGCAAAAATCCTGGTCGGCCGTTTGAGCGCTGCTTGATAAGCTAGAAAGCCGACGAATAGAATCCAGACGCAAATCCCACCTGTTATCATCCACGTCTGTGCGAAACGGAATGGATGCGCCCCTCCATATCCCAAACGCAGTCCGACTAACGTTGCCAACCCGTCACAAAGGCCGAACAAGAGGCATGTTTGGTATCTCCTTTGAGAAGGCATTCCCAGCAGACCGAGAGCCAACGAAACAACGAAACCATCGAACGAAAGGAACACTAGGAGTAGCATTGTCCACCTTCTTCCAGGAATCTGAAACGTCAACGCCACCTTGATTCAGCTCGAATTGCAGCATGGCCCGATTTCTGGCCTTCCGAAACTATATTTTGAGATCAACTTTGTCGATCACGGCAACGCAGAGGTCTTGCAAAAGTGGATTGTTGTTGCCGTCCATATGCGCCGTTACGGGCATGCCGGCCAGGGCGGTTGGACCCATCGCGAAGTTTGTTGATCCGACTTGCTTCCAAGTCACACCGTCCTGTGATACCGAGCCCACGAATTGAAATGAATTCCCGGCGACGGTTCGAACCAGGCGCACCCAAAACGGAGCGGCCACGGGCGAGTTGAAACTGATGTTGACGGTGGGAGCCCCCTTGGCCGGACGAAATTGGAATGCCGCGCCGTGCCCTGGTGTGATCACCATCATGGCGTGAGCGGAATCCGCATCAAGAGTCTCTCGAATCATCACTCCTGCCTTGGCCCAATCGCTCGTGTCTTGCACGGAGACGACCCGGGCAGTAAGGGTGACGTTGCCGTTTTGGATGCTTTGAAAAACGAAATGGAAGGCATCGCCCGGATCCCAAATGTCGTGGCCGCTTCCGAGGATGGTGAAACGATTGCAAGAAAATGTCGCCGTTCCCTCGACTTGAAAAGTCACATTCGCGGCCCCCTGAGCGGGAATATCCGCCTGCTGCCACTTACCCAAAGGATCCCCTAATCGTTCCGAGAGCTGGCCGTAGACAACCAATTGCTGCGAAAAAGTAGCGACATACACCTTGCCATTCGCCACCACCGGGAGACAGAATTTGGCGAATTCACCCAAATCATCTGTGCCTCGAGGGTCGTGATTGCTCGACCAGATGGGCTGTCTCAGGTCATCCGCGCGGAAGGCTTCCAAGACGCCGGCGACCGTGCGCTTGTTCGCATTTCCGGCAGTGGGATGACAAGCCCATACGATAGCCGTGCCTTTGACCCCATTTTTCCCGTTATTGTTACTGGAGATGGTAAGCATGCCTCCTGGCATTCCAATCGGAAGTACTTGCTGGCTTCTCAAGTTGGGCTGCAGTTGAGTTTCAAACTGAGAGGTCTGAACGTTGAATCGGTATCCGCGCAACATGTCATTTTCGCCCCACACGTATGAAACCGGCCCGACGGTTGGATCTTCAAAAAAGACAGGAGCGCAATGGATGTGGCCCGTGCCGCCCCCGTTCTCTGGCGCAGTCATATCCGGAGCAAACTGCACGATCGCATTCTTGTTGGAATTGAACTTTCCCAAATTCACTTGGTTCATGATGTGGTATGCCTTGTCTTTTCCCCATGCACCCACCAGGTTGTTCCATGGGAGCAGGACGGGACCGGCGCACATGTCATCGTCATTCCCGTTCGCGGTTACGACATCATGTGGCGTGTACCAATCCTCCAGTTGGAACTCACTTTTATTTCGATCGAGCTTCAACTTCAGCACGGATTGTCCGAAAAAAGGTCCGCCGGACAGTTGCGCTACTCCTGGATCTCCACTACGGCCATTGCCGCAAACAGCAAAAATGTTGCCCGCGCCGTCTCCCGCGAGGCCGCAGCCGGACTGCCAAATGCCTCCATCGCCCCAGTCCGGGGTCGTGCAATACGCGCCCACTAGTTTGATTGTTGCGGCGTCGTAGGCAAGAACCCATCCGTGATAGGGGGTTCGATCTCCTTGAGAAGCAAAACCTAGATAGATGCAGCCGTCCTGGAGCAGCAGTCCCGGGCGTTGCAATTGTAAGAAGGCGTTGAACGTTATCGTGCCACTTACATTGGCCTCCCCCGAGCCCTTTACCGAAGGGCCGCTGAGGAAAGTAAAATTTTGAGGGCCGTTAACAACCGTTTCTGCAATGACCGTTGGACCGCTTAATCGCTGTGCTCCGGTCCTGAGGTCGAGTGCGTGTAAATGATAAAGATAGTGAGGTTTGCCCCCAGAGACGAGTTTGCTCTTGGAGGTTAGATAGACGAGGCCGGCGGCGCGATCAATGACCGGCGTGCTGGTGACGCCGATTTCCGCGGTGAAATCCATATAGTCAGGGCCGTAATCGGATCGCGGCACGGGTGTGGCGCCGCCTTGGTCCAGCTCAACACGCCACACGGGGTGGCACTGCGTGGGATCCTCGGCATCAAAAGCGTAAGCCATATTTTTAGTGGTAACGACGATGACCAGGGATCGTGTAGTTCCATCGGCAAACTGCAGATCCGAAACGATCAGGGGTTGGGCATAAATCTGCCCGTCGACACCGCGGCTAAAGATTTTTCCAAACCCATTTACGTTGACATTCGCCTGGTTGAGCTCCGTCTCGGCAGTATTGGCGCCGGCGCGGGATGGCCCGTATCTGTTCGTTAGGACATCGATTTTCGCCACTCTGCCCCCCCACTATTTCGGAAGCATCTTCCAACTCGGTCAACCATTGGCCATTCAATAAAAAGCACGCGCAGGCCCTTGCTTGCAACTAGTGCCGGGGTAAGAATTGACTGCGATGTGTTGGCTTCCGTTGTCGTACGATCGGGTAAGGCCGACGTCGGCATGGCGCTCCTCTCCTAGAATAGCGCAAGCTCACTTGGACTCGGGTTTTGGGGCGCCGAGTAGGAGATGCGAAGAGTGTATGGCGTTTCTTTCTGAGACGCCGGCGTGTTCGAGGACTGCAGTATGAACGTATGAAAACCACGATTCTTGGCTTGGACCTTGAGGGATGCACCAATCATCGTCCTGTCGAACGTCCGCTGTGCGGCAACCGTGCCTGAGGGTTCCAGCACTTGGAGGTGGATGGCCGTATTGTTTGCCCAGCTCGAAGGATTGTAGAAAAGTTTCGCCTCTATCGCTGTATTGGCGTCCGCGAACACGCGGCAAACACGCACCTGGTGACCGTCGGTTGCTCCTGCGATGTCCAAATCGTGAGCCCCATCATAGTCCTGTGTGGTGACCACCGAGATCACATTGGATTCCGCGATTGGTTCCGGCTGGGAATAGCAGACATAACCAATTCCATTTGTGCATTTCGGGATCGTCAAGGTTACGATCGCGCGCGAATCGGTGCTGATCGTCCCTGAATGATCGGCAAAATCCTGGAGCTGCGTATTTGGGGGGAAACCGGTCTGTACGGTAATCGTGCGCGCGTTGTTGGAATCTTTGTTGAGCCCGACTAGAAGGTGTTTCGGCGCGCCGGGCATGCCAAGTCTCTCGAAAGCGAATACGCCGCCGTCTTTCCAACGCTGCTGCGTGCCACCGTTGGCCAAATGCTCATGAATCCAAACGAGCCGGTCAATCGGCGGTTTCAATCCAAAGCAGTTCTTGTCTGTGCTGTAGTCGCGGTAAAACACACACGGATACCCTTCGGACGTGAGAATGTAAGCATACGCGAGCATCTTGTTGCGAATGATTGGCCCGCCGATCCCGCCGCGGTCCGAATCATGGTTTTCGACGAAAGTGACTGCGCCGAGTGGATCCGCGCCCGCCAGCCCGGCATGGTCGAGCGAACTCATGTCCATTGTGTCGGGATTGTTGCACATGGACTTGAGCAGGAAATGCAGGGGGAAATCGAACGAGCTGGCACGATGTTGCATCGCGTTGGCCCATTGCTGAATCAAGCCGATATTGCCGTCGGCGAATTCGCCGACCGCGAATTTTCCGGCGAGCGCCCCGTGGTTGAGAAGCGGAAGCATGAAATCCGTCGAAACGCCTTTGGTGTTGTCGAGGCGGTAGCCCTGAATGTCCAACGCACGGGTCAGCCAATCGCCGGCATTCAAGAGTCCGTCGAAGCAATGGCGCGGGGGTTGGCCATTGATCGGCGCCAGATCGCGGCCAAAACTAAACGCGTCGGAAAAGACGCCGGGGTCTTCGGCGACGTGCGGATGGAAATCGCCCGGTCCTTTTGCGAATCGGCCGCCTGTGGAATTCCCTGCGGCGTCGACATATTCGAAATTGAAGTGACCATCATCGCCATCGCGATTGTTCTCGATGATATCGGCATAGACATCGATCCCATTGGCCCGCATGATGGCGACGCAGCGCTCGAGCTTCTCACGGCTCCCGTAGCGAGTTTCCACCGTGCCTTTCTGATTTTTTGAGCCAAGGTCGTAATCATCAAACACGTCATAGCCGCTTGATAGTCCGCCCGAGGCGCCCTTCAGCGGGCTGGGAATCCAAATTGCCGAGAAACCCGCGCGACGAAGGGCATTTGCCTGCTCGGCGAGGCGATCCCACCAGGGCGGTATCGTCTTGTCCCCGTCAAGTGGTGATGGCACTCCCGCCACACGACCGGGACCGAAAAAGAATCCCTGAAGAAGGACGCCCATGGTTTTTACCCCCAGCGCGATAACTGCTCAATATGGGTTTTTGGTTATTTCGGTATTCTAGAGAATCTTGGAACCATGACTCCCTTTGGCAGTTTCAAGGTTAATCAGGTGAATTCTCACTCAGAGCAGCCTTAATCATCTCGCGGAGTCCAAAAACTCCTTTTGTCATGAGATCGGTCGGTTCCCACAAGGGATTCAGGCTCAAGTAGGAGCTTGAATCTGCAAGCAGCAGTCCCACAAATGTCTCCGCGACGATCCGTCCGCCTACCGGACCTAATTTCCTGGTCTTAATCTGTTTGACTCCCTCAAGCGTCTTGACTGCCACATTCGACTCAATTGTTTCAGCAAGCACGTAGGTCCAAAGGGGGCAATTATTGACGAACGATTTGCCATCACCCATCTTGTCGATGGTTCCCACGATATCGGCCTTATCTCCGGTGAACTTTCCAATTACGATCTCTTTATCGGTCAACGGAGGTATGCCCATAGCACGAGCTACATCCTGCCCACTCGGCAAGCGCAATCTCCATCCGCGCTCTAAATTGCGCTGCGCCAAAACGCTTGGATCCACTGCAACCGATTTCGGAAGCACACCAAGCGGATTCACGAGGGAAGTGTCAATCTTGTAAGCGAGTTGCAACCGATTTCGATTCTTGGGGTTTTTCTGGTCCGGATTGGGGACCAGTGTGCCGTAGTCGAGCGGCTCGAGGTCGATAAAGCGCCTCCAATCCAACGCCCAATTTTCCTGGGGTGCTTGAAAGCCTCTCAGATCCACCGCGTGATCACCGAACTTAAAGATCGGTAAAGGGCCGACCGTTGTGTTAAGCCGATACCCAGGTCTCACCATAGAATGCCCGAACCGATACGCCGCCACGGAAAATTCCAGTGGCATAAAGGCGGAATTCCTGTAATGAAAGAACTTCAGATTGGCTTTGTCCACAACCAACTTCCCCTTCTTATCCGCCGGAAGGACAGCTTTCAGTACGTCCTCGTCAACGATGGTCGGCAGAAAATCATGAAGCAGGATCCACTGGTAGTGGAACCGGACCTCCTGTTGCAGGCGCGAAAATGACCATGACTCGTGGCCTGGGGCTAAGGCTAATTTGTTGTGAAATCTCTGCCATAGTCCTTGCAACTGCGAAACGATAACGTTTTCATCATTCCGGGGATCGCCAATGAGTGCTCGGGCTGGCTTCTGAGCATTGCGCTGCAAATCCCTCGCATGTTCATTTACCTCTGGGGCGCCGCTTAATGTCGAGCCGAGAACAAAGGTCCGGCTGTCGTTCTTATACATGTATGGCTGATCGTCTGGACCCCGCCCATAGAGATTGTCCATATCAAATTTTGGCGTGCGGAAATCCTGTAAGGCATCCGGGTCATCTTGTCTTTGCAAACTGCTTGCCGGGTCGAAGGTAAGATCGTGATCGATAAATTGGCCGAAATAGGTGTAGGCCGCTGGAATCCCGCTTTCCTCGGCGTCTGGACCATCCTTCGGATCTTTCTTGTCCAGGGGAGAAATCATCGCCTGTCCCAGCTTTTTTAGGTTGCTCAAGCTGGATGGGTCGTCAGCACCGAAGTCGGCCGGGGGCACTGCTCGAAAGATGCGTCCGAATGGACCGTCGAAACTTAGAGACGATCGGGAGAGGTTAGCGCCACGCACGGCTCCGTGCGGGCGAATACCCTTGGGTGGAAGCATTCTATTCCTCCTAGAATATTTAGATTCCGCGACTTGCGGTGTTTAGAATCCGGTCGTTAGCTGAAAATCGTTTTCGAAATTGTCCCAGCTGGGGAAGTGAATGCGAAATACCGTGACCAAAAAATCGACGCCAGAACTTGCAAAACCGCGAACGAGAATATAAACAGTTTTTCGTTCGTGTCAACATAATTATTCATAATAGCTAATATCATGAACTGTGAATCTGGATCTGGCGCGCAGGCTCCAATCCGCCCTTGGAGAAATCATTGCGCGAATGGCCCGTCCCCCGCCGCAATTCTGTCCGCCCCTGATTTCAACTACATGCATGGTTGCTCTTCGCAAGTCAAATGAAGTAGTTGCAATGGGTCATCGATGCCATCGGTCTGGTCAAAGGGTATCGGGCTGATCGATTAGACGTTACGCGGCGATTCGCCGGGGATCTTCGAACAGTCGCGCAGTTGCGGCGCCGAAGACGAATCCGCCGACGTGAGCCATGTAAGCAACGCCGCCACCCTGCACATTTGCGACGGAACCAATTCCACTCAAAAGTTGGATGAGGAACCAGAACCCGATCAAAAGCGAAGCGGGAAGGACGGTCACGTCGATGAACCAGCCGATCACCAGCAGCGTCCGGATTTCATCGCGGGGATAGGTGACGATGAATGCCCCCATCACTCCGGCAATGGCTCCGCTGGCGCCAAGATTGGGAACGGTGGAACTCGAGACGACAAGAATCTGCGCGATCGACGCCGCCGTTCCGCTAAGCAAATAAAACGCCAGGTAGCGGAGCGATCCCATGGCATCCTCGATTTCCGGTCCAAACGCCCAGAAAAAGACCATGTTCCCGATGATGTGCAACCAGCCGCCGTGCATGAACATGGCGGTCAGTATCGTGATCCACTGATGACCGGCGACAACATTGGCGGGGATCACCGACCATCGTTGAACAAACGCATCCCCACCCGCCAATTCGAGAAGAAATACCAGCGCGTTGGCCACGACGATCAGGACAGTGATAACGGGGCGGTGCGTTGGGCGTCGGGTTACGTCACGTAATGGGATTCCCACTGTGTTCCCCCCAGACCGCGCTAAGTATACAGGCAGAGACTCCAATGCAGTCGAGTTCCGTTGCAGACCTCGCTGTGCTCTTGCTGCCCTACTTGCGGGATTGTTTCCGAGGGCGCACTTTATGGTGAGTTCTCTCGTAAAATTGCCACAATTCGATGCCAACGGTTTATGCGGGGACGTCGGGTTGGGCTAATTCCAGTTGGAAGCTGAATTTCTATCCGCCAAAGCAGGCTTCCGCCAAGTTCCTGAGCTATTACACCGTGCGTTTGAACTCCGTCTGATGCGCCACGCGCCATCCGCATTGCGGCAGCAGTCCGCAGTCCAGGCGGAATCATTGGCCGGGAGGGGGATTTACTGTTTCGTGTCCATTTGGAAGATACCGGCTGCTTTTGAAAATTCCTCGCGGCAGAATAGGCAACTGTTATTCCCCAGAGTCTCGAAAAACGGATGGGTTTTCTTGGGACATCCCGTTTTCTGAAGCTCCTCCCTTCCTGAATCAAATCTCATTGCATCAAGCCAGGGTTGCCCAGCCATGGAAAAATCCGCGTCCGTCGTTCACCGCGCGCCGGTGAATGCGTGGCACTTAGTCGTCCTGCTCCTCGTGACTTTCTTATTTGCTATAGCCGCGAAATCTCAGAGGGGGCCCAAGATCTGGTTGCAGGAACCAAAGCGCCTGCCGGCCACGTTCAAAGGAAGCGCGGGCGGAACGGCGAAGGCGGCCGAAGGCCTCGCCTTGCCCAGCCTCGCGCAGAACGATGCCGTTGCCCGGCAGCTTGCTGCGGGACAAGCGGATCCACTCTCGATGGCGAGGGCGGACTTCGATCGAGATGGAGTGGAAGACCTCGCGGTTGGTTATAGAACTACGACGGGCGGCGCTGTCGCCATCTTTCGTGGGAATCTGGATGCCTTCGCCCCTCGGAGCGAGGCGTCCTTCCAAGCCATCGGACGCAGCGAATTTCCGGCGCCCTTTCTGCAGGAAGCTCATGCATTCAGCACGCCGGTTACCCCCGATTTCGTCGCCGCCGGCAACTTTACTGGGAACGGCTTTCAGGATCTGGTCGTGGGCGCGCGCGGCGGCAAGGCGTTGTACTTGTACGCGGGCGATGGGGCGGGGAATTTCGGGTCTCCCCAAATCGTTTCGCTTTCTGGCAGCCTGACCGCTCTCGCCGCGGGGGAATTCGGCAACCCAACGCAAGGCATGAAATTGTTGGTGGGAACGTCCAACGCTCAGGAGGGAGATACCCTTTCGGTGTTCTCCAAAGCGGATACGGGTCTATCGGCACATGGGACTTTTCGGTTATACGGCCCCGCATCGAACATCGAATTCGGGGATTTTGGAGACTCGAGCCCCGACGCAGCCTTCCTTTCCGGCGAGCAGGTCTACGTCCTGCGGTCTTCCTCGATGCAGCTCGTCAGCCTCTCGTTGCCGATTCCCGCCAGTGCCATGGCATTGGGATCGTTCTTCTTCGACCGCAACGGGGGAATGCAGATTGCCTTGCTGGCCCCGGACGGCAGCATTCAAATCGCCGCACGCAACGAGTTCGATCCGCGTTCCTACACCGTGCAAGAGTTCAACGCGATTCGGCGGGCCAGACTCCGGCAAGAGACTTCTCCGTTTCTTCCTGCGCCATCGTTTCCGGAGAACGGATGGAACATCGTGGAAAGATTCCCCGGTGCCGCTTCTTTTGGATCGGGACAAGTTCCCATGATCTTTGGCACGCGCATTTCGAGCCACGCCGGGGATGACATCGTGGTGCTGAACGCGTTCGCCCGGCAATTGGTGGTGGTCTCGCATCCCGACAATCTGGCGGGCGCGGTTGCGTTTCCTCCGGGTCAGGTATCGTCCCGCATTTATTCCGCCACGCCGGTCCGGGCCATGCCGATGCGGATCAACGTCGACGGGCGTCCGGGAATTGTGACCTTCGAGAAAGGTGAGGTTGCGCCTTCCGTGCTCATGCCCATACCGGATCCCACGTTTTTCGTGAACCGTATGGACGATCCGGCGCCCACCTCTCCCATTACGAATGCCTGCAACAATGTCGGCTTCGTCGACGTTTCTTCCTCCTGCAGTTTGCGCGAAGCGATCCTCAAAGCCAATGGCGACACCGTGATGGTCCCGGCAGGAACCTTCACCCTCACTCGCGCCAAAGTGAATGGCGACTTCACGGGTCAAAACGGCGCCCTGTACGTGAATCATTCCATGACGATCGTCGGCGCCGGGCAGAATACCAGCATCATTCAGGCCGGGACTGTCGGATTTAATCCCGGTCCGGCAAACGGCGTTGACATGGTGTTGGCCGTCAACGAAGACATCAGTCCGATTACGAATGCCACGGCCAGCATCTCGAATCTGACGCTCCGGAATGGGCACAACCGCGGAATTCATAACAACGATGGAGACGGCGGTTGCATGGAATTCGACACCGGCTCGAGCGGCAATGCAAACCTTTTTCTGACCAACGTAACCTTGGACAATTGCGACACGACGCAAGGCAATGGCGGAGGAATCGCGATCTTTAACTTCACCACACCGAACAACGGTCTGGCCACGATCAGCGGCAGCATCTTCCAGAATAGTTCGGCCGTGGACAGCACCGCAGGCGTCGGCGCGGGCGGTGGCGGCATCTGGGTAAGCGCCGCGGCACGCATGCTGATGAGCAACAGCCAGGTGCTCAGCAACAAAGCGACCGAGGTAAACGGCGGAGGCTTGGGCATCGGCGGCGGCGTTTTTATTTTTAGCAACACGTTTGGCTCCAGGCAAACCGCAATCCACGCCGGCACGATTTCCGGAAACAAGTCGGCAGGATTCGGCGGCGGAATATGGAATTCATCAAACCTGTTGATCGATCAGAGCTCGACCATCACCGGAAATACGGCGGGCACCAATGGAAGCACTCCAGTCGCGAACCAGGAGGGTGGCGGAATTTATCTCGATCCTTCGTCGAATGGTTGTCCCGGGGCATGCACGGACTCGACGACTCTGACGAAGGTAACCATCACTGGCAACACCGCGAGCGGCAACGGCGGGGGTATTTCTTCGGGTGTCAGCGGCGGCGCCGGCAATCTCACCCTGAGCTTTAGCCGGCTGACTGGAAATACGGCTGTTGCCGGAAGCAACCTCAATAACAATCACACCACCATCACTGCCACCAATAACTGGTGGGGGACAAATTCTCCAGCCGGCACGATCAACACCGTGGGCGGGACCACGACCTTCGATCCCTTCATCGCTCTGACTCATACCCCCAGTCCCAGCACGATCGACATTAACCAGAGCACAACCCTCACAGCAAGTTTCCTACAAGATAATCATGGCACGGCACTATCGGTTTCTAATCTAGATGTGTTGCTGGGATTGCCGATTACATTCAACAACACCGTTTTGGGGACGCTTTCTGGCGCGCAATCCAGCATTCAGTCCGACGGCACGGCCACCGCCACGTTCACCGCGGGGAGCACGAGGGGCACGGCCCATGCCGACGCTGTGGTCGACAGCGCCACGGTCACGGCGAATATTTCCATTCCCGTGGCGCCGACCATTAGCAAGTCGTTTAGTCCGACCAGTATCCAGCTGAGCGGCGGCAACTCAACGTTGACCTTTGTCATTAGCAATCCCAATTCCTCCACAGCGCTCACGGGCATTGCCTTTAGCGACTCGCTGCCGGCGGGGCTGCTCGTTGCGTCCTCTCCCATGGTCGGTACGAACTGCGGTGGGACAGTCACGGCGACGGCAGGAAGCAACTTCATCAGCCTCTCCTCGGGTTCGGTTGGAGGTGGCGGAAACTGCAACCTAAGCGTGCACGTCACCGGAACTGCGGCTGGAGATCTGAACAACACGACCGGAGCGATTACTTCGACCGAGGGAGGATCCGGCGTCACGAGCAACACGGCAACCCTGAAAGTGGTGGCGCCGCCGGCGATGGCGAAGGCGTTCAGCCCGACGACGATCGCGCTGAACGCGACCACGTCGCTGACGTTCACGGTGACGAATCC
>Ga0210408_10003408_pt1 | contig 14729 bp, 12 predicted proteins | sample IncBWH4MmetaG_FD_155471 | JGI IMG/M metagenome (GOLD analysis project Ga0210408, IMG submission 155471) | Forest soil microbial communities from Barre Woods Harvard Forest LTER site, Petersham, Massachusetts, United States - Inc-BW-H-4-M | ecosystem: Environmental > Terrestrial > Soil >...
ATCCGCTACTGCATGACCATCCCGGAGGCTGCCCAGCTCGTCATCCAAGCCGGTTCGATGGCGAAGGGCGGCGATGTGTTCGTGCTCGACATGGGCAAGCCGGTACGGATCGGGGATCTGGCGCGGCGGATGATCAATCTCATGGGCTTGACCGTCCGCGATGAACAGCACCCTGAGGGGGATATCGAGATTTCCTATACTGGCCTGCGTCCGGCGGAGAAGCTCTACGAAGAATTGTTGATCGGCAACAATGTCACGGGCACCGAGCACCCGATGATCCTGCGCGCCATCGAGCATTCCCTGCCGTGGGAACGGGTTCAAGCATTGCTCGATGAGATCTTGGTGGCGATGAGCCGATTCGATTGCCATCGGGCGCTGCACCTTTTGGGAGAGGTGGTCGAAGAGTACAAGCCGGCGCCCGAGCCTCATGATCTGGTGTGGGCGCGTCAATCGGCCGTGAGCACCGACGACCGCAAGGTCACCAGCCTCAAGCCCCGCCGCATTGTCAGAAACACCGGACCCACCGATACTGCCCATCCTTGAGGGCGCGAGCCCGATTGTGAGGAGAGGGTGTGTCCGACGGCAGCATTCTGGTCACCGGCGGTGCCGGCTACATTGGCAGTCACGTGGTCCGTCAATTGGGCGAGGCCGGCGAAAAAATCATCGTCCTGGATAATCTGGGGCGAGGCTTCAGGCAGGCGGTGACCGCGGGAGCTCTCATCGTCGGCGATGTGGGCGACCGCGCGCTGGTGTCGCGTCTGTTGGCGCAGCATCGAGTCGATACCGTCATGCACCTCGCTGCCCACACCATTGTGCCCGAGTCCGTGGCCGAGCCCCTCAAGTACTACGCCAACAACACCTGTGCCACGCGGGTGCTGTTGCAGGCCTGCCTCGAGAACGGCCTCAAGAACTTCATTTTCTCGTCGACTGCGGCGGTGTATGGCATGCCGGAACAGGGACTTGCCGACGAAGAGTCGCCGACGCGTCCCATCAATCCCTACGGCACCTCCAAACTGATGAGCGAGTGGATGCTGCGCGATGTCGCCGCGGTGAGCCCGCTGCGCTATGTGACGCTGAGGTATTTCAATGTCGCCGGATCCGATCCCATGGCGAGAATCGGTCAGGCGACGCAGGGGGCCACTCTGTTGACCAAGGTGGCCTGTGAAGCCATGGTGGGCAAACGGCCGCACGTGTCGCTATTCGGCACCGACTACCCGACTCCGGATGGGACGGGCGTGCGGGACTACTTGCACATTGAAGATCTCGCTGCTGCGCATTTGAACGCCTTGGACTATCTGCGCGGCGACGGCAAATCGGTCACCCTGAACGTCGGCTACGGCCATGGCTACTCGGTGCGCGAGGTGTTGCGGATGGTGGAATCCGTCGGCGGCAAACCGCTCGTGATTCGCGAGGAGGCACGCCGCGCCGGCGACGCGGCGCACCTGGTGGCGCGCGCCGAGCGCATCCGCCAAGAATTAGGGTGGGCGCCGCGCTATGACGACCTTGAGGCGATCGTGACCCACTCGCTGGCGTGGGAGCGAAAGCTGCTGCGCGAGCCTTGGACCTGAGCTGGTTGCCACCTTGAAAACCCAATAGGCTAAATCCGGTACTAACGTGGTATCAGCCTCGCGCCAACCTGGGCTGTCTTAGGCCCGCCACACCAACGTCCGCCACTTGGGCCCGGGGTTAAAACATGAAGAGCGCCTCAGTAATCCTTCCACCGCTTGCCAAGGTTGCAGCTGCACTGGACAAAACCACTGAGATTCTGGCGCGTGAACTCGCCGCCCCAACGAGCGAGCCCCCGCTCTGGTCGGAATTCGAGTGGCATATCGCCCGGGCCGTGACTGCAATGCATGGGGTGTCTTCGCTTCTTCACGATGGGTTACTCTGGGAAGGCCCCGAAAGCTGGCGACGGTTTCTCCGCGAGCAACGGGATCAATCCGTCGGACGACACCTGCAGATCGCGCGCTTGTTGGATGCGATCGATTTGCAAGCGCGCTGCGAGGGAGTGGCGCTGGTGGCGCTGAAGGGCGCAGCGCTGCACGCCAGCAAAATCTATCGGGCCGGCGAGCGCCCGATGGGCGATATCGATCTGCTGATTCGAGATGACGACGTGAAAGTGATTTCGAGAGTACTCGAATTTTGCGGCTACGCAATCGCCTTTACCACCCACGGCCAGCGAGTGTTTCAGCCGCGGGTTAGAAAGGCGCGGACGGGCGGCACGTTGGGCGAGCACGTTGATAACCCGATCAATATCGAAGTGCATACGAGAATTGCTGAACGCCTCCCAGTCATACCGGCAGACATCACGCAGTTTCTGTTTCCACGCGTAGTGCACGCGGGTCTGAACGCGTATCCTTCGGCAGCGTCTCTCATGATGCATCTATTGCTGCATGCAGCGGGGAACATACGGGCTCGGGCACTTAGGCTTATTCAGTTGCATGATATTGCGCTGTTGGCGGCACGCTTTAGTCCCGATGACTGGGAGGAGCTGCTTGCCTGGCACCCGGACGGCCGCACGTTGTGGTGGGCGTTGGCGCCGTTAAGGCTAACGGCGCGTTATTATCCGGCAACAATCCCGCTCGGTCTCTTCGCGCGTCTAGGTATGGAGTGTCCGTGGTTGCTCGGCAGGATCGCGCGTCGCCAGCGACTGGCAGACGTATCCTGGTCGAACATTCGCATTGAGGCGTTTCCAGGTGTGGAATGGTCCCGGAGCCCGCGAGAGGCACTCGCATTCATGAGTAGCAGAATTTGGCCGAGCCGCGAGGCTCGGCTAGAGCTGAATATAGACGCCGCCCAGATTCCGGGCTCCTCCACTGTCCCTTGGTACGGCATCTCTCACGGTGCGCGCATCTTGCGTTGGGTTTTCTTCAGACCGCCTCGGGTACAGACACTACTCTCAGTTCGCGCGGCGTTGACGCAAGAGCCGTGAAATCCCAAAACTGAACCGGTTACCGTCGTACGAAAAGATCAGCGCCGTGCGCGTGCGCGCTCTTTACTTGACCTGCCAAAACCGCTAGGCTCTCGCGTACTTTTCCTAGTTAAATCAGAATATTACGTATGCGAATTACGATTTTTGGCTCAGGCTACGTGGGCTTGGTGACGGGCGCGTGTCTGGCGGATGCCGGCAACCATGTGGTGTGTGTCGACGTCGACGAACACAAGATCGCCATGCTCAAACGGGGCGAGATGCCCATCCACGAGCCGGGGCTCGATGGGGTGGTCAAGCGCAATTTCGATGCCGGGCGCCTGCGCTTCACCACCAATGCCGACGAGGGCGTGCAGCACGGACTGTTCCAGCTGATCTCCGTGGGCACGCCCCCCGACGAAGACGGATCCGCCGACTTGCGTTATGTGCTGGCGGTGGCGCGAACCATCGGCGAGCACATGCGGGAGTACAAGGTGGTGGTCACGAAATCCACCGTGCCGGTGGGCACCGCCGATAAGGTGCGCGAGGCGGTGGCCGCGTCCTTGGCGGCGCGGCAGATGAGCGTCGACTTCGATACCGTGTCGAACCCGGAATTCCTCAAGGAGGGGGCGGCGATCAGTGATTTCATGAGGCCAGATCGGGTGATCGTGGGCACGGACTCCGAGCGTGCCACCGAATTGCTCCGGTCGCTGTACGAACCCTTCACGCACAATCGCGACCGGATGATCGTGATGGACGTGCGCTCGGCCGAACTCACCAAGTACGCGGCCAACGCCATGCTCGCGACCAAGATCAGCTTCATGAATGAGCTGGCCAATCTGGCGGAACACTTCGGCGCCGACATCGAGGCGGTGCGGTTGGGGATCGGTTCGGATCCGCGCATCGGCTATGCCTTCATCTACCCGGGCGTGGGCTATGGCGGGTCGTGTTTTCCCAAGGACGTGCAGGCGCTGAAGCGCTCGGCCGACGAGGTGGGCTACGAGGCCAGCGTTCTGACCGCGGTGGAGAGCGTCAACAATCGCCAGAAGCACGTCCTGTTCAACAAGATCAAGGCGCATTTTGGCGATTTGCGCGGCAAGACCATCGCGCTGTGGGGGTTGGCCTTCAAACCCAATACCGATGACATGCGCGAGGCGGCCAGCCGCGTCCTCATGGAATCTCTGTGGGCGGCGGGCGCGAGCGTGCGCGCCTATGACCCGGTCGCGAACCCTGAGTGCCTGCGGATTTACGGAAAACGCGCCGATTTGGTCCTGTGCAAGACCAGCCCCGAGGTGCTCGAGGGCGCGGATGCGCTCGCCATCGTGACCGAATGGCGGGAATTTCGCAGCCCGGATTTCGACCACATCAAGAGCACGCTGCGCACGCCCGCGATATTCGACGGGCGAAATCTCTATGACCCGGCGCAAATGGCGCGGGCCGGCTTCAGCTACTATGCGATCGGCCGTGGCAAGCGAGCCTGAGTGAGGGACTTGTGACCCTATTGGTTCCGGTGATTTTATCCGGCGGCGCCGGCACGAGGCTCTGGCCGCTGTCGCGCGAGATGTATCCCAAGCAATTGCTGGCTCTCACGAGCAAGCGCACCATGCTGCAGGACACGGCCACGCGGCTCGCAGGTGTCGTGGGCGCACAGCCGCCCATCGTGGTGTGCAACGAGGCGCATCGGTTTACCGTGGCGGAACAACTGCGGGCCTTGGGGTTGACGGCGTCGGCGATCCTGCTGGAGCCCGCGGGCCGCAATACGGCGCCTGCCGTCGCCCTCGCGGCGCTCAAAGCGCGGGAGATCGATCCTGAGGCCACCATCGTGGTCGCCCCGGCGGATCACGTGATTCGCGATTCACGTGCGTTCCAAGCGGCCGCCGAAGTGGCCGCGAGTCTGGCGCAGGCCGGCAAGCTCGTCACCTTCGGCATCGTGGCTCATGCGCCGGAAACCGGTTACGGCTATATCCGCCGCGGCGAGGGCACGGGGCCGGCGTATCCGGTGGCCCAGTTCATCGAAAAGCCGCCGCTCGACCTGGCGACCCAGTTCGTGGCATCGGGTGATTACTTCTGGAACAGCGGCATGTTCGTCTTCAAGGCCGGCCGCTATCTGACCGAGCTCGCGGCCTTCGCTCCCGACATACTCGCGGCGTCGCAAGCGGCGTATCGAGCCGCGAAGACGGATCTGGACTTCGTGCGCATCGACAAGGCCGAATTCGAGAAATGCCGCAGCGAGTCGATCGACTATGCGGTGATGGAGAAGACGCACGACGCCGTGGTGCTGCCCCTGGATGCGGGCTGGAGCGACGTCGGTTCCTGGTCCTCGCTGTTCGACGCCTTGCCGGCCGACGAAGACGGCAATGTATTGCAGGGCGATGTCTTGGTGCACGATACCCACGATTGCTACGTGCACTCGACCAGCCGCTTGGTCGCGGCCGTGGGCTTGGACGATCACATCGTCGTCGAAACCAAGGACGCCGTGTTGGTGGCCCCCAAGGATCGCGTGCAGGACGTGAAGGAACTGGTCGCCAGGCTCAAAAAATCCGGCCGCAGCGAAACCGCCTGGCACCGCGAAGTCTTCCGGCCCTGGGGCAGCTACGACAGCATCGACAGCGGTGAGCGCTTTCAGGTGAAACGCCTGTCGGTCAAACCCGGCGGGGTGTTGTCCCTGCAAATGCACCACCACCGCGCGGAGCATTGGATCGTAGTGAAGGGAACCGCGCGGGTTACCTGCAATGACAAGACGTTTTTGTTGTCGGAGAACGAATCGACCTACATTCCCATCGGCGCCACGCATCGCATCGAGAATCCCGGCAAGGTCGCTCTGCACATCGTCGAAGTGCAATCGGGGTCGTATCTGGGCGAGGACGACATCGTGCGCTTCGAGGACAACTACGGCCGCCAAGGGACCAACACGTGAATTCGATTGCTTGTTTCAAAGCGTACGATTTGCGCGGCCGGATTCCCGCCGAATTGAACGACGATGTGGCCTACCGGGTGGCACGCGGCTATGCGCAGTTTCTCGCGCCGAAAAGCGCCGGCGCCGGGCGCGCGGGGGCCGGGCGCGCGGGCGCCCCGCGAGACCTGCGCATTGTCGTCGGCCGCGATATTCGCTTGTCGAGCGCCGGCCTCACCGATGCCGTGTGCCGCGGTTTGACCGACAGCGGCGTCGATGTCTACGACATCGGCGTCTGCGGGACGGAGGGCGTGTACTTTGCGTGCTTTGATGGCGGTTATGACGGCGGAATCATGATCACCGCGAGTCACAATCCGTCCGATTACAACGGCATGAAATTCGTGCGCGAGCAATCGAAGCCCATCAGCGGCGATAACGGCCTCAAGGACATTCGTGGCTTTGCGGAAATCGCGCAGTTTCCGGCGCCGGCGCGCGCGGGCGTGCGCCGGCGCATCGATACCGTGGCCGCCTATGTGGAGCATCTACTGTCCTATGTCGATGCCAGGAAACTCAAGCCGCTCAAAATTGTCGTCAACGCCGGCAACGGCGGCGCGGGTCTCGTCATCGATCAGCTCGAACCCCGTTTGCCGTTCAAGTTCGTGAAAATACATCACGAGCCGGACGGCCATTTTCCGAATGGCATCCCCAATCCCATGTTGGAAGAGAATCGGGCTCCCACGGTCCAGGCGATCCGCCGCCATGGCGCGGATTTCGGCATCGCCTGGGACGGTGATTTCGACCGCTGCTTTTTCTTCGATGAGCAGGGCGCCTTCATCGAGGGATACTACATCGTCGGGCTCCTAGCCTCGGTGTTGTTGCGCGGCCATGCCGGCGGCAAGGTGGTGCACGATCCGCGCCTGACGTGGAACACCATCGAAGTGGTCAAGGCGAGCGGCGGCGTCTCGGTGCTGTCGAAATCCGGCCACGCCTTCATCAAGGAGCGCATGCGCGAGGTCGACGGCGTCTACGGCGGCGAAATGAGCGCGCACCACTACTTTCAGCGCTTCGCCTATTGCGACAGCGGCATGATCCCCTGGCTCATCGTCGCGCAAATCTTGAGCGAATCCGGGCTGGCGCTGTCGCAATTGGTGGGAGAGCGCATCGGCTTGTTTCCGGTGAGCGGGGAACTGAACTACCGGGTCCCCGACGCCAAGGCCACCATCGCCGCCTTTGAAGCCCGCTATGCGCCGCAGGCGCTCGTGCTGGATCGCACCGACGGGGTGTCCTTCGAATTCGCGGATTGGCGCTTCAATTTGCGCAGCTCGAATACCGAACCTTTGATCCGGCTGAATGTCGAGGCGCGCGGCTCGGTGAATCTGCTGCGCGCCAAAACGGGCGAGTTGCTGGATCTGCTGAAATCGCAAGGCGCCGTCGCGGCGGATCACTGAGAGCCAAGCGCACGTGACCGCCATTCCGAAATTGAGCGTCGTCATTCCGGTGTACAACGAAGAGGCGGTATTGCCGACGCTGTTTGCGCGCCTGTACCCGGCGCTCGACGCCCTTGGGATGGCGTACGAAATCGTGTTCATCAATGACGGCAGCAAGGATCGCTCGGCCGCCCTGCTGCGGCAGCAGTTCGCGCTGCGCCCGCGGCACACGCGGGTGGTGCTGTTTCATGCGAATTTTGGCCAGCATTCGGCGGTGATGGCGGGCCTGGCGTATGCGCGCGGCGAGTACGTGGTCACGCTGGATGCGGATCTGCAGAATCCTCCGGAGGAGATCGGCAAGCTGGTCGGCATGCTCGACCAGGGCTACGACTATGTCGGCACGATTCGCCAGCAGCGTCAGGATTCCTGGTGGCGGCGCCTGTTCTCGAAAGGCATCAACAAGCTGCGCGAGTGGATCACCCCGGTGCGCATCACCGATCAGGGCTGCATGATGCGCGGCTACGCGCGTTCGGTGGTCAGTGCGCTCAACCAGACTCGCGAAGTCAACACCTTCATTCCCGCCCTGGCGTCGCTGTACGCCATGCGGCCCATCGAGGTGCCTATCGCCCACGAGGAACGTTTCGCCGGCCGGTCGAAGTATTCGATGTACAGTTTGATACGCCTGAATTTCGATTTGATCACCGGTTTCTCGGTGGTGCCCTTGCAGCTCTTTTCCATGGTGGGCATGACGGTGTCGGTGTTGTCCGCCTTGCTGGTGTTGTATCTGTTCGTGCGCCGGCTCATCGTGGGGCCCGAAGCGGAAGGACTGTTCACGCTGTTCGGCATCGTGTTTTTCCTCATCGGCGTGGCGCTGTTCGGCATCGGCCTGCTGGGGGAATACGTCGGGCGCATCTACGCCCAGGTTCGCGAGCGGCCGCGCTACCTCGTGCAGGCGGTCCTGGAAGAAGAGGACGAAGAGCCCGACGAGATGACGCCGCCCCTGACGCTGCCGCAACACTCCCAGGCGACCCTCAAGTGACGCGCGCGGTGGTGTTCGCCTACAGCGAGGTCGGTGTTCGCTGTGTACGGGAGCTGTTGGCGCAAGGCATCGAGATACCGCTGCTGTTCACGCACGCCGATGATCCGGGTGAGCATCAATGGTTCGGCAGCGTGCGCCAATTGGCCGAAAGTCTGGGCCTGCGGGTCGAAACGCCGGATGACCCCAACAGGCCGGAGTGGGTGACGGCGGGGGCGGCGGCCAATCCCGATTTTGTGTTCTCGTTTTACTATCGCTACATGCTGGCCGAGGCTTGGCTCAAGGTCCCGCGCTTGGGCGCGCTCAACATGCACGGCTCGTTGCTGCCCAAGTATCGCGGCAGGGCGCCGGTGCACTGGGCCATTCTCAAGGGCGAGTCGGCAACCGGCGCGAGTCTGCACTACATGCTGGAAAAGCCGGATGCCGGCGCGCTCGTCGATCAGCAATCCGTGCCCATATTGGAGAACGACACGGCGCTCGACGTGTCGCTCAAGGTCGCCGAGGCGGCCGAACAGGTGCTGCGGCGCAGCCTGCCGGCGCTGGTGTCGGGCAGCGCAACGGCGAGGCCGCTCGATCTGAAACTGGGTTCCTACTTTGGCCGGCGTCGTCCTGAGGATGGACGCATTGATTGGGGGCGGGGCGCGCGCGAGATTCACGACCTGGTGCGAGCCGTCGCGCCGCCTTTTCCGGGTGCCTTTACCGAGGTAAACGGGTGTAGGCTTGCGGTTCTCGAGACGCGTGTGGACGCGCAGCCGGTGCGATACTCGCACCAAGCGCCCTGTCTGTATGCCGTGGACGGAGCGTGGTACGCCGACTGCATCGATGGCCGGCGCCTGCGGATCGTGCGGCTCGCGATGAATGGCGAGCCTTTGACGCCCGCCGGCGTGCCGCCGGCCTTAGGCTCAACGCCGCTGGCACTGGTGTGAACTCCGGGGTCGCCTCGACCCCGTTAACAGTTGCGCGAAGCGCATGATAGAGGGTTAATTTTTGAAAAACGTTCTCATACTCGGAGTCAATGGGTTCATCGGTCACCATCTGAGCAAGTACATCCTGGCTCACACGGACTGGCATATTTACGGCATGGATCTGCAATCCGAGCGCGTCGGCACCCTGCTCGAGAACCCGAAATTTCATTTCGTGGAAGGCGATATCACCATCAATCGGGAGTGGGTCGAGTACCACGTGCGCAAGTGCGATGTGATTCTGCCCTTGGTGGCCATCGCGACGCCGGCGACCTATGTCCGCGAGCCGCTGCGGGTATTCGAACTGGATTTCGAGGCCAACCTGCCCATCATTCGCCACTGCGTCAAGTACAAGAAACGCGTGGTGTTTCCCTCGACCTCCGAGGTGTATGGGGCGAGCCGGGACAAGGAATTCGATTCCGACACATCCGAGCTGGTCTTGGGTCCCATCCACAAGCAACGCTGGATCTACTCCTGCGTGAAACAGCTGCTGGATCGCATCATCTATGCCTATGGCCAGCAGGGGCTGCAGTTCACCTTGTTCCGTCCTTTCAACTGGATCGGTTCCGGCCTCGACAGCATGGATGATCCCAAGGAAGGTTCATCGCGGGTGCTCACCCAGTTCCTGGGGCACATCGTGCGCGGCGAAGCGATCAAACTGGTCGACGGCGGCAAACAAACCCGCTCCTTCACCTTCATCGACGATGCGGTGGAGTGCCTGACCACCATCATCGACAATCCGCACGGGATTGCCGACGGCAAGATCTACAACATCGGCAACCCGCACAATTTGTACTCGATCCGCGAGCTGGCGCAGATGATGCTGGAAATCGCGTTGTCGCGGCCGGAATACGCACCCACCGCGCGCAATACCAAGCTCGTCGACATTTCCGCTCTGGAGTACTACGGCAAGGGTTATGCGGATATCCCGGCGCGGCAGCCGTCGATCAAGAACACCACGGCGGAGCTGAAGTGGACGCCGAAAACCGACATGCGCGCCGCATTGAAGGCGATCTTCGATTCGTATGCGCAAAGTCTGCCGTCGGCCTCCGCGCTGTTGTCGCGCGATGCATGAGAGCACATGCATCGGCCTGAAGGTCGATGTGGACACCCTGCGAGGCACGCGCGAAGGCGTGCCGCGCTTGGTTGCGCTGCTCAAGAAGTTCGGGCTGGATGCGACGTTTTATTTTTCGGTCGGGCCGGATAATACCGGGCGCGCCCTGCGCCGCGTGTTTCGCAAGGGTTTTGCGCAAAAGGTGGCGCGCACCTCGGTGCTCAAGCACTACGGCTTGAAAACCTTGCTCTACGGTGTGCTGCTGCCGGGACCGGACATCGGTCGAAGCGCGGGTGCCGTGATGCGCAGCGTGCACGACGCGGGTTTCGAGGTGGGGCTGCACACCCATGATCACGTGCGCTGGCAGGACTACGTGGCCGCGGCCACGGCGGCCTGGACTCGGATTGAGTTCGAGCGGGGCCTGGAAGCCTTTGAGAGGGTGTTCGGTTTTCTGCCGCAATCGCATGCCGCCGCGGGCTGGCAGATCAACGACCATGGTCTCGAGCTCGAGCGCGAACACGGATTGCTTTACGCCAGCGATACGCGCGGCGGACCGCCGTTCCGTCCGGTGCTGGCGCAGGGCATCAGTACCTGTCCGCAGCTGCCGACGACCTTGCCCACCTTTGACGAGATTCTGGGCGTCGACGGCCTCGGCGAAGCGGGTCTTGCAGACGCCGTGTTCAGGTTATCCGCGGCGGCTGCCGCGGACGCAGCCCGCTCGGTAAGCAATTTGCAGGTGTTCACTCTGCACGCAGAGCTTGAGGGCATGCTGCTGCTCGACGCCTTCGAAACCCTGCTGGTGAAGTGGCGGGAGTCGGGTGCCGTGATCACCCGCATGGCCAAGATTCATGAACTCGCGATGCGCCGGCCGCTGCCGGCTCGCTGGGTCGTCATGGGCGCGGTGGCGGGCCGGTCCGGCCGATTGGCGGTGCAATCGGAGAGCGCGGCGGCTCCGGCGAGCGCGGCAGCCTCGGCGTGAGCGGCAGCGACGGCGTGAGCGGCAGCGTCGGCGTGAGCGAATCCTCGATCGTCGCGCCGCGTGACCGGTGGACGTACTGCGCGCTGGCGGCCCTGCTGGCCGTGTTATGGCTGGCGACCCTGAACGCCCGGCCGCTGTTCAATCCTGATGAAGGCCGCTACGCGGAAATCCCGCGCGAGATGCTGGAGGGCGGCGACTGGGTCGTTCCGCACTTGGACGGCTTGGCCTATATCGAAAAGCCGCCGCTGCAATACTGGGGCACGGCCTTGAGCTACCGACTGCTTGGCACGAGCGCGTTCGCCGCACGGTTGTATAGCGCGCTCGCCGCGCTCTCGACCATGGTGCTGGTGTGGTGGACGGCACGCCGGCTCTGGAACCTCGAAGCCGCCTGGCGGGCCGCGGCAGTACTGTCCGGCATGTTCATGTTCGTAGTTTTGGGCCAACTGCTGACCTTGGACATGAGTCTGACGTTCTACATGACCTTGAGTCTCGTGGCCTTTCTGCGGGCGCAGCAGGCGGCGCAGCGGGCGGGGAAGCCGGAAGCCCGGACCTGGATGATCGTGGCGTGGGTGGCCACCGGCCTCGGCGTGCTCACCAAGGGTCTGGTTGCCGCGGCGATACCGGCGGCCGTGCTGATGCTGTACAGCCTCTACGCCCGTGACTTCGCGCCGTGGCGCCGGCTTTACATAACCTGGGGGCTGCCGCTGTTTCTTGCCATCACCGTGCCCTGGCACTGGCTTGCTGCGCGGCGACTGCCGGATTTCCTGGAGTTTTTTTTCGTGCACGAGCATGTGGCGCGGTATCTGACTCCCATCGCGGATCGCCAGGAGCCCTGGTGGTTTTTCGTCGTCGTGTTCCTCGCAGGCAGCCTGCCGTGGACCCTGCCGGCGCTGCGGGTATTGGGCGGCGGCTGGCGCCGGCGCACGCCGGCCGCCGGCGGAACCTTCCAGACCGAGCTGTTCCTGTGGATCTGGATCGTGTTCATCGGCGTCTTTTTCTCACTGTCCGACTCGAAGCTCATGCCCTATATATTGCCGGCCATGCCGGCGCTGGCGCTGCTGGTGGCGGCACTGCCCGCGCCGGCGCTGAAGCGGGATTTTCTGTTCACGGCAATTCTGACGGTGGTGGCGGCCTTGAGCCTCGGGCTCGCGAGCCTTGATTGGCCGAGGCTGGTCGCGTCGTCGGACCGCAGCGTGTATTTTCTGCCGCTGGCCAAGCCGCTGCGGCAGATTGCGCTGGTGCTCCTGGCGTCGGGCGCCTTTGTGCTGGCGCAGCGAGTGCGCGATGCGACCCGAGCCGCCGCATTTCTAAGCGTGGGATGGTGTCTGGCCTGGCTGCTCCTGATTCGCGCCGCCGCGCTGGTGGCGCCCATCTACTCGGGCGTCGATCTCGCGGCCGCGCTTGAACTTGCCGACCGTGATGCGCCTGTCTACAGCGTGGGCACCTACGATCAATCCGTGACGTTTTATTTGCGGCGAACCGTCACGCTGGTGGCGTATCGTGGCGAACTTGATTATGGACTGAACAAGGCGCCGGGCGCCGAGATCACCGATGTGGCGGAATTTCTCCGCCGCTGGTCGTCGCCTGTCCGGGCCTTTGCGGTAATGGAGAAGAGCATGTTCGATGATTTCAAGAGCCGCGGTGTGCCGATGCGCTTGATCGCGCAGGGCGCCAATCGCGTCCTGGTGGCGCGGCAATGAGCTGGATAACCTGGGGCTTGATCTTGACCGGCGTGGGCTTGAACGCCGCCGCCCAGTTGCTGCTCAAAGTGGCGACTCGGCCGCTCGCGCATGTGTCCGAGTTCAACGCCGACACGCTCGGCAGCAGCGTGTCAATTCTGTTCAAGAGCCCGTCGTTCTGGGCCGGAATGGTCTGCTATGCCGCGAGTCTGTGCGTGTGGCTCGCCGCGTTGTCCAAGGCGCCGGTGAGCACCGCCTATCCGATGCTGTCGCTGGGCTACGTGGTCGTCGCGGCCGTGTCGGTGATGTGGTTGGGCGAGAATATGACGCTTGCCAAGATGTTCGGCATCGCCTTGATCTGCGCCGGTGTGGTTCTGGTGTCGAGGAATTCCGTATGAAGTCCTTCCTTCCCTTTGCCCGTCCCTCGATCGATGAGGAGAGCATTGCCGCGGTCGCTCAGGTATTGCGTTCGGGACAACTGGCCAGCGGTCCCAAGGTGCAGGCCTTCGAGAGCGCGCTCGCGGCTTATCTGCGCGGCAATCGGCAGGTGCGGGTGATGACCTCGGCTACCGCCGGCCTGGAGATGGCGCTCGAAATCGCCGGCATCGGAGCGGGAGATGAAGTGATCGTCCCCGCCATGAGCTTCGCGGCGAGCGCCAATGTGGTTGCGCGCCTGCGCGCCAAGCCGGTGTTCGTCGACATCGATCTGTACACGCGCAACATCAATCTCGATCGGGTGCCCGCCGCCATCACGGCGAAGACCCGAGCCATCATGCCGGTGCACTTCGCCGGACTGCCGGTGGACATGGATGCGCTCCATGGATTGGCCGCGAAGCATGGCTTGCGCGTCGTCGAGGACGCGGCGCATGCCATCGGATCGCGTTACCGGGACAAGCTCATCGGCAGTTTCGGCGATCTGGTGGTGTTCAGTTTCCATCCGAACAAGAACATGACCACCCTCGAAGGCGGCGCCATCAGCACCGGCGACACCGCAGCGGCGGCTCTCATCGAGCAATATCGCTTCCACGGCATCAAGCGCAATGCCGCCGGCGAAGTGGATGTGATGTTTCCCGGAGCCAAAAGCAATCTCACCGATGTGGCGGCGCAAGTCGGCATCGATCAGCTGCGCCGCTTGGATGGCTTCAATACGCGGCGCCGGGCGCTGGCCATGCGTTACTTCGAGGAATTCGCAGGATTTGGGGGCGTGGTGCTGCCGTCGCGCGGCGACACGGGCCACAGCTGGCATATGTTTCAAGTGCTGATCGACTTCCGGGCGCGGGGCATGACGCGGCCGGCATTCCAAAACATCATGGCCGATCGCGGCATCGGCATCGGCGTGCACTATCCGAGCATTCCCGGCCTTAAATTTTACCGGGAACAAGGATATCGCGAGGAAGACACGCCGGTCGCGGCGCGAGTGGGACGCGAGACCGTCACCTTGCCGTTGTTTCCGGCCATGAGCGATGAGGATGTGGTGCGGGTGTGTCGTGAGCTGCGAGAAGTTTTGGGTTCGGCGTCCGCACCGTAGACGCGCAAATATCCGCTGCCCATTCCCTGCCTCGCGCGCTTGCGGGCAAAAAAAGGATGGCGCAAACTTTCGCCGGCTCGATTCAGCTCCACAGGAAACCCCACCATGAAGCGTTTATTGATTCTTGCACTAGGCAGCACGGTGCTTGCCGCGCCGTTGTACGCCGCATTGAAGACCGGTGCCCAAGCCCCTGATTTCACCACCCAGGCGACTCTCGCCGGCAAGCCGTTCAAGTTTTCCCTGGCCGACGCGCTGAAAAGCGG
>Ga0210408_10003409_pt1 | contig 14727 bp, 14 predicted proteins | sample IncBWH4MmetaG_FD_155471 | JGI IMG/M metagenome (GOLD analysis project Ga0210408, IMG submission 155471) | Forest soil microbial communities from Barre Woods Harvard Forest LTER site, Petersham, Massachusetts, United States - Inc-BW-H-4-M | ecosystem: Environmental > Terrestrial > Soil >...
CACGTCACACGGCGGCACGTTGAGACGTGTGCCATTCAGTCGATAGCCAACGCAAATCCGAATCGGGTCGACGGTATCCAAACCGTCGAGGTTTGTAATCGCCAGCTCGTCGATCCCGTTAATCATGGTTGCGTAACGGGTCGCCACGGCGTCGAACCAGCCGCAGCGTCGCGCCCGGCCTGTAGTCGCGCCGAACTCGCGGCCGAGTGAATGAAGCATGTCGGAGAGATGTCGATCCTCTGTTGGCAACGGCCCCTCGCCCACCCGCGTAGTGTAGGCTTTCATCACGCCAACAACGCGATCGATTTGATTCGGCGGCACGCCCGAGCCAGGTGATGCGCCACCGGACGTCGTGTTGGATGAAGTTACGTACGGATAAGTTCCGTGATCGATGTCGAGAAACGTCCCTTGCGCGCCTTCGAACAAAATCGATTTTCGGCGCTGGAGCGCGTTGTGCAGAAAAACCACTGTGTTCGTGACGAACGGCCGCAACTTCGCGCCGGCCGCGAGATAATTTTTGTTTACCTCCTCATGGTCGATCGGTCTGGCGCCAAGCGCGCGGAGGACGGCGTTGTTCTCGCGGTTCTTGGCCTGCAATTTTTTCGAGAACAATCTCGGCTGCATCAAATCGGAAATGCGGAGGCCGGTTCGAGCGGCCTTGTCGCCATATGCGGGTCCGATGCCGCGCTTGGTAGTTCCAATTTTCGCCCGGCCTTTGCGCAGTTCGCGCTGCTCATCGAGCGCGCGGTGATAAGGCAAAACCAGATGGGCGCAATCGCTCACCAAAAGATTCTTGCCGATCTTCACGCCGGCGCGGCGGAGTTGTTCGACCTCGGCCACCAGCGCAATCGGATCGACAACGACGCCGTTGCCGATGACACAAACTTTTCCGCGGCGCAAAATTCCCGAAGGAATCAGGTGAAGAATATAAGTCTTGCCGCCGTGAACAATGGTATGACCAGCGTTGTTGCCACCCTGGCTGCGAACGATCACGTCCGCTTTCGTCGTGAGGACGTCGATGATCTTGCCCTTGCCTTCATCGCCCCACTGCGCGCCAACTAGAATTGTGTTTGGCATTTCAATACAAACTCAGGCAAAAAATTTTCCCGACGCATCTGGCAAGACGCAGTCGGGACTTGCCCACGAATGATAAGAACGGCTTGCCGTGGCGCAAGCGGTTTTCATGGCACTACGCTTTAAAAAAAGCCAACCAAGCGCCAAACCGCACGCGTAATCTGAGTTATGCGCACCATTCTACTCATTATTTTGATTATCGTGCTACTCGGAGCGTTACCAGCCTGGCCATACAGCACGGGTTGGGGTTATTATCCGAGCGGCGGGATCGGATTAATCTTATTGATAGTAATAGTCCTCGCCGTGATGGGGCGACTGTAAGACGCGGAACGAAGGCTTAATCGCGGCGACTGGTCTGCGACGCCAAAGCTTTCTTCAGCGCGTAAGCCGATTCGCTCGAACCGCCACCCGTGTGCGCGTGCGTGTAGTTCTTCAGCTGATCCCAGTGAATTCGCGAATCGTAGGTGAACGTGTTCATGGCCACACGGCAGCTGGCGCCGGTGCTTTGCAGATGTCGATGTGAAGTGATGAACTGGGTCGGATCGTAGTAGTTGCTGGAATCTTGCGCGAATTTGTCGCGACTCATTCCGATCTCGAGGTTCTTGCGGACCTCTAAATGAAGATGCGCGTCGTAAAGGCCGTGCGCATTTCCGATCGTTGCGATCTGCTGGCCCCGCCGAATGCCTTGTCCGCGCTTAACCAAGATTTTATCGAGATGCCCGTAAAGCGAATCCGCGTAGCGCGTTCCCAGTCCATCGCGATAAGCATGGCGCACAATGACAACGTTCCCCCAGCCCTGATGGCAGTCGCGTGCGAAAACGACGACGCCATCGCCGATACAATAAACCGGATCGCCAAGATCGGTGTCGCCACCGCCGATTCCGTCCCAATCTTCACCGAGATGTCCGTTCGCACGAAACCCGCGCGCCTTGTAATAGCCGCGAGCGTCCGGTTTGCCGACGGGCATGTCGAATCCGTCCGCTAATCGCACGAATGCCGTTTGACCCGAGAAATTAATCGGCGGCGCAGGAAGAGGTTCCGATTCGCGGGAAGGCTTTTCGACCACGCGAACTGCGTTCGGCGCGTTCTCTTTCTTTTTAGGAGCAACTGGAGCCGGCGGAGTACTCGAGTCCGCTTCGATATCGTGCATCTCTTCCTTGACTTTTTGCAGGGCCAACGCACCGGCTTTCCGCATTTGTTCAATGGTGATTGGCGGCGAAGAAGAAGTCGCGGTGTAGGAAACAGGAATCGCTTGCGCCCGCAATTCGATCTGGGGCTGCGCGCTCGACGTTTTAGGCTGCTGCGCAATTTTGGCCGCTGGTTTTTCGCGCGCAATTTCCACTTGCTGGGCGTAGCTCGCCGCGATTGCGGCGACGCCAAACACTGAGATTCCGACTGCGACCTTCCCGAGCATGAACCTGCCGGTGATACCGAAATCGCCCGCGGCTGGCAAGCAGTTATTCACAGGCGTTGGCGGCAGCCAACTTTACGGCGGGAGGTGCCGAGCAACGCGAGCGCACCTAGGGAAGCCGGGCACCGAAGTTGGCAACCGAGGGCTTGTGAAAATCTCGCCGCTCTATTTTCGCTGGACTCGAACGACCGGCAGCGGAAAGCGCAACCGCAATTCCTCCTGCAAATAAATCTCCACGTGGTGCAGGCCGAACTGCTGAAATTGGACGCCGCCGAAATAGTGAACGTTGGTGGCGTGCCCTTCCATTTCTTTGAGTTCGAACTCGACCTCGGCCTGGGCTAGAACGTTTTGTTCGTCGACTCCCACGATCCGAGATCGTTGCTTGAATTTCCCGGTGCCGCTGCACCAACGCGTCCAAATGCAAAGTCGCATGTAATTGATCGGGAGCGACGGCGCGGCGATCACGTTGAGCACGCCGACGAGAGTGTTCATCCCGTTGAACTCGCAACGAACGTCCTCGCACAGCACGCAGCTTTGCAGATCGGGGAAAATCGCCTCAGTCGGTTCCATCGATGCCGATCTTAAATGATGTGACGCAGCAAAAGAATCACTAATACGATGCCGAGCGCGATCCGATAGATCGCAAACGGAACAAAGCCGCGATTTCGCACCCAGTTCATGAACCATGCAACAACGGCAAGCGCGACAATGAACGAAACGATAAATCCAATCGCGAGCACGATCCATTCATGAGCGTTCACTGCGAGGGGTGCAATTCCGCCCTCAGCGACCGTGTCACGGCTCGGCTTCAGCGTTTTGTAAAGATCGTACAACGTGGCCACCACCATCGTCGGCATCGACAGGAAAAATGAAAACTCAAGCGCTGCCGGACGCGACATCCCGGCAATCTGACCGGCCGCGATCGTCGACATTGACCGCGATGTTCCCGGGAAAACCGCCGACAGAATTTGGCATGCGCCAATCCAGATTGCCTGCGGCAAACTCATTTCCTCCATGTGGGTCACGCGCGGGCGCGTGAATGTTGCATCGACGATCCACATCACGATTCCGCCAACGATCAGCGCAGTTGTGATTACCCACAGACTCTCCAGATTTTCGCCAATTTGTTTATGCAGCGCCCATGCTGGCACCGCAGTCACCACAAACGCAATCATGGTCAAGCTCAGCGGATGAGTCAGAATATTGCGGTCGCCGCGTTCGCCCCTCGGAAACGTCGCCAGGAATTTCAGGATTCGATTCCAGAAATAAACCGGCAACGCCAGGATCGCACCAAGCTGGATCACGATTGTGTACATCTTCCAGAAGCTGTCGTGCAGATTTAGATTAAAGAGCGCTTCGACGATTCGCAGATGGCCGGTCGAGCTGACCGGCAAAAATTCCGTCAAACCTTCAACAATCCCGAGCAAGATCGACATTAAAAAATCATTCATATTTCAGCTTCTTTCAGCGGTGAGCGTTTCAAGAGACCGCTTCCGCGCCGTGTTCGTCGGTTCGGATGCGAATTGCTTCCTCCACTTCAGTCACAAAAACTTTCCCGTCGCCGATCTTTCCGGTTTTAGCCGATTGCAGGATCGCTTCGACCACGCGCTGAGCCACTTCGTCCGCGACCACGATTTCAAATTTCACCTTCGGCAAAAAATCGACTGTGTACTCGCTGCCGCGATAAATCTCGCTGTGACCTTTCTGCCGGCCGAACCCGCGAACTTCGCTTAGCGTCATTCCTTCAATGCCGACCGCCGCGAGCGCGTCCTTGACCGCTTCGGTTTTGAAAGGCTTGATGACCGCCTCGATTTTTTTCACCGCGCCAAAGTAGAACTGACATTTTAAAGCGCAAGCAATGGCATTTTGGTCGGGCGCCGAGCCTAACTTGCGTTAGAGAGGCACTTTCTCGACATTGGCCGTCGTGCTCTCCCAAACTTCCACCGTTGCAGCCGATGTCGACCCGCGACCAAGCGCGGGTGCCACGTCACCGACATTTCGAATTCGTCCGACCAAAGGCTGGCCTGCGTTGAATCTTCGGGAGCTTTGGCAGTATCGCGATCTGCTTTGGATTTTGGTCGAGCGCAATATCACGGTCATTTACAAACAGACCGCGCTGGGGATGATCTGGGTCGGCCTCCAACCGCTAATCGGCGCGGGCGTTCTTTCGGTAATTTTTGGCCGAATCGCCAAGCTTCCAAGCGATGGCGCGCCGTATCCTTTGTTTGTTTTTTGCGGCCTGACCGCCTGGAATTATTTCTCAACGACGGCGCAACGCAGCAGCACGAGTTTGATCAACAACGCGCAGCTCGTCTCGAAAGTTTATTTTCCACGAATGCTGATCCCGCTGTCACACACGTTTTCAACACTCATCGATTTCGCAGTGATGCTGGTAATGATTTTCATCTTCATGACCGTGTATGGAATTCCTCCCACTCTGCGATTGGCTGCGATCCCCGGCTTTCTGTTTCTCACGGCCATGGCTGCAACCGGCGTCGCGTTCTGGTTTTCCGCGCTGAGCGTGAAGTATCGCGATACCAATTACGCGCTGCCCCTTTTTCTCCAGATCTGGATGTACGCGAGTGCGGTCGTTTACCCCACCAGCATGATCGCGTCGGAGCGATTACGTTCTTTATTTGCTCTCAATCCGGTCGTCGGATTCGTCGAAGGTTTTCGCTGGGCAGTGCTTGGCCGAAGCGCGTTAACTCCAACAATGTTCTGGATCACAGCCGGAGTGTCCGTGTTTGTGCTGGTTAGTGGCGCTTTTTTCTTTCGTCGTACCGAACGCAAGTTCGCCGACATCATTTAGCTTCGACTGACTTAGAATGTCGGATTTGGCACTTTCAGTCGCGAATCTCAGTAAGTCATTCAACATCGATCACCGGTGGAATGGACTTCGCGGTCACAGAACGTTGCATGATGACTTGATGAATTTGCCGCGGCGAGTGTTCGCCCGTCTTCGCCAAAGTCATCGGCCAACTTCGGAAACGTTTTGGGCGTTAAAAAATGTTTCCTTTGACGTGAAACAAGGCGAAGTGCTCGGGATCATTGGAGCGAACGGCGCGGGCAAGAGCACGTTGCTAAAAATCTTGAATCGAATCACCGAGCCGACCGGTGGCGGCGCGGATATCTACGGCCGGGTGGGCTCTCTTCTCGAAGTCGGAACAGGGTTTCATCCGGAGCTGACCGGACGCGAGAATGTGTTTCTGAATGGCGCGATCCTGGGAATGAGGCGCGCCGAAATTAAAAAGAAATTCGACGAAATTGTCGCCTTCGCTGAGATCGAGAAATTCCTCGACACGCCGGTGAAGCGTTATTCCAGCGGAATGTATGTGCGGCTTGCCTTCGCGGTCGCCGCTCATCTCGAACCGGAAATTCTCCTGATTGACGAAGTGCTCTCGGTCGGCGACGCCCGCTTCCAGAAAAAATCGCTGGAGAAAATGGAAGAGGTCGCGGCGAACGACGGACGCACGGTCATCTTCGTCAGCCATTCCATGCCCACGGTCGCGCGCCTTTGTCCGCGCACGATTTGGTTGCGCGGAGGAGAAATCGCGGCCGACGGACCTTCCGATGAAGTGATCCAGAAATACTCCAACGTTACTTTCGTCGATCAAGAGCGACTCAGTTGGCCCGAAGGGCTTTCCAATGCCGGCGTTCATGAACTCAAATTCAAGTCGGTCGCACTGTTGGACAAGAATGGCCGGCCGACGACGCACTTTGATTATTCGGAACCAATAAATTTTGAGCTCAGTTACACTGTTCACGATTCGTTGTCGTTCTGCCGAATTGGTTTCCTCGTTCATTCGATGGACGGAACTCCGGTCTTTGAGGTCTACGATGTGGACGAAGATGTAAAAGGCGGCCGGCGCGAGCCGGGTTCCTATCTGATTCGATGCGAAGTGCCGGGCGATTTGTTAAAACCGGGCCGTTACAGCTTGTCGTTGAATGCAGGAATTCCAGGCATCAAGAATCTCGTCCGGTTGGATGGCGTGTTGCAATTCTCCGTCGAGGATCCCGCCTTGCCAGGCGCAGCGATGAATTTGCCGCGCGTCGGTGTAATCCGGCCGAAGACCAAATGGTTTCGCAAAACCTTGTGAACCGTCGCGGTTGATTGAGATGAATCCAACCAAGTTAGAGATCTCCGGTAGAAGCTCGGTTTTCAAAACGCCGTGGTTCGAGTTGATCGGCAAGAAGATTGGAAACGAGCCCGCCCTTCATTATTCCATCAGCACGCAGGATTACGTGTCGATCTTCGCGGTCACAGTAAACGGAACCTTCCCGTTAGTTCGACAATTTCGTCCGGCGATTGAACAGACCACACTCGAGCTACCCAGCGGGCATGTCGATGAAGGCGAAGCGCCGGAGCAAGCCGCCGCGAGAGAACTACGAGAGGAAACTGGATTCATCGCGAACAAAGTGATTCTCGTCGGCAATTTGTCCCCGGACACCGGCCGGCTCGGCAACCGAATGTGGTGTTTCTTCGCTCCCGACGTGACGCTGGTCGGGAACGACTTTACCCCGCACCCAGATGTCGAACCGGTAATTTACGACAAACCTCTGCGTCGTTTAATTCTGGACGAGCCCGCTTTTTCCAGCGCATTGAATCGAGCTACGATCCTTATGGCGGTCGCTCAAGGCCACATTCAGTTGTAATGACAAAAGAAAATCGAACGTCGGGTTGCGATGTTTGTGTTGTTGGCGGCGCCGGCCGCGTCGGGTTGCCGCTAGCGCTCGTCCTCGCAGACAGCGGCCTCAAGACACTCATCCTCGATATCAACAAGCCCGCGTTGAAAAAGATCGCCGAAGGGACCATGCCTTTTCGGGAGGAAGGTGGCGAAGCACTTTTGAAAAAAGTGCACGGAACGGATCGATTGACTGTTTCATCCGAGGCGAACAATGTCGGGCGAGCAGAGCTTGTCGTCTTAACAATCGGCACACCGGTAGATGAGTTTCACAATCCGAATCTCTCTGTTCTCACTCGTTGCCTCGATGAATTGATTCCGCGCCTTCGCGATGGTCAGACAATTATTCTCCGGTCCACTGTCGCGCCCGGAACAACCGATTACATCGACAGCTACCTGGGCAGCCGGGGAAAGAAAATTGGCCTCGCCTTTTGTCCGGAGCGCGTCGTGCAAGGAAAAGGCATCGAAGAGATTCGCACGCTTCCGCAACTCGTTAGCGGCACGTCGCAGAAAGCACTGGCAGCGGCGAAAAAGCTTTTCGCTAAAATCGCTTCCGAAGTCGTAGAGATGACTCCGCTCGAGGCAGAGTTCGCCAAGCTCGTCTGCAACGCTTTTCGTTACATGCAATTTGCCGCGACCAATCAGCTCTACATGGTCGTCGAAAGCGCGGGATTAAATTACGGCGAACTATTGTCGAAGATGAAACAAGGTTACCCCAGAATGGGCAGTATCCCGGGACCCGGTTTTGCCGCCGGTCCGTGTTTGATGAAAGACACAATGCAGCTGTTCGCTTTTCAAAAGCACAACTTCGTTCTCGGCCAGATGGCCACGATCATCAACGAAGGATTGCCCAACTTTATCGTCGAACAATTGGCCCGCCGGTTTGATTTGCGCGAAAAACGCGTCGGAATTCTCGGAATGGCTTTCAAAGCCGACAGTGACGACATCCGCGATTCGCTTTCCTACAAGCTCGGCAAGCTACTTCGCTTCCACGGCGCCAAGGTTTTCTATTCAGATGAGTACGCGAAAGATCCGACATTCGTCGACAAGGAAACCCTCGTTAGTAAATGCGATGTCATCATCGTCGGTGTGCCTCACAGTGCTTATCAATCTCTTGAAATCCCCAAGGACAAAGACGTTGTCGATCTTTGGTCAACGCTTCCAAGGCGCACATCGGCATCGGCGACATGAAGCCGATTATTTCTCCAAACGTTCGCATTCGGTATCAAGATCGCTTTGAAATCGGATCTTTTTCGATCGTGGACGACTACTGCTATTTTTCCACGCGAGTTAGAATCGGTCTTTGTTCCCACGTCGGAAACAACTGTTCCATCGGAGGCGGTCCTCAGCGTCTTTTTTCACTTGGTGATTTCAGCAGCCTGTCGGCCGGAGTCAGAGTGTGGTGCACGAGCAACGATTTCGCCAAAGACCTGATTACCATTGTTCCATCCGCTGCCGGCGACATCGGGGATAATCCGATTACAGGCGACGTAGTTTTTGAAAACTACACCGGCGCCGGCGCGAATTCCGTTATCATGCCGGACAATGTTGTTCCCGAAGGAACGATTATCGGAGCGTTGAGTTATGTTCCAACCCAGTTCCCGTTCGATCCCTGGACAGTGTATGCGGGCGCACCCATTCGTCGCGTCGGTGCGCGAGATCGCGACCGGGTGCTCGCACAAGTTGAGTTGATTCGGCAACGGCTCAACGAACTATCCAAATAATCATGAGCGGCCGCATCGCCTGGTGGCAACCCGAACTTGGTGGCGAAGAAAGCGAACGGGTCTTGGCCGTCCTGCGCAGCAACTACATCAACGACGGCGATGTCACCGAACAATTCGCCCGAACGATCGCAAAGCTTACCGGCGCAAAGTTTGGCGTCGGAGTTACGAACGGAACATCAGCCATTTATCTTTCGCTCATGGCTCTGGGCGTTGGCCATGGCGACGAAGTGATTGTTCCCGACATCACTTTTATTGCGACGGCGAATGCAGTTTCGATGACCGGCGCGACTCCGGTACTTGTCGATGTCGATGCTAAGACTCTCAACCTCAGCGTGAAGGCGATGGAAGTAGCGATCACCTCCAAAACGAAAGCAGTGGTGCCAGTTCATGTTAGTGGCCGCGCTGCTGAGATTGAAAAAATTGTCGACGTCGCCCGAAACGCCGGTCTTGCCGTGGTCGAGGATGCAGCAGAGGGATTTTGCTCTCGGTTCAACAAACGCTGCCTGGGAACATTCGGCCACACCGGCTGTTTCTCGTTTTCCCCAAACAAAATCATCACTACCGGGCAGGGCGGAGTCATCGTAACAAACGACGAAGCGATTTTTCATCGGCTCCGCGAATTGAAAGATCAGGGCAGACCCATTCGCGGCACTGGCGGCGCCGATGTTCATGACTCAATTGGCTTCAATTTCAAATTAACCAACCTTCAGGCCGCGGTCGGACTGGGTCAGTTGGAAAGACTTGGCGAGCGAATGGAACGTATCCGGCGCACATATTCCATTTATCGTAACGAGCTGGCCGGAGCTAAGGGCATCCGAATTCTTCCATTCAACGTTGAAGCCGGCGAGCAACCGCAATGGGTCGATGCTTTGGCCGAGCGTCGCGATGAACTCGATGAGTTCCTGGCAAAAAACGGCGCCGGTTGCCGTCGATTCTGGTTTCCACTTCACACTCAGAAACCTTATTTGCGCGACGAGAAAGATTTTCCAAATAGCGCACGCATTGGAAAACAGGCCCTCTGGCTACCGTCTGCTTTTCAAATGACCGATGACGATGTGCGCAGCGTTTGTCGGCTGATCACCAAGTTTTATAACCAATGACCGGCGCTACCGCCATCGCCCCCGCCGAAACCAAAACGACACCCAATCGGTGCGAGATGTTGTCGATCTTGTTACCGGTCCGCAACGAGGGCATCAACCTGCGCATCATGCTCAAAATTCTTCGCGCCGTCGTGGATTTGCCGCATGAAGTTTTGGTCGTCTACGATTCCGCCGCGGACGAGAGCATCCCGGTCATCGACGACGTCCGCAAGAATTATCCGGAGCTGCGCGGCGTTCAGAACACGCTCGGCAACGGCGTGGTTAACGCCATCCGTTGCGGCGTTGCTTCTTCACAAGGCGACGTCATCCTCATTTTCGCCGCCGATGAAGTGGGCCCGGTATTGGCGATCGAAGACATGATCGCATTGATTCAGGACGGGTGCGATTTCGTCAGCTGCACACGCTACGCGCATGGCGGCCGGCGACTTGGTGGTTCGGCAATCGGCGGATTTCTTTCCTACTGGGCGAACTGGTTGTTCCATCGTCTGGCCGGCTCGCCTTTCACCGACGCAACGACTGGAATCAAAATGTTTCGTAAGGAAATTTTTCCGTCGCTCAAACTGGAGAGTCGGCCGGTGGGTTGGACGGTCGCGTTCGAGATGGCGATTAAGGCACACCATGCCGGTTTGCGATTGGGGGAAGTGCCGATTGTCTCAATCGATCGTCTCTATGGTGGCGAGTCCAATTTTCGCCTCGGCCGGTGGGTCAGGGAATACTCGCATTGGTTTTTGTGGGGAATGCGCAAAAGTCGAAACGCGCCGCGTAGCGCGACGACTGTGCGAATTCCAAAGTTTCACCGTGAAGTCAAGCGAGCGATTCATCGAAATCGAGATTAAGTTCGCCGGACTACGCTTCTTGAAATGGCGCCATCCCCGAAAGAATCCCGACTTACCGGAAAACATTATCTCGTCACCGGCGGCACCGGCTTCATCGGCGCAGCCCTGGTCAAAGGTTTGATCGCGGCAGGTGCGAGCGTACGCGCCTTTGACAACAACTCGCGCGGTTCCAAGGAAAAACTCAAAGGCGGCGGAGAGAACGCGGAGCTGATCATTGGCGACATTCGCGACAGGGACGCCGTCGAAGATGCCACGCGGGATGTCGATGGTGTTTGCCACCTGGCCTACATCAACGGAACGGAATTTTTTTACAGCAAACCCGAAACTGTTCTGGAAGTCGCAGTCAAAGGGATGACGAATATCCTCGATGCGTGCCTGAAGTACAAAGTTCCCGAGCTTGTCCTGTTCTCCAGCTCCGAGGTGTATCACGCTCCAAAGAAAGTGCCGACCGACGAAACCACGCCGCTGACCGTGCCGGATGTTCTAAATCCCCGCTATTCCTACAGCGGCGGAAAGATCATTAGTGAACTGCTCGCCCTGAATTTTGGACGCAAACATTTTCAGCGCGTGGTAATCGTCCGCCCCCATAACGTTTATGGCCCGGACATGGGATGGGAGCATGTGATTCCTGAGTTCACGCTGCGAATGCGCGAATTACCCAACAAAAAGAAAACTGCGGTTTCCTTTCAGATTCAAGGCACCGGAAAAGAAACGCGCGCATTCATATACGTTGATGATGCAATCGACGGCGCGCTTCGAGTGATGGAAAAAGGCGAGCACCTCGGGATTTATCACGTCGGAACTTCGGAAGAGATTACTATCGAAAAGCTTGCCCGCGAAATCGCGCGCTCTCTTGGTCGCAACATTAAGGTCGCGCCGGGCAAACTACGCGCCGGCAGTCCGCCGCGACGGTGTCCTGACACAGCGAAGTTGCGTAAGCTCGGATTCAAACCAGGCGTGTCACTGCGCGAGGGTCTTTCCAGAACGGTTCGATGGTACGATGAGAATGCCCACCAAAAGGCTTCAAACAAATGATCCGACAACGAAAACTTGCCGCCGGAACTAATTCGAGCGTCGTGGTCGAACGCTGCCAGATTTGCGATTCGACTGACCTCCACAGCATTCTTTTCATAGGCTATCTGCCGCCGGTCAATGCGATGCCAAAAATTGGCACTCGGCCTGCCGAGCAGCCTGCCTACCCCGCCGAATTGCTTCTTTGTAACAAATGTCAGCTGGTTCAAATCGGCTTGATTGTCGATCCGACGATTCTTTTTCCGCCGACTTATCCTTACACCAGTGGAACCACGAAAATACTTCGCGATAATTTTTCTCAGTTGTCCGGGGAGGTTGCGAAACGTTACCCGTTAAAACCGTCCGAGCTCATCGTAGACATCGGCTCAAATGACGGAACGCTGCTGACCAACTTCACTCAGCAGGCGAAGGTTTTCGGAATCGAACCCACCAACGCTGGAAAGCTCGCAATCGAGCGCGGCATCCCGACGTTGACTTCTTTCTTCAACCGCGCCGCCGTGGAAAAAACGGTGAGCAAACACGGAAAAGCCAAGGTCGTTACCGCGACGAACGTTTTTGCTCACATTGAAGACATTCACGAGATCGTCGATTGCATCGACCAGCTTCTTGCAGAAGACGGTATCTTCATCTCCGAATCCCATTATTTATTGGCGCTCATCGAAACTCTCCAATACGACACGATTTATCACGAGCATTTGCGCTACTACTCAGTGACAGCGTTGAAATATCTGCTCGAGACGCACGGTTTTGAAATCATTTACGCCAGGCGCATTCCAACCCACGGCGGGTCAATCCGGGTTTACGCGGCCAGAAAAGGCCGGTATCCCGTGGACGCGAGCTTGAGTCAGCTACTGGACGAGGAGAAACGAAAGATCAGTAAAGAAACATTGGCCCAGTTCGCGCGCGCGGTGACGCAATCAAAACTGGATCTGCTCGGTTTGCTCAAAGAAATCAAAGTCGGCGGAGTGCGCGTCTATGGCGTTGGCGCTCCATCGCGCGCCAGCACTTTGATTAATTATGTCGGATTGGACAACGGCATTCTCGATTGCGTTCTCGAAATCAACGGTTCTTACAAAATCGGCAAATATGTTCCGGGAACCACCATCCCCGTTGTGGATGAGGAGCGACTTTTTCAGGATCAACCCGAATACGCTCTGCTGTTGTCTTGGCACATTGCCGACGAGCTGATTCCAAAACTAACCTCACGAGGCTTCAACGGTCGCTACGTTATTCCGTTGCCAAAAGCGCGGGTGCAGTAAAACGACGTCCATCGCCCTACTCTTCTTTGAGCGAACCTGTCGCAAGCCAATCTGAACGACCAATGATGCCAAGAATTGCCAAGGTAACAGCGTTGACCGCAGTGCTCTTGTTGGCGTGGTCCGCCTTTTTCGCCCCAACGTTTCGGTTTCCCTTTTATTGGGACGATTTTCATTTGATTCGATCTTACACCGGACCGGAAATCAGCTCCACTTTTCACGATGTAATCGACCCCGACAAGATTGAAACTCCGGGCCTGCGGCCTTGCAGCATCTTTCTTTACAATTTCCAGGGGACCGCGTTCGGCGAAAACGTAGTCGCCCATCGAGTTTTTGTGGTCGCCTTGATGGGAATCTTCATGATCGCGGCAGGCATGCTGTTGTTAGAACTAGGACTCAGCTTTGTCCAACTCGCCATTGTCCTGGCTCTGTTCGTTTCGTCGAGAGTGTTCGCTTCTCTCGCTCTTTGGATCTGTCTCAGCCACTTAGTGATGGCTTACATCTGGATTGTGCTGACGGCGTACTGCTTTGTCCTTTGGGCGAAACGCGGCCGCTGGTTCTTTTTTCTGTTCACCTTGGTCTTTGCCACCTTGGCGACGTTCACGCGCGAAGAGACCTACACGCTTCCGGTCGTATTGCCTCTTCTCTGGCTAATCTCATCATTTGATCCGCGCCAGTTCCGTAGAGTTGCGGCCGCAGCGCTCAGCATCTTCACGATCGTCTGTTTTCATTATTGGCTCTGGCATTTTCTCGTGTCGAACGCGCTCTCGCCTGACTTCAAGCTGTCAGCGATCAAGGGACTTCTAGTTGCGATGGCAGCGTCCTGGCTGCCTGGCGGGTTCACCTGGAGAGGGCTCACCGATATTTTCATTGCTTTAACCTGGATTGCCTTCTTGATCGTAGTTGTCCTGTTGTTCATACCACTGGCCAAACCGCGAGCGCGTTGGCAGTTGTTCGGCGTTTGTTGCCTGGGAGCGCTCCTGTCCCTTCCAGCGCTCGGCGCCGCCCGGTCCTTTGGGATTGCCTTACCAACCCTTGCTTTCATGAGCGCCGTCTCCGTCGCGATTGGCGAGATTTATAGTCAGGTGAAATCGGAGCCGCAGTTTCGAAACTGGCAGCGTTACGCTACCTTGGGCATCATCATTGTTGGCCTGGCCACAGGAATTGTCGGCGGAATCAATCGCTCGAGATACGTAGCCGAATCAATGTATGAGAATGCCGCCACCCGGATGGTTCGAGATGGGAAGTTTCTCTTCGAAATGTTCAATCAGCCGGCGACAATTCCAGACTCAAGACGGCAGGCCGGCCTCGATCGGTTGAAAGCATTCGGAATTCGCTCCGCGGACGACGTTCGGTCATTGGAAAAAGCGCTGAAAGCGAATCCCAAGCAATATCGCCAGCCAAGCGCAACTTCGAACGGCCTGTTGCTCCCAAAATATGATTACCTGACGTTCTAGAGCGACCGAGGGTCTGGTAGTATAGTTATTGCATTGCTGTGATACGATCGATTCCTGAACGCATCATGTCGATCTTGAGAACGCCAGCTGGCATTCTTCAAGATCGGCGCGACAAAAAAGTCGAGGGCGAGGCTGAGCTCATCCCTGTCAATCGC
>Ga0210408_10003412_pt1 | contig 14720 bp, 14 predicted proteins | sample IncBWH4MmetaG_FD_155471 | JGI IMG/M metagenome (GOLD analysis project Ga0210408, IMG submission 155471) | Forest soil microbial communities from Barre Woods Harvard Forest LTER site, Petersham, Massachusetts, United States - Inc-BW-H-4-M | ecosystem: Environmental > Terrestrial > Soil >...
GTATCGTCATTTTACTGATTGGGATTTTATTGCCTCGATGATCATACATCTTTCTTTAGTTTATATTACCTATAAATTAATTTTAAAGAAACATGTTTTAGGTTTTGCATTTGGTGTTTACATTGCGTTTTTATTAATGATCGGAAACGTGTTAATGGATATTGGAGCCACCATGGGCGAACGACTCATGTTCCACTCCTCCATTGGTTTCTGTATCTTCCTCGCATGGCTCATACTTGAAGGTTTCGAAAAAATTAAAGCTGTAAACTTTAATGTAAAACGGGCTGCTTTAATTGGAATGATGAGTGTAGTTATATTCCTATATGGCTGCAAAGCATGGGAAAGAAATTGGGACTGGAAAAGCGATATCACTTTATTTATTAAAGACGCTAACACAATGCCAAACTCTGTACTCGTATTAGGTAACGCCGGTGCACGCTGGATCGATCTGGCCGATACTAAATTCTTTAATAAACAACCGGGCGACAATCCTCCATTACCTTTCAGCACTTACGAGGATAATATGCTTGAGTTTACTGTTGATCCAAATGAGTTAATAGACGGCGTAAACAAAAAGAGTTTTATTACTCCCGTAACAGGTGAATTTAAAAATGATCAGCACCTTAGCATGAAACAACGCAGTTTGTATAAAGGTATTTCGTATTTAAAACACGCAACTGAATTGCATCCGCGTTACGTTAATGGTTATCTTAACTTAGGTTTAGCTTACTATAAATTAAAACGCGACAGGGAAGCACTTTATTTCTGGAAGCATGCTGAAAGATTGTATCCTAATAATCCTTATTTAAAAAACTATTACATTGTTTTTTACCAGGAAATTATGCAACGCGGTTATGCTAAAGCACAGCGCGGCCGTTCTGATAGCGCTGCTTACGAATTAAATAAAGCAACCATATTAGACAGATACAACCCTGAAGGATGGTATAATTTAGGCGGCGCTTACTTTAATCTTGGTCTTTACAAAAAAGCTAAAAATTGCTGGCAGGAAGCACTTAAGTTAAACCCTAATCACGCACAGGCTTTACAAGGCATGAAGAGTTTAACACCTCAAATGACAGGTGAAGCTCCAATTGTAACTGTAGCACCAACAGCAATTAAAAAATAGTAAAATGTGCAGGCTGGTTTTTACGACGTTGGTTTATTTGTGCTTTACTATTTTTTGTGATGCACAACAACATCTGAATACAGATACGGTAGGTGTAAAAACCGTTAGTGATAATGTTTATAACAAACCGTTATTTGGAGATAGTTTAGCCAGCAGTTTTGTAATTATAATTAAGAAAGAAGTTAAACCTCATAAACACCTCGTGCACTCAGAACATGTTGTTGTTTTAGACGGAACCGGACAAATGACCCTTCGGCAAGCTCAGGATGACAAAGGAAAATTAATAGAAATAAAAAAAGGTGATGTGATATTCATTCCCAAAAACACAATACACGCGGTTAAATCAACAGGCAAACAGCCATTAAAAGTTTTAAGCGTGCAATCACCAAGTTTTGACGGGAAAGACAGAATATTTATTGAATAGAAAATGAAAAAGATCTTAGCAGCGGTATTTGTTTTATTTTTTGTGACTGTAAAAAGTCAGGTTATTTTTAGTGATAGTTATAATACTTTAACGTTACAGAATGATGTACAGGTATTCGGAAGCAAAACAGTTACTACCACTTACACAACTGCGCCAGCAGGCTATAGTGTAATTGATGATGGCTTTAAAAATAATGTCGGTAGTATTAATGCACCTAATAAACCATTTAACGTTGTGGCTTTAAAAACAACAGGATGGGCTGTCGGTTATAATGCAATTGATGCCGATACATTTTTAGTTTCAACCTCGTGGCTCGATACAACTGCAGCAGATCAGCGTTTTATTGTTTCTCCTGTTATTAATTCCATTGCAGCCAATTCCGTTTTATCCTGGGAAGCGAAATCACCTGATATAAATTTCCTGGAAGGTTACGAGGTTTACGTAACAACAAACACAACAGGCACACTAACTTCCGCTGATTTTACACCAGCTAACCGTGTGTATTATGTTGCCGATGGTAATACGGCAGGACAAGGCGAAAAAAGTATTTGGACAAAACACGGACTCTCACTTGCAACTTATTCTTTACAAAATGTAAGAATTGCTTTTAAAGATATTTCGCAAGGCATGTATCAATTATGGATCGATAATGTGAAAGTAGAAAACATTACTAATGCTAATGATGTTGGTTTAACCCTGAGTCCACAGTTCTATAATTATAATACCGCCAATACAAGTGGTTATATTTTTTGCAGCGTGACCAATTTCGGAAATATTAATCTTACAAACTTAACTCTTAATTATTCTGTTATCGGATTAAGTAATCAATCAGAATCGTTTGGTTTTTCATCTATGACACCTTATGCCGTTAGCGATTTTACTTTCGGTATTCCCTATAATATTGCAACTCCGGGTTATTATAAATTAAAGATCTGGGTTAACACAGTGAACGGAGTTACTGATCAGAATTTAACTAACGATACAATCAACACTTATTTATGCATTGTCACTTCAGTGCCTGTAAAAAATACTTTGGTTGAACAATTTGTCAGCGCTTACGATGGAAATACACCTGAAGGACAGGAAACATTAAAAGCACTAACATCCGGTTCCGTTGTAGCTGTAAACATTCATGATGCAGATTCACTTGCTGTCCCAACAATAAGCACTTTAATTTCTACCTACAGGAAAAAAACTACAACCGCTATGGTTGACCGCGCTTATTTTACGGATGTAAACTCTGTACCGGTTGACAGACCCGCTTACGCCACGCATATTAATGAGCGTAGATATGTGGTAGTGCCGGCGAGCGTTAGTATCATAAATGAAAATTACGATTCAATAACCCGTATTTTAACCTTTACTGTAAAGTCGGATTTTGTTGGCGAAGTGAAAGGTGATTACCGGATGAATGCCTATGTTACCGAAAATAATGTTTATGGCCCTGCAACCGATACAACTTACAATGGTTGGAACCAATTAAGTTTTATGTACAATGTTCCTTTCTCACCTTATTATCAATTGGGATATTATTTAAGTGCGCCTGATGGATATGTTTTAAATACCTATCAATATAAACACCAAAATGTTTTAGACGCGGCTTTAGATGGTTCGTTTGGAACACCGGGAATTATTCCAACAACCGGCGGAACGCAAGGACAAACATTTACAGTTTCTTATTCTTACACCGTGCCTCCTTCCCCGCCCGGACAATTCAGATACATGCCTAACAACATGTATATTGTTGCTTACGTCTCGGAATACAACGCCGATCAAAATTACCGTACTGTTTTAAATTGTACTCAGGATAAAATAAACACAAGAAGTGAATCAATGGTTTCGGTGAATGAGCTTAAGCTTGCTTCTCAATTTAGTTTATATCCAAACCCAAGTTATGGCATTACAAATATTTTAATTCCTGAAAACAGTTTCAAAAAGCATGTTAATATCAGTATACTTGATGTTGTTGGAAAGGAAGTCTACAATCAAAATTCTGGAATGAGTTTTGGTTTAATACAACTTAATTTATACCATCTCGAAAGCGGAACTTATTTTATTGTTTTAAGTGACGGCAATACAAAAGCCACTAAAAAACTCATTATTACCAAGTAAAGAAGGGCTCTTATTTTCCCTAAAACAAGCTATTTTATATTAAAAATTTCGTAAATTTGTCTTCCCCAATAATATTGGGAATTAGGCTGCGGGTGTGGCGTAATGGCAGCCGCACCAGACTTAGGATCTGGCGCCGAAAGGCGTGGGGGTTCGAGTCCCTTCACCCGCACAAAATACAAACCCCCTCTATTAATAACAGAGGGGTTTTTTATTGAGGCTAGGACGAGGAGTTTATCCTGAGCTTGTCGAAGGAAGTCCCTTCATGCAAACCTTCTGTTACCGCAGAAGGTTTTTTATTGAGGAAAATCGGAAAATTATTGGCAGTTTTGTATGCTTAAAAATGTTAGAAACCAAAAAAATAGCCATTATTGGGAGTACCGGAAGCATTGGTACTCAAGCTCTGGATGTAATAAAACAAAATCCTGCACATTTTTCGGTTGAAGTTCTCGTAGCTAATTCTAACGCTGAATTATTAATTAAACAAGCCCTGGAATTTAAACCAAACGCCGTTGTAATTGGTGATGAATCGAAATACCAATTCGTAAAGGATATTCTTTTAAAAGAAGACATTAAAGTTTTTTCAGGACTAAAAGCTATTGAACAAATTGTGGAGATGGAAACAATTGATATTGTTTTAGCTTGTATTGTTGGCTACGCCGGACTCGCTTCTACTATCAATGCAATTAAACATAAGAAAAATATTGCGCTTGCTAATAAAGAAACATTAGTTGTCGCAGGCGATCTGGTAACACGTTTAGCAATGGAAAACAGCGTAAATATTTATCCTGTTGATTCGGAACATTCCGCAATTTTTCAATGTTTAGCCGGTGAGTGGGAGAATAAAATTGAAAAAATTTATTTGACGGCTTCGGGCGGCCCCTTCAGAGGAAAAACAAAATCCGACTTAGCAAAAGTAACACGTGAGCAAGCTCTTAAACATCCAAACTGGACCATGGGCGCTAAGATCACCGTTGATTCGGCAAGTTTAATGAATAAAGGTTTAGAGGTAATTGAGGCTAAATGGCTGTTTAATTTATCTCCAAAACAGATCGATATCATTATTCATCCTCAAAGTATCGTACATAGTATTGTTCAATTTGAAGATGGAAGCATGAAAGCGCAAATGGGCCTGCCTGACATGAAATTACCAATACAATACGCGTTTTCTTATCCAAAAAGAGTTAAAAATACCTATGCGCGTTTTGACTTTTTTAACTACCCTGAACTCACTTTCGAGAAGCCCGACACCGAAACTTTTGCTAACTTAGCTCTCGCGTTCGAAGCCCTTAATAAAGGCGGAAATATGCCTTGCGTTTTAAACGCCGCTAACGAAATTGCTGTTAGTTCGTTTTTAAACGATAAAATAAAGTTTTTAGAAATGAGTTCGGTTATAGAAAAATGTCTGCATAAAATTTCCTTCATCGAAAAACCGAATTACGAACAATATATTGAATGCGATAAAGAAACGAGAAAACTGGCAGCTACTCTTATTTAGGAAGCAGCGGCAGTAGCAGGAGGCAGTAAAAATAAATTCAAAAATAAAAAACAATCAACCGTTTAACAACTAACCATCCATCAATTAACCATATAACCATCAAATGATCAAGTTCGGACAATTATTTCTAAGTCTCACTATATTAATTACCCTTCATGAGTTCGGGCATTTCTTTTTTGCAAAACGTTATAAATGCCGTGTTGAGAAATTTTATTTGTTTTTTGATTTTCTTTTTCCGTTTGCAGGATTATTAAACTTTTCCATTTTCAAAAAGAAAATTGGTGATACAGTTTACGGGTTGGGATGGTTTCCTTTTGGAGGTTATGTTCAAATTGCAGGAATGGTAGATGAGCAAATGGATAAAGCTACTTTAGATAAAGAACCTGAAGAATGGGAATTCAGAGCAAAACCGGCTTGGCAGCGTTTACTCATTATGATGGGAGGAATTTTAGTTAATTTAATTTTAGGAGTTTTTATTTATTGGATGGTGTTTTTCTTTTGGGGAAAATCAACTGTACCTGCCGATAAATTAACTTACGGCATTGCTTGCGATTCTACTGCTTTAACAATGGGGTTACGTGATGGCGATGTTGTTTCAACGATTGATGGTAAACCATTAACAAACTTAAACCGTGTTGAAATTGAGATCATCATGAACAAAGCTAAAAGCATGGAAGTGGTGCGCGGCGGACAAAAAGTGACGATACCAATCAGTGACGATAACATAAGCACCATTTTACATAATCTAAAAAAATCAGACTTTATAAGCGTGCGCATGCCAACTGAAGTTGCTGAAGTCACCAAAACTTCTTACGCCGAAGCTGCGGGGCTAAAAAAAGGAGATTTAATTGTAGGAGTTAATAATGTTGCAACTCCTTTCTATAATGAATTCAGAAGAGAATTAGTAAAAAATAGCGGCAAAGAAGTTGAACTGGCAGTTTTGAGAGGAATTGATACTGTAAAATTAAAATCAAAAGTAACAACCGACGGCAAGGTTGGTTTCCTGCCGCTTGTCGGTAAATATGTTCCTGTTGAAGAATTTAAATTCGGATTTTTTCAATCACTTGGTGAAGGTTTAAGTTTTGGGATGGAAAATATAGTAATGCAAGCCAAACAATTGGTTGTGATCTTTACAGTTAAAGATGCGCACAAATCAGTTGGCGGATTTTACAGCATGTACAAAAACATGAATGAAGAATGGGATTGGCATTCATTCTGGTTATTCACCGCATTTCTTTCTTTAGTATTAGCATTTATGAATTTTTTACCTATCCCGATGTTAGATGGCGGTTACATTTTATTTTTATTGATCGAGATGATCAGTCGCCGTAAAGTACCTGAGAAAGTTTTATACTATGCAAATTATGTTGGCTTAGTATTTATTTTAGGATTGATGATCTATGCCAACACCGATTGGCTGCGCGATTAGTAACCTTTATAATTTTTGGCGTTATACTAAAATGGAAAAAAGAATTTATAGGTTTTATATATCTGTAATTTTTTTAATAGAAGCTTCGATACTGCAAGCGCAACACACTACCATCAATAATAAATCCTCAGAAAAAGCTCCTGCCCCCGGCAAACATAAAATAATGCTCATCCCCTTTGAGCCGCGTTTATATATGAGTGAAATTGATTATGCATTGAATAAGGAAACAAATCTTTCAGGTAAACAAATTAAAAATATTTTTCGTGATGGTATCAATGAGCAATTATATAAAACATTAAAGCCTCAACACATGGTAGTTGATCTAATGGACGATACCATTAAAACAAAAAAAGATCTTGGCGATATTTACCAATATTTAAGTCTGGAATACATGCGCGTTCCGGATCAGGCACATTACAAACCGCCTGTAAAAGAAAAGAAAGAAAATGAAATAAAGAACGGGCAAATTGTTTCTGAAACTGATAATATACCCCGCTTCATGAATGCCAAATTAAAAAATGCAACATTGGTTCCGTACTTATATGGAAAATACAAAAGCGATATTTTTGTTTTCATTAATGAGATTGATATTAAAGCTTCTAATAGCGGCGGGCCGGCCGATGCAGCAATATCTGATGGCTTCCGGAAATTAGCTGTTCACTATACAGTTTATACATTTGATGCAAAAGAAATAAATTCCGGGATTGCCGAAACACAATTTCCAACCAATTTGAATAATCCGACAAAAATTGTAAGCGGATATTTTTCTAAGCTGGCGCAAATAATTACTGAGCGTATTAATTTGGCTTTAGCGCCGCCGAAAACTAAGTAGAAGTTTCAACACAGAGATACAGAGAACACTGAGTAACACAGAGAAAATTACTTTTTAAAAACCTCTGTGTAAATCTTTAATCTTAGTGACCTCTGTGTTGAAAATACGGGCCTCAGTCTTTTAAAACATCTGCCACTACAAAGGTACTTCCGCCGACAAAAATTAAATCGTTTACTTTACAGTTTATTTTTGCGGCATCTAATGCTTCTTTTACGGTTGGATAAGCATTTGCATTAAGCCCCAACTCTTCTCCTTTTAATTTTAATTCGTTTTCAGGTAAAGCGCGGGGGACAGATGCTTTTGCAAAATAATAAATTGCATCTTTTGGTAATAATTTTAAAATGGATGTAACATCTTTATCATTCACTACTCCCAAAACAAAATGCAATTGCTTATAGCGATACGTTTTTAAATTTTCTATTACTTCTTTAATACCATCTTCATTGTGTCCTGCATCACAGATCACCAACGGGTTTTCACTTAAAGTTTGCCAGCGGCCGTTTAATCCGGTTAGTTTTATAACATTGCTTAATCCTTTATGAATATCCTCCTCATTAATAATAAATCCGTTTTCGGTAATAACATTCAGTGCAGCTATAACTCCAACTAAATTTTTGACTTGATATGTTCCTGTCAGATCTAATTGATAGGTTTTGATTTCATTATTTTTTTTATTGAGAACAGTAACAAGTAAATTATTATTTTCTTTTTTACATTTCGTTACCTTAAGGCTTTTACTTGCAAATTGGATCGGAGCTTTTAATTCTTTTGCTTTTTCCGAAAACACAGAAGCAACCTCAGTCTGGTACTGCGACACAACAACCGGCTTACGCGGTTTTATGATGCCCGCTTTTTCAATTGCAATTTTCTGAAGTGTATCTCCCAATAAGTTCATGTGATCGAAACTTATATTTGTGATAACACTTACTACAGGATTAATAACATTGGTTGAATCTAATCTTCCTCCCAAACCAACTTCCATTATGGCAACATCTACTTCCTCATTCACAAAATAATCAAAAGCCAAACCAACACTCCATTCAAAAAAAGAAGGTTCAATGTTTTCTAATTTTGATTTATATTTTTCTACAAATTCAAGAACGTAATCTTTCGTAATTAATTTGCCGTTTACTTTTATCCGCTCCCTAAAATCTACCAGATGCGGCGATGTATATAATCCAACTTTGTATCCTGCTTTTTGTAAAACAGCCGCTAACATGTGCGACGTGGAGCCTTTACCGTTAGTCCCTGCTACATGAATACATTTTAAATTAGTTTGAGGGTTACCAAGCACCTTACAAATTGCAATGGTATTTTTTAGATCGGCTTTGTAAGCTGCAGCGCCAACGCGCTGGTACATTGGCAAACGCGAAAATAAATAATCCAGCGTTTGATTATAATTCATTTAATTAAAAGCGAATACTATAGTGATGGTTCCTGTTTGTTCTTCAAAGGCACCGTTAACATTAAATTTTGTAGCTAATGCTGCCTGACGGGCTTTTGCTTTTAGAATTGGACTTGATGTAGTTGTACCACGACCGTTAGGACTCGCTTCGATCACATTTCCATTTTTATCTACAGTAATTTCAACAACCACTTTTCCTTCTTCTTTTGTATCCTTAGGTAATGTTGGCGGATTTACTACTGCGCGTCCTTTTAAATCAAAGCCAAATTTTTTGCCTGGACCTGAACCAGGGCCTGTGCCGGGACCATGACCCGGACCATCTCCTCCTCCATCACCGCCGCCTGTTCCGCCTGTGCCATTTGTATTTGGATTACCATCAGGACTACCTTCATTTCCTGCGTGTCCGCTATTCCCATCTCCGCCGCCGGTTTTACCTTGGTTTGCTTTAAATTTTTCAGCTAGTAATTCAGCTGCTGTTTTTTCCTTCGGTTTTTCTACAATAGGTTTTATAACTGTGACGTTATTATGCGTTTTTGGTTTGCTGTCATCTACCTTCACATTTTCGCCTGTTTCGCTGGTGTAAATTTCTTCCTTTGCGCTATTTGGTGTAGGAGGTGTTGCTTCTTTTTGTTCTACAACACTTGGCGCGTTACCAATTCCGTTTGCCTCGACATTGCCTGTTCCTTCGTTATAAGTGCCAAAATTAATTTCCAATCCGCCGCCGCCGCCAACCGGTTCCGGGAAAGGAGGGTTAGGTGTAATGATATGATACAGAATTAAAAATAAAAGCAATAAAGCAAATATCACCGCTGTTACAAATGAAGCAATGGCCCTGTTCTTATTTTCTTCTGCTTGTGTTATGTACATTGTTTACTTACCGTTAGATGGTGCGGTTGCGCAAACCATTTTGCATTTTAAACGATCGCCAATCTGCATCACATCAATAAAATCCTGATACACCAGATCTTTATCAATGTGCAAAATTATGACCGGTTCTGTTTTTCCTGCTATTTTTTCGGTTAAAGCCGCTTCTAAATTGGCAACATCCGTTTCTTTACTATCAATAAAATATTTACGGTCTTTGGTTACTGCTAAATTCACCGGCTTTTTATTGTTGTCGATCGGCTTGTTAGCTTTTGAACTTGGCAAGTTAACTTTCATGGCGTTTGGACTCACCATAGTAGATAATATTAAAAAGAAAAGTAAAAGGAAGAACATGATGTCGTTCAACGAATCAGTGCTAACCTCAGCTTCTCTATGTGCTTTTTTCCGTAATCCCATTTTTTATATTTACAATTTTGTAATTGACAATTTACAATTTTTTACTGCCTCCTGCCACTGCCTACTTACTAGGTTCGTTTAACATATCCAAAAACTGTATTTGCGATTCTTCCATGCGGTGTGATAATTTATCGATGCGTGCGTTTAACCAATGATACGCTACGAATGCTAAAACACCAACCACTAAACCACCTGCTGATGTGATCATTTTTTGGTACAGACCGGTAGAGATAACTTCTATCTCAACTGTTTTTGCAATCGCTATATCGTGAAATATTTTAATTACCCCGAAGATGGTTCCTATAAAACCAAACATAGGAGCAATTCTTCCTGTAATATTTAAAATGCTAAGATTTTTTTCAAGCTTGCTTATTTCGTTTGAACCGCTTGCGGTCATTGCTTCACGTATTTCCTGAACTGATTGTCCGATACGCGAAATGCCTTGCTCCAGCATTAACGACTCAGGTGTGTTTACACTTTTGCACATACTGCGCGCATTGGCAACATTTCCGCTGTGAACCATTTCTTTTAAACCTGGCAATAAGGTTGGTGTTTTTTTGGAAGCTTTAGTGATAACGATCAAACGCTCAACCAAAACATAAACAGCTGCAATAAATAAAAATCCAAGAATATACATTACCGGTCCGCCCAATAGAACCATATCCAGTAATTGAATTTTGGTTTCAGTTACTTCCGGAGCAGTTGTAGCAGTTTGTATGCCTGTAATAGCATTGTTTATCGAATCAGTTGCAGCAACTGTGGCAGCGGGATTGATCCCGGCCTGTAAAATGAAGTTCAGCATAATAAAAAATTTACTACAAAATTAGAGTATAAAGAGGCAGGTAAATTTTATGCCATGAGGGGTTTTAAACAAGATTATGTTTATATAACGAAGTATTCTGTAATAGTTACAACCCTAAAGCAGAGCAAAGCTCACTTCAGGGTTGCATGAATGAGAAAATAATAAAGTGAGCTTTGCTCTACTTCATTATTTCAACTTAAACACAAAAGGAATGTTAAAAATTGTTTTAACAGGTTTGCCTAAAGTGTTTTTACCCGGCTTTTTGAATTTTGGTAATTTATTGATCACACGAGTTGCTTCTTCGTCACACCCTGCACCAATTCCTTTCAAAATTTTTGCGCTTTCAACCTGGCCATTTTCATCAATAATAAAAGTAACAAAAACAGTTCCCTCTTTACCAATTTCTCTTGCAGAATTAGGATAAACTGTATTCTTTCCAATAAAATCATACAAAGCTTTTAAGCCTCCTTCAAACTCTGGATTCTCGGCAGGAAAGGCGGTTGGAGATTCAGGAATTTCGGCTACAGTTGCAGTTGTTGCAATGCTTCCGGTTCCTGTGCCGGTTAATGTTCCGGTATTTGTTGGATCACCGTTAGGATTTGGATTTGCGTTTGGATCAAGATCAGGTTTTTTATCAACGGAAGCAGTATCGTTAATTACAGTAGCAATGGCATTTGTTTTTGCTCCGCCGCCTTGTTTCTTAGGCAGGTCTTTTGGTTTATCAACATCAGGATGTCCGTCAAAAATAGTTACGATGGAATCGTTTGTACCAAGATAAATTTCTTTTTTTTCTTCGATCACTTTGCTAAAAATGTAAACTCCAATTGCAAATAAAAAAACAGTAGAAGAAACAATGCTTAGCGATTTAAAAATAGTTGAATTGTAAGCGGCTCTTAGTGCGTAAGCGCCGTAATCTTTGTTGCGGTTAGCAAAAACTATATCGTTTAGTTTCTGCGAATTGTTGAATACAATTTTCATGGCCTTGAGTTTTTAGCCGCTCCTTTAGAGCGGGATGGTTAAACATTATGTAAGGTGACATGTAAATTTTCCGCATGGTTTAATTTCTTGAGATAAAGATATGGCGGGTATAAATAACAAAAAACCACCTTATTACAGATGGCTTAGTATTTTTGGTAAGTGGGGGGTTTGGGATCAAAAGTGGCTTCGACTGCGCTCAGCCACCAAAAATTCATTTGGATACGCGGTGGTTGAGCGTAGCCCAAACCATACTAATTAAAGATAAATCTGTCTTTTAGCTCCACTTCCCTCTCGAAAATGCAAATAGACTGACGGAACGTATTCACTAAGAATTTTTCTTTCTCTTGAAATTCTTTAAAAGAAATGAGCTGATATTTTTCTTTTGCGGATAGTTGTAATAAGTTAGCAATATCATAAAGCGAAACAGCATCAAAAGTTTCGTAATCTACCATTTTGTTTTGCGATACTGATAAATATTCCATTGCTAATTCCTGTAAATACTGAGTTGCTTTTGGTGTTTCGTCTTCTTCCTCGTATTCTATAATGGCTGCACCATATAGTTTTGGTTTTAATACGCTTGAATAATCTAATATCGTAAACACGCGTTCGCCCTGAATTAAAATATCCATCTCACCATTATCAAAGATCTTAATTACTTTTTTAATGATTACTTCTACGCCGTGTGTTTTTACTTTTCCATTTACCGAAAATGGAATGCCAAAATGTGCTTCGTTATCTAAACAATCATTAATGAGTTGTTTATAACGTTCCTCATAAATATGCAACTTTGCCGTTTCTCCCGGTAAAACCACCATATTAAGTGGAAACATTGGTATGGTTAGTTGTTTTATTGCCATGATTGAAATGCCTTATATACACTAAGACGCAAAAATCATGCAAAAGGTTTAGTGAATAAAAGCTAAGATAGGTTAAGAAGACAAAATAAGAGCTACAATACGCTATATGTCAGTAATTTACAACTCACTCATTTCTTTGTGCGTTTGGCTAAGTTCCTGGAAATGGTTATAAACAGGTTATTGTGTAATATTTAGTTTTTTAGCGATTGCTGACGGTAACCCTTTTTTATGCAGCATAATGCTTGTTGTTTTATACAATACAAAACTTTCTGATGCGAAAAAATAACCGCCACATTCATTTAGATCTGAGCCCCACGAATTTTTTACAACATAAAACGGTGTTCCGTCCTGGTCTTTTACAAGACCAACAATGTGCATACCATGATCATCTTGTGTTTCATAATTATCAAATGCTTTTTGACGAAGTTCTTGTGTAATATTTAATTGAGGAGTTGGCTTCATAGAAAGATTTTTTTTCTCGTCGGCTGTCATATCTGCAAATGATTTTGCGGGTTCAATAGCAATACCATCCTGAAACATAAATCCTTTTTCGCTTACATCGGCTGCCCATGCAATAGTGAATCCGTTTTGTATGGCAGAGTTTAAAATTTCTTTTAATTCATTGATCGGTACATTGTACATCGATTCCCAATTCCAGTTATCAGGAACTTCCAAAACAAATTTCGAATAGAACGGATGATGTGAAAATGATGTTATAAAAACATAATCATCAGCCTTAATCCCTGTTGCATCAGCATAACTGCGCGACGTGTAACTTTTTCCTTTGTAATCAAACTTCTCAGGAACTTTTCCTAAAAATGCATCACACACATTTTCAACCGAAGCATGCATTGCGTCAAAATCTATTTTGCCGCTTTTTTCATCAACAGTTGATTTTACTATGGAGATAATAGTTGCTTCTAATTGTCCGTGATAATGTTTTTCCTTCGGGTCTTTTTTTCCGGAATAAACTTCTTCTGGCACCATGCCGTATTCGCGGATAACCTGTATAACGTCGGGGAACCCTCCTCCTTCACCAATATTAGTTTTGCCGTGCATGCGTACATAATTATCTGCTTTTAAAGGATAGGCTTTGCGCGCAACAAACATTTCAGATAAATTATATTCTTTACCCTTTCCCATGCGTATCAGTTCACTTTCAAAAAAAGATAAAGCCGAAAACGACCAGCAAGTACCGGTCATGTTTTGATTTTGTACGGCTGTTGCATCTAAATTTTTTACAACTGTAAATTTGTATTCGCTGCCTTTTTTATTGGTCATTTCAGGACCGGATAATTGAGGTACTTTATTAATGTCCTGTGCAAAAGCCAATACACTTACACATACAAAAATCATTGCTAAGATCTGCTTTCTAATCATTGTTTTGGGTTTTAATAAACTTGAGTAAATATGCAATTTCAAATACTGTAAACAAAATATAATGGGACATAAAATGTACCGCAAATTGGGTGAAATTTTGTTTGTCGCATAGTTTATAAATAAGAAGAGCCACCATGCAAAGCAATAACCGTCCCATAGAAGCAAACATAATTTTGAAAGTATTATCGCGCGGGTCAGATGTAGTGCGAAACAATAAAAAGTGAAGTAAAAAAGAAGTTAATGCATGAAATGCAACACTTATATACCAAAATTTTGAGTGCGTAAAAGCAGCGGGAATAAAATTAAGTCCTATAGAAATTGCACTTGATAAAAAAGCCGAAACAAGTATGGCTTTATTGGTTTTTGAGAACATTTAATCTTTGGGTTTTATTAGATCTTTTAACACAAAATATAAAGCCGCGAAAATTGAAACCAGACTTAATACAATTGTGAAAATGTGAAATTTATTCGGGTAAATTTTGTCGAGTTTATAACCGCCCCAACATCCTAATCCAATAATAGCGATCATTTGAAAGCCCATACCGGAATACTTAATGTAATTGTTAGGCGGTTTTTGTGGCGATTGATTTTTCACCTGC
>Ga0210408_10003414_pt1 | contig 14714 bp, 8 predicted proteins | sample IncBWH4MmetaG_FD_155471 | JGI IMG/M metagenome (GOLD analysis project Ga0210408, IMG submission 155471) | Forest soil microbial communities from Barre Woods Harvard Forest LTER site, Petersham, Massachusetts, United States - Inc-BW-H-4-M | ecosystem: Environmental > Terrestrial > Soil >...
CCCCGGTGTCGTAGGTAAGGACCAGCAATTTGGGATAAAGATAGACGGAGACACGTTCGTGCAAGCGGGCACCCTCTCAAATGGAAAGCGCCTGTCGGAGACCTGGAAGCGCGTTAACTGACTCGCTTACACCTCCGGAATTCAGGTTTTTGGGGCGTGGTAGCGGGTCGGAGCCGTCGAACGGAACGACAACGACATCACTGAATCGTCCGTGGAGGCAACCATTTGACGATCAACGGTCCAGGAGTCATCTCCGCAACGCCAGGCTCAGAGATTTTTTTGGATCACGCTCAGCAGGGAGTGGGGGCCCCCGGCGTCCTGGGTCAGCTCCCAGATCATGATGCCCCCGTATCGCGCGCCGAGCTGTGTCTCCTGGGCCATGGTGGATTCGCCCACGTAGTCGAGCGTGATGCCGTTATCGAGAGAGCCGCCGCTGACCTCGTCCTTCTGCCAGGCGTCGGGATAGGCGGCAAGGATCGTGGCGTAGGATTCCTCCCGCGTCCAGTTGGCGGTGGAACCAAAGAATGGCACGCCGAGGACAAGCTTTTCTGGTGCAATGGCTTTGACGGAGGAGAAGTACTGGAGTTCGCCGCTCGCGTCGGCATAGTTTGAATAGATCATTACGTTGAGAAAGTCGAACTGCGCCAGCGCCGCGTGGGGAATGACTGCGCCCAGATAACTCGCCACCGCAGCAGTTAGAAACTTCCCCTCGGGGTGCAGCCTGGCGGCAAGAGCCAGGATGAAGTCTCCGTAGGGCGCTCCCATGTTGGACGGGTCCTCCATGTCGACGTCGACTCCATCGAGATTGTGCGCGGTAACGTATTGATCGATGGCAGCGGCAAACGGAACCGAGAGGCCGGCGTTGTAAAACTGGCTGATAGTGGCATCCGCTGTCCAATCTCCACCGCCGAGGGAAATCATCACCTTGACTCCAGCAGCGTGCGCCGCCGCCACCAGGGTTGCGAGATCGGCGTCGTCCTGATCGAGCGAGAGGGTCATGTCGCTGTTGGCGGTGCAGAGGCCATCGCATCTGTTCGCAGTGCCGAAGGCGAGCAGCAGGTGAGTCATTCTGGAGAAGTTGAGGGTGGCGGCACGAGCGGCATAGCTGCCGTCGTAGCAGGACACGTAGCCCACCAGGCGCGCCGCAGGGTTGGGTGACGTGGGTACGAAGTTGTGGACGGATGCGCAGCCGGCGATGCCGGAGAGCGCGGCGAGCGCGGCGAGCGCGGAGAGCGCGGCGAGCGCGGCGATATTGCATAAACCCATCGCAGCGAGCGGAGATCTGCCGTGCCGCAACTTAAGACGAAACATAATGTAGGCACATCCCAGGGAGCCAGACAACCGGCCCGCCATTGCAGGCCAGGCGCAAACGTACCACACGTTGTATGAATATGTTTTTGACGGCCGTCAAGAACAATGGCTGTGTGCTGGACCGCGTGTTAGAGGACGGTGCGCTCTCCTAGAGACGAGATCACTCCGCCCAGACTTGCCGCCTACATCTCTTGATCGTTCGAATCACTGCGTGTTGCGCTACGAAACGATATACCGGTCAAACGGAGAAACGTCGCAGCAAAATGACTCTTGCTGGTGAACCCCACTTGTAGCGCAATGCCCGGCATAGACCGGCGGGATTCGGAGAAGTTCTTGAGCTCGCTCGATACGGTGGCGAGTCACATAGGCATGGGGCGTTTGGCCTGTTATCGCTTTGAACATTCATGCAAAGTGATACGCGCTCATATGGATGCTCGCAATGATGTCTTCGAGCGTAAGCCTGGTGGCCTGTCCGGCATGGAGTAGTTATGAACCAACGGGTCGGATTGTGCACGATTGAGAAACTTCCGCCTGGAAGAGACCTACTTGCGATCGAGGCGGAAGGCAGCTGCCTGGAAATCTCCGCGGAAGTCCTGGTCCATTTCCAGGCCGTGATTCATCCACCATGCTCCGCTGGCGGTTGCCGGCGTTGACGGCGCAGTCTTGCCCTCGATCGGAGTGAGCGCATATTGCCCCTGCGGATCGAGGCCTTTCAATTTGAGCAGAGGGAATCCGCGGCCTTCCTGCGTGGAGTGAATGAACGCAAAGACCACGCTCTGGCTTTTGTCCTGCTTCACCGTCTGCGTCGCGGAAAACTCGCTGCCATTGCGCGGCGAGATGAGACGGTAGAGCTCGCCCTGCACGATGGTTGGCTGAACCTCGTGGTATGCGGCGATGAGCCGCTTGGCGAGCGCTGCCTCGTCGGGCGTCCACTTGCTGATGTTGGCGCCGATCCCGAGCGACCCCTGCATCGAGCTAAGCATGCGATACGACAGCGATGTGGCGCGCTTGTTGGCCCAGTGAGGCGAGTCGGTGACCCAGGCCATCATGACCTGCGGCGTGTATGCGTAGGTAAAGCCGTCCTGAATGGTCAGGCGATCGAAGGGGTCGGTGTTGTCCGAAGGCCAGACTTCATCGGCGTAGCGCAGGATGCCAAGATCGACGCGGCCGCCGCCGCCGGAGCAGGACTCGATCTCGACCTTCGGGTGGCGGCGCCGCAGCTCGGAGAGGATTGAGTAGAGATTGCGGATGAACTCGACGTAGACCTTTTTCTGCTCGGCCGGAGGCAGTTGATCCCACCCCGGCTCGCTCCAGTTGCGGTTGTAGTCCCACTTGAGAAAGGCAATGTCGTTCTCGTTGAGAAGCTTGTCGAGGAAACCGAGCACGTATTCGTGCACATCTTGGCGGGCGAGGTTCAGCACAAGTTGGTTGCGCCCCTCGGTGCGCGGCCGGCCCGGGAAGTTCAGCACCCAGTCGGGATGCTTGCGGTAAAGGTCGGAGTCGGGGTTCACCATCTCCGGCTCAACCCACAGGCCAAAGTCCATTCCGAGGGCGTGGACGCGGTCGATCAGCGGCTTGAGACCGCGGGGAAACTTGTCTTGATTGACGTACCAGTCACCCAGACCGAGGTGGTCGGTCTTGCGTTGGCCGAACCACCCGTCGTCCATCACGAAGCGATCGATGCCTAGCGCCGCGGCCTTTTCGGCGAGTTCGATCTGGCCAGCTTCGCTCACCCTGAATTCGGTGGCTTCCCACGAGTTGTAGATCACGGGACGCGGCCTGGGAGCCGGGGCCGAGGCAGTCGCCTGAGTGCGGGGCAGAATATTGTGCACTTCGAAGCTGTGCAGGATGCGCGAGGCTCCCCCCAAACCGTGCGCCGAGTATCCGCCGTAGAAGGTGGGTGTTTCAAGCTTTTCGCCGGGGTGGAGCACGTATCCAAAGTCGAAGGGATTGAATCCGCCGGTCACGCGCACGGCGTCGAGCTGATCCTGTTCCACGGTGATGCGCCAGGATCCGCTCCAGCCCAGCGCGCCGAACCAGACCTCGCCGTGGTCCTCGCTCGCATCACCGGCCTGAAGGGCGAACCAGGGGTTTGCCTGCTGCCCCGTAGTGCCGCGGCGGCTCTCGAGCACGCGCGCTCCGTGATGCATCGTCTCCTGCGTAAGAGTCCATTCACCAGCCCAGCGGCCGGTCAGGTAGTTGAGCGTGTAGCGGCCCGCGGGGAGGCTCCAGCCCGCGGCGGCTGCCTGCTCCACGGTCACGGGCGCGGACTCCCGATTCTCGATCGTCGCCGATCGCGACAGGACGCCGGTCTGCGCGTCGATAGAGTAATGCAGCGTCACAAAGATCTTGCGGTCGAGGTCCTTGAGAATTACGTCGAGACCGTTTGCCGTCTCTGTGTGACTCTCATAGTGCAACACCAGGTCGCGATTGCCGTCGGCAAAGGTCAACTTCAGGGCTGGTTCATTGAACAGACCCGCGCCCCAGCCCGCATACTCCTGCGGCGTGTTGCTGTAGGAGGAATCGAAAGAGGCCCATTCCCGCATCGGGGTCGCTGGCGGAAGCGGGTCGGCTTCGCCCAGGCGGCCGCCCCAGTAGGTCTGCTGAAGTTCGCCGCGCGCGTTGACCCCGAAAGCGTATGTCACGTTTCCGCCGTCAAGCCGAAATATCTTGGAATTCGAATTGAAGTGAACCATAGCCGGTTGCGCAGAGAGCATGGTGGCAGCCAGCACGGCTACCCATGTAAATGTTTTCATCATCGAACGGATTGCTCCTCCAAAGACCCGGCCATGATAGCACCGCGCCTACGAAGCATTCGCTGCATCGGAGGTCCGTTCTACAACTCTTCTACAACTCCTTGACGATTCGAAGTGCTCCTTTCAGATATTCTGAAGTTGCAGCCCGGAGGTCCCCTTCGATGCTCCCCATCGTTGCCAGTGCGCCCGCCCGTCCCACCCCCGCTGAAGAGATCGCGGATGCCCTGGATCGCATCACTCCTTTGCAGGGCCTGTCGATTGAAGACCGGATATGGCTGGCGGAGCACGGCGAGGAGTTCGTCGCGCAACCTGGCGAGTCCTTGTTTGAAGAGAGCACCCCCGCGGAGTGGATGTTCTTGATTTTAAAGGGAGAAATCCACGTCCAGCGGCGCGGCGTGGGGCCAATGGCCCTCTTCATTGGCCGTGCGGGACAAATGACAGGCTTGCTGCCCTTCTCGCGCATGAAGAACTTCGGCGGGCAAGGTGTGGCAGTCACGTCGGTTTGGGGGCTGCTGATTCATAAGGCCCTCTTCCCGGAGATGCTGGCGGCAATTCCGTCGATGGCGCAGCGTTCTGTGTCGACGCTCCTGGACCGCGTACGCGAGGTTACCCGCATCGAGCAACAGGCCGAGAAGCTGACGGCGTTGGGCAAGCTTGCCGGAAACCTGGCCCACGAGCTCAACAATCCAGCCTCTGCCGCACAACGCGCAGCTTCAAGCCTGGTCTCGGAACTCAGGGCCAATCGCCAGAACCGCTTCAAGCTGGTGAATCTCTGCCTCTCCGCCGAGCAGATTAACAGCGTTGAAGCCTGGGAACACGGAGTGCTGGACCGCCAGCGGCCTTTAGCGCGGGACGCGGACGAATTGATCCGCCACGAAGAGACCCTTCGGAACTGGCTCAATGCCCTGCCATGCGACAGTGCCTGGGAAGTGGCCCCGGACCTGGCAGAGCGGGGACTGACCGTGGCCGACCTTGAGGATCTGGACAGGGTTCTCGAGCATAAAGGCACGTGCGTCACTCTGCAGTACTTTGCCCGGTACCTGCGGTCCACTCGCTCGGTCGAGACTCTGATTTCGTCTACTTCGCGAATCTTCGACCTGATCACCGCGGTGAAGGAATACTCCAACATGGACCGCGCGCCCATCCTCGAGGTGGACGTGCCGGCGGGGCTGGAAGCGACGCTGCAAATGCTCCAGTCGCGCATGGCGCGGGTGGTGGTGGAGCGCAACTACTCGCACGACCTGCCGTGCATCAGTGCCTACGGCGGAGAGTTGAACCAGGTGTGGACTGCGCTGATTGAAAACGCGCTCGAAGCCATGGCCGGCTGTGACTACCCAGGCTGCCTGCGGATCATTTGCCGGATGGAGGCAGATATGCTGCTGGTGGAGATCTGGGACAACGGCTGCGGAATTCCTGCAGAGTTGCAGGACCGCATCTTCGAGCCGTTCTTCACCACCAAGCCACCCGGCCAGGGTCTGGGACTGGGACTTGATAATGCGATGAGAATTATTCGCAAGCATCGCGGGCACATCGGCGTGAAGTCAGAACCGGGCTCAACTTGTTTCCGGGTGCGGCTCCCCGTCGACCAGCTTCAGGCGTACTAGATCGATGCCTCTGTGGCCGGAACTGACCCTTGTGCGATGAACTGCGCTGAGGTCGCTCGGCTGGCCACCCTGCCCTGTTAGTCTCCTGTCCAGAGCTCAACATGGCACTCGCTTTCCATCATTCTCGTTTTGCGGCAGCCGCGGTTCTGGTGGTTGCCGCCATGCTCTCGGCGCCAGCAACCGCGCAGGACACGCGTTTTGCACCCGAAGGTGAGCTGATTCCCGGCCCGAACTGCGCAGGACGCAACTGGCCCGCGCCACCGCGCTCCTGCACGCCCGAGCAATACGACCTCTGGCTGGCTGACGTAACACACTGGCGCATGGAGCACAGGATTCGGATCGGCTTTGATACGAGCGCCTATGACAGACCAGAGTTAAGGTGGACCCAGTCAAGCTTCATTCAGCCCCAGGTAATGATGGAGGACCGCTATCTTTATGATCCGGAGAAGAATACCTACACCGTCGATCGCTTCCTGGACGATTTGACCAAGCGGTATGGCGGGGTGGACTCGGTCCTGCTCTGGCACACGTATCCGAACATAGGGATTGACGACCGCAATCAATACGATCTTCTCGCGGACCTGCCGGGCGGCATTGCCGGTGTGCGCTCGATGGTGGAGCAGTTTCATGCGCGGGGAGTGCGCGTGCTGTTTCCCGTGATGCTGTGGGACCAAGGCACCCGCGATCCCGCCACGACGAACTGGGAGGCGAGCGCGCGGGCCATGAAGGATGTGGCGGCTGACGGACTGAACGGCGACACGCTGGACGGATTCCCTCTTTCCTTTGTCACGGCGAGCGATGCGGAGCGTCACCCGCTTGCGCTAGAGCCCGAGGGTGGCGTCAGCAACGATGAGCTGCTGGCGTGGAACACCATGAGCTGGGGTTATTGGAAATACGATGTCGAACCAAAGATCAGCCGCTACAAGTGGCTCGAGCCGCGCCACATGGTCAACGTTTGCGATCGCTGGGCCAAGAACAAGACCGACAATCTGCAATATGCCTTCTTCAATGGCGTGGGTTATGAGTCATGGGAAAACATCTGGGGTATCTGGAACGAGATCACGCCCCGCGACGCGGAGGCGCTCAGGCGGGTCGCGACCATTGAGCGCGCCTTCCCCGAACTCCTGACTTCGCAGGGTTGGCGGCCATTTTTCCCCACACTCCAATACGGCACCTACGCGAGCGCATGGCCCGGTGAGAAGGAGACGCTCTACACGCTGATCAACCGCAATGCCTACGACGTCCAGGGCGCGCAGCTTCAACTGCGCCGCGAGGAAGGCGTGCGGTATTACGACCTGTGGAACGGCCGTGAGCTCCAGGCACAGGCGTCGGACGGTAATGTTCAACTGAGCTTTCCAATGGAGGCCAATGGATTTGGCGCCATCCTCGTGACACACGGAGATCCAGGGTCGCCAGGTGCCAAGGCCCTGGCAAGCGCTGCTGAATGGGCAAAGACCCGACTGGCGAGCCTGACCAACACCTGGAAGCCCATGCACCAGGAGCAGGTAGAAATCGCCAAGACAGGAGTTCCCGGCTCCGCGCCGGAGGGAATGGTCCTGGTGCCTGCGGCCGACTATGAATTCGTGGTGCAGGGCATGCCCATCGAGGGAGGAAACGATGTGGGCGTCGACGTCCAGTATCCGTGGGAAGATCAAGCGCGCCGCTACCATCATCACACCCTGCGCGTCGGCGCCTTCTATGTCGATCGCTCACTTGTAACCAACGCCCAGTTCAAACGCTTTCTCGATGCGACTCACTATCACCCGAGGGATGATCACAACTTTCTGAAGCACTGGGTTGGTGGAACATTTGTGTCGGGGGCCGCTGACGAGCCGGTCGTTTACGTTTCCATCGAAGATGCGCGCGCGTACGCACATTGGGCGGGAAAGCGGCTGCCCCATGAATGGGAGTGGCAGTTTGCGGCACAGGGTCTGGGAAAGTTGGCGTATCCCTGGGGCAATGCATTCACCGCAACGCTGGTGCCAGCGGTGGACAAGACCAGAAACCTCACTCGTCCCGAGGCTGTTGGCCTGCACCCGCAAGCGGCCAGTCCGTTCGGAGTACTCGACCTGGTGGGCAATATCTGGCAATGGACCGACGAGTATCGCGATGTGCACACGCGCGCCGCAGTGCTGCGTGGGGGGAGCTACTACCAGCCGCAGGGCTCGATCTGGTACTTTCCTCCCACTTACAGGCTCGACGAGCACGGCAAGTATTTGCTGCTGTCTCCGGGGCGAGATCGCGCGGGAACGATTGGATTCCGCTGTGTTGTTGACGCCGAATGATGGACAAATCCAGGCTAGTTATCGAGCGAGCAGCCTATTCAGGGTTGCTCGACCAACGCGCGCGCAATCTTTCAGTATCCACCTTGCAGTGCGCAGTTAGGAAACCGACGAATCCAATTACTAACTGGCAGGAAAGTCGCACCAGATTGAGCCCTTCTCGGGATACGCTTAATGCGCGGGAACAAAGAAGAATGAGTCTATCCCGGCAGACATCAGGGATCGGCCACTAGCGCAAAAGGCAACCAGAGCCCGTAGGTGCGCACGGCTGAGGCCCCGATAGCCAGGATGGGCCAATACCTAGATTGAAGCGGACCGGGATTTGTAAGTCAATCTCGGTCCGCTTATATATACTTTGCCCGCATCCGGCGCGATAACTGCCGAGTTCCTTCAAGCTCGATTTCTCCGCGGCGAAGATAGACAGCAAATTTGAATGCTTGCTCGACGCCCAAGCACTCATGCGTCCTGGTCCCTCCTGCTTGCCACCGGCATTGCCCTCGTTTGGAGTGCACAATCACAGGCAAGCATCCATCCCAGCCATTTTTTTTGATCAAAGTCTGAAACCGTCGAAATCGGTGATTCCCTTTTGACCCACGTCAAACCTGCGACTTTACACATGTTGTCAAGATGCATGCATGATCCTGCTTTGATAACCGCCATGGTTGGCGTAATGGGACGGTCGGTGCTTCCCCCGAAGCGAAAGCCGATCAATCCGGGAACAGTAGCAAGAGCCACGCTCCCCGATTTTCTCAGGCGTGAATTCGGAATGCGTGAATCGGTGGGCAAAGCCGCGAGGAGTGTCTCGCCTGCTCAGGCAGCGCGGTGCCCGACTCAGGCTCACAGAATCTCATGGTTTTCCCGCGTGAGGCTCTTCGCCTGCAGCCGGAATCGGGTTAATTCGGAAGAGGGCAGTTCACGGGCCAGGTATTGAGAACAACAGCAGGAGGTCACCATGGATACGGATCGATTTGAGAGAGAATCTCATTCCCCAGGGCGCATGCAGCAACGGTCTATCGAGCAACGTGCAATATCCGAGCAGTTTCAATTGATGTACGCGTCGCCTTTGCTTGCCGGGCTGTCGAACGCCGAATGTGACGATGTGCTTTCGTGGTCGAGGCTGAAGAGGTTTACCCGGAATGAAATGCTGTTCCTCCAAGGCGAGCCATTCAACAAGCTCGTCATGATTCAGTCGGGAATGGTAAAGGTGACCCAGACGAGCCTGAGCGGGCAGGAGGTAATCCTGCGCGTCGTTCGTTCTCGCGACACGGTAGGACTGCACGCAGACAGTTCGGTCTTCACGCACGCCTGCTCGGCTTGCGCCATGGAACATTGCAAGGCGTTTGTGTGGGAGTATCGCGATTTTCGATCGATTGAAGTGCGATATCCCCGGATCACCTCGAATATTCACAGCATTCTCAGCGGCCGGCTGGTTGAACTGGAAAAGATGTTCAGCGAAATAGCTACCGGCACCGCCGCCCAGCGGCTAGGTCTCACCTTGTTGAGGCTGTTGGATCGTCATGGAGAGACCAGTGGCGACGGCGTAACGATCAACCTTCGCCGTGAAGAACTCAGCCAGATGACCGGACTGACAGTCTTCACCATCAGCCGCGCACTCGCAAAGTGGGCAAGATCCGGATTGGTGGTGCCACGGCGCGAGGCAATCCTGGTCCAGGACCTTGGACGTTTACGATCGGAGCTCAATTCCAGCAGACAGGAGGCAGCGCTTCTACAGGATTCCCCGCAAGAGCATCTGATGTAGGCTTATTTTCCTTTCCTGGCCATGCCTCGTGGAGATTGATCCAATCAACATAGCCAGCCGGGCACCCTTTATCAGCCTTGAGCGCCACCGAAGTGTCTTTGACCTAGAGCATGTTGTACCGGAATTTTTTCGTTACCAATGGACTTGCAGATCCCCGTTAAGAGTGCGCGGCAATCGTGACAGGACCGTGCGCCACGATCTGGAAGCAATGAATTCGATGCACGACAGTTACCGTTTCCCCGCCCGCTCACGAAGCGATTCCAGGCCCCAATAACCAGGGGCCCCGGGCCTGGAAGTTCCAAAAGGCTTCAAGACGAATTGGGCAAAGATCGCTGTACGAGTTGTTTGACACCAGGAAGGAATATGGGCCGAGAGACTCTTCCTAGAAACAGCGCACTCTATCTTGAGGATGGGTTCTGGAAACTGAGCTGGGACAGCCGCTCAGAGACCCCCTCAGGCAGCCCCGTTGCGCCTGCGCCCGGAGGGGCGGGAGACGCCAATCATCCAATCTGGGTGGGAATGGCGACGGGCCCCAAGGGGTTGAGCCGAGAGGAAGCACAGCAGATTGTCTGGAGGATGATTGTCTCGCGTGCTCGCGCTCAGAAGGCCGCGCAGCACTCTTCGATGACCTTAGCCGAATTCGTGGAAAGGAAGTTCGTCCCTGAGTACGTGGCTTCGAAGGGTTACTCCGGCCGCATGCACTACCAGTCGATGCTGAAGCATGTTTTACAGCCCGAGGAGGTAGATCGCGTGTTTGGTGTTGAGCCCAGGAGGCCGAAAGTGCGCCTTCGCTCCTTAGCCGACTGGCCGTATCTGGGGCATTTTTCCCTGCGCGACGTGCGTCCCGAATACGTGCAGAACTTGACCGTTGCGGCACTTTCACGTGGATATTCAAGGCAAACTGTTATGCATATCCGCAACGTGGTAAGCACAATCTTTTCGTACGCACAATTGGAAATGTACTTCGATGGCGATAATCCTGCATCGCCGATCAAGCTGCCCAGGGTAAGCCGGCCTCAGACGCCCGCTCCCTCGCTTGGCGACGTGCACCGCCTGCTCGAGCTGATGAGATATCCGGAGAAGGAGATGACCCTTCTTGCGGTCCTGACCGGTATGACCGTGGCGGAGATCTGCGGTCTGCAGTGGAAGCGCGTGAATCTCGGCGACAGCGAGACGGTGAACTGCGACGAAGAAACGGTTCCAGCAAGAACGATCCTGATTCGCGAGGAATGGATGCGGGGCCAGTTGGGAAGTGTTTCCAAAAGGCGGCTGGGCAGCGTCACCATCCCGAAAAGCCTGTTGCCCGTTCTCCTGCGGCTAAGCCTGAACCCGAAGTTCACCAGTCCGACGAATTTCGTTCTCACCTCGCGCAACGGCAGCCCGGTAAATCAAACCAACGTCCTCACGCGGCGACTGAAGCCAATTGGGATGGAGCTGAACATTCCGAGTCTCTCCTGGCATATGATCCGGCGAATCCACAAAGAGCTGGTGTCCGAATTCGGAAATCAATTCCAGGAACAGATGACTGGCGTGGTCCGGGCGGCATTCCCCAAGGATTTCAAGGATACGGATCGCTGGCGCGGGAACGTGGAAACGGAACTGCCGTACTGATCCCCGACCTTAGATTTCGGTGCACAAGTCGGGATCGTTGTTCTTGACATTTCCGACTCGGGCGCTCACCCTCCACGCCCTCATCTTGGTAGCATCGTACGGCCGCAGCAGATCGACCGGCAGGCGGGCCGGATCGCCAGGTTCCAACCATCGGCTGAAATCCCTGGGATCCAAGATCACCGGCATGCGGTCGTGGATGGCCGGGCCTTCCTCTGGCTTTACGATCTCGTTGGGGTCCGTCGTAATTATGGTATAGGTCTCAAGGCGCTCACCCGTGGCCGGGTTCTTCCATGTCTCCCAGAGCCCTGCAAAGGCAAACGGGGAGCCATCTTTCATCCCCAGGGCGAAGGCTTGTTTGGTCTTCGCATCGACCTGCTGCCACTCGTAAAACCAGTCGGCGGGCACCAGGCAGCGACGACGTCGCATTGCCTCGCGAAACGTGGGGTTGGTTACGATGGATTCTGCCCTGGCGTTGATTGTGGAATAGCCGATCCGCGCATCCTTTGACCAGTAGGGAACCAGGCCCCAGCGCATGATGGCGAGTTCCCGCCGGCCCGTCTCTGCGTCGAGCCGCACGACAGGCTGCATACTTTGCGGTGCAGCGTTGTACGACGGCTCGAGATACGACTCATCGAAGACGTCGGTGTTGTGAGTCTGCATCCACTCAGCAATGCGCTGCTTGTCGGCTCGCCGTCCGTATCGTCCGCACACAATGGTATTTTCGCAGGCTTGACCCTTCCCGAAAATCCCCAATCACCGCGATGGCCGGTTCACTAGAACTCTCGGGTCAATTAGGGGGGGTTGAGACCGATCGGTTCATCCACTTGGATCTGTCGATCGCTTTTCACTTCATGCAAGGTTTGTACGACCCCGCTTGGCCAGGTCACTTCAATGCTGGCTATCGTGGAATTGTTACCCAGCCCGAAGTGCACGCGTGGATCGCTCGCAGAGAGGTAACTTCCGGAGGTGGTCACGGTAGCCCACTGCGAGCCATCCTGCGTCGTGACTTTGACGACTGAACCGATCCCATCCCGGTTACTTTTATGACCCACGAGACGCAATGTAATCCAATGATTCGAGGTATCAGTCACGTTGTGGAGGATATGCGCGGCACCCCCGTTGGTCGTCACTACCGCGTCAATCCGTCCATCGTTGTCGAGATCTCCAATGGCAAGGCCTCTGCCAACCCAGGCTTCATGAAACACGTCACCGGAACCAGCGGAGACATCCACAAACCTTCCGTGTTCGTTCCTTGCCAATAGCATCGGCTCTCGATAATGCAGGCCTGGAGAGATCAGCTCGATGTTCTCCATGTCGTGCCCCTGCGCAATGAGTAAGTCCTTCCACCCATCGTTGTCGTAGTCCACAAATCGCACTCCCCACCCGGAGTGAAACTGCGTTATCGCACCGAAGCCACTAATAAGCGAAGCATAGTCAAACGTGCCGTCATGGTTGTTGTGATAGAGCGCGTAGCGTTGATTCGCCAGATCGGTCACGACAATGTCTGGCCATCCGTCGTTGTCATAGTCCGCGAAGTCGATGCCCATTCCTGCGAAGGTCTGGCCTTCGGCGTTGACCGCCGCGGCCGATTCCAACCCAACCTCCTCAAAAGTGCCGTCCTCCTTTTGATGAAAGACGAATTCAGGCATGGAATCATTGGCAACGAATATATCGCTGCGTCGGTCCCGATCGTAGTCAGCGACGGCGATTCCGAGCGCCTTGGCCGGCTTGTCCAAGCCCAACTTGTGCGAGACCTCAGAGAACCGGCCTCCGCCATCGTTGTGATAGACGAGCATCGAAATCGGCGGGAACATATCTGGGTGACATATCGCGCGGCGCCCTTCCATGTGCTCACCGCACCAGATATCGTTCCAGTCCCAGGTGACATAGCGTTCTACCACGAGATCAAGTAGTCCATCTCGATCGAGATCGATCCAGGTAGCGGAGGTCGACCAACCACTTCCAGCCACTCCTGCACGCTCGGTCACATCGGTGAATGTGCAGTTTCCGTTGTTGTGATAGAGACGATTGGAGCCGTAGGCCGTGACATAGAGGTCTTCGTTGCCATCGTTATCGTAGTCACCAACGGCAACCCCCATTCCATAGCCTTCGCCCTTGAGCCCTGACTTTTCCGTGATGTCTTCAAAGCTTCCGTCCGGTAGCTGATGATACAGACGATTCCAGTCTCGAGGTGATTTTTTCTGGGGAACAAAGCCCGGGGGCGTGGGGTCCGTAAACGGAGCGCCATTCACGAGGAACAGATCGAGCCGTCCATCATTGTCACAGTCGAAGAGCGCGACACCCGATCCCATGGTTTCAAACAAATACTTGCGGGATGTATGCAGGGATTGATGCTGGAATTGAACTCCAACTTTGCCAGTGATGTCGACGAACTTGCCGAAAACGAGTTCGGACGGGGCGGGGTGTGAGCCTGTCGGTTTTGACCCGCCAGATTGAGAGATAGCCAATAGGCTGAAGCTGAGCGTGGCCACAAATGCGACGCTGAAAGCAAACCGATGGAGCCTCGCGGTCATAAGCGTGGACTCCAGGAGGCTGGATGATCCTTTGCTGAACGGACCTTTGTGTGGCGATGAGAGTACTGTGTCAATCGAGAGCAACCACCCATGACTGAGAACACCAACCGGCGGGCATGGACAATTCTACAACTTGACTTGCCTAGACGAACCGCGGTCAGGCAGGATGCGTGGAGCAGCCGCAAGAGCCTCTGCGAATCAGCCGAGTCTCAAGGAGGACCCGGCGCGACTTCGCCGACCGTCCGACAGCGGAGTTAGACGAACCGGTGAATTTTTCAAACAATAACTCAGCGGCGACCCGTCCAATCTCTTCCACGGGCTGTTGCACGACACTTACAGATGGCCGCAGTGTCGTGGCCAGCTCAAAATCATCGAATCCCAGCAAGGCAATTGGCTTTGGCATTCCGACATTCAACTTCTGCAGAACTTCGAAAGCGTAGATCGTAGTACTGTTCTTCAAAGTAAAAAAGGCGTCCGGGCAATTGGGTCCGGCAAGCAGACTTTCAATCGCGTACTCGGCCGACCGATAGTCCTTGATAGCGGTATTGATGGTGCTGGTGAGCCCCGCCGCATGCACGGCCGCGCGGTATCCACGAATGCGCTCCTGGATCGTAAACAAGGTGCTCTCTCCCGTGAGACAGGCAATCCGCTCGCAACCATGCTCGATAAGATGTTGTGTACCGACACGAGCTCCCTTAAAGTTGTCTGTGACTACGGCGGAAACCGAAGTGTCGAAGATCGGTCGGTCGATCGCCACAATGGGAACGGAAAGCCGGCTCACCAGATTGCACAATGCATGGCTGCGGGAATTCGCCGGGGCAATCAGCAGCCCGTCGACGCGATGACTCATCAAGATA
>Ga0210408_10003415_pt1 | contig 14712 bp, 10 predicted proteins | sample IncBWH4MmetaG_FD_155471 | JGI IMG/M metagenome (GOLD analysis project Ga0210408, IMG submission 155471) | Forest soil microbial communities from Barre Woods Harvard Forest LTER site, Petersham, Massachusetts, United States - Inc-BW-H-4-M | ecosystem: Environmental > Terrestrial > Soil >...
CTGCTGGGTGATCGAAGAACCGCCCTGGCGCACGCCGCCGGCTTGCGCGTTGGTAACGAGCGCGCGCGCGGTGCCGGCAATGTCGATGCCGAAATGGTCGTAGAAGCGGCGGTCCTCGGTGGCCAGCGTCGCCTTGATCAGATTGTCCGGGAAATCCTCCAGCGGAATCGAGTCGTTGTGCTTGATGCCGCGGCTGCCGATCGGATTGCCGTAGCGATCGAGGAACGACACCGCAAGATCGGACTTCTTCAGCCAGTCCTCGTCGGCGGTTTCGCGAAAGGCGGGGATCGCCAGCGCCAGCATCAGGACCAGGCCGCCTAATCCGATGGTGGCCGCCTCCGACAACGGTTCGATGAAGACCCAGCGCTTCCAGCGGCCGACATAGAAGCGGTCCATGAAGGTCGAGTAGCGCTCGTAGAGTTCGCGCGTGCCCCTAAGCGAGGAGAACAGCGTGGAGTCGAACCGCGCGTCCAGATCGAGACGGAAATTATCGAGCCGTCTTTTCCAATCGTCTGGGATAAACTGGCGCACCCGGGACCCTTGGTCGGTTCGAAGGCGTTCGAGCGCCTGGCTAGGGGCGCTACGAGACGTCTTGCGGGAGTGTTGCGGCAAACCCAAGGCGCTTTTTGCACACTTGGGGACTCATCTCATGTTCTAACCGAGCGGGGCCGATAAACCAATGCTTCCAAAGCGATTTTGAACGGTACAACTAATGGCTTTCACGGGCTTTTGGGCCGCCGACGGGGCCGCCCACTTTGCCTTTGCCGCCACAACGCCTAGAACGGCGCAGACCTCAACGACCGGGATTCATGACCGCGCCCCCCAAGCCAGTTTCGGACCAAGTGGGATTCTTCTGGAAAACCAAGACGTTGGAAGAGATGTCCAACGCCGAATGGGAGAGCTTGTGCGACGGCTGCGCGCGCTGCTGCCTGGAAAAGCTGGAGGACGAAGATACCGGCAAGATCTATTTCACCCACGTCTCCTGCAAATTGCTGGATGCCGGCCTCTGCACCTGCAAGGACTACCCCAACCGCTCCGACAAGGTTCCGGACTGTGTCAGGTTGACGCCGGAAAACGTCCGCACCCTGAACTGGCTGCCGCCGAGCTGCGGGTACCGGTTGGTCGCGGAGGGGCGGGACCTCTATTGGTGGCATCCGCTTATTTCCGGCGATCCCAACACGGTTCATGAAGCCGGCGTCTCGGTGCGCGGGCGGGTGCAGGGCAGCGAGACCGAGATCGCCGACGCCGACCTCGAAGATCACATCGTGCAATGGCCGGCATTATTGCCGAAGCGCGCGCGGCTGAAGAAACGGCCGAAACCCTGACGATGAGTGACCTTAACGCATCACGCAATTGCGATTGACCGGCCGCGGGATGCACCCATGCGCGTGAGGTGCTGCCTCGGCATGGAATTGCCGCCTAAATATCAACCGATAGGATGATTCACTCGCCGTTTTGCGGCAACAGCAAAAAATATCCCGATGAACAAGTTCGAACGGCAGCGCCGTCAACCTGCCGACCGCCAGACATTGCCCAAAGTCATCGCCGCCGAACTGCCCGAGATGGCGACCCAAGTGGTCGATGTCAGTGACGCGCCGACGATCGCGCCGCCGGCGGCGCTGACGCAGGATGAAGTCCGCACCATCCTGATCAGCCTGATGCTGACGATGTTTTTGGCGGCGCTGGACCAGACCATCGTCGCGACCGCGCTGCCAACCATCGGCCGGCAATTCCACGACGTCACGAGCCTCTCCTGGGTCATCACCGCCTATCTGCTGGCATCGACCGCGGTCGCACCGGTGTTCGGCACGCTGAGCGACATCTATGGCCGCCGCGCCATGATCATCGCGGCGCTGAGCCTGTTCATCGCGGGCTCGATCCTGTGCGCGGTGGCGCCCAACATGCCGGTGCTGATTTTGGCGCGCGGCCTGCAGGGGCTCGGCGGCGGCGGCATCATGCCGGTCGTGCAGACCGTGATTTCCGATGTGGTGTCCCCGCGCGAGCGCGGCCAGTACCAGGCCTATTTCAGCGGGGTCTGGGTGGCCGCCGGCATCGGCGGGCCGATCCTCGGCGGCGTGTTCGCCGAACATCTGCACTGGTCGATGATCTTCTGGATCAACGTGCCGCTCAGTCTTGCGGCACTCGGGCTGTTGTTGCCGAAGATGGGCAAGATCCCGGCCTTTCACCGCAGACGCAAGGTCGACTGGCTCGGCGGCGTGTTGCTGATGGCTGCCGCCGTCGTGTTCATGCTGGTGCTGACCTGGGGCGGAAACCGCTATCTCTGGCTGTCGCCGACCATCCTTGCGATGGTGGGCGCCTCCGTGGCCCTGGCGCTCAGCTTCGTCTGGCACGCCGGCCGGGCCGAGGAGCCGTTCCTGCCGCTGTCGTTGATGGGCGGAAGCGTGGTGCCCTATGCGATGGCGGCCGGTGGATTCGCGCTTGGCGCCATGATGGGGCTGACCGTGCACCTGCCGCTCTACTACGAGGTGGTCTATCACTTGAGCGCCAGCGAGGCCGGGCTGGCGCTGATTCCGCTGGCGGCGGTCTCGACCGGGGGTGCTGCGATCGCCGGGCAAACCATGGCGCGCGCCAAGCACTATAAGCGGGTGGCCATCATCGGAACGGGGGTTGCAGCATTGGCAGGGTGCGCACTGGCGCTCGTGGTACTGCCGCTGTGGGTATTGCTCCTGCTGCTGTCGGTATTCGCCCTTGGCCTCGGCACGGCGTTTCCCGTCAGCGTGGTCTCGCTGCAGAATTCGGTGGCCCGATCGCAGATCGGCACCGTCACCGGCGCGATGAATTTCTTCCGCGCGCTGATGGCCTCATTCACGGTGGCAGCATTCAGCGCTATCCTGTTGATGGCGTTGGGCGCGGATATCTCGCTCGCCGGCGAGAACCGCGGTCCGGTAAGCTCGATCCCGGCATCCGATATGATCACGGCCTTCCGCTATGTGTTCGGCGCCGCCGCCGCGCTGCTCGCCTGCGCCTCGCTATGCAACATCTTGATGGAAGAGCGGCCGCTGGCGGGCCCCAGCACGCCGGCCGAGATGGCGGAGTAGCGGCCGCGCAGGCTATCGCTGTGCCGCGATTTGATTTAACAGCGGCGCCAGCACACGTACCAATCCGACACGGAGCCGGCCATGAGCAAACCCACCATCGAACAGGCCCGGATGGGCACTGAGGCGATCGCCTTTTGCATCGCGCGGACCTTGATCGAACGCGACCCCTCGCTAAAGGCGCCGATCCGCGCCAATTTGCGCAAGATGTGGGAGCTGTTAGAGGAACGCGAGGACCACGGCGCCGCCGACATGGTCGACACCATGATCAGGGCGCTCAACGACCCCGCCTTCTTCAAGCCGTGAGTTAGAGCATGATCGGGAAAAGTGGGTACCGGTTTTCCGAAAGATCGTGCTCAAACAAAAAGATAGAGCGGGATGACGATTCGAAGAAAAGTCATCCCGCTCTAGCGCGGATCAGCTTGGCGCGGTTTCAACGAGGCAGGCCGATTCGAACAAAGTCATCACGCTTTAGTCTTACTGAGTCAGAAAGTCGCGTTCTAATGGCGATCCGACGCAGGTAGCTTGAGGCGATTCGTTTTTCAGCATGGGAGGGCTGGAATGGATCTTCAAGCACGGCGCAGTGAGATGCGGTTTTCGGCCTATGTCGAGGGGCTTGTGAGCGTGATCGGTCACGCAGACCGGGCCAAACCGCTACGAGACTATTGCTTGGGGCTGATGCTGCCCTGCGAACGCAAGAGCGTTGAGCCGATGGCAGCGGTAACAGCACCGGAGCGGACGGCGGCGCAACATCAGTCGCTGCTGCATTTCGTCGGCGAAGGGCGCTGGTCGGACGAGAAGGTGCTGGCGAAAGTGCGAGAGATGGTGCTGCCTGCGATCGAGCGGAACGGGCCGGTCGAGGCCTGGATCATCGACGACACGGGCTTTCCCAAGAAGGGTACGCATTGGGTTGGGGTGGCGCGGCAATATTGCGGTCAACTCGGCAAGCAGGACAATTGCCAAGTCGCGGTGTCGCTGTCGTTGGCCAACAGGCATGCGAGCCTGCCGGTGGCCTATCGTTTGTATCTGCCGGAGGCATGGGCCTCTGACGCCGCCCGCCGTAAGAAGAGCGGTGTGCCTGAGGAGATCGCGTTCAAGACCAAGCCAGAGATCGCGCTCGAACAGATCCGTGCTGCCTGCGCGGCTGGCTTGCCGCGCGGCGTGGTACTGATGGACGCTGGCTACGGCACCCACAGCGATCTGCGCACAGCTGTCACGGCGCTTGAGCTGCCTTATGTCGCCGGCATTCTGTCGAACACCACGGTCTGGGCGCCCGGCACCGGGCCCTTGCCACCCAAGGCCTGGAAGCCAGGCCATGGGCGGCCAACCAAGCGCCTGCGCCGCGATGCGGCGCATCAGCCGGTCAAGGTCAAGGACCTCGCCTTCAGTCTTCCGGCCAAGGCTTGGCGGACGATCACTTGGCGCGACGGAACGAATGTGCCGCTCAGGTCGCGCTTTGCGCGCCTACGTGTTCGTGTTGCACGGCGTGACTTCGATCGTAGCCAACCCTGGCCGGAAGAATGGCTCATGATCGAATGGCCAAAGGAGGAAAAGGAGCCCACAAAATACTGGCTTTCAAGCCTGCCGGACGACATTGGGTTCCGTCGTCTTGTCGATCTCGCCAAATTGCGCTGGCGCATCGAGCGGGACTATCAGGAGCTCAAGCAAGAGGTCGGGCTCGGCCATTTTGAAGGGCGCGGCTGGCGCGGTTTCCATCATCACGCGAGCCTCTGCATCGCCGCTTACGGCTTCCTGATCTCCGAGCAGGAGACGATTCCCCCCTCAGAACCGCGTTCCTTCCCACACTTCCAAGCGCCTCGCCTTCCCGAAAGTTATCGATCCCGTGGCGCCGCCGCTCAGGACTGAGCGCCACATTCCGAACTCGATAGCTACTCTGCGGCGAAGACTGACCGCAGCCATTGTCCGACGCTTGTCACGGTGTCCATGCTGTGCCCGGACAATCGAACCATCGCAAAAGAACTTGTGACACAGTAAGACTAGAGCCGCTTGCGAAATCTGAAATCGCAGCAGGTCGCCCCTGCCATGATCGTCTGGCTTCGGGACAGTTCGAGTTCGCTGTTGAAGACCTCCATCATGGCGTGGTCGCGGCTGCAGTGGATGCGGAGACCGAGGTCCGAAAGACCGAGTTCTTTATAGAACTCGGCGTAGCCGCAGCGAGTCACATTGAAATCGAGATGGTCTTCAGATTCGCCAACGATCTCGACGTCCATGCCGCCACCGCCCGCCCAAAGCTCCTCGGCCACCTTTCGCAATGATGCGGTCGTCCGTCCGTAGGTTGCAGCCCATCTCGCACCGTCCTCGGCGGCGAATGTGCGAATTGTCGCGTCGACGACCTCGCTTGCCGCGTCCTCGCCGAATTTATCCCGCAGCGCCTGAATGAACGGGATGAGCACGCGCCCCTCGATCTTGCGGCGTTGCAAATGACTGATGGCAACTTCGGTCGTGTCGGCCATGGGCGGTCCCCCTGTTGGATGGCGCTGTCGCTACTCCATGCGGCCAAAGCGGCCGTGGATCAAACCAGTTCTCCTGGCGGCTTGGCTTAGTTTTTCTACGCCATGAAGATGCAGGAGCGATGGGCGGCCTGTGTCGCTCCGAGACTCGGCAACCACCACACTAGAGCATGATGGCTTGGAGTTGAATCGCCTCGTCGCAGCGCGAAGCATTAACGGTCTCGTGTCCCGGACGCGGCGCGCGCTGCACCGCTGAGCCGGGACGCAAAATTGCGAAAACAACCCCATGCAAAGTAAAGAAGGCGCCGGCCCAGCAGCGCTACCGCGCCGCGTCCTGGGCACGAGAAAAAGCGGCCCATCTCGCAGCCACCAACCTAATCTCATCCCGCTCTAGCTTGCCTGCGCCAGCCTTGTGTCGATTTCCTCGCGCAGCAGGGCGAAATCGATCGGCTTGGTCAGCAGGCCCTCCGCGCCGCTTTCCAGCGCTTTGCGTTTGGTGTCGGCATCGCCATAGGCGGTGATCATGATCACCGGGACTTCAGGCCGCATTTCCTTGACCTTGGGCAGCATCTCAAGCCCGGTCATCCCGGGCATGTTGATGTCCGACAGAATCAGGATCAGCGATTGCTCGATGGTGGAGGCGATGCGCGACAGCGCCTCGGCGGCGGAATTTGCGAAATCCATCACGAAACGCTGCGCGCGCAGATCGCGCCGGAATTGCTGGCGGAACAGCGCCTCGACATCGGGCTCATCGTCCACCACTAACACTAAAACATTCACGCCTAACCTCTGGATTTATTTGAAAGATTGCTGGTCCGCGGCAACACGACCGTAAATTCCGTAAACTGCCCGGGCTCGGTTATGACCTCGATCGTGCCACCGTGCTGTTTCACGATGATGTCGTGGCTCATGGAGAGCCCAAGCCCGGTCCCTTCGCCCGCCGGCTTGGTCGTGAAGAACGGGTTGAACATCTTCTCCCTTACCTCGGGTGGGATGCCGGTGCCGTTGTCGCGGATCCGGATTTCGACATGGTCGCCGCAGTCCCTGGTGGTCGCGCTGACGACGGGATCGAAATCCGTGCCGTTGTTGGCCTTGCGTTTTGTCACGGCGTAGAAGCCGTTTGAGATCAAATTCAGCAACACGCGGGTGATTTCCTGCGGAAATACCTCGATCAGCCCCGCGTTCGGGTCGAAATGGCGCTGCAGCGTGACATTGAATTGCGGTTTTTCGGCACGCGCGCCGTGATAGGCGAGGTTGAGGCTCTCATCGACCAACGCGTTGATGTCGGCGGGCCGGTGCTCGCCACTTCCCTCGCGCGAATGCAAGAGCATGTTCTTGACGATGGAGTCGGCGCGCTTGCCGTGCTGCACGACTTTTTCGAGATTGTTCTTCAAAAGCCCGGTCAGTTCATCGACTTCCGCGCGCATCTTGTCGGCAAGCTTGGCTTGCTTCAGGACGTCATTGAGTTCGTCGGTCAATTCCGCTGAGAGAGCAGAGAAATTGTTGACGAAATTGAGTGGGTTCTTGATCTCGTGGGCGATGCCGGCCGTGAGCTGGCCGAGCGAGGCGAGTTTTTCCGTCTGCACCAGCCGGTCCTGCGCGGTGCGCAAGTCGTCGAGGGATTTGCTCAAATCGGCGGTGCGCTGACGCAATTCCTTGAGAAGCCGTGCGTTTTCGATCGCGATCACGGCCTGCTTGGCGAAATTGCTAAGCAGGTCGATCTGCTTGTCGTCGAAGAGGCGGACCTCCTGGCGATAGACGGTGATCACGCCGATGACTTCGTTGTCCCGAAGCATCGGCACTACGGCGATCGTGCGAGCGCCGCCGAGCTCGGCCAGCTCGACCGTTGATTGGGCACCTTCCAGGTATGCCGGAGTGGTCCGCACATCGGCGACGTGGAGCACCTCTTTGCTCTCGATTGCTTTCCCCAAGGCGCCTTGCGGATGCGGCCGACGGACCGCGTTGGCCCTGGCTGCGGCAAATGCCGGCGGGGCATTATAGAGCGCGGCCTGACGTACCCAACCGTCCTCGACCAGATTCATCGATCCGAATTCCGCGCCGCAAACGCGCGTCGCGTTCTCAAGCATCGTCTCGAAGACAGGCGCCAGTTCGCCGGGCGATGAGCTGATGACCCGGAGCACTTCGGACGTCGCAGTCTGCTGCTGCAGTGATTCCGTGAGGTCACGGGTGCGCGCCTGCACTTCGTCGAACAGCCGGACGTTCTCGATGGCGATCACGGCCTGGTCGGCAAAGGTGGTGACCAGTTCGATCTGCTTATCGGTAAAGGGTTCAACCCTGCAGCGCGTTAGCACGAAGACCCCGACCGTAATCCCTTCCCGCAAAAGCGGCACCCCAAGCATCGTTCGGTAGTCGCCAATTCTTACGATCTCACTTAGCTGGTATTCCGGGTCGGCCTGAATGTCATGGACTTGAACCGCTCCTACTCCCAGCAGGGTTCGACCAACAATCGACCCTCGACCCGGCTCGAGGCTAAGGCGTTCCAGATACTTTCTATTCTCTAGCCATTCGTGGTCTTTGCCAGCGATTCCAAAACTTGCAGCCATATGGAAGGCAGCCCCCCCAGCAGGCCGCCAAATATTTGCTAGGTCCGCGTCGCAAAGACGCGCAGCAGACTCAAGTAGCGTGCCTAACACCGCCTGCAGATCGAATGCCGAGCGGCTGATCACCTTGAGCACGTCGGCGGTGGCGGTCTGCTGTTGCAGCGACTCTCGCAAATCCTCGGTACTGGCGCGCAACTCGTGAAGCAGCCGCGCGTTGTCAATGGCGATGACGGCCTGAGCCGCGAACTGTTTCAGCAGCGATATCTGCTTCTCGGAAAAGCGCCGCTTATCCTGCCGGAAGATCATGACGTTGCCGACTACACGCTCGTCCTTGAGCAGCGGCACCGCGAGAAGGCAACGCGCGCCCCCGAGATCGACCAGCGCGCGGCGGTTGGGTTCGCCGGTGCGATAGGCGTCAGATTCGAGGAGATCATAGATTTCGACCAACGGTTCGCCCTGCAGAAGCCGGGCCGGCGCCGTGCCCGGGCCGTACTCCAGCGTTCGGTTCTGCCGGTATTTTTCATAGGCGGGAGGGACCCCGCGCGTGGCAGCGGTTCGGAACAGCTCGCCGTCAAAAGTGTTGAGGACGCCGAAATCGGCTCCGCAAAGATGCATCGCCTTGCCGAGCATCGCGTCGAAAACCGGCGCCAGGTCGCCGGCAGAGCTGCTGATGACGCTCAGGACCTCGGATGTCGCGGTTTGCTGCTCCAGCGACTCGGAAAGTTCTTGCGTTCTCGCCTGCACCTCTTCGAACAGGCGGACGTTGCCGATGGCGATCACGGCCTGGTTGGCGAAGGTCTGCAGCAAGGCGATCTGCTTGTCACTAAACGGATTCACCTCAGTGCGGCGAAGTGCGATCGCTCCAATACTCTCACCCTCGCGCACCATGGGCACGCATAAAATGCTGCGGAAGCCGTCGCGGCGCGAGTGCTCTTGTCCTTCTGGGAATTCGGCGCCTTCGTCGGAGAGCGCATCGTGCAAGTGGACCGGCACCCGGTCGATGACCGAGCGCCCCGTTACCGAATTGCGATTTATCCGCAATTTCTCCAATTTTACCGGTATCGGCCCTTGGTGCGCGCTGAAGCGCAGATCGTCACCATCCTTCAGGAGCACCACGGCATCATAGGCGTCGCAAAGCTCGCAGGCGCTCTCAACAATGGCCTTGAGGACGGGTTCGACCTCCGTCGGCGACGAAGCGATCACGCTGAGGATGTTCGCGCTACCGGTCTGGTAGGTCAGCGCCTCCGTGAGGTCGCGGGTTTTCGCCTGCACCTCCTCGAACAATCGTGCATTTTCGATAGCGATCACCGCCTGGTCGGCGAAGGTCCGCAGCAACTGGACATGATGGTCGGCGAAAGCGCCGGGCTGAAGGCGCGTCACCGCAATGAAGCCGATCGAGACGCCGTCATTCATCAGCGGCGCGAACAGCATGCTGCGGTAGCCGCGCGCCCGCGCGATGTTGCCAAGCTCGTCCGTGAAGGCTTCAGTGTCGGGGATTTGCGCGACCTCGCCGGCCTGCGCCATTTGAAACGGCGCGAAAACGGCAACCGGCTGCGGGAAGGTGGCCCGCAATATTTCATCCGCAGCCGGAGTTGTCGGCGTGAACGCCTTGAGATGAGCGACGCCATCGATAAAACGGAAGACGGTGCTCGAGAATCCGCCTATCAACCGATTGGCGCTGGTTGCTATCGCCTCGAACACCGGCTGCACGTCCGACGGCGAGCTGGCGATCACCTTCAGGATATCGGCGGTCGCGGTCTGCCGCTCCAGCGCCTCCCGCGTCTCGTTGAACAGCCGCGCATTCTCGATCGCGATCACGGCCTGATCGGCGAACGTTTGGACGAGGGCGAGTTGCTTTTCTGAGAACCTGAATCCCGAGTGCGGCTGGGTAAAGATGATCGTGCCGACGCCTTGGTCTTTATTGATCAATGGAACGAAAGTGGCAGATCGAAAACCGCCGACGAGTGCGGCCTTGCGCGTTACCTCGGGTGTATCCGGAGTCGTGGCATCGGGAATCTCGATAATTCGACGCTCCAGAATCGCGCGTGCTGATGGTGAGCGATCCGGGTCCAATGGGATCGGATACAGCGCTTTTGTACGCTCGATATCCCAATCAGGCAGCCGCCCGGCCGCTGCATGCCAGTGAATTTTGCCGGCTTTCAGAGTTGTAATCGACGTAGCGCAGGGCTCGAAAAGCTTTGTTGCGCTGTTCACGATTGCCTCGAACACCGGCTGCACGTCCGAGGGCGAAGAGGCGATCACCTTCAAAATGTCGGCGGTCGCGGTCTGCCGCTCCAGCGCCTCCTTGGTCTCGCTGAACAGCCGCACATTCTCGATGGCGATGACGGCCTGGTCGGCGAAAGTCTGCAGCAGCGCGACCTGTTGATCACCGTAGGCGGCAGGGTCGGCCCAGCCTACGGTAATCGCCCCAATCGGCTCTCCGGCGCGCAACATCGGCACGGTCACCTGGCTGCGCGTTCCCAGGGCCTCGATCATTTGCCGCGACAGCTCAGGCACCGACTGATCGGATTTGATGTCGGTGACAAAATAGGGCCGACGCGACCGTATGGCCAGCCCCGCGGTCGTGTCGTCGGCCGCGGGCCTCGGGAACAGCTGCTGTATCTTGTCAAGACCCGGTGCGCTCAGGCCGTGTCCGGCCACCATCTGAATGACATCACCGTCGTAGCGATAGACGCGCCCCATGTGCCCCCCGCACAGCCGCACGGCGCGCTCGACAATCACGTCGAACACCGGCTGCACGTCAGCGGGCGATGCGGCGATCACCTTCTGGATTTCGGCGCTGGCGGCCTGGCGATCCCGGGCGGCGCGCAACTCAGCCTGCAGGTGGGCGTTCTCCTGCCTGAGATCAGCCAGCACGTCCTGGGGAAGCGCGGTCATTCGGCACCCTGTACCCACACGGAGCCCCATTATTTCATTGGGGAACCGGCCGGGCTAGAGCCACGGCCCGTCATTCCGGGGCGATGCGAATATCGAACCCGGAATCTCGAGATTCCCCGATGCGCAATTGCGCATCTGAGGTCTGGTGCTGGCGCACCATCCCGGAATGACGGATTGATCCCTCAGGTACCGGGCCTTGAGACCTCTGTTTCCTTGCTCGTGATGAATTCCAAGAGCACCGGGGTGCCTTCCTGGGTCTTTTGAATGCCGCGCTTGATCGCCGGCACGATGTCTTCCGGCTTGGTCACCCGCTCGCCATAGCCGCCAAAGGCCCGCGCCATCGCGGCATAGTCGCCGGAAATGTCGGTCGAGCGGTATTTTTCGGTCGAGATCGGCATCACCTTCAATTCGATCGCCATCGAAAAATTATTCAACAGGATCGACATGATCGGAATCCGCTCGCGCACCGCGGTCTCGAAATCCATGCCCGTAAAACCGATCGCGGCATCGCCCCAGACATTGATGCAGAGCTTTTCCGGCTTTGCGAGCTTGGCGCCCATGGCGAGCCCCAGTCCGTAACCGAGCTGGGTGGTCTTGCCCCAGCCGATATAGGACAGGGGCTCGACCGGCTTCCAGAACGGCGACAGCTGGTCGCGAGGGCTGCCGGCATCATGGGTGATGATGGTGTTCTTGATGTCGACCGTGCGCTGCAGATCCCAGAGCACGCGATAGGGATTGAGCGGGGCGTCGTTGTTCGTCAGTTTCGGCATCCATTTTGCCAGCCATTCCTCGTGCGAGGCCGCGATCTCGGCGCCGACGGGTTTCGCATCGCGGTCCGCTGTGACGGTCTTGCCGATCTCTTCGAGGAGCGCATCGAGCACGAGGCCGGCATCGCCGACCAGGCCAATTTTCGCCTCGACATCCTTGTTGAGATGGTTGGGGTCCAGCGTCGAATGGATGATGGTCTTGCCCTTGGGCATGGCGATGCCGAAATTGGTTTCGGTGAAGGAGCAGCCGATCCCCAGGATCACGTCGGCTTCACCCAGGAATTTCGGCACCGCGCGCGGCACCGCGAGACCGCCCGAGCCTAGCGAAAGCGGATGCGTCTCCGGAAAGGACGACTTGCCCCCCAAGCTCGTCGTCACGGGAATGGCGAGCCGTTCGGCCAGACGTTTCAACTGTGGCCAGGCCCTCGCATAATGGACGCCCTGGCCGGCATAGATCACCGGACGCCTGGCGCCGATCAGGAGCGCCGCGGCTTCCTTCACATGCACGGGATCGGCGCCGTAGCGGGTCCGCAGCACCGGCGTGTAGTTCAAGGGCTCGGGTACCTCCTCGTTCCACATGTCGGACGGGATTTCCACGATGACAGGTCCGCCGCGGCCGTTCTTGAGTTTGGTAAAGGCGCGGCGAAAGATGTTGCCGACTTCGGCTGCGAGGTTGATCGGCTCGGACGATTTCGCAAACGCTTTCATCGCCTGGCTGGAATTGAAGTTCGGCTCGATATTGGAGATCCGGCGCGCATAGCCCATCGGTAGCACCAGTACCGGCACCGACTCGCCAAAACATTGGGCGACGCCGCCCATCGCGTTTTCGGCACCGGGACCGTGCTGCATGCAGAAGGCGCCGATGCTGCGGCCCGAGGTAACGCGAGAAATCGCGTCCGCCATGTGCAGGCCGATGCGCTCCTGGCGCACCATGATCGGGCGGATGTTGGCGTTGGCAGCGTGCTCGATGAGGTGATTGACCGGATAGCCGCAGAGGATTTCGATCCCCTCGCGCTTCATGATTTCCGCAATGGCCGTGCCGAGCTTCATGCCGATCCCTCCCCAAAGCGGCCGATATTAGGTTCGGCCCATTGGTGGTAGTAGGAACAGGAATCGGTCGGTCGGTAAAGCGCGTATGTAACGGGTCAGGGAAGCTCTGATATCCCGTTTTGCATCTCGGCAAGCCGCGGCAAGAAGCCGACGGATTTATGCCGTCTTGTTGTGCGGTTGAGCAGAAAGGCCATCAAGCCACGAAGGTAGTCGCGCACGAAAAGGGGTCGACTGCGACGGCTGTTCGATGGCGTCTTAACCAATCGTTCAGCACATTCGTGAACACGCCGGCAATAATCCAACCCTAGGATTGCGCCGGCGGCCGTTTCCGCGGGAGAATCCCCGCGGGAAAAGGCGCCGGACAGGAGTTTTGAATGCGTGGGCTGATTTCGAGATTCCTGAACGATCAATCCGGCGCGACCGCGATCGAATATTGCTTGATTGCCGTCGGCCTCAGCATCGTGATCCTTGCCGCCGTCAACGGGGTCGGCACCACGCTCAACGCCAAATTCACTTCGATAAACGCGTCGCTGAAATAGCGGCAGGTGAGCGGTCACCACTATCGCTCTCGACCATCCCCGTCGAGCGCCCGCATCATGCCGATCCGTGCAAACATCAGCCGGCCGCCGCGCAAGGCGTATCGGCTCATCGAACGGCGTCGACCACCGCATCGCGGCTTGCGTTAAGCCGCTATCCCGCTTTCTTGGAACGGGCAGGGGCGCGCGCCGGCTTCTCGGCCTTCTTCTCCTGCACTTTTGCTTCTTCCTTGGCCGCGCGTTTGCCGCTGCCCGAGATCGGCAGCAGCATTTCGCGCTGGCCGGAGGCAGCCTTGCCTGCCTTCTTGCCCTTGGCCCTTGTGGTGGGCGTTGACTGCTTCTCGCTGGCGAGGCTGCGCTTTAGCGCATCCATCAGATTGATGACATTGCCGCTCGATTTCGGCGCCGCCTTGGCAGGCAGGCGAATGCCGCTGCGTTTCTTGTTGATGAGGTCGATCAGGGCGGATTCATAATGATCCTCGAACGCCTCCGGCTCGAACGATCCGGATTTCTGCTCGACGATATGCTTGGCAAGATCCAGCATGTCCTTGGTGACCTTCACATCCTGGACGTCGTCGAAATAGTCCTTCTCGCTGCGCACCTCGTAGGGATAGCGCAGCAGCGTGCCCATCAGGCCCTTGCCGAGCGGCTCGAGCGCGATGATGTGCTCGCGATTGGTCAAGACCACGCGGCCGACCGCGACCTTGTTCATGCTGCGGATGGTTTCACGGATCACGGCGAAAGCGTCATGGCCGACCTTGCCGTCGGGAACGAGATAATAGGGACGGATCAGATAGCGGTTGTCGATATCGGTCTTGGGCACGAATTCGTCGATCTCGATCGTATGCGTCGATTCCAAAGCGATGTCGTCGAGCTCATCCTTGGTAACTTCGATATAGGTGTCGGTGTCGACCTTGTAGCCCTTGACGATGTCTTCGTTGGCGACTTCCTCGCCGGTGTCGGCATCGACCTTGGCGTATTTGATGCGATGGCCGGTCTTGCGGTTGATCTGGTTGAAAGAGACCTTTTCGCTATCCGACGTTGCCGGATAGAGCGCGACCGGGCAGGTCACGAGTGAAAGCCGCAAAAAACCCTTCCAGTTGGCGCGAGGGGCCATGGCAATACTCCGAAACACCACAGACGACCGCAGATCATAGCACGGGGAACCCGGTTTTGAACCCGCGGCCGGACCGGAATCTCCTAACGGCGTTAACCGATGGCGGGTCCAGGGGCCCGGCTGCCATCCGGTCCGGTAGAGGCCCGCTGTCGCGGAACCAATTGCCTCGCCGGTTGCTTGGGGGTGATCGATTGGAATAGGACCATGAGGTCCCCCTGACGCCGCCCGGGAAATGCGACAGCCGTATGAGCCTGAC
>Ga0210408_10003419_pt1 | contig 14698 bp, 14 predicted proteins | sample IncBWH4MmetaG_FD_155471 | JGI IMG/M metagenome (GOLD analysis project Ga0210408, IMG submission 155471) | Forest soil microbial communities from Barre Woods Harvard Forest LTER site, Petersham, Massachusetts, United States - Inc-BW-H-4-M | ecosystem: Environmental > Terrestrial > Soil >...
CCGCCTTCCTCCCGTCCGATCGATGAGATCAAACGAGCGTCACGACCCAGCCGGACATCCAGCCGCCACGCCAAGTGGCCTAGTTTTCAAACGGCGCAGGTGGCCCAGTATTCAGCCGGCGCCCACACCCACGCGGCGGCCTGCGCGAAGGACATCCCATCATCAACGACACCACGAACGACCATCTCCCGCCCACGCGGGGTCATACGAGCTCTATGGTGCGGCATTCCGGGCCTCCCTTGAGGACGTGAGCTTTGACACCCACAGCCTCTCGGTAGGCCCGGAGCGCGACGAGCTCGTCGGCCACCGCGAGCAGCGCATCCGAGACGGCTTCCCAATGGCGGCCGAGGACCACTTCTTCGGGACACGTACCGGCGGGCCACGCGACCCCGACCGCTTCCGTGACCGCATCCTCGGCCGCACGGTCGAGCGCGCCAACGCCAAGCGCGCGGACCACGGCCTGCCACCGCTCCCGAAGATCACGCCGCACTCCCTGCGGCGGACCTGGGCGATGTTTGCCGCGCAGGCCGGGCGCGACCCGCACTGGATCTCCGATCAGATCGGCCACACCTCCGCCGCCTTCACGCTCCAGATCTACCAGCAGACCCGCAACCGCCGCTTGACCGATCGCGAGCGTCAGGCCATCTGGGAGCTGATGCGCTTCGCCGACGAGCCCGCGGAGTGCCCGCTCACGCGGCAGGTCACCCGTGGTTCCGAGGGAGAGTTTATGCGCATGAATGGGCCCATGGGGTCATTTGGGCCAGAACCAGGGCTGGGCGTGCCCGGCGGGGAGAGTTGAAATTTGGCTCCACACCAAGGGATTCGTGTAATGGGCGATCCTGGATTCGAACCAGGGACCTCTTCCTTATCAGAGAAGCGCTCTAACCAACTGAGCTAATCGCCCTTTAGCCTGCAAATGTGCGACTTTTACCAAGCTCAGCCGCAACGTCGAAGTGCTATTTGGAACTTCTTTGAAACGGTTGCGCTCAGACGCGCATTGCGATGCTCGGTCATCGTAGCGCCGGAAGCTGGTAGAAGGGCCGCCGAGAGCTGCCGGTGACGCTCGGTACGCTCCTCGATATGACGGACATCCGCCGCTCGCTCTCACCCGCTTCGCCCATGGATTCGCCTTGATCTACCGCCTCTTCTTCAGAGCCATCCTGCAGCGCATCGACCCAGAGGTGGCCCATGCGCTCGCTTCTCGCACATTGCGAGTAGCCACCACCGTTCCGGGAGTCCGGACAGTCCTCGGGTGGCTCGCGGGATCGCCCCACCGTCGCCTTCGGGTTCACGCGCTCGGCCTCGCCTTCCCCAGCCCCCTCGGCGTGGCCGCAGGGGTGGACAAGGACGGCAGTTGGTTTGACGGCCTGGGCGCCCTCGGCTTTGGCTTCGTCGAGGTCGGCACCATCACCGCCCTCCCACAGGCCGGCAACAACCGTCCGCGTGTGTTTCGCCTGACCCAGGACCGGGCCCTGCTGAACAGGATGGGATTCCCCAATCCCGGCGCCCACGCGGTTGCCGAGCGTCTGCGCACACGCGGGGGGCCGGTGATCGTCGGCGTGAACGTGGGCAAGAGCATGGCCGCGCCGGTGCAGAGCGCCGGCGATGATTACCGTTCCGCAATCCGGCAGTTCGCGCCCTACGCGGACTACATCGTCGTCAACGTCAGCTCTCCGAACACCCCCGGACTGCGTGACATGCAGGACGTGAAGCCCCTGCGAGCGCTCCTCGGCGAGGTCCGGGGGGAGTTGGCAGCTGCCGGCACCGAGGTCCCTCTGCTCGTTAAGATCGGCCCCGACCTCAGCGACGATCAACTCGACGCCATCGCCCAACTGGCCACCGATCTCGAGCTCGACGGCATCGTCGCGGTCAACACCACCGTCGACCGCAGCGGCCTGGTAGCAAGTGCCGACGCGGCAACCTCGATCGAGGGCGGCGGCGTCTCGGGCGCTCCGTTGAAGGCCCGTGCCCTGGAGGTCCTGCGGCGTCTTCACGCTCGCGCCGGGGATAGCTTCGTCCTGATCTCGGTTGGGGGAATCGAGACCCCCGAGGACGCCTGGGAGCGCATCCTCGCCGGAGCGACCCTCGTTCAGGCATACACAGGTTTCGTCTACGGGGGCCCCGCCTGGCCCGCACGGATGAATCGAGCGCTAGCCCGCCGTGTGCGGGAATCTGGAAAGTCCTCAATCCAAGAGCTGGTGGGAGCCGGTAGCCCGCGTTCGGAGTCTGGCAGTGGGAACTCCGCCGCTGCCCCAGCCGGCGCGGTGTCTTCGCCCCCCTCTCAGGCCGGCGCGCGAGCGCCCACGCGCTCCGCCACCGCCAGCGCCTCCTCACGAGAGCCAAAGGAGAGCTCCACCCGATAGCCCCCTCCCGCCGCCGGTTGGGCCTTGACCTCGACTCCAAGCGCCTCCCCGAGCGCCACCTCGATCTCTCCCGCCGCCTCCTCCTGGTCGGGGTGCACGCCGCGCGCTGTGCTCCGCGCGCCTGCACCACCACCCACCTGGCCGCTGCCGCTGCGCTTATCCGGAGCTTCGTTTGCGCGGCGCGCGCGATCTTCCACGGTCCGCACCGACCAGCCCTCTACCGCCGCCTTGCGTGCCAGACCGCGGCGGGCAGCGTGATCCTTGGCCATCAGCAGCGCCCGGCCATGGCCCTCGCTGAGCGCCCCGCTCTCCAGCAGCTCCAGTGCCTCGTCCGGGAGCTCCAGCAGGCGCAGCAGGTTGGACACCGCCACCCTGCCGCGGCCCACCCTCCTGCCCACCTGCTCGCGCGTGAGGCCTAGCTCCTCCACCAACGCCACGCATGCCTGCGCCTCCTCAACCGGGTTGAGGTCCTCCCGCGCCATGTTCTCGATCAGCGCCAGCTCCAGCGCCGCCGCGTTGTCGTGCGGGCGCACCAGCGCGGGGATCGTCTGCATCTGCGCGATCTGCGCCGCTCGCCAGCGCCGCTCCCCCGCGATCAACTCGTACGTGCCATCGGGCTTGGGCCGCACCAGCACCGGCTGCAACACCCCTCGCTCCCCCAGCGACCCCGCCAGCGCGTTCACAGCCCCCTCCTCGAAGCGCCGGCGCGGCTGGCGCGGATTGGGAGAGATCGACCCCACCGGCACCTCCCGCAGTTCCTCCTTCGCGTGGAGCGGGGCCGAGACCGACAGGATCGCCTCCAGGCCCCTGCCCATTCCCCGCCGAGGCGGACTCATAGCGCAACCCCCCTTGCGCCCGGGCGAAGCGACAACAGCGGAACCCGCCGCAAGCCTCTGGGCCGGCCGTGGGCATGAACGCGAACGCAAGCGAGAGAGGACGCCGCAAACGCAGTCACCCGCCGCAAGCCCCCGAGCCGGCCGTGGGCGCCGGCTGGCAAGGACGCGCCGAGCGCCGCGTGCACACGCACGCAAGCGAGAGAGGACGCCGCCAGACGGTGATCCACGGCCGGCTCAGCCAGACGGTGATCCACGGTTGGCTCAGCCACGGGCGGCAACCTCCTTCGCTAACTCAAAATATGCCTCCGCGCCTGCACTGTGTGGGTCGTGGTGGGTCACCGGCAGGCCGTAGCTTGGCGCCTCCCCCACACGGACGTTGCGCGGGACCACCGTCTCGAACACCAGCTCCCTGAAGTGCTCACGCACCTCGCGCTCCACGTCCCGCCCCAGACGGGTGCGGCTGTCGTGCATCGTCAGCAGCATTCCCGCCACCGTCAGCCCCGGGTTCGACTCCCGGCGCACCAACTCCAGCGTCTCCAGGAGGCCCACCAGACCCTCCAGCGCGAAGTACTCCGTCTGCACCGGGACGATCACTCTGTCCGCCGCCACCAGCGCACACACCGTCAGGGGTCCTAGCGAGGGCGGACAGTCGAGCAGGATGTACTCGAACTCCCCCCTGATCGGCTCCAGGCGCTCCCGCAGACAGCTCTCGAACCCCTCCATACGGGGGAGCTCCACGTTCGCCCCCGCCAGCCCAGGTCCCGCCGGCAGCAGTGTCAGGCCCGCGATCCCCGCCTCCGCCAGGGCCTCTCCAGCGGAGCATTCCCCCGTGAGGACCTCGTACAGGCCCGGCGTACGCGTGCGCTGGAGACCCAGCCCCACCGTGGCGTTCGCCTGTGGGTCCACGTCCACCAGCAACGTCTTGTAACCGGCCTCGGCAATGCACGCCCCGACGTTCACCGCCGTGGTCGTCTTGCCCACCCCGCCCTTCTGGTTGGCGATCGCATAAACCGTCCCCATCGTCCCAGGAAGCTAGCAACCGAGTGGGCGCTTACGCGCGATCCCAGCCCTGCGCGGGTAGCGCGGCGGCGTATCCAGCGACTTCTCGTATACATGCAGGTGGTGATCGCGAGCACCGCCATAAGGCTCCACGCGCCGGATCTCCGTCAAGCGCAGACCCAACTCGCCTGCCGCCATGGCTGCCGCGGCCTCCCCGCGTGCATCCCTGCGACCCCTCCAATCAACCAGCGCTCCGCCTAGACGCAGCAGCGGGGCGGCGTACTCGAGCACCACCGGCTGCGGCCCGAGCGCCCGCGCCACAACCACATCGCTGCCCCCCAGCCCCTCGCGCCACTCCTCCACCCGCGCGCACACAACCCTGGCGTTGCCGACCTCAGCCGCCCTCCCCACCCTCTCCATGAACCCACACTTTCGCGCCTGGCTCTCCACCAGCACAACTTCGCTCTGCGGCAGCGCCACCGCCAGCACAAGCCCGGGGAAGCCTGCACCGGCCCCCAGATCCGTCAGCACCCGCGCCTTGTCAACCATCTCCACCTCCAGCGCCACCAGCGAGTCGGCAAGGTGGACCTCCAATGCCCGCCCCGCATCGCGCACCGCGGTCGGAGCCAGCTCGTCCGTCGCCAACTCCCGGAGGATCGCAGCCAGCTGGTCCTGCTGGCGCCCTGTCAGATGATGCCGATCGGCCAGCCGTGACAGGGCACTTGATTTCACGTGAAACACCCCGCCCGGCGGCAGCACCTCGTAAGCCGCTACTCCTGGAGCGGCGATATCACCAGGTAGCGCTCCGGCTCCTCACCCTCGCTGTGGGTGCTCACATCCCCGCGCTCGCGCAGGTGCTCGTGCACCACCCTGCGCTCCGACGCCGGCATCGGCGCGAGCTCCACCGCCGCGCCCTCCCGTAGCGCCTCCTTGGCCGCGTCGTCCGCCTCTTCCTCCAGCATGCGCGCGCGTCGCTCCCGGTACCCATCCGCATCGATCACCACCCGTGCCCGCGGCTCACCTCCGTGAAAGAGGATCCGCTGTGCCAGGTGCTGCACCGCGTCGATCGTCTGACCCCGCCGACCGATTGCAAGACCAAGATCCTCCCCCTCCAGACAGCCCCACAGCGCGCCGTCCCGCAGCTCCACGCTAACCTCGCACTCGAGGTCGAGACCGTCCGCCACCTCCTCCAGCAGCTCCTCCAGCAGCTCCTCTGGATCCTGCCTCTCCCTGTGCCCATCATCGGCAAGCGGTTGGCTCATCTACGCCTGCCCGACCGTTTCTTCTTCTTGCGAGGTGGGGGGGGAGGGGCGCTGCCCGCGCCTACTCCCGCCAACGCGGGCTCCCCGCTAGAACCGCCTCCTCCGCCCTTGGGACCATCCGCCCTGCCGTTCGGCGAGCCCCCTCCGCTCGCAGCCGTCGCCTTACCCTGCGGCGGCGGTGGCGGGCCCATGCTGCGACGCACGAAGTAGCCCTGCCCGATCGTCCACAAGTTTGTGGTTATCCAGTAGATCAGCAGGCCCGCCGGGTAGCGGAAGAGGATCACCACGAAGACCAGCGGCAGACCGAGCATCAGCCAGCGCTGGCTCGGTTCCGCGCTCGCGCTCATCAGTAGCGTCGAGGTCACCTGAGACGCCAGATAGAGCACGAGCAGCACCACAAGCACAACACCCGTCGCCTTAGCCGTGACGTCCGGCACGAACAGGAACTTCGCCGAGTGCGGGTCCACCTGGTTGCAGGTCGCCTTTTCGATCGCCTTCGTGGTGACGATTCCGTGGGCTTTCAGCGCCGGTCCGCAGATGTGCTTCTTGAGATCCGTACGCAGCATGTAGAAGAGCGAGATGAACACCGGGAGCTGCAGCGCCAGCGGGAGACAGGAGGCGAACGGATTGACTTTGTTCTCCCGGTAGAGCTTCATCATCTCCTCGTTCTGGCGCTGTTTGTCGTCCTTGTGCTTCTCTTTCAGCGCCTTCATCTCTGGAGCGAGGAGCTGCATCTTGCGCATCGAGCGAAACTGACTGAACGTCGGCGGCAGCATGATCGCGCGCACCACCACCGTCAATCCCACGATCGCAAGGCCCCAGCTACCACCCACGATGTGGTTGTGGATGAACACCAAAACCGCTTCGAATAGTGAGATCAGCGGTGAGAACGCTTCCTCGATGATGTTCGCGAAGATCGGCATATCGATGTGGTTGTGGATGGAGAGTTCTCTCTATGTCGTCGCCCGGAGGACAGTCTCTAGCCCCGAGCGCCAGCCGGAGGTCGGGCTTTGAAAACACGCTGGGCCCCCACCGGGTCATACCCCCCAAGGCTCCACGGATTGCACCTGAGCAGGCGCCAGGCGGCAAGCACCAGGCCCCTCAGTATGCCGTACTCCCCGATCGCCTGTACCGCGTAGCGCGAACACGTCGGCTCATATCTGCATCGGCGCGGAAGCCCTGGTGAGATCGCGCGCTGATAGAAGACGATCGGAGCACTCGCCAGCGTGCGGGCCACCCGGGCAGGCCCATTCACTGCTGGGTCCCATCACGTGAGGGTCGGCCCTCACGCAGACCCGCACGGTCAAGCAACTCCCCCAGCGAAGCGTCGACGCCCGCAAGTCCCCCCTGCTCGGCCAGCTCACTCACGGGCGGGCGCGCCACAACGACAACGTCCTGTCCAGCGCTCAAAGTCTCCTCCGCACGCCCAAAGGCCTCCCGCAGCAAGCGCTTGACCAGGTTGCGCTCAACCGCTCCGCCAACCTTGCGAGACACCGACAGCCCCAGGCGCGGGCGCTCAACCGCGGGGTTCGGAAAGCTGTACAGGACTAGATAACGATTCGCCGACGAGCTCCCGTGACGATAGACCCGCTCGAACTCCGCGCTGCGTGTGAGGCGTCCCCGGCGGGCAGCGCGTACAGGCGCCATCTTCTTACGCCGATAGGCGCTTGCGGCCCTTGTCGCGGCGGCGCTTGAGGATGAGTCGTCCGCTACGCGTCAGCATGCGCGCACGAAATCCGTGGGCGCGAGCGCGCTTACGCTTCTTGGGCTGGTAGGTCCGCTTCATCGATCGCCTTCCTGTCTGTGGGGCGCGCCGAAACGGCGCAACCTAATCGCGGCGTGCACGAAGCACCCCAAAGCATCCGCCAAGTATAGAGCCCCCGCGGCCCAGCCGGAGCCCCCGCGCGGGCCGGCCCACCCTACATCCGCTGCTACACCCGTTACCCGCGGGGGCCGAGCACGGCTTGCCGGCAGATTTTCTCGCCAATTGCGGGACGCCCCTGCGCTCGCTGCAAAGCCTGCGTGGACCTCCGGTATATTCTCGCTCCTCCGGGCCCCACGGGCCCCACAGACAGACTTCCCACCCACCTCCAGAGGAGTCGATCCACGCTGCCGTGAGCACCGAGTTGGAGCAGATCTGGTCCCACGTAAAGGACAAGCTCGTAATGGCGGTCGATGAACCTACCTACCGCGTCTGGCTCGAGCCCCTGCGTCCGCACGGCTTCACCTCCGACAGGTTGACCCTCGAAGCCCATCCACAGGCCTGTGGATGGATCCGCGAACGCTTTGGTCGGCTGCTCCACACCTGCGCTGCAGAGGCCCTTGGGCTCGACATCGCAGTCGAGGTCATCCCGGCCGCCAAGCTTCCTATGCACAGCCGGCGGCGAGGGCAGGGCAGGGCCACCGCCACAGCACCCTCCTTCCCCCCGACCACAACATCGCCTGCATGCGCGCCTGAGCCACCCGCCAACCCGCGCCTCACCTTCGAGCACTTCGTCATCGGCGACTGCAACCGCCTCGCCCACGCCGCCGCGCTCGCCGTCGCCGAGCTCCCAGGACAGGCCTACAACCCTCTCTTCATCTGCGGACCCCCCGGGGTGGGAAAGACTCACCTCCTACGCGCCATCGCAAGCCTCGTGCTCAGCCACAGCCCCGGGCTCGTCGTTCGCTCGACCACCAGCGAGACCTTCACCAGCGAGTTTCAGCTAGCTCTCGGCGAGGGAAGGATGGACGACTTCAAGGCACGCTTTCGCCGGCTCGACGTACTACTCGTCGACGATGTCCAGTTCCTGGAGCGCAAGGCCCGCACGGAGGAGGAGTTCTTCCACACCTTCAACGCCCTCCACGAAGCCGGGGCCCAACTCGTCCTCACCTCCGACCGCCCCCCCCGTGACCTGCAGGCACTCGAAGACCGCCTGCGTGAGCGCTTCCAGGCCGGTTTGGTAGCCGACATGCAACCCCCAAACCTCAACACCCGTATGGCCATCCTGCGCAAGCGCGCCCAACACGATGGCATCGAGCTTCTCGATCCGCTCGTACTGCAGACTATCGCCCGGCGTATTCCCCACGACGTGCGTGCCCTCGAGGGCGCCCTCATTCGCGTCGTCGCCTACGGCTCCCTCGCCGGCCGTCCCCTCACAAGCGACCTCGTCGATGAGGTCATCAACACCCTCCATCCACAACCCCCCTCGCAACCCCGTTCGCTAACAGAAATCCAAGCCGAGGCCTGCCGGCATTTCGGCCTCTCCGCCGAGGAACTGCTTTCGCCCTCTCGTACAGTGCGTATCGCCTGGCCCCGCCAGGTCGCTATGTATCTCGCGCGCGAGCTCACCGACGAGTCCCTCCCCGCCATCGGCCGACACTTCGGTGGGCGTGACCACACCACAGTCATGCACGCCTGTCGACGCACCGAGCAAAAGGTCCTCCTCGACTCTACCTGTCGCCAAACAGTCGACGCGCTGCGCCAACAGCTTCAGCAAAGCAACTGATGACCGGCCGGCTTGCGACACTTCCCCCACACCACTCACAACCCCAACCGCTCAATCCCCCCACGCCGCTAGCCAATCCACATCTTCACAGCCCCAACAACTACCCCTCCTTTGATAGCCAATGAAGATTTCCCTTGACACCAACGAATTACTCGCCCACCTCCAAACCGTCACCCGAGTCGCATCGACTCGTAGCGCCGTTCAAGCTCTCTCTGGAGTGATGATCAGCGTCGTCGGAGATCACGCCGAGCTTCTAGCAACCGATATGGAGGTCGGTCTCCGAGTTCCTCTGACGGCTGACATCACACGCCCTGGCCAGGCCGTTTTGCCAGCACGGCTTCTGCTCGACGTCGTCCGCACTCTGCGCACCACGCCGGTCAGCCTCGAGCTCCGTTCCGCCGAGCAGGACGTTGAGCTCCTTTGCGGTGGCGCCCTATTCCACCTGCGAACTCTCCGTGCCGAGGATTTTCCAGCGCTGCCAGCTGTCTCCGAGGAGACCCAGATGAAGCTCCCCGCCGCAGCTTTCGTGCAGACCGTCGAGCGAGTCGCGCGATCTGCCTCGCGCGATGAGACCCGCCCCGTCCTCACTGGCATCCTGATCTCGGCGGCTGAACAAGAGCTACGTATGGTGGCAACCGATTCCTACCGTCTCAGTGTAAAGCGCACCTCGCTCGACGCGCCATTGCAGGGCACCCTTGAGGCCAATGTTCCCGCCCGGGCGCTCCAGGAGCTCGCCCGTATCGCCCAGCAGTCCGAGAGCACCGAGCTGACCGCTGGCCTTGGGCAGAACCAGATCGTCTTCGAGCTCGACCGGATGGTCCTATCCTCCCGCCTGATCGACGGGCAGTTCCCCAACTATCGCCAGTTGATCCCGGAGTCCGTCGAGCACGAGCTGCGCCTTGCCACGGGTGAGCTCACCGATGTTGTGCGCCGTATCAGCCTACTGGCGCAGAAGAATGCTCCCCTGCGCCTCGCCTTCCGCGAGGGCGAGCTCACGGTCTCCGCGCAGACCCCCGACGTCGGAGAGGCTAGTGAGACCATCCCTGTCCCCTTCCACGGCGAGCCATTCGAGATCGGCTTCAATCCCGAGTTCCTACGTGATGGCCTGGAGAGCATCGACGGCGAGGAGCTCTTGCTGAAGCTCATCAGCCCCCTGCGCCCCGGTCTGATCGAGTCCCCGGACACTGGCGATTTCGTGTATCTGGTCATGCCCATCCGCCTGAACGCCTAACAGCGTGCCATGCGCGTGCTCACCGTCACGCTGCGCGACTTCCGCACCTACGCGCGCGCGCAGGCGGCCTTGGGCCCAGGTCTCACGATCGTGCATGGGCCCAACGGTGCTGGGAAGTCGAATCTACTCGAGGGCCTGTACTTCGGCTGCACAGGCCACTCTCTACGCGCCCGCGGCGACCGCGAGCTAGTCCGCTTCGGCGAGCGTGCCACCCGTGTAGAGGTCAGCGTCGCCGACGAGGAGGGGCAGCACGAGCTGAGCGTCGGCTATGCCCCCGGCGAGGGCGCCGAGCGACCCACCAAGCGCATGACACTCGATGGGGCCGACGTCGAGCGCCTGACTGATGTGGAGACCCGCCCATTACTCGGCGTCTTCGTCCCCGATCGCTTGGAGCTGCTCAAAGGTCCCCCCGCGCCGCGCCGTGCTCATCTCGATCGTCTTGTGGCCGCCCTCTGGCCAGCTCGCACCGCCACCCGTCGTGCGTACACGAGCGCCCTGCAGCAGCGCAACGCGCTGCTGGCAGCGATCCGCGCTGGGCGCGGATCGCGTTCCACGCTGCCCACATGGGACCGTGAGCTGGCCCGTCACGCAATCGCACTGCGTGAGGACCGCGCGCGCGCTGTGGAGTTGTTGCACCGCCCGTTCGCCGTGCGGGCTGTCCAGCTGGGCCTGAGCGGCGAGGCGGCGCTGCGCTATCGTCCGCGCTCCCGTGCCACAGAGGTCGAGCAGTTCGTCGCCGAGTTGCAGGAGCGTCTGTCTACGGAGATCGAACGCGGGTTCTGCGCCCACGGGCCCCACCGCGACGAGCTCGCCTTCCTACGCGACGAGCGGGAGCTGCGCAGCTATGGCTCGCAGGGCGAGCTGCGCATCACATTGCTCGCGCTCCTGCTGGCCGAGCGCGACGTGCTCGGCTACGAGCGCCGCCGCACCCCGTTGCTGCTGTTGGACGACGTGATGAGCGAGCTCGACCCGCAGCGCCGTGAGCTACTCGCCGTAGAGCTTGCCGGTGCGGGCCAGAGCGTGATCGCCACCACCGACCTGACCCACGTCCCCTCCGCAAATGCCCCCCACGTCACGCGCCTGCGCGTGGCTTCGGGCACGATCCTCCAGGAGGCGCTGGCGGCGTGAGAGACACAAGCCGGACTTCCCCTATGCCGCCCCCCGCGCGGTAGCCCATGGGTCGCCGATGAGCAGAGCGGCCCCACGCCCCATCTCCCTTGCTCTCGAGGGACTCACCGCCACGCTCACCCCGGCCAGTACCCTCGCGCGCGTGCACTCCTGCTGGGAGCTGGCCGTCGGCCCCGCGATCGCCGTGGCCGCCCATCCCACCGCGGAGCGCGACGGGGTCCTGACTGTGCGTTGCGAGGCGGCCGTCTGGGCGCAGGAGCTCGAGCTCCTGGCACCCGAGCTGCTCGGGCGTCTCAACGATGCTCTCGGGGCTGAGCTCTTGCACAAGCTGCGCTGCCGCACCGGCTGAGTGTACTTCAGCTTTTTCCCTGCTATTTACAGGCATTTAGGGCCTTTGCAGAGGTGGGGTGGGAGGCCTCTTGTGCTATCGTTTCACCGACAGCAAACGTGCCCCGGTCCGAGGTTGATCGTACCTGGATTCCGGGGCTTTCTCACGTATTAATGGAGGCCCATTGGCCGCAAGCAGCGATAGCACGGGCGGGCAGATCGACAGGTTCAGGTCCAGCGCCAGTGTCGCCGACTCCTCCGTCGGCCCCGGCGCAAGCTACGACGCCCAGGACATCACCGTCCTGGAGGGACTCGAGGCGGTCCGCAAGCGGCCCGGCATGTACATCGGCTCCACCGGCGTCCTCGGCCTGCACCACCTCGTCTATGAGGTTGTGGACAACTCCGTGGACGAGGCCCTCGCCGGCTTCTGCACCGAAGTGTCGGTCACGCTCCACCCCGACAACTCCGTCACCGTGCGCGACAACGGCCGCGGGATCCCCGTGGCTTTGCATGAGAAGGAGGGCCGCCCCGCCGTCGAGGTGGTGCTCACAGTGCTGCACTCTGGGGGTAAGTTCGGGGATGGCGGCGGATACAAGGTCTCCGGCGGGCTGCACGGCGTGGGGGTCTCGGTCGTCAACGCCCTCTCCGAGCTCCTGCGTGTCGAGATCGATCGCGATGGGCACACCTGGACGCAGGAGTACTCCCGCGGCGCCCCCCAGGGCGAGCTGCACAAGGGCGAGCCGCTCGCCAAAGGCGCCCCCACCGGCACCACCGTCACCTTCCTTCCCGACGCCGACATCTTCGAGACGCTCGACCTGGACTTCCACACCCTGGAGGAGCGCCTGCGCGAGACGGCCTTCCTCACACGCGGGCTGAAGATCTCGATCGTCGACGAGCGCGGCGAGGGCCATTCCGCGGAGTTCCGCTACGAGGGTGGGATCGAGGACTTCGTCAGCTACCTGAACGAGAACAAGGACACCGTCCACCGCAAGGTCGTGTTCTTTGCCGGCGAGAGCGAGGAGGGCGCCGTCGAGGTGGCGATGCAGTGGAACTCCTCCTACCAGGAGTCGGTCCACTCATTCGCCAACAACATCTCAACGCGCGAGGGCGGCAGCCACCTCTCGGGCTTCCGCTCCGCGCTGACCCGCACACTGAACAAGTACGCCCGCGATCACACCCTGCTCAAGGAGAAAGAGGACAACCTCTCCGGCGAGGATGTCCGCGAGGGGCTGACGGCGGTGATCTCGGTCAAGCTGCGCGACCCCCAGTTCGAGGGCCAGACCAAGACCAAGCTCGGCAACCCCGGTATGGCCGGGTTCGTGGAGTCGATCGTCAACGGCGGTCTCGGGGAGTTCCTGGAGGAGAACCCGAGCGAGGCGCGCGCGGTGATCATGAAGTCCGTGCAGGCCCAGCGCGCCCGCGAGGCCGCCCGCAAGGCCCGCGACCTGACCCGTCGCAAGTCGGCCCTCGAGAACTCCACCCTGCCCGGCAAGCTCGCCGACTGCTCGGTCAAGGACCCCTCGCTGGCCGAGCTGTTCGTGGTCGAGGGGGACTCCGCCGGCGGCTCGGCCAAGCAGGGCCGCGACCGCAACACCCAGGCGGTGCTGCCGCTGCGCGGCAAGATCCTCAACGTCGAGAAGAGCCGTATCGACAAGGTCCTCCAGAACACCGAGATCCAGGCGCTGATCACGGCGATCGGCACTGGAGTGCGGGACGAGTTCAACATCGAGAACGCCCGCTACCACAAGGTGGTGCTGATGACCGACGCCGACGTCGACGGCGCCCACATCCGCACGCTCGTGCTCACGCTGCTGTTCCGCGAGATGAAAGAGCTGATCGAGGAAGGCTACGTCTACATCGCCAAGCCCCCCCTCTACAAGCTCAAGCAGGGCTCGCGCGAGCGCTACATCGAGAAGGACTCCGAGCTCGAGGGCATCCTCCTGGCGGACAAGTGGGAGAAGCTCGCAATCTTCGACCGTCACGGAGCCCAGTTCAAGCTGACCGAGTCCCGCTGGCAACTCTTCAACCGGCGCCTGAAGGAGTATGAGGGCTGGTCCTCCGCGCTGCGCGCGGTGCACGGCCACGATGTGGTCCAGTTCCTGGAGGAGTCCGCGCTGCTCGACGAGCAGGTGATGAGCCCCGAGGATGCCATCCAGCTGCTCTCGAGGGTTGGTCTCGAGGGAGAGACGCACGCCACCGAACTGCTCGAGGAGGACCCGCTCGAGCTGCGCGTCAAGGCAGTGGAGGTGGGCACCGGCTTCGCCCGCACCCACCGCATCAAACGTACCCTGTTCGACTCCCAGGAGTACCGCAAGCTGGCAGCAGTGCACAGACAGCTGATCGAGCTAGCCGGAACCCCCGCCTTCGACGTGCGTCTCGGCGACGCCCGCGAGACCGCGCCCTCCTTCGAGGCGCTGCGCCTGGCTGTGATGACGGTCGCCCAGAAGGGCGTCAAACTCCAGCGCTTCAAGGGCCTCGGCGAGATGAACGCCGACCAGCTGGGCGAAACCACGATGGCCTCCGCGACCCGCACGCTTGCGCAGGTCACGCTCGAGGACGCCGCCGCCGCCGACCGCATCTTCTCGATGCTGATGGGCGACCAGGTCGAGCCCCGCCGCGCCTTCATCGAGGACAACGCCCGCACCGTCGCCAACCTGGATGTATAGGAGGTGAGGTATCGCCAGCGCTGACGTCATAAGCGGCGGCAACGTCGAACCGCGCTCGCTTGAGGAGGAGATGCGCACCGCGTACCTCGACTACGCCATGTCGGTGATCGTCGGGCGCGCGCTGCCCGATGTGCGCGACGGCCTGAAGCCCGTGCACCGTCGCGTGCTGTACGCCATGAACGAGCTCGGCCTGGGGCCCACGCGCTCCTACGCCAAGTGCGCCAAGATTGTGGGGGAGGTGATGGGCAACTATCACCCCCACGGCGACTCCGCGATCTACGACACCCTCGTGCGTATGGCCCAGGAGTTCTCGATGCGCAACGAGCTCGTCGACGGTCAGGGCAACTTCGGCTCCGTCGACGACGACCCCGCCGCCGCCATGCGCTACACCGAGGCAA
>Ga0210408_10003420_pt1 | contig 14696 bp, 14 predicted proteins | sample IncBWH4MmetaG_FD_155471 | JGI IMG/M metagenome (GOLD analysis project Ga0210408, IMG submission 155471) | Forest soil microbial communities from Barre Woods Harvard Forest LTER site, Petersham, Massachusetts, United States - Inc-BW-H-4-M | ecosystem: Environmental > Terrestrial > Soil >...
TACGCTGCAACTGGGCGCCCAGGTCAATCTGCCGGAGGAATCCTGCCCCGCCGAGTACGCTCTCTTCGGCGAACGCGGCGCGCGCGCCGTAGTATCGGCCGCACCAACTTCGCTTGCTCGCGTTCTTGAGATTGCGAGACAATGTGGAGTGGCGGCGCACCAGATTGGCCAGGTCATCCGTGGCGATGCTTTCCGCATCGAATATAAAGGGCACGCGGTGATCGAAACGTCCGTCGCCCAGTTAAACGACGCCTGGGCCAATTCGCTCGAGCGCATACTCAAGGCTCATTGATCACCATTCGTCAACACGGGAAATGACGCAAAAGCTCGCTTACGCCGACGACCATTTTCATGACGAATGTGGTGTGTTCGGCGTGTTTGGGCATGAAGAGGCGTCGAAGCTGACCTATCTCGGGCTGTACGCGCTGCAGCATCGCGGGCAGGAATCGGCCGGTATCGTCTCCAGCGACGGGACCGAACTGCACCTGCACCGGGCGATGGGGGAAGTCGAGGAAATATTTACGCCGTCTGTGCTGGCAGAGCTTCCCGGCAATCTGGCTATCGGCCACACCCGCTATTCCACTGCGGGCGACAAGGCGCTACTGAACGCGCAGCCCATCATGATCGACTGCAACAAGGGCAAAGTGGCGCTCGGGCATAACGGGAACATCACCAACGCCGCTGAGTGGCGGCGCAAGCTCGAACATCGTGGCTCGATCTTTCAGACCAATAGCGACACGGAAGTGATTGTGCATTTGCTGGCGCGTTCGCAAGCGCGCAACCTTTCCGGTGCGCTGGGTGACGCGTTGAACCAGGTGGAAGGTGCGTACTCGCTGCTGGTGCTCACCACGGACGAATTGATCGCGGTGCGCGACCCGCGCGGCTTCCGCCCGCTGAATCTGGGCAGGCTGGGCGACGCCTGGCTGGTTGCGTCGGAAACGTGCGCATTCGATCTGCTCAATGCGCAGTACGTGCGCGAAATTGAGCCCGGCGAAATGGTGCGCATCTCGCGCTCGGGCATCGAGTCCATTCACTTCGCGCCGGAAAAGCCGCTCCAGCAATGCATCTTCGAGCATGTTTATTTCGCGCGGCCGGACAGTATCATTTTTGGCCGCTCGGTCAACCAAAGCCGGGAAGCGCTTGGCCGCACGCTGGCCAAAGAGCATCCCGCGAATGCCGATATTGTCGTGCCGGTTCCGGACTCGGGAGTGCCCGCGGCGGTCGGCTACGCGCTGGAGTCCGGCATCCCGTTTCGAATGGGCCTGATCCGCAATCACTACATCGGACGTACGTTCATCGAGCCTTCGCAGGCCATCCGCAATTTTGGCGTGAAGCTAAAGCTCAACCCCATCCGCAGCTTGATTGAAGGCCAGCGCGTCGTGCTGGTGGACGACTCCATCGTGCGCGGCACCACGAGCCGCAAAATCGTCCGCATGGTGCGCGAAGCGGGCGCCAGAGAAGTGCACATGCGCATCAGTTGTCCGCCCACGATTTCGCCTTGTTATTACGGCGTGGATACGCCTACGCGCGAGGAGTTGATCGCCTCCTCGAGCACGCCGGAAGAAATCTGCAAATTCATCGGAGCCGATTCGCTGGGCTACCTTTCGCTTGCCGGATTGAAACAAGCGGTGAACGACACCAAAGGCCACTATTGCACGTCCTGCTACACGGGTATCTATCCAACGGACCTGGTGCAACTGGAAGTGCGCAAAGGCATTGTGAACAAAACAGGTGACACGATGAACGGCAACGCTAGTGAAGGACCAACGGAACATCCCGTGGCGGTGGAACATGAACGCTGAACCCAAGCCCAAGAAGGAAGCGCAGGCCAACGTGCCCGTCGGGCAACGCGTGCAGCGCGAGATCATCGCCTGGTTCTGGGTGGCGCTGGTGTTTTTGCTCATTAACGGCACGATCGGGCAGGCGCGAGTGATTCCCTCCGGCTCCATGGAAAACACGCTGCTCATCGGCGATCACTTGATCATGAGCCGCATCGGGTACGACGCCGGCGTGCCTTTCACCAATTGGCATGTGCCGTTGTGGCGCAATCCGCATCGCCAGCAAGTCATCATTTTCAAGCCGCCCTTTGCGCCGGATACACCGGATTACGTCAAGCGCGTTATCGGCCTCCCGGGCGATTCCGTTGAGATCCACGACGGTGCGGTGTGGGTGAACGGACAGCGACTCACGGAAAACTACACCACCGGCCCCACTGAGCCTTACGATCTGCGCCAGCCGCTCAAAGTTCCGGACAACTGTTATTTCGTGATGGGCGACAATCGCGGCAATTCCTACGACAGCCGGTTTTGGGGTTGTGTCCCGCGCAAAGACATTATCGGCACGCCGGTGATGATATACATGTCGCTCAATGTTTCCCCGGACGCTTGGGAGCCCGGGCAGATTCGGGAGCGATTCTTTGCGTACGCGAACGCGCTGGTGCATCCGGGCCTGGTACGCTGGAAGAGATTGTTCCGGACTTTTTAGGCTGACTGTCCCCAGCAAGAACAAACAAGTGTTGCCGAACCCGCCGGCGGCACGCAAAACACTCTCCCGAAAGAGAACGGCAGAAACTTCTGTGCGTCTCGCCGACAAACTCACGCCAGCAGGACTCTCATGAAGTACGCCGATGCCGGAGTGGACATCGCGGTCGCCGACGCGGCCAAACAGCGCATCCGCCATCACGCGAGCAGAACGTTCACGCCAGGCGTGCTCGGAGGCATCGGCGGATTCGGCGCGCTGTTCGCGATGGACAGAAAGAAATGGAAAGAGCCGGTGCTGGTCTCCAGCGCGGACGGCGTGGGGACCAAACTGAAAGTGGCCATGGCTACCGGAGTGCATTCCACCGTTGGCGGAGATTTGGTCAACCATTGCATCAACGACATTTTGGTGCAGGGCGCGGAGCCGCTGTTTTTTCTGGATTATCTGGCTATGGGCAAGCTCGATCCAAATGTGGTCGAACAGCTTGTTGAAGGCATGAGCCGGGCCTGCCGCAAGGCGGGCTGTGCGTTGATTGGAGGAGAAACCGCGGAGATGCCCGGCTTCTATCCTCCCGGTGAATACGATCTCGCCGGCTTCATCGTTGGAGCCGTCGATCGCAAGAAGGTGATTACGGGGAAAAAGGTGAAGCCCGGCGACGCACTCCTTGCGCTGCCCTCCGCCGGCTTGCATACCAACGGTTATTCCCTTGCGCGGAAGCTCGTGTTTGAAATCGCCAAACTCAAGCCGGACGCTTACGTCGCGGAAATCGGCAATAAAATCGGCGCCGAGCTGCTCAAGCCGCATTTGTGCTACGCGCCGGCCCTGAAAGATATTCTTGCGCGTGGATGGGTGTCCGCGCTGGCGCACATCACCGGCGGCGGCATCCCCGGCAACCTGCCGCGCGTGCTGCCCTCCGGCGTGCGTGCTGAAATCGATCTGGCCGCGTGGCCGATCCCGCCGATCTTCAAGTATCTGGCCAAGCTCGGCAAAATCGACGCCGACGAGCTTCTGCAATCGTTCAACATGGGAGTGGGGATGATCCTGGTGGTTCCACCGCAAAATGTGAGACCCGTGGAAGCGGCCTTGAAGCGCCGGCGCGAGAAATTCTTCCGCATCGGCCGCATCGAGCGAGGCGACTCCGGCAAAGCCCGCGTCAAGTTTTCCGGCTCGCTGGGGTTGCAATAGAAGAGCCGGTCGGGCTAAAGCGAACGTCCAGCCGAGCTTTGAGGCATTGTAGTGGGGGTGGTTGCGGCTGGGGGCGTCGTCGAAGTAAGTCCATCTAGCCCTAAGATATTCACCAGCCCGGCATTCGACGGCACGATGTATTTGGTGTTCTGCGCCAGCGTATTGTTCAGCACTTCCAGGCGGCGCAGCATTTCCGCGCGCTCCTTAAAGTACGTCTCCGCAGCGTTGGAAACCAATTTGACGGCTTCAGCTTCCGCGTTGGCCCGCGTAATACGCGCCTGTGCATCGCCTTCCGCCTTCAAGATTTCCGACTGCTTCTTTCCTTCCGCTTGGAGGATCTGGCTCTGCTTGATGCCTTCCGCCTCGAGAATGGCGGCACGCTTGTCACGCTCAGCTTTCATTTGGCGCGACATGGCTTCTGTAATGTCCCGCGGCGGATCGATTTTCTGCACCTCGACGCGCGTGACTTTAACGCCCCAATTGTTCGTCGCCTCATCGAGCACTTCGCGCAAATTCGTATTGATCATGTCGCGCGCCACAAGTGTTTCGTCTAGCGTGCGGTCGCCGATCAAGTTGCGAAGATTGGTCTGTGCCAGAGTGGTGCAGGCATACCCGAAGTTCTGAACCTCATACTGCGATTTCACCGGGTCGATCACTTTGTAGTAGACGACCGCATCCACTTCCACTGTGACGTTATCCTTAGTGATGAGTTTCTGCGGCGGCACGCTGATCACCTGCTCGCGCATGTCTACGCGCATAATATCGTCCACAAAAGGCACGATGAAGGTCAGCCCGGACGGGGCCATAGCATGGTATTTGCCGAGGCGTGTGATCAAGCCTTTCTCGTATTGCTTCACTGTGCGGGCGCCCTTGGCCAAGGTGACCAACCCGAATATCACGAAGACCACCAAAAATGCGGTGAACAGAAGGGTCGTGTCCATACGCCTCACCTCACCTTGAGCGTCACACCTTCAACCGATTCAACCTTGACGGTTACGCCGGCATCCCGCGGCACTTGGTCCGCCGCGGTCAGCTCTGCGCGCCACGTCTCAGAGCCCAGCTTGACCAACCCTGCTTCCGTTGGGGCAATTCGCTTCGTGACTACGCCTTCCTTGCCGATCACCGCGTCTACGTTAGTCGGCCGGTGTTGGACGTTAAGCCTGGCTCTCAGCCAACTCCTGAACACTGCCACATACACTAGTGACAGCGCGCCCGCTGCGAGCAGTCCGATTCGCGCCGAGCCGGAAAAAAATCCGACGGCGCCGCCAATCGTTAATGACCCGCCGATCAGTGCTAGATCAAATCCGGTGGCGGCGCCGAGCGCCAGCTCGACGGTCACGCATACGATGCCGCCGATAACCAGCAGCCAATTCACCCAATTGCCCACGCAAACTGCTCCTCGCGCCCTAAGTACCGCCGAAGATAACATTCGCGCATGTTCTATTCAATGGAGGAGCGGATTGCAGGATGTGCAGATTCTCTTAGGGTGTAAATTATCAGCGTCGCGCCTTTTTCTTTCGAGGCCGTGACTTTGGCTTGCGATGTGCCCGAACTGTCCGTTTGGGGCTTTGTGCGGCGGCTAGTTCGCGGCGTTTGCGCGACGCCCAGCGCGGTTTGTTGATTTGCCGGCCGCGGGCGATGCCCAAACCGTCCGGCGGGACATTTTCCGTGATCGTGGAACCGGCCGCGACATAGGCGCCGTCGCCGATCCGCACCGGTGCCACCAGGGTCGAATCGCTGCCGATAAATACTCCCTTTCCGATATTCGTCGCGTGTTTTTGGAAGCCGTCGTAATTACAGGTGATCGTGCCGGCTCCAATGTTTGTTTTGGATCCGACGTTCGCGTCCCCAAGGTAGGTAAGATGTGGAACCTTCGCACCTTCGCCGACCGTTACTTTCTTGGTTTCGACAAAGTTGCCCACGCGTGAGCCGCTCTTGAGGTGCGTGCCAGTACGCAATCGCGCGAATGGGCCGACCGTGACGTTGTCGTCCAGCCGGCTTTGCGCGATCACGGAATGAGGTTCGACAATCACATCGTTGCCAACGATGGTGTCACTCAGCACGCTGCCGGTCCGAATCGTGCAGCGCTCGCCGATTTTCGTCTTACCGAGGAGCTGCACGGCGGGCTCAAGCACGGTGTCTTCCCCAGCCGTCACGTCCGGATCGATCAAAACCGTTTCCGGCAGCTGGATGCTGACTCCTTCGTTCATCAGCTCAGCACGCTTCCGTTCTCGGAAAATGCGGTCGACGTCTGCAAGGTCCGCGCGCGTATTGCAGCCCAGTGCTTCCCGCGAATCGGGCGCGACGTGAGCCAGCACCGTCTCATTTTTTGCAGCCAGCACGGCGACAGCGTCGGTCAGATAGAGTTCGCGATGTTTATTGTTGGGCTTCACTTGGGCCAGCGCCGGCCAGAGTTTCTCGAGAGTGAAGCAGTAGATGCTGGAGTTAATCTCGTTGATCTCGCGTTGTTCGTCGGTCAACTGCGATTCCTCCACGATAGCTTGAACCGTGGTTTCGGCCTTGCGCAGGATCCGTCCATAGCCGCTGGGATCGCTGACCACCGCACTTAAAATGGTCGCAGCGGCGTTCGCGTTGCGGTGCGTAGCGATCATCGACCGCAGAGTTTCCGTGCGAATCAGTGGTGCATCGCCCGGCAAAACGAGAGCGAGTTTCGCCGCGCCCAGCGCCCGCCGCGCCACCTGCATGGCGTGGCCAGTGCCGTGCTGCGGCTGCTGCAACACGCTCTCCGTCTCCAGCGGTTCGACTACCGCAGACACCTGCTCGGCTTGGTGCCCCACCACGACCACGGTTTTCCGGGGTTTCAGCGGAGCGCAGGCGGCAACGACGTGTTCGACCAACGACCGCCCGCCGGCCCGATGCAGAACCTTCACTAGGCCCGACTTCAGTCGCGTGCCTTTTCCCGCGGCGAGAATGACAACGGCAAGATCGTTGGCGGACATAAGTCAATCATTCTGCGGGAGCAGAATCAATTTCGCAATGCATCGATTTCGCGGATATTCTAGAAATGCTTAATCGGCGGCGGCAACGGGCGCAAAAGCGGTAAGAGGCGTCTCCGCTTGCGCATGTAGCGCTTCCTGAGTCGTAATGGTCCAAAGATTGGGATCTGCGAGCAGACGGCTAACGAGCTGAGTATGCAAGGCGTGACCCGCCTTGTGCGCTTCCACACGGCCCAGCAGCGGGAGACCCGCCAGAGCCAGGTCGCCAATCAAATCGAGCGCCTTGTGGCGGCCGAATTCATCCGGAAAGCGCAGCGGCCCGTTCATCACTCCGTCGGAGGTCAGCACGATGGCGTTTTCCAGCGTGCCGCCGCGAATTAGCCCCATGGAGCGCAGGGGCTCAATGTCGCGCTCGAAGCAGAATGTGCGGGCGCGCGCCAGAAGATGCCGGAAGGTCTCTGGGCTTACGAGCATCTCCACTTCCTGCTGGCCGACCAAGGGATGCGGGAAATCCACGTAGCAGCGCACGCGGAATTCATCGGCGGGATAGATCCCAATGCGCCGGTCACCCTCGATGACTTCCAGCGGCTTCAAAACCTTCAGAAAGCGGCGTTTGCGTCGAAGCCGCCGGGTGCCGGCTTCTTGGAGCATCTGCATGAAGGGCTCCGCGGAGCCATCTAAGATCGGCACTTCGATGGAATCGATGTCGACGAAAACGTTGTCAATGCCGCAGGAGTAGATTGCGGCAAGCAGATGCTCTGTGGTGGAGAGCAGAACGCCCTGTTTCATTAAGCTGGTGGCGTAACTCACGCGCGCTACGTTGTGCCCTTGCGCTTCGATCGGGAAATTGTCCAGATCGACGCGGCGAAACACGATGCCGGTATCGGCGGGAGCGGGGACCAGACAGATGTGCCCGTAAACGCCGGTGTGCAGCCCCACCCCTTCAGCGGAAGTGGATTTCGCGATGGTTGTTTGGAGCATCGAACTCACCGAATTCTAGCACATTGTCATCCAAGGGATTCGTCGTTTCTTCCTTGGTATCAACAACTTATAACCATCCGGGCAGCGTTCGGGGGCTAACGTGTGGTATTTTAGCCACATTTCGCGTGTTAATCCGTGTCTTTATAGAGCGATGTTTGTGAGGACCAATTTGTCGAGCTTTCCTTCGGGTCTCCTTCTACGTCCCATTGCATGCGGTGTTATACTGAGACTGTCTCTCTTGGGCAAGGTGAACGATGAATCGAGCGGCTCGTATCGGCATTCTAGTAGCTTCGTTGGCGATCGTTTGTTACGCGGGAATTGGCCACGTCCTCGGACGAACACCCGACGACAAAGCGTACAAATCGCTGACTGTCTACGGCGAAGTCTTGCAAAAGATCCAATCCGACTACGTTGATGAGCCGAACATGCGGCTGGTCACGGCCGGCTCATTGCACGGATTGTTGGAGTCGCTGGATCCGCAATCGAGCTATCTCACGCCGCGCGAATTCACCGAATACAAGCAAAAGGCGCAGAGCGCCGGCACGGGAGAGACGGGCCTCAATCTGAGTAAGCGTTTCGGCTACGTCATTGTGATTTCCGTTTTCCCGGACAGTCCCGCGGAAAAGGCCGGAATACGAAGCGGCGATATTTTTGAATCCGTGGCCGGGTTCACCACGCGCGACATGTCCGTGGGCCAGGCCTTGAACTTGCTGAACGGCCCCGCCGGCAGCGGTGTAAAAGTGGGCGTGATCCGGCGCGGCCGTGCCCAGCCCGAAGAAGTCGACGTGGTGCGGCAGAAGCTGGCGGTGCCCAAGATCACCGCGCAAAAGATAGATCCGGACATTCTGGCGCTGCGTGTTCCTTCTCTGGATGCCGGGCGTGCTGACGAAATTCGCAACCGTCTTGTCGATGCGGACAAGCAGGGAATTCACAAGGTGATTTTGGACTTGCGCGAATGCGGCCGCGGCCCAGTTTCGGAAGCCGTCAACGTCGCGCGCCTCTTCATTCCTTCGGGTACTATCGCCACGCTGCGCGGGCAGACCGTTTCCGCGCAAACCTTTGCGGCTGAACCTGGCAAGGTGATTTGGCGAAATGCAGTTTCTGTTTTGATTGATGGCACAACCTCGGGAGCGGCGGAAGTATTGGCCGCGGCAGTGGTAGCCAATCATCGCGGTGACGTGGTGGGTGAGCGCACCTTCGGTTTGGCTTCGGAGCAGAAGCTGATCACGCTGGACGACGGCTCAGCCCTGTTCCTGACGGTGGCGAACTATTACAACGCCGGCGGCAAGTCCATCCTGGACGATGGCGTGACGCCTTCGGAGGTCGTTCGCGCAGCCGCCGATAACGATAATGACGTCAGCGACGACAGCTCGGCTTCCGCCAAAGAGGCGCCTTCCGGCCCGCGCCCGCTGTCTCCGGAAGATCCCGTTTTCCACAAGGCTCTCGACCTGTTAAGAGCGCCCGCGAAGAAAGCAGCCTAATCGTCGGTGAACAGCCAGCCCTGCCTGATTCGGGCGGGTATCTTTCTTTCGGCCCTGGGCCTCTGCGCGGTCCTTTTGGGTGGCTGCAAGAAAGAGCAAAAGCCGCCCGCGGCGGAAATCCATGCGATTACGCGAGAGTTTTTGGCGGCCATGAAGGCCGCGGCGCCCGCGGATTTGCGCGGCGAGCTCAGTGCGTCCGACCAAGATCCAGCCGGCTTTGATCTTATCAACGTCACGATTCGAGCCGACTCCAGCTCTTCGTCTCGCGAGACCATCTCTCGGTTGTTGCGCGCCATGAACAGCGTTGCTACTCGCCGCCGCTTGAGCCGCGACGGCCCGCTGGAAAGCCGCGAGGGAATCCTATACGCCTACCGCCGCGCGGGCGTCGTAACCCACAGGGTGCATTTTCGTGAACAGATGGAAACCGGCTCGCGCGAAGCGACTCCATTGGAGCAGGGCGAAGGCGCGCGTCTCGCCATAATCATCGATGACCTGGGAAATGACCGCGCCGCCGCGGACGCTATCTTTGCGCTGCAGTGTCCGATCACCATCTCGGTGCTGCCGAATCATCCTAGGTCGATCGAAATCGCCCAAGAGGCGCATCGCCGCGGCTATCAGGTAATGCTGCACCTCCCGATGGAGGCCATGGGCAATGAGCGGCCGGAAGCGCAGGAATTGCGGCCGGGCATGTCCGCGGCAGATGTCAGCAAATTAGTGGACGATTTGGTGCAGGCCGTTCCAGACGTCGCCGGTGTGAACAATCATCAGGGCTCGCAATCCACGGCGGATGCAGCGCTGATGGATGAACTGATGCCGGTGCTGCGGGAACACAACCTATTTTACGTCGACAGCCGCACCACCGCGGCCACCGTTGCGTACGACACGGCGCAGCGCTTCGGCGTGCGCTCCGGGTTTCGCAATGTTCCCTTTCTCGATGACGTCGCGGAAGTGGGCGCGGTCCGCAAGCAATTGCAGCTTGCGCTGCGCGACGCTCGCAAGAAGGGTGACGCAATTGCTATCGGCCATCCGCATGCCGCCACGCTGCAAGCGATGCGAGACGTTCTACCGGAGGCGAAATTACAGGGAGTGCGGTTGGTCTTTGTGTCGGAAGTGGTGCACTGACTCTTGCTCACTAAGGCTTGACTGGTGGGATGGTGGCCCGCGCCCCGGAAGCCCTTCGCGGCTCAGGGTAAACCAGCGCTACCGGAAATATCTCAGTTGTCTTTCTCCGCTTCTTTCTCTTTCTTCTTTTCCTCTTTATATTTCTTGCTGCCGACTTCGGAGAAGCGCTTGTCCAGAGCGGCCTTCGTGAAGAAATCGTCGGAAAAACCGGGATTGTATTTGCAGGACTGAAAGAAAACCTGATTGACGCGGCGGCCGTTGCGGTCGAGCGTGATTTGCAGCGGCGTCTGCACGCCGTCCATAAGCTGATAGTTGGTGTAGATGTGCGTTTCGACGCTGCGGTCGGGGGACGTATCGTCCGCTAGGGTGACCACGGTGCGCACTAGAAAATGCGTGCTGCGGTCCACAGCCAAGCGGAAATCACGCTGCTCCGTGTCCGTGACTTCGACCCAATCCACGGTGCGGAGATCCACGACGTCGACTCCGCCGTAGCGAATGGTCATTCCAGGCTCTTTCAGCCGTACACGGAGCAAATTGTTGATGTCGCGCTTGGCTTGCTCCTGAAAATCCGCAACCGCCACGTTGCTCAGCTCCGTGACGCCGCCGCGATCGAGCGTCCAGCCACGATCGCCGTTGTACACATTGACGATCACGCCCTTTTTTGAAAAGTCAGTGCGATTTTTGTCCGGATAGCGCCAGTACACCTTGAAGGGCGTGTATCCGGTGAGTTCGCCGCTGTGGCCAAACTGCGCAAGGCGCCCTTCGCAATTGCTCTCGCGAATATCAAGATAGGTCGGGCCGCCAAGCGCGGTAATCAACTGCTCCAGAATCTGTTTGCCCTTGGCCGCGCGCTCCTCCGGCATCATGCTGTCCGGGTTTTGCGCGTGCAAACTCTGCGCCGGCAGCGCCCCCAGCAGCGCGGCCAGTACCAGAATCCCGCGGAGATTGCCGGCATACTTCAGCCGCACAGGATCGACCCTCCGTTTACATTGATGATTTCTCCGGTCATGAAGTTGGCCAAGTCGGAGGCGAGGAACAAGATGGGTCCGGCGATTTCTTCGGCAGTGCCCGCGCGTCTCAGAGGAATCGAAGCGGTGATGGCTTTGCCTCCGGCCTTCGAGTTGATTACTGCATTGGACATGTCCGTAGCCACCCAGCCGGGCGCGACGCAGTTCACCAGAATATTGTGCCGCGCGAGCTCCGTGGAGAGCCCTTTCGCTAAGCTGATGATGCCGCCTTTCGAGGCGCCGTAGTGTGTGTGGAAGGATTCGCCGCGCTGTCCGGCGGTCGAGCTGATTGGAATAATCTTCCCGGATTTTTGCTTGATCATCTGCGGCACCGAAAAATGGATGATGGAGTAAACGCTCTTCAGATTGACCCGAAGCATATCGTCCCATTGCTTCTCTGTCATTTTTTCGATGGGCAGGTCGTCTGGGTTCCAGACGCCGGCATTGGCCACCACGATGTCCAGGCGGCCCAAGCGCGAGATCGCGAACTCGACAAGCTTTTTGTTATCCGCATGGCGTCCGACGTCCGCTTTGAACCCTTCGACGCGCGTGCCGTGTTTGCCCGCTTCCTGCTGTACTTGCTCCGCCGCATCTTTCGCTTTGTTGTAACTGAAGACGACGTCCGCGCCGGCCTGCGCGAACAGTTTGACTGCCGCAGCGCCAATTCCCCGCGATCCCCCCGTGATGAGCGCCGCCTTGCCAGCCAGTGAAATCATGATTCCCCCAAGATCACGCGGACGAAGCGAAAAAGTGAAAATTCAAAACGCCAGCGGCGAGTAGAGTTTTCCAGCCCGTTGCGTCTTAGACCTTCTCCGCTACGGAATTGCGAACCTTTCGCGCCGCTTCTACAAAATCGCTAAACAGTCGCTCCGCCGCGGCATCGCCTAGCATCCGCTCCGGATGCCACTGAACGCCCACGACCCAGTTCGGGTCACCCGTCCACTCGACACCTTCCACGGTCCCATCCTCGGCATGCGCGGTGACGCGCAGGCTCTTACCCGGTGTTGCGATGGCCTGATGGTGCGAGCTGTTGACTTCCCCCTGGGCGCTGCCCGTGATGGCAGCCAGCCGACTCCCCTGCTCGAAAGCCGCGGGATGTCGTGGATCGTCTTTCGGTTCCGGTATCAAGTCCTTTTTTCGGTGCGGCACGCTGGTACCGGTCTCGGCCCGCAAATCCTGGATCAATGTGCCGCCCAAATAGACGTTCAATAGCTGGCAACCGTAGCAGATGGCCAGAACCGGCTTCTGCTCGGCAAAGGCATGTTTCAGGATCGTCCGGTCAGTTGTTTCCCGAGCCAAATCAGCAGGTTCAGAGAGGCCGCGGTTCACTGCTCCATACTCCGCCGGTGCTACGTCTGAGGGGCTGCCAGGCAGGACGAAGGCGTCCAGGGTTGGCAGAGCGAGGTCAAGGGCCAGGGGGTCCGACAATGTCAACAGAACGGGTTCTCCACCCGCCCGCCGGACGGCATCTTCGTAGTTCTTGATTTTGGGGTGGCTTCGCTCGATTTCCTCCTGAGAGGTGCGCCACGGAATACCCACTCGCGGGCGAAGCGAGGCCCGTCCGGATGTCATTGCGGGGGACATAGAACCTTAAATCGTAGCATTCGCGATGGAGCAGCGGCAACACACCCGTCCTTTAGTAGATGTAGTAGATGCGCGACAGTTTCCGAGTACCCGCTATCGGGACCTAGCGCCCACTAAAGAAAAGTAAGATATTCCTTCGTCGAGTAGGACAGGAGTTTGCCGTCGGCGGAAAACTCAAAAGTTATGACGATGTCTTTGCGATAGATCATATTCTCGGCGAGTCCTTGCAGTCTCGCCTTTACCTGTATCCCCATATCGTCGTACGCCACTGGGTGCCGTATTTGAATGAAATTGACGACTCGGGCTTTGGACGATCCAACCGGAACTTCTGCTTTGATCGATTCTTCCAGTTTGACAGAGCTAAGTACGTAATGCTGGCGCAAAAGGACGACGGCGACCAACACAGTTCCTGTCACAATTAACATCCAACGAAGCCAGCTCTTCATTGCGAGAAATCCTTGGTTATACAGTTTTCCAGTTCCCCTCAACACAATCAATCGAGAGCCGACGGCGCGAAGCGAAGATGTAACCCCGCCAGTGCGTGGTAAACGCGCAAATCTGGTCCACTGCCGTCCTTTAGCGTCGAGCTGATGCGGACTGGCGTAAGACTGCTTCCAAGCTGAATTCGGGGCGGTGGAAGTAGCCGGGAAGCTCGGAGAGGCGGGAGGCGAGTTGCTCCGGTGAGGAGGCACGCAGCGTTACGTGGCCGAGCTTGCGGCCGGCGCGCGCGGATTTGCCGTAGAGGTGCAGGTGCGCGTTGCGAACGGCGAGAACCTCGGCGGAGTCGGGCACTTCGCCGATCAAGTTGAGCATGGCCGAGCAGCCAATCGCGTGCGTCGAGCCTAATGGAAGGCCCACGACCGCGCGCAGATGATTCTCAAACTGGCTGGTGACCGCGCCCTCGATGGTCCAGTGACCTGAATTGTGGACGCGTGGCGCCATTTCATTGGCTAACAGGCGCCCTTCGTGCTCGAAAAACTCAATGGCTAGCACGCCGACATAGTGCAGCGCGTCAAAGACACGGCGTGCCGCATCTTCCGCGGCCTGCTGAATTGCGGGATTGAGCTGCGGCGCCGGCGCCAAAGACAAGCGCAGTATTCCGCCGCGATGGTGATTTTCCACCAGTGGATAGAAGGCGGTCTCGCCCGTGCGCCCGCGCACCGCCAGAACGCTGAGTTCGCGAGTAAAAGGGATGAGGCGTTCGAGCAGAAACGGCGTACTCGGCTGCGAGGCTTCGGTGCCTCTACGTTTCCCCGCCCCCGGAGCAGTCGCCGTGCGTAATTCGCTTTTCGCTCGGTTAATATCCCCGGCGCTGCGCAAAATCCACTGCCCCTTGCCGTCATAGCCCATGCGGCAGGTTTTCAGAATCGCGGGCAAACCAATCTGCTGGACGGCGCCCTCGAGCGCTTCCCGGCCGGCGACGGCGGCAAATTCGGTGGTGGCGATGCCCAGCTTTTGAAAGAGCAGCTTTTCGTTCAGGCGGTCCTGAGCCGCTTCGAGCGCGGCGGGAGGAGGAAGCACCGGCACGCGCTCGGCAAGAAAGCGCGCCGTTTCGACGGGAACGTTCTCAAATTCGTAGGTCACCAACTCCAGTCCCGCTGCAAATTTCTTCAGCGCAGAGCGGTCTGTGAATTGGGCGGTGATGCGCGTGGCGATGCGTCCAACTGGCGCTTCCGGGGAGGGATCGAGAAACCGGAAGTGCAGACCCAGCGGATAACCGGCGAGCGCGAGCATGTACCCCAGCTGCCCGCCGCCGAGAATGCCGATGGTCACGCCCGCGTTCCTTTTTTTCCGGGCGCGGAAGTCGTCGCGATTCCCAGCGCACGAGCCGGAGCTTTCGGGTCCGGGTTCGCGAGCACGCGCTCGGTCTGCCCGTTGCGGAATTTCCGGTACGCCTCTCG
>Ga0210408_10003423_pt1 | contig 14682 bp, 14 predicted proteins | sample IncBWH4MmetaG_FD_155471 | JGI IMG/M metagenome (GOLD analysis project Ga0210408, IMG submission 155471) | Forest soil microbial communities from Barre Woods Harvard Forest LTER site, Petersham, Massachusetts, United States - Inc-BW-H-4-M | ecosystem: Environmental > Terrestrial > Soil >...
CAAAGTCACCGTGGTGCCGCGCCCGACGCCTTCGCTTTGGGCGAACACGCGTCCACCATGTGCACGGGCAATGGCACGGACGATGAAGAGTCCGAGTCCCGTGCCCTTGATCTGGTGGCGGATGCGGCCGGGGACGCGATAGAAGCGCTTGAAGATGCGCTTCAAATCCTTGGCCGGAATGCCCACGCCGCGATCCTGCACTTGCAGCACAACGTGGTCGTGATCCGGCAAGTCAATGCGCACGGTTACATCCACCTTGCCTGCGGAATATTTGATGGCGTTATCGAGCAGGTTGGAGACCGCCGTGCGCAGCTCTTCCACATCGCCAAGGATGAGGATCGGGAAACCATTGGACGCGGACTGGTAGCGCAGGACGGCGGAGTCCAGGTGGTGACGAGCGCGCGCCAGTTCTGTGCACTCCTGGACCAGGCCGGCAAAGTCAACCTCCACGCGATGCGGCGCGGCAGGTTTGTGACTGGCCTGGCCGGCTTTCAAGACCTGCTCGACGGTTCCAAGCAGCCGCTCCGTATCGAGCAGCATGAGGTCGTAGAACTTGCGACGCTGCGATTCGTCCACCTCACGGCGTTGCAGCGTTTCCAGATGCAAGCGGATGGAAGTGATGGGCGTCTTCAGTTCGTGAGTGACGGCGTTGATGAAGCTGTCGTGCTGTTCGTTCAAGCGGATCTCACGCACCAGGAAACCGGTGTAAAGAATGAGGCCGAGAATAATCGCGGCAAAGAAGATGACCCCGAGGAAGAGCATGACGCCCTGGCGCAAGTTGAGGATGATCCAACCGACGTTGAGCGCCACGGCCAGTGCCACAAGACACACACCCAGGATGACGAAAAAGGCGATGGCCTTGCGGCGGCTGGAGGTGCGCATCGGAATTCAAGACTATTGTACCGCGAGGAGCGACGAGGATGTGTGCGCGAAGACGGAATTGACAACTGGGGAGCAATGCCGCGCTGGCAGAAACGTTGCGGCGGCAGAGGCACAGTAGAAAAAACGCTAAGCAGAGACTAAATCGTGTTCAGCGGCAGGCGGAGCCGCGGGCAGGCTGTCGGCTGATTGCGGATCGGAAATTTTGGCCAGGCGAATGTTGGAAATAATACCGAGCTTGCTGAACACCCAGATGGCGTACCAATTCAAATCGATCTCATACCACTTCAGGCCGTGGCGCGCAGAGGTGGGATGGGCATGATGATTGTTGTGCCAGCCCTCTCCCCAGGTGAGCAGCGCGATCCACAAATTGTTGGTCGAATCATCGCGCGTCCGAAATCGCCGCGAGCCCCACACATGCGTGGCTGAATTCACAAGCCATGTCGCGTGGAGTCCGATGACGGTGCGCGCGAAAATGCCCCAGAGGACAAAGGGTATTCCCCCGAGGGCCAACAGCACGACGCCGAGAGCAATTATGGGCACATAGTGATACTTGGTGATCCACACGTAGAACTTATCCTTGGCCAGATCCGGGACGTAGTGCGCCAGGGTGGTGGTGTCGTGGTGCATGGATTTGCCCATCAAAATCCAGCCCATGTGAGCCCACCATTTGCCGTCGCGCGGGGAGTGCGGGTCGCCTTCCTGGTCGGAGAAGCGGTGATGAATGCGGTGCGTAGCCACCCAGAATATCGGGCCGCCCTCGAGTGCCAGGGTGGCGCAAACGGTGAGGCAGTACTCCAGCCAGCGAGGCGACTTGTAGCCGCGGTGGGTGAGCAGGCGGTGATAGCACACGCCGATGCCCATGCTGGTGGACAGCCACCACAGGAACAGGGTGATGAACAATGCCTTCCAAGAGAAGAAGAACAAGGCGGCAACGGCGCCAATATGGAATAGGAGCATGAACGAGGCAGTCACCCAGTTGATTTCGTCGTTGCTGCGTTGCCGGCGCTTCAGCATCTCAAGCTGGGTCATGTTCGCGGTTCCCTCATGATTTGGCATGGTCATGAAATCTCACCTATCAGACTAGCAGTACCGGCCGGAGGTGTTTGTAATAGTTCTGTAATACCTATGTCCAAGGCGGTGTGCGGGTTAACTGGCCTGATGGACACAAATTGGCATTCCCTGGCCGCCTTGACACTTCGCGCGACCAACCAGTAGACTGAAATGCTCGCGTTGGGCGTGCGGAGATCAACGAATGCTGCTGTCACGGGATTTTGTCGGCTACATGGCCAAGGAAGTGGTCAAGCGCCTGGTCGCCGGCAAGATGATTGAGACCAAGAATCCGGAAGCGGTCACACAGGCGGTGCGCCAAGCCATGGCCGACGAAGTGACCATTGAGGACCGCCTGAACGAAGAGGTGCGCGAAATCCTGGCGCGCTATTCCGACGAGATGCGCAACACAGGGGTTTCCTACCAGGAGATGTACAAGAAGGTGAAGGGTCAACTGGCGCGGGAGAGGAAACTGATCCTGCGGTAGATCGAAACCTACGATGCGACTGAGCCGGGAAAAAACGGTCCGCTTGTCACACCGCATGATTGACGTGCTGGTGGCCAACGCGGATGTGGACTTCGTGGAGGATCGCGACACCATCCGCCAGGAGATTGTGACCATTCTTACCTCGCTGCTGAAACTTGAAGAGCAAGTGGACACCGAAGTGCGCGCGAAGATTGATTCGCAGAAGAAGAAGGAAATCCTCGAGGGCAGTGAAGAGTGGGACATTCTGTATCGCAAATATTATGCCGAGGGAATGAAGCGGCTGGGAGTTGCGGAAGTTCACGCGCGCTGATTTTCTCGAGGCGATTGTAGATTCCGCGGAAACAATTCGAAATAAAAACCAAGAGGGCGTCCGGCGGGTTACCGTACGCCCTCTTTTGTTTTTCTATTTTCCAACTGCTAATTTCTAACCTGTAACTTCTAACTTCCAGCTTCCTACTGCGTATCGGGCCGGCGCTTCAGAGTTGGCCGATCGGGATCCTCGTTCGGATCGCCGGAGGCGGTCGTGTCGCCGGGAGCCTTGGAAGTCTTGGTCTGCTCGTCGGTGCGCTTGCGCAACGTCGGTTTGTCGGAGCCGTTGTCCTTGACCTTGATGTTGTTCTCGATCAGTTGCAGGCGGCGCTTGACGGTGTCGAATTCCGAGGTTGTGACGATGTAATTTTCGCGCGCGGGAAGAATCGTCGCGATTTCTTTCTGTGCCGCTTCGATGCGGTCGGGCGTGAGCGGGTGCGTCGAGAAAACCTTGGGAATGGTGCCGGGCTGCTTGCGCTCCTGGGCTTGCACCTTTTCGAAGAAAGCCACGAAAGAGTTCGGGTCGTAGCCGGCCTTGTACATGTATTCGAGGCCCAGATAGTCCGCCTCGCGTTCCGCGTCGCGCGAGAATTTCAGGAAGGTGATGGGAATCATGAAATTCGCGGCCTGGTAGATGCCGTATCCGGCCCAGCCGCCGGGTCCGAGCAGGACCAGCGGAATCATGGCCATCTGCATGATGTTGCCCTTGGTGGCGTTTTTCGTGCCGTGGCGCGCGCAGACGTGCGCGATTTCATGGGCCATCACGCCGGCGAGCTCGCTTTCTTCATCGGCGTGCAGGATCAGGCCGCTATTGACGTAGAAAAATCCGCCGGGCAGCGCGAAGGCGTTCAGCACATCCGAGTCGATCACTTTGATGGTGAAGGGAACCTGCGCGTCGGAGTTGCGCACCAGGTTCTGGCCCACGCGGTTGACGTACTCGATGACCACCGGGTCGTCAATGAATTTTGCGGAGCGGTCCACGTCCTGGGCCAGTTGCTTGCCCAGCGCAATTTCATGCTCGAGCGAATAGAAATTCAATCCGTGACCGACATTGCGATTGCCGATGGCGTCCACGTCCTGCTTGCTGCCGGCCTTGACGTTGGGGTCGGCCTGTTGCGCCACGGGAGCGGGGCCTTGCGGGTTCGCCGGCGTCGCCGGCTGCGCGGACGATGACTGCGGCTGGCCGGACTTGGAATCCTGGTCTTGACCGGATTGCTGGCCGGACTGTTGCTGGGTCTGCTGCTGTGGCGCTGCGAAGGTCGCAGGGACGGCGAGCGAGCTGGCCATGAATATCGCAACCACTCGCAATTGCCAACTGGTCCTCATTAGGTACCTCCGGAGGAATCCGTGGGTAGTATACGCCTCCCGAGCGCGGAATACCTCTGTGCATGTGATGGCGAAAGGAGGAAAATAGTTATCTTTGGGTTGGGGGAGAAGGAGGCAAGGAGGCACGCAGGCAGAGAGGCAAGGAGCAGGAAGCTCGGTTGAAGCGGACTGAGGGGGCCCGCCAGAAAGCAGCTCGCCGGCCGGATTGTACCCCCCCACCCCCAATTTTGTATCGATTAGGAAGTACCACCGTCGTTTGTTTTGACTAGGTTACGACGGGTTCTAATCCCGGCGTGTAACGATTAGAAAATGAGGTAGGCGAGGCAGAGGAAATTGAGAAAGCGGAGGAGGTAAAGAGGGTAGCTGAAGCAGACGTGGCGAGTGCTGAGGGGAGGGGCGATGCGGTGCGATCGAGCTTTCTGGAACGATTGCGAGGCTGCCGCGCGGCGGATATGAACCTAAGTAGCATGAATCGAGCCGAGGAGTGGGACAGAAAAAGGACAGAGAGCGGATTGATTTGGTCCAGTTGTAGTACCCCTGTACAGAAGGACAGGTGCGAGGGGTTGGGCGCGGGACACGGAGAACAGACGAATTGGAAATTTGAAATTTCACAGTCAAGTGACAACGTCAAAGGCCTCCCGCCATTCGCCAAAGGCAGGCAAAGAACGGGGCGCCCGCGCCCGAGGATTCAAAGGCAACTTCAAAGACAAAACCACAAGCAAGCCAAATCAACCACAAGATGAGTTATCCGAGTGGTATGATCGGCGGCGCGGCGGGGTCAATCGCGGGAAGTGCGGACGGCAAAGGCCGGGCCAGCGTCCGATCGGAGGGCACTGAAAATGAAGAATCGTGGAACACTCCTTCTCATTTTGACGGCGAGTATGTTCTCAATGGTTCTATCCGCGCACGACTCGACACCAAATGAGGTTAGCATCGCGGTCACAAAGGTGGTGGAGGGCGAGTTCGAAGGTAGGCGCACGTACGATCTAAACTTCAGCATTACCAATCACTCTCGGGTTCCTGTGTTTCTTCCCAGGAGAAGCCTCGGGAAACCAAACGGGATAGCAACGCTTGAACCGGAGATTTTGCAAAACGAGAACTGGAAGAGTTTGCCGACTCACCACGAATTGCCAGAGCTTGTCCCGGTGAAAATCGAACCCGGTGAGACTTACGAAGACGAATTTGGACTGCTGGATCCTTTTCCAGTCTCAATCTGGGAGACGCAAACGGATCAAGCAAATTCAATCCCCTTGAAGGGGAAACTCCGGGTAAAGGTTCGCTACGCAATGGGCGAGAGCGAGTGGCAGGCTTACGTCGTTGCAAGGACGAGGGCGTGGGAATCCGCTTCGTCAACGCTTCCAAAGGTGCCCCCGTTGAGGCCTATTTACTCCGTTCCTTTTGAACTCCCTTCTGACACACAATGAGTTGGCAGGCTGGTGAGCCAGGCTGACTGAATGACGTTGTAGGGCGGCATCGGGAGAGGTGCACACAAGCTGCGGGTGAAATTGCGCCGAGGCTGACTTATGGGTAGGATTCAGTGAGGCGGTATGCAAACGCGATGAAAAAGTCACCAGCGAAATCGTCCGGGAGATCGGCGCAGGGACCAGGCGAAAGATTTTACAGTGGCGCGGATATTGCCCGCGCGCTGGGTATGAGCAAGCTCACGGTGCGGCGTTATGTGCAAGTGGGACGGCTTTCACTGCCGAAGCGGTTTGTGCAACATGGGCCGGAGCGAATCTGGCTGTGGAACGCCCAAGAGTATGAGGAGGCGGTCAACATTTGCCGGGAGGCTTTCCTGCGGCCGCGACAGGGGCCGCGCGTGCCTTGGCGGACGCGACGAAAGCTGGAGGCTGGCCCGGGCCATCTGCTCTCTCACTCCCGCAAGTAACATCACCGCGCCAGTGCTGATTGCAGCGCGGCAGTTTCCCGCAATTGGCTGCAAGTTGGTTTGAAGTTCAGGATGCCCCGCCCTTCGGAGTGGAAGGGTGGATGGTTGTGAATTACTCCTCATCACCAGACTCAATTACGTCAAAGTCACCCCACCCTTCGCAAAAACGGCGAAGAATAGGGCGCCCGCAAATTCAAAGACGAAGACAAAATCAAGAGCAAGTCCAGCAGCAAAAGCAAAACAATCACGAGAAGAATTATCTGAGTGGTAGCATCACGGCGACTGCGGGATTCATCGTGGGAAATGCCGATGCGAAAGGCCGAGCCATCCGCCCGTGCAGGGAAAAAGCATGAAGAGGGATTCTTCGCTTTGCTCAGAATGACGCGCTAACCAGGGACTGCGGGCAGGCGGGATGACAGCGCGAACAGTGAAGATTGTAAAGGCCTGATCCAGGACAAACTCGCGCGCGGCGCTCGCAGGCGAGTCGAGTCTCGCCTTAACAAAGCGCTGTCGAGCCGACGCACTCCACACAAGCGGACCGCAGCTGCGCCCTGCAGCATTCGGTACAGGGCTTTGCTCGGGACGCAAAAGGCGCGCAGGAAAAGCCTCTCACCTTCAGAAAGCGCCACCGATTCACCTAAAGATTCCAATAGGAAGGCCGATGGTAAGAACAGGACCTCCATGCAGCTTCAAGAACATCCGAGCATCATGGGCAGGTGGCCACCCAATTCCGGCGGGATGTCTGCGACCGGACGGAGCGCACCGGCGAATTGCCAGGACACTCTGATGGGCGCCCACTACCTGATGCGGCCTGAAACCGGACTACCGGGGATCGTTCTGCGAACCGCGTTCAAGCACGTACAGTTCGTCAGGGAATTGTTGATTTACGACCAGGAGTTTGCCAAGTCCATCTGCAGGTTTCTGAGGGGCCACAAGGGGGAGACGGTGAAATCCATTGGGGAATTGGATGTGGGACCAAGAGAGTTTCGTAGCGCGCCTGAGGCTCAGGCCACCGCTCAAAAGGGGGATGTTGGGAGACAAATTGACCGCCGGCATACGGCGCGCTTTGATTTGGAGATTCCAGCGGCCACGCGACGGCAGGAATCGCCTGAGACGGAAGTCATCATTCAAGATTTGGGAGCCATGAGACGAATGGATTGCCGGCAAACAGCGCGCTTTGATATGGAGATGCCAGTGTCCATTCGACCGCTGGAATCGCCGGGAACACCTGCCCGCATGGCCGTATCGTCGAATATTTCGAGCACCGGTTTGTGCCTGACCACGGATCTTCCCGCTGTGGTGGGAATGCCCGTGGAAGTATCTCTGCGCATGCCCCAGCAAGTTACCGGAAGGCCTGCGCAGGAGTGGCGCTGCCAGGGGCAAGTGGTTCGCGTGCAGCCACGGGACATTGCCCATGACAAGGCTTCTGTAGGCGTCCAGTTTCAATACTACGAGGTACGCGGGGGGAGGGCGCGGTTCGAGAACTGAATTCTCCGGGAGGGATGCATGCCGATGCGATCTCTGGTGCTGGATGACGAACCCGCATTGTGCCAGTTGATCCAGGAGGTGATGAACTCGGCGGGAATGAACGCCCTGATGCTGACCAAAAGCTCCGACGCCGCGCGGTAGTTTCCTGCGGTTGCCTGGAGGTTGCTTTGAAGTTCAGGGTGCCCCACATTCCGAAGTCGGAAGGTTGAGAGGTTTTGAATTTCTCCTCACCACAGGAATCGAAAAAGTCAAAGGCATCCCACCTTTCGCCGACGGCGTGTGAAAGATGGGCACCCGCAATTTCAGGGACGAAGTCAAAATCAAAAGCAAGAACAACGGCAGTAGCAAAACGGTTACGAGATGAATTATCTTAGTGTATCATCCCGGTGACTGAGGGATTCATCGTGGGGAATGCGGGTGTGAAAGGCCGAGCCACCCGCACTGCGGGGGAATTTGCGCCGAGGCTGACTAATCGGTAGGATTGCGTGAGGCGGTTGGCAAACACAATGAAAAAATCAGCAGCAAAATCGTGGCGGACCTCGGCGAAGGGACCAGCCGATAGATTGTACAGAGGCGCGGATATTGCGCACGCGCTGGGCATGAGCAAGATGACCGTCTGGCGCTATGTGAAAGAGGGGCGGCTCTCTCTGCCGAAGCGGTTTGTGCAACATGGACCGCAGCGACTCTGGCTATGGACCGCCGAAGAGTATAAGGAGGCAGTCAACATTTGCCGGAAGGCGTTCCTGCGCCCGCGACAGGGGCCGCGAGTTCGTTGGCTGACTCGACGGAAGCTGCGGTAAGTTCGTCACTGTGAGCGAACCGGCAGCGTTGCACTTGAATTTGTGGAAGAAGCGGCTGGGGTCGGTGCCGGCGTGGGTGTGGGAGAAGCCGGAGCTTGAGACCCTGGTGCTGGCGGATAACGAGCTGGCCGAGGTGCCGGAGGAAATTGGGCGGCTCGCGCGGCTGCGCATGCTGGACCTGGGGCACAACCGGTTGACGCGATTGCCGGAGTCGCTCGGCGAGCTTGATGGGCTGAGCGATTTTCTTTATCTGCACGACAACCAGTTGAGCGCGCTGCCCGCGAGTTTTGGGCGCCTCGAAAAGCTGCGCTACCTAAATATCAGCGACAACGCATTCGAAGTTTTTCCGGAAGTTGTGTGCCGCATGGCAGGTTTGGTTGAGCTGCGTGCTTCGGACAACCGGTTCACGTCGCTACCGGATGCGATCAGGGAGTTGACGCAGTTGCGGGAACTGCACCTGCGGAATAACAACATCGATTCTTTACCGGAAGCGATAGGCAGTTTGCAGGGGTTGCGCCAGATTGATTTGCGCGGGAATCCTGTAAGGACGCTGCCGGAGGCGATGGCGGCGCTGCCGCGCCTTGAGAAACTGGATTTGCGATGGGTGACCACTCTCGAAGAGCCGCGGTGGCTCGCGGGGCTGGAGGCGCGCGGGTGCCTTGTGTATCGGTGAAGGTTTAGGAGGGCGGGGGAAGGCGTGAAGGCGGCCTCGGGAGCGGTTCGCGGCAGAGACCCGCATGCAGAGAAGCGGACGCGGAGCAATCAGGAGCGTGTTGCGCGGCAGGAAAAGGTCTAGGCGGTGGAGACGACTCCCCCGTCCGAAGTTGCATCTAAAGAGTTGTTAGAGCAGAGGTTTGCAGCGGATTTAATTTGTCATTGACAGGGAGGAATTGAGATGAAGATCAAAGGTCTGTTTCTGGCGGCGGCAGCGCTGGCGTTTCCGGCGTTTTCGCACGCGCAGGCGGCCAGCACGTTTGTGAAGGCTGCACCGGAATACTGCTGGCAGGACGTGAAAGAATACGTGAAGGCAAATGCCGATGGGTTTTCTGCCGACGATTCGCAGCACGTGCTGAAGGTGCATGTCCGCGAAGCTTCCACTGGGGCGGGGGATATCTCCGTGGCCATTCGCACCGTGGCGGAAAAGAACAAGAAGGGCGAGGAGGGCTGCTCGATCGTGGTCAATCAGGAGGGCAGCGCGCCGGTGGGAAGCTATATTCAGCGCGGCAATCCCAAGTTCACCGGTGAAAATATTGAAGTGGCCAACCGCATTGCCGCCCACGTGGCGGGGAAGGAAAAAGCGCGCGGCAAGTAAGACGTGGCCCGGGCACGTCAATGAGCTGGTTGGCGTCCCCGGGTCATCGGAATGGGCAGGACGACCGCCGAGTGCAGCCGATGCAGGCGGCCAATGCGGCAGAAACGTGCGAGCGGGGATTGGTTGACGGGTTCGGGGATTCCTCTTAGAGTCGTATTGTGCCGGTGAGCAAAATCCAGGTTGGCCAGGTGTGGAAGAAAGAAGACACCGGAGAATCCTATCTGATCACCAAGGTGTACAACGAGGCGCTGACAACGTATGCGCTGCTGCGCAAGGCGGGTGCCGAAAGCGAGCGGGCCATCAAGGTGAAGGTGGACCGGCGCGGCAATGCGGCAGTTTTGCCGGGGTTCAGTTACGCGCAGGAAGCCGACGAGTTTTAGATGTCGCGGGGGTGGCAGGCGAAGAGGAACTTCGGGGGCTGAAGCCCACCTTTCTGGGTCCTTCTCATGTCGCGGTTAAAACCGCGACCCACAAAGACGGAGCCTTCCGCGCTGCTCAACGCAAAAACCGCAATCTACAAAGATTACCCCTTCGGCGGAAGCTAATTTTCTGCAATCCATTTCGCTGTATCCTACCGGTCACAAAATCGAGGTGCCCACATGGCTGTTCCATTCACGGTGCGTAAGGCCGAAGTGCGCGACATCGAGGTGCTGGTGAGCATGCGCGTGGAGTTGCTGCACGTTGCGGCGGCGCTTGGTATGCCTACGGATTTAGGCGAAGAGGAGTGGAGCGAGGTGAGCGCGGCGGTGCGGACATATTTTGCGGAGGCGATTCCGTCGGGCAAGTATTGCGGCGTGATGGCGGAGGCCGGCGGCAAAGTGATCGCGTGCGGCGGGATAACTTTTATGCAGCGGCCGCCATACCAGCGGCACCTGGAGGGGAGCGAGGCTTACCTGATGAACATGTTCACGCTGCCGGAATGGCGCGGGAAGGGGGCGGGGACGGCCATCGTCGCGGAGTTGTTGAAGCTGGCGAAGGAGGCGGGGGTGAAGCGCGTGTGGCTGGACGCGGAGGAAAAGGCACGGCCCTTGTACGCCAAGGCGGGGTTTCATGCGAATGTGGAGGCGATGGAGATCTTGATTTAGGGCGCGCGTGGCGGTCGAATCGAGCGGACGGGCGACAAGAAGAAATTTCAAATTGCAAATTTGAGATTTGAAATGACTTTGTTGACATCTCTCCGCGGTGAAAGGAAAAGCAAGAACTCGGAGCAGCAGGAAGCGCTGCTCCTCGCTGGCGAGGCGAGCCTCGTCCCGACAAAGAAGTCGGGACGCAAACACGGCGCCGTATGAAAGCGGCGTCAAGCCGCCGCACTCCATAGAGTCGGTGCGCGGCCAGGCGGTCAGACGGAGCGGACGGGGAGTTCGACCACGTCGTCCACGGCCATGATTTCCTTCAGCACGAAAGCTTCCGCGTATTTCACGCCGATCATGCGGCCGTAGTAGCGGGCTTGCACGCTCATGCGCTCTTCGAGTTCGTCGAGCGGGAGATAAACTTTTGAGCGGCGCTGGCCGCGCGGCGGGCGGAACTGCGAGGCATAAGCCAGAATGGCGCGGCGGCGCGTGGCGTATTGCGCGGTGATGTCCACCGCAAAGGTGGGGCGCGGGTCGGCGTAGGCCGCGGCGTACAGGATTTTGAACGGGCGGAAGGCTTCGCCTTCGAGCGGATAATTGCGGAGCCCGGCGAGGAAGCAAGCTTCGTAGCCGAGCTTCGAGGCAGTGTAATGGTCCGGGTGTCGGCCATCCCAGTAGGGAAGGATGACCGTGCGCGGGCGCAGCTCGCGGATGATGGCAGCGACGGCCTTCTTGTACTCTTCGTGGGTTTCCAGGCGCGCGTCGGGCAGAGCCAGGTTGCGGCGGATTTTGACTTTCAGGATTTTGGCGGCACGGTCGGATTCGCGGAGGCGCGTTTCGGGAGTGCCGCGCGAGCCGGTTTCGCCTTGCGTGAGGTCGAGGATGCCGGTGCGATAGCCGGCCTGAGCCATTTTCAGCAGCGTGCCGCCGGATGTGAGCTCGACGTCGTCGGGATGAGGCCCGATAGCCAGCAAATCTAGTTTCATGCCGCCTCCGATTGCGGGGAGATTCTACACTAGAGGCGAGGCTTGGCTGTTGCGGTGTGAATAGGTTGCACGGAGGGGAAGGTGAGAATCAAAAGCGCCAATCGGGGGACCCTTCGGCTTAGGTCAGGGTAAATTGGCGTTTCCAGGCATGGCGCTGGGGCGGCGGTGCGGTAAAAGTCCGCATCCGTTACGGCATTTCCCGCACCGCCGCCCTAGCGATCCACTCGGTGAGCCACTGAGTAGTGCAGGAGCGGCCCAAAGCGTTTCATCCTGGGAAAGATTTTTTTTCGGGCGGCCGGGTGGTAAGGTGGCGGCGAATGGAGGCGAAAGATGGCCGGGAAACCACTGGAGGGGCAGGTAGCGCTGGTGACGGGAGCGGCGAAACGCATCGGGCGGTCGATCGCGCTGCGGCTGGCGGCAGACGGAGCGGACGTGGTGGTGAATTTCGAATCGTCGAGGGCGGACGCCGAGGAATTGGTGCGCGAGATACAGGCCGGAGGGCGGCGGGCCATTGCCGTCGCAGGGGACGTCTCGCAGCGCGGCGATGTGCAGAAGCTGATGGCCGCGACGGAGACGGAATTCGGGCGGCTGGATATCCTGGTAAACAATGCGGGGATGTTCTTCGAGGCCAAGTTCGAGGAGCTGACGGAAGAGCAGTGGGACCGCATCATGAACACGAATTTGAAGTCGCAGTTTTTGTGCGCGCAGGCGGCGGCGCCGCTGTTGAGGCGACGGGGTCGCGGGCGGATTATTAATCTGACTTCGCTCGGAGGGATTTTGCCGTGGCCGGCGTACACGCACTACTGCGTGTCGAAGGCCGGAGCCATCATGCTGACGCGCTGCCTGGCGCGCGCGCTGGGGCCGGAAATCCTGGTGAATGGGATCGCGCCGGGAACGATTCAATTTCCCGGTGAGGCGCCGGACGAGGATTACATCCGGCGCGTGCCGCTGCATCGCACTGGCACAGGGGACGACATTGCCGGTGCCGCAGCGTATCTGGCGACCACAGAATTTGTGACCGGGCAGATCATCGTGGTGGATGGCGGCCGGTCGCTGGTGTAGCTCCGCCACTCAGGTGGGGTTGCTCACGCTGGTGGTGACGGGGCTCGAGCCACCGCCCGAGGCGGTAAAGCTGGTCATCACCGTCGGTGGCGGACTCGGGGAGATGACGACGTCAAAGGTAATCACGTTGTAGCTGGCGCCTGCGGCGAGAGGCGTGCTGTTGGTACAAGTCTGTGCGCCGAGGTTGCAGACCCATCCCGCACCTGACATCGAGACCGGCGTCAATGCTGAAGCCGGAGTGGCCATCAGGCTCACAGGAGTGTTGGTCGGGGCGTTGCCGGTGTTGGACACGGTAACCATATAGGAGCCGGTTCCGTTGGGCGCAAAAGTGGCGGGCATCGAACTGGCGTTGAGGGCGAGTTGAGGAGCCATCGGAGAGTTAATGCTCGTGGGATCGCTGGCGGTAGCTGCAGGGGCTCCGCCGCCCGAGACGTCGGCTCGTTGTGTGACTGTAGCAGGTGCGTTGGTGGCAACATCCACGGTGACGGTAATCGGCTGGTAGCTGGAGCCTGCGGGGAGGACGTCGCTGCGCGTGCACATGGGCAGAGTGCCGCAGTTCCATGCAGTGCCATTCATGTTGGTAATCGTCAAACCGGAAGGGGGCACATCCGTGACCGTCACCTGCGAGCCGTCGGTGGGGCCGGAGCCGGTGTTGCTGGCAGTGATGGAATAGGTTGCGCCAGTCTGGCCTTGCGTGAAGTTGCCGGCGTGCGTTTTGGAGGGGGCGAGGACCGGGCCGGTCGCCGAGCCGGTCGTGACAGTGAAGGTCAGTGGATTCGAAAAAAAATTTCGCCCGGGGGTGACATTCACCACCTTGATGGGAATCGAGCCGGCAGTAGCGAGCATACTCGCGGGGAGAATGGTATTGATCTGTGTCGGAGTGATGGAAACGATTGGCAAGGGAACGTTACCGGCCATGGGCACAGGGCTGTTGAAATTCATCCCCTCAATAGTGATAGGAGTGTCGGAACTGCCCTCGGGAATAGAGGAAGGCGTGACGTCTGTGATGTCCGGCGTGTTGAAATTGACCGCCTTATTCTTGTCACCGCAGCCGGCGAACCAGAATCCCGCGGCCGCCGCTGCGAGGACCAGCCAGCCCGCGGCGCGCCGGGCATCCTGCGGCCATGGAGCACGGCTCCAGCGAGAAGTCTCAGCGCAAAAAGTTTGAGTTTTCATCGTACCAACTTCCTTTCTATGGCTCCGCGGTCAAGCGACACTCGGCCTGCAATTTGGTTGACGAAGTCAGCGATCTTCGCGGCACGCGCGCACCGTTCAGAACCTCCAATTAAACTCCGCGACGCCCACGTGGTAGTGCGAATCCACCGCCTTTTGCTGCTCGAAATAAATATAGTGCGCCCCCAAACTCATGTGTTTGGACAGCCTGACCTCCGCTCCGATTCCGCCGGCTGGACTGACCCCATCGACGGTGAATTTGGTTGTGATCGGAGTGGTGCTGGAACTGAGAGTCTGGTGTTCCGTCAGATTGGTTCTCCAGACTGCGATGCCGCCTTCACCGAAAAGGGAAACCGGGCCCAGGGGAATGATGCCCCGGCCCATGAAGGAACCAAATTGCGTTTCGCCTGAGCTTTGTTCAAGGAAAGTCGGTGCCGTGGCCTTGCGATCGAAAGTCCCCAGGTGAAAGTACTGACCACTGAGGGCAAAAAATGGCGTGATCCCGAGTTGGCCTCCGACATTGAAAGTGACCGCGCGATTCGTGGCGGTGCAGCGAGAAGTGAGAAACACTTGATTGAAGGGTTCGCAATCGTTGAGGCTATTGCCCGCGCCCACTCCGACCCCGGCCCCTACTTGTCCCCAAATGAGCGGCTTGGGCGAGGGCCCCGAAGTCAGAGCAGCGGCGGCATTCGCGGCGGCGGGCCTGCCTTGGTCAACGTTCACGTTGACGACGGCTCCACCCTTTCCAGGCCATGGGAAGTCTCCAGCGACGTGATCGTCACAATTCTTCTGCGGGGGAACTTGCGCATCGGCCGGGAGAAAGAAAATCTCGGTGGTTTCCGAGCCATCCTC
>Ga0210408_10003424_pt1 | contig 14681 bp, 17 predicted proteins | sample IncBWH4MmetaG_FD_155471 | JGI IMG/M metagenome (GOLD analysis project Ga0210408, IMG submission 155471) | Forest soil microbial communities from Barre Woods Harvard Forest LTER site, Petersham, Massachusetts, United States - Inc-BW-H-4-M | ecosystem: Environmental > Terrestrial > Soil >...
ATTCCAGTCTTCACTCATTGGGGCCTCTCGTTCGATCCGGGATACCTAGGTCCCCTCATGTTGCATTGCAATATGAATTTGGTGTGGCAATCCAGCTATGCACTGATGGTTTCAGAGGCTTTCCAGTCTTGTAACGTCATAAATCTCAAGGGTTGACGAGCTTTCCGCGAGCGACTGCAGCGAACGGACGAAATCACGCGAGGCCGGGACAGCGAAATGCGCAGCCAGCGCTGCGCGATCGGCCCACTGCTCGACGAAGACCAGCCGCAGGGGATTCTCGCAATCGACATGCACGGCATGGGAGATGCATCCCGGTTCTGTGCGCGAACGATGCACATGTTGGAGGCTGAGTTTGCGGACTACGTCGAACGAATCTTGCCGCGCCGTCACGCTGCCCGTTACCACGATCATTTCCTGCCCCCCTTTTTGATCTCATTTGTGTTTGCTGTATTTGCTTATTGCCTCGCTATGACGCGGCGTCGGCCGTATCAACCGATTTCCGGCACTGGTTGCGGCCAGCGCTTCAGCGCGGCGCGTCCAGAGTCGGTAAGTACGTAGATCCCGCGCTCGGCCCGATCGAACCAGCCATAGACATTGTGCAGCAGGATTTTCGGCGCGTCGGGAAATTTTGGCGTGAGGTCGCGCACGCGCCGCGGCCCCTGCGACAGCGCGGAGGCACAGGCCAGCGCCTGCTGACGGTAGGCCGTCATGATCGGCGCGCGCGAGCTGCCGCCCGTCGCCGGATCGCCCTGGCGCCGCCGATGTTCCGCAACGAGGCGTGAGCGTTTCTTAGGATCGCGGCGGGGCGCCGTCGTCGGTGGTTTGACGATCACTTCGACGGCGCCGCTGTTCGTCACCGCAAGCATGCCAAATCCGAGCCGGCGGCAGAGATTGCGATAGCGTGCGTCGCTCTCGCGGCCCTTGCCGCGCGCGGACATTTTGGCAGCAATCCAGATTTCGTCACCGGCACAAGCGCGATCCACCGCCTGCAGGATGAGTTCGAGGTTGAACGCAAGCTTTAGTTCGCCGATCACGACGATTGGGGGATCATCGCCGCTTAGTGCGACCAGATCGCAGCCGCCGATCTCGCCCTTGACCGTGAAGCCCAGGTTTTCCAGGAATCGTTTGACGGGCAGATAGAGCGCAGTTTCCAAGCCAAGACTCCGGCGCCGCGGATGCGGCCCGCGACTCAATGTCCTCAAGTCTAGCGGAAAATCCGCAAAGCGTCGGGCAGGTTGCCGGGCCTTGCAACTGACGTTCACCTATTGGGGAAGCGTATAAGCATCAATCTGCCTCTTCAGCCGCTCGATCGAACGGGCCGGATCGGCTTTTTCGACGCGGTTTTCGCCGTTCGCGATGCGCGACAACAGCAAAACGCCAATGGCCGGCGAGTGATGAATGGCATCCGCGAAATTGTCCAGATTGTGGCTGATTTCGCTATCGTCGCGGAAGTCGAACACGGTGACGTTCGGCAGTTGGGCAAGCCGCTGCAACGCGTAAGCGTTGAAGCGGTAAAATGTCGAGAGCATGTCGGGTGTACCGAAATCTCGCATCGCCGCGTACTGCACCATCGAGAACGGCGCGAAATAGATCGTGAAATTCGTATCAGAATGGCCTTGGATGAATTGGAAGGCGTCCCGTTCGAAATTCCTGACCAGCGCGTCATAGGAATAACCCGCGCTGAGCCGCTGGCGGTTTCCCGGAATCGAATAGTATTTGTAGGCCGCAAGCGATCGCTTGGCGTTATAGCTCGATGCGACAAGAGCGGGGTCGAATGTGTTCAGTTCGTTGAGGTCATTGTTATCGTATTTGAGATAGCCGGCGCGCATCAGGGCGTAACTGAGCCTGCGCAATGGCTTCCAGGACCGCAGGATCGACCAGGCGGCCTCGCGGCCGGTTTCGAGGTTGAATAGATAGCCGGCCATTCCCTTCAGGTTCTTTCGATAAAGATCGGCCGGAAAGTAGGGCAGCGCATCGATCTCCGGGGAATCGACAAACGTCGAGTCGTTCATTTCCCAGAGCACTCTTGTCGGATGCCGGGTGAGAGCCACTTCGAGAACAAAATTTTGCTCGCGCGATGCCGCGCCCGACATCACGAGTTTCACCGAATGCGTGCCGAGGTGCTCGTCGACTTCCGAACTGCGCACGTGCAACGCAATCGAGTCCCCCATGAGTACCGTATCGAACGTCTGGCTGCGAATGAGGCCGGCATTATGCATTCGCTCTTCGGACGGATATACCGGTCGATAGAATCGCGCCGGATGAAATATTTGCAGGGGGTCGACAACAAAATTGAAGCCGGCGACAACGCCAATCACACACAGCGCGACAACAAGAAACTTCGCTTCGGTCATTCATCAGAACCTGAAATAGATGAATTCGCTATGCTTCTGGATTCCGAGGATGCCGAACGCCAGCAAGCATGCGGCGGCATAGAACAATCGGGACGATGTGACATTATCGGCAAACGAGATACCGACCTTGCGGCTGGCATGGTCATATCCGAGAAGCTGTTGCGTATTGGGCGCCAAAAACGCAATAAGCCCGAATATGATCACATAGGCGGCCGCCAGGCGTTCGCGGTCACCGTAGACGAACAGGTCAGGCCTCGCCATCCGCGACACGATCGCAATTGCCGAGGTGATGCTATCGGCGCGAAAGAACACCCAGGCGACCGCCACCGACAGAAACGTCAGCGCGAATGCGGCAATATTTGCAGGTCCTGCCAGCTTCGGCGGAATGCTTGGCCCGTATCTGTTCCAGGCGTGATTGACGCAAAGATACGCCCCGTGCAGGACGCCCCACGCGATGAAAGTCCAGGCCGCTCCGTGCCAGAGGCCGCCAAGCGCCATGGTGACCATCAGGTTGACATAACGCAGCACGATGCCGCGCCGGTTGCCGCCAAGCGGGATATAAAGATAGTCGCGGAGAAATTGCGACAACGTCATATGCCAACGGCGCCAGAAATCGATGATGTTTTTTGCCTTGTAGGGCGAATTGAAATTGAGCGGCAAAAAGATGCCGAACATCAACGAAATGCCAATTGCCATATCCGAATAGCCGGAAAAATCAAAATAGAGCTGGAACGTGTAGGCAAGCGCGCCGATCCATGCTTGGTCGAACGAAGGCGGCGTCGGTCCGAAGCCAAGCGCGACAAATGGCTGGATGGCGTCCGCGATGCAGGTTTTCTTGAACAATCCGATCGAAAATATGATCAGTCCGCACCGCACCAAATGCGGATCGGGACGTTTCGACCGTTCCTGCTCGAACTGCGGAATCACGTCCTTGTGGTGAAGGATCGGTCCCGCGATCAGATGCGGAAAATAGGTGACGAACAGGGCGTAGTAGGGCAATTGATAACGCGCGACCTCGCCGCGATGGGCGTCGACCAAAAACGCGATCTGGGTGAAGGTGTAAAAGGAAATCCCGACCGGAAGCAGAATGTTCACGGTCAGTTGGGTCGAGACCAATGCATTCAGATTGGCGGCAAGGAAGCCGGCATATTTGAAATAGCCGAGCACAAGCAGGTCGCCGGCCACGCCGGCGGTCAGGGCCGCAAAACGCGCGGCCGGGCTCAGTTTTGCCCGGATCAACAGGGATCCGATCACATAGTTGAGGCGATCGAGGCCAACAGGAGCGCGACGAACTGCCAGTTGCTGACGGAGTAGAACACCAGCGACGCCAGCGCGAGCCATGCGACTGGCGACCAATTGCTGAACCTGCCCAGCAAAAAATACCCGGCCCATGTAATCGGCAAAAACAGAAAGATGAACTGATAGGAATTGAAGAGCATTGTGCCTCACCGGAGCGAGAAGAACCTAGCCGCGCAGGCGCGGATCATCAATGCATCCGCCCGACCTCGGCTTGGGACAAGGCGAAGAGGCAAGCTTCTCAAATCATGCCATGTCGAAAGGGTGTGCGGGATGCCATCGCGCGAGGACAACTCCGGCTCGATCAAACCCGCCCGCTTACCGGCAGCAGCGCGCCGGTCACCGCGCCTGCGGCATCGCTGGCGAGAAACAGGATGACGTCGGCAAGTTCCTTCGGCGTGACCCATTTCGAAAAATCCGCTTTCGGCATGCCGGCGCGGTTGGCCGCGGTATCGATGGTCGACGGCAGCACCGCATTGACGGTGATTTTGCCCTTCAATTCCGCCGCAAGGGCCTCGGTAAGGCGGTGGACGCCGGCTTTCGAGGCGGCGTAGGGGCCCATGCCGGAGCTCGCCTGCAACGCGCCCATGGCGCCGATATTGATGATGCGGCCGTTACCGGAGGCCATCAAATGCGGGATCGCCGAGCGCGAGGCATTCAGCGCGGTCAGCACGTTGAGCGCAAACATCCGCTGCCAGGTTTTCGTATCGCCGTCGGCGACCGCCTCGAATGCAAAGCCGCCGGCGATATTGATCAGCGCGTCGCACCTGCCGAGATGCGCCACCGCCGCGTCGATCGCCTTTTTGGCCTGCCCCGCATCAGATAGATCGACGCCGCCGATCTCGATCCGGTTCGGCGTTGCCCGCGCCTGCGATGGCGCGTGATCGACACCGGCCACCCGGGCACCGCGCGCCAGCGCCTGTTCCACGACAACCTTGCCAAGCGCGCCGAGGGCGCCGGTCACGACAACGACTTTTCCATCCATGATCGGGTCTCCGGCGCCGAGGACGCTCACACTACTGAAGCGAAATTCATTTGCAATGCTCCGAAAATCCGGATCCCAAGGCGACCGCGAAAGACCAAGGTGGCGGCGATCGGCCCGTCCTCGACCGCGGGGGGGGGGGAACTGTCGCAGAATGGAGAGGTCAAGATCGTGACTTTTTCCGCACCGGCTTGAGCTCGTATTGCGGAAGCGGTGCTGCGGCCGGATGATCGACCTTCTCAACCGGGGAATCGGTGGCCAGCAAGCGCCGGACGCGCGGTCGCGCTTTTGAGTCCGACGTCATCGTGCAATCCAACCATCACGTATTAATACGGCTTTCGCGATATTCGATAAAATCTGCCGGACTTTTGTAAGTCGACGGCAGAATCATCCCGCTATACGTCAAGGCGTTCAATCCAGGGGTTGGAAAAGACCATGATGAGACACCTGTCGGACCACGGTTTACCGCTTGTTCAGCTTAAGGAGCAGCGGCGGGATTTGGTTGTCGCGCTGCAAAATCGCAACGGCCCGGTCAGCGGCTGGGAGTTGATGCAGATTGCCGCAGTTCAGCAGGCGATCTCGGCGTTCGAGGACGTCATCGCCGACCTCGACGCGGAAATGGAAGCCGCGGCGTAACGAATTCGTTCAGGATTCGAGGTAGCGCGCCCTTAGCTGCGCGCGCGCCGGCGCGCCGAGATTTAGCCCGTCGCTGAAGTAGGTTTCGAGATCGCCATATTCTTCGGCAATCGCCTCGAAGGCGGCGGCCAGGAACGACGCTTCGACCGACCCCAGCACCTGTCGGACCTCATCGGGAAGATCGCTGCTGGAATTGGGGTCGCGCCGGTAGAAGCGGTTGGTAAGCAGATAATCGTCGGCGACCACGTCGTCGGGCACGCCGAGGGCATGCAGGATCAGCGCGCAGGCAAATCCGGTGCGATCCTTGCCGGCGCTGCAATGTATCACCAGCGGCGCGCTATCCTCCAGGAGATGGGCAAACAGGGCGCGGAAGCTCGACGTGTTGTAGCGCACATAGTTGCGATAGGAATCGCGCATCACATCGACCGCGTCGGCCGGCGACAGGGCACTGCCGGCCGCGGCGCGGGCGCGCAACGACGCAACCACGGTCGGCTCGATCGGCAGCGAATGGACCGCGATTTCCCGGATGCCGCAGAGCGCGGTGCCCCGCTCTTCGGTGCCGCGAAAGTCGAACGCGCTTCTCATCTTGAGGCCGCGCAAGATCTCGATGTCGGCATCCGTGACATGGCCGAGATGATTGGAGCGGAAGATCTGCCGCCAGCGCACCGTGCGTCCATCGCAGGCCTCATAGCCCCCGAGATCGCGGAAATTGCTGGCGCCCTCGAGATTGAGGTGGCGGGCAGGGGAGTTTGACATCGGATAAGCTTAAGCCATGCTCTGCGCCGTAGAAATGACCGCGCTGCGTTCGGGTGAAGCTTTAGGGGGCAAACATGAATTGGCGCAAGACGATTATTTTGGCTGCGGCCATGTCGGCTTCGGGAACTCTGGCCGCCGTGCCGCGGGCCACAGCGCAGAGCGTCTAGACCTACCATTGCGCCGACGGTACGCAGTTCATCGTCGCCTTTTACGCCTATGATACGCACGCCTATATGCAGATCGACGGCAGACCCGTGACGCTTGCAAAGCGCCTTGCGCTGTCGGGCTCGAGCTACTCGGGCGGCGGCGTGACGTTAGAGATCACCAAAGCCAGCATAACAGTCAGGCGCGCGAGGCGGCCCGTGACTGCGTGTGAGCTTGCCTAAAGCAAAAGGGCCGAAACGATTTCGTTTCGACCCTTTTTCAATTCTTGATGTCTGCCAAGCCGCTGCACGCCGATGTCCGATTTGCGCCTGGCATCAGCTTTCCCATGTCGGCTTGGATGTCGGCTTGGATGTCGGCTTGGACGTCGGCTTGGACTTGGCTTCCTGGATGGCCGCCTCGTGGTACCAGCTGTCGCTGCAGGCAGCCTCGTGGAGGCGGTAGTTGCCAAGCGTGCCCGCGGATTTCACTTCGTCGTAGCGACCTCCGCCGAGGGCCGCGCGACCTCCGGCCGGGAATTGGTAGATCTTGGCGGAGCCCTGATTCAAACTCGTACTCATCTCTCATTCTCCTTGCGTCGGAGCGCTTGATCTCATGGTGCGCCCGACTCGTTCTCGTGCGGTTACCAAGTTCGATATCGTTCGTGCCCGCGCTGATGCAACATGATCAAAAGAAAATCATCGGATGTATAATTTGTGGGCATTTCCGACTCTGCACCCTGCGAGGCAATGGGCAGGTGATTAACGCTTGGGCCGGCGTGAAGGTTGCAGAACCAAACCGGCATTCTCCGTGGAAGTTGCCGATCATTGCCGCGTCTTTAATCGGGAGCGCCGGGTCCGGCGTGAACTGCCGCAGAAAGGGGCGTAATTGCTGCCCTAAAGCGCGCATCTCGTCGCCTGCTGAAAACGCGGACCGCGCTTCTATGCCACACCCTCACAGACGCTCGACACCGCGGCTGCCGGACACCTTCGCGTGTGTGGATAAGTCCCGCAGTGCAGCGATCTGGCATTTTAATTGCTTGGAAAGCAACGGCCGATGGTGGCCGGGTACACCTGTGCGGATCAATAGGACTTGGCGCCCATTGTTCGCATGACCAACACAGAGAGAGCTCAATGACGAAGTATAGGCTCGAGTATATTTGGCTCGACGGATACACGCCGACACCGAACTTGCGCGGCAAAACACAGCTCAAGGATTTCGATTCATTTCCGACGCTGGAACAGCTTCCGCTGTGGGGGTTCGACGGAAGCTCGACCATGCAGGCCGAAGGCCACAATTCCGATTGCGTGCTGAAGCCGGCCGCGCTTTATCCCGACGCCGCGCGCACCAATGGCGTGCTGGTGATGTGCGAAGTCATGATGCCGGATGGCAAGACACCGCACGCCTCCAACAAGCGCGCTACCATCCTTGACGACGAGGGCGCCTGGTTTGGCTTCGAACAGGAATATTTCTTCTACAAGGACGGCCGCCCGCTCGGCTTCCCGACATCGGGCTATCCGGCGCCGCAGGGTCCGTATTACACCGGCGTCGGCTACAAGAATGTTGGCGACGTCGCCCGCAAGATGGTGGAAGAGCATCTCGATCTCTGCCTCGCCGCCGGCATCAACCACGAAGGCATTAACGCCGAAGTGGCCAAGGGTCAGTGGGAATTTCAGATCTTCGGCAAAGGCTCCAAGACCGCCGCTGACCAGATGTGGATGGCCCGCTACCTGATGCTGCGCCTGACGGAAAAGTATGGCGTCGACATCGAATTCCACTGCAAGCCGCTCGGCGATACCGACTGGAACGGCTCCGGCATGCACGCCAACTTCTCCACCAAGTACATGCGTGAAGTCGGCGGCAAGGAGTATTTCGACAAGCTGATGGAAGCGTTCAAGGCGAACCGCGCCGATCACATCGCAGTTTACGGCCCGGACAACCATATGCGCCTGACCGGCAAGCACGAGACCGCTTCGATCGATACCTTCACTTTCGGTCTCGCTGACCGCGGCGCCTCGATCCGCGTGCCGCACTCCTTCGTCAACAATGGCTACAAGGGCTATCTGGAAGATCGCCGCCCGAACTCGCAGGGCGACCCCTACCAGATCGCCTCGCAGATCCTGAAGACGATCGCCTCGGTGCCGACCAGCGCGAAGGCTGCGGCATAATCCAAGGGGGGCTCTGAGTCCCGCGCTACAATCTGATCCGCCAAAGCCTCACCGCTTTGGCGGATCATTGTTTTTTCGTGACATGCTTCAAATCCATTTCCCTGCATGATGAACCACGCTAGATGATAGAGCATGATCCGGAAAAGCATGCCCTCGGGCTACGACCCGACGGATGGACACCAGTTTTCCCTTGGCTAACAAACGCGGAACGCGTTTGCGCGGAGATCAAGCTCAAACAAGAAGATAGAGCGGGACGACGATTCGAAGAAAAGTCGTCCCGCTCTAGATAGCGGGTGCATTGCAATGCCGGGGACGCGCATGTTTGGTGCTAAAACTGATGCGCCGGGCCCAAAGCCGCCGATGGCCGATACGGTTCGCCTGCTCTCGACCTTGGCCTTGAAGGGAGCGGTGCATCGCCTTGCCGGCCGATACGAGGTGTCGGCCGCAACGCGGATCGATGCCGACTTTGCGCCGACCCTTGCGCTGCTCGATCGCCTGCGCGGCGGCGAGAATGCCGACGTCGTCATCCTCGCGCGCGAGGGCCTTGATGCTCTCTCTGGAGAGGGGCGCGTAGTGCCGGCCAGTTGCGTCGATCTCGCACGCTCTTTTGTCGGCATCGCGGTCCGCGAAGGCTTTCCTCATCCCGATATCGTGTCCGAAGCCGGGCTGCGCGCGACGTTGCTCGGCGCTCGCTCGGTTGCCTATTCGCGGCTCGGGGCGAGCGGCATTTTCTTTGCGCAACTGATCGAGCGGATGGGCATCGCCGCCGAGATCAACGCGAAAGCCACGATTGCCGCGCTCGGCTTTACCGCCGAACGCCTCGTCACGGGCGAGGCTGATCTCGCCGTCCAGCAGATCAGCGAGCTGAAACAGGTTGCCGGCATCGAAGTCGTCGGAGCGATACCGCTCGAGCTGCAAACGCCGGCGGTGTTTTCGGCCGGACGAGTGGTGGGATCGCGCCAGGCCGATCAGTCCGATCGGCTGTTGAAGTATCTCGTGTCGCCCGAGGTCGCGCCGGTGCTGCGCGACGCCGGGTTAGAGCCTTGAATTTGCCGGAGCCTCGAAGCAACCTCTGCGCATCATGATGAGACGACTTTACGAATTGGCATTCGTCGCGATGATCGTCGCGCTGGCTCCGGCGCCTGCGCACGCGCAATCCGCCGATCTCGTGCTGTGCGATAGGCTCGCGGCGGATGCGGCCGACCCCGACAAGCCCGCCGACATCAAGGGTGTGGCCGATGTGGCGCCGGCCGATATCGAAACCGCGATCAAGTTCTGCAAGAAGGCGGCCGGCACCTCGCGCCGCGCGATGTATCAGCTCGGCCGCGCCTATGCCGCCAACCGGCAGATGCCCGAAGCGATCTCCGTCTGGCGCAGGGCGGCCGACAAAGGCTCCACCTCGGCGATGGTCGAGCTTGGCGTGCTCTATGGCACGGGCGCCGGCGTTACCCGGGACGAAGCCCAGGCCCGCAAACTGTTCGAGCATGCGGCGCAAGCCGGCAATCCCCGCGGCGTCAGCAATCTTGCTGCGCTTGGCGGCGGCGGTGGGGGCGCGCCGGCCGATCCGGCACGATCAAGGGAGCTGCTCGCGAAAGCCGCCGAGACCAATGCCGAAGCGCAATATCAACTTGGCCTGATGCTGGCGGAGGGCACCGGCGGCGAAAAGGATGACGGGCGGGCGCGGGCGCTGTTTGAAAAGGCCGCCGCGCAAAACCACCCCGGCGCACTGGAGCGGATGGGCGCGTTCTCGCAAGAGGGCCGTGGCGGACCGAAGGATTCGGCCGCCGCGAAAGCCTACTACGAAAGAGCAGCAGCGCTTGGCGACGAGGACGCCAAGAAGGCACTCGAGCGCTTGCGGTGTCCCTATGCCATCAAGGACAAGCGCGGGAATTTAGTAACGAACCTTTGTTTCTAGATGTCGCAGCCGGACCGCGGCTATTCCAGTCATAGGCGGCATGCGACCGGTTCGAAGGTTGCTCGGTCATGTCCAGGGAACCCGCGCCCGCCGTCCCCGTTGCAAGCGGGAGGGTTTCCAACGAGGCTTCTTTCCATGATCCGAAAATTGCGATCGGGCGAATACCGCCTCTATTCCCGGAAGGTGAATCCGAAGACCGGCAAGCGCCGCAATCTCGGCACCTTCAAGTCACGCGCCGCCGCCGAAAGGCACGAGCGGGATGTGCAGTATTTCAAGCGGCATTGACGCGCGTCAGAATCGGACGAGCCTAGCGCCGAGTTCGGCAACCCGGCTCTTGCCGGACCTGGTGGCGACCGTCACGCCTTCGCCTCTGAGCTGCTTTGCCTGCGCGGCGGTGCCGCCGGGATAGGCCGAGATCATCTCGCCGCTTGCCATCACGACACGCCAGAACGGCGCGCTTGCCTTGGGGTCGTCGGCGATCGCCATCAGCGCGCGCTTGGTGAGGAACGGGCAGGTGACCTGCGCCTTGTGCCGTTTCGCCAGCACCTCCCGCAACAGCGCCGTCGTCAGGACCCGACCGCGCGGGACCTTCTGGACCAGGGCCTCGACGCTGGCCCGGCTTGGTTTCAGCAGCTTGCCGGAGCAGCCAAAGCGGCGCTCATGCGCCCTTGGAATATCCACCAGCACGTCGCTTGCGAGTTCATCGTCGAGGTTTCGTCTTGCCATTACCTGACCCCGCAGATTGATCGCACACACCTGTCAGCCGCTATCAGCAGCGCCGCCTTCCGGCTCGATCCGAATCGATGCGGTTGGCGGAATGTTCCGCTGCCTGCGATTGCCTGCGGTCAAGGCTTCCACCGCAGCGCCACATAGCATAAGAGCGGCCGCGACCACTGCAATGCCCAGGTACCAATGATCCGTCTCGATAACGTCAGCAAGCAACATGGCCACCAGATTCTCTTCATCGAAGCCTCCGCGGCGCTGCAAAGGGGAGAGAAGGCCGGCCTGGTCGGCCCGAACGGCGCCGGCAAAACCACGCTGTTCAGGATGATCACCGGCGAGGACCAGCCCGACGAGGGCCAGGTCGCGGTCGATCGTGGCGTCACCATCGGCTATTTCAGTCAGGACGTCGGCGAGATGTCGGGCCGCAGCGCGGTGGCCGAGGTGATGGACGGCGCGGGCGCGGTGAGCGCGGTGGCAATCGAGCTGAAGCAGCTCGAGGCCGCCATGGCCGATCCTGAGCGCGCCGATGACATGGACGACATCATCGCCCGTTACGGCGAGGTACAGGCGCGTTTCGAGGAGCTCGACGGCTACGCCCTGGAGACGCGGGCGCGCGAGGTGCTCGCTGGCTTGAGCTTCAGTCAGGAAATGATGGAGGGAGACGTCGGCGCGCTCTCGGGCGGCTGGAAGATGCGCGTTGCGCTCGCGCGCATTCTTCTGATGCGTCCCGACGCCATGCTGCTCGACGAGCCGAGCAACCACCTCGACCTCGAAAGCCTGATCTGGCTCGAGCAATTTCTGAAGGCTTACGAAGGCGCGCTGCTGATGACCTCGCACGATCGCGAGTTCGTGAACCGTATCGTCGACAAGGTGGTGGAGATCGACGGCGGTCAGCTCACGACCTATTCCGGCGACTACGAATTCTACGAACAGCAGCGCGCACTGAACGAGAAGCAGCAGCAGGCCCAGTTCGAGCGGCAACAGGCGATGCTGGCCAAGGAGATCAAATTCATCGAGCGTTTCAAGGCACGCGCCTCGCACGCAGCGCAAGTGCAGAGCCGGGTCAAGAAGCTGGAGAAGATCGAGCGCGTCGAGCCGCCGAAGCGGCGCCAGACCGTGGCTTTCGAGTTCTTGGCGGCGCCGCGTTCCGGCGAGGATGTGGTGAGCCTGAAGCGCGTCCACAAAGGCTATGGCGCAAGACGCATCTATGATGGGCTGGACTTCCAGGTGCGCCGCCGGGAGCGCTGGTGCGTGATGGGCGTCAACGGCGCCGGCAAGTCGACGCTCCTGAAGCTGGTGGCGGGCTCGACCGAGCCGGACGACGGCACGGTGGCGGTCGGCGGCAGCGTGAAGATGGGTTACTTCGCCCAGCACGCCATGGATTTGTTGGACGGCGAGCGCACTGTGTTCCAGTCGCTGGAAGATGCGTTTCCGTTAGCCGGCCAAGGTTCGCTGCGGGCGCTCGCCGGCTGCTTCGGCTTTTCCGGCGACGATATCGAGAAGAAATGCCGGGTGCTGTCGGGCGGCGAGAAGGCGCGACTGGTGATGGCGAAGATGCTCTACGATCCGCCGAATTTTCTGGTGCTCGACGAGCCCACCAACCATCTCGACATCGCGACCAAAGAGATGCTGATCACGGCGCTGTCGGAATATGAGGGCACCATGCTGTTCGTCTCGCACGACCGGCATTTTCTGGCTGCGCTGTCCAACCGGGTGCTGGAGCTGACGCCCGAGGGCATCCATCAATATGGCGGCGGCTACACCGAATATGTCGCGCGCACGGGACAGGAGGCGCCGGGTTTGCGGAGCTGACGACCACAAAGATATGCTTTTCTCGAACGGTCCCTCTGGAAACGTGTCGGTCATGCTGTAAGCTTGCTCGCGGATGGGCTGGCCTCTCCTGGCGACCGCTGGCCCACAAAAAGAAAAGCCAGCTTGGAGGATCCGCCCATGTCAGCTCCCGTGAGCCGCATCACGCTCAACCGCCGCACGCTGCTGCTTGCTGGCGCCGGCATGGCCGGCATTCTCGCCACCGGTCGTGCACCGGCCTTCGCGCAGACCCAGCCGAAGAAGCTGGTATTCGCGCACATCAATGCCGTGCCGGAATCGGCGGCGGTCGCCTTCGACTGGATGGCCAAGGAAGCCACCGCGCAATCGAAAGGCGCGCTCGACGTGCAGTTCTTCGGCAAGACCCTGATCCCGCAAGAACTCGAGATTATCAACGCGGTCAAGTCGGGAAGCGTCGCGATGGGCAGCCCCGCCGGCGCCGCCGCCACCGTGTTTCCCGAAATGGGCGCGCTGCTCGTGCCCTATCTGGTGAAGGACTACAACTCGGCCTATGCGATGCTGAACGGCAAGATTGGCGACAAGCTCTCAAAGCAGATCGAGGACAACTACAAGCTCAAGGTGCTCTGCTATTTCGATTACGGTTTTCGGCATTTCTGGACCTCTAAAAAGCCGATCGTCGAACCGAAAGACCTGCGCGGCCTCAAGATCCGCGTGCAGCAGGCCAAGATTTTCGGTGACACCATCAACGGGCTCGGCGGCAACGCCGTGCCAATGGCGTTTGGCGAAGTCATTACCGCCGCCAAGCAGGGTGTGATCGACGGCGGCGACCTTCCGATCGTCAACATGAAGGCGCTGAAAATCTATGAGGTCTCGAAATACGCCTCGATGACCTACCACAATTACGGCCCAACCAATGCGGTGATGAATCTCGAAATCTGGAACTCGCTGTCATCCGATCAGCAGAAGTTGATGATGGACCTCTCCCGCGCCGCGCAGGAGAAAATCCGCGAGGCGACCGAGTCGGTTGACAATTTCGCCAAAGCCAAGTCGGAGCTGGAGCCGTTCGGCATGATCGTGGTCGAAGCCAAGGTCGACGAATTCCGCAAAGTGGCGCAGCAGAAGATCTGGCCGGCCTACAAGGGCCAGTTTGGCACGCTGTGGGATGAGATCGAGGGATTCAAGGCCTGAGCCGGCATCCCCTTGCACATGCAGCGGGTTCTTGCGGCCGTCCCGAAATTAGCGATCACTGCGCTGATCATCCTTGCCATCGGTAACCTCCTGGTCGGCGTGATCCTGCGGTATTTCGTCGGCGGCATCACCGACTGGCTTGACGTCGATCCGGTGCCGTTCACCTGGGTCGAGGAGGTGGGGGAGATGTCGCTGGCGTGGCTGACGCTGATTGGCGCGGCGATCGGCATCCAGTCCCGCTCGCATTTCACGCTTACAGTGTTCGTGCATCGCCTGTCCCGGCCAGCGCAGCTCCGGATCCATCGTTTCAACCACGCGCTGATCGCAGCCATGGGCGTACTGGTGGCTTGGTACGGCTTCAAGCTCTGCCTACTCAACCGGACGCTGACGACGCCCGGCCTGCAGATCAACCTCGCCTGGCTCTACGCCTCTGCCGTCGTCGGCGGTATCCTGATTGCGATCTACGGCCTCGCGGTGATGATGTCGCCACGCTCCACGCCGCAGCACTGAGCAGGGGCCTTCATGCTGCTCGCAACCGTCGCCCTCGTCTTTGTCGTGCTGATCCTGCTGTCGATGCCGATCGTGTTCGCGCTCGGGATCGCCGGCATCGTGGGCCTTTGGATCGGCGGCTATCCGATGCAGCAGCTATCCTCCGCGCTGGTGTCGGGCTCGCAAAGCTGGGTGCTGCTCGCCATTCCCGCCTTCGTGTTCGCCGGCAATCTGATGGAGCGCTG
>Ga0210408_10003426_pt1 | contig 14672 bp, 10 predicted proteins | sample IncBWH4MmetaG_FD_155471 | JGI IMG/M metagenome (GOLD analysis project Ga0210408, IMG submission 155471) | Forest soil microbial communities from Barre Woods Harvard Forest LTER site, Petersham, Massachusetts, United States - Inc-BW-H-4-M | ecosystem: Environmental > Terrestrial > Soil >...
ATGAGCAACACGAGGGCGCGGCGAGCCCGCGTAATGTTCACGGGCTCATAGCTCGCATTGAGCACTAGTACCGGCATCGTCATTGCACTCGTCATAAAGCCTCTCTTGCGTCCTGGAGGTGGCGGCCGGAATCGAACCGGCTTTGTCCTCGTTACGAATGAGGTGCATTGCCTCTCTGCCACGCCAGCAAACACTTACTCCTCAATCACAATCATGGAGCGGCTGGCCGGAGTTGAACCGGCGATCTCCGCGCTGGCGACGCAGCGTCTTACTGCTCGACTACAGCCGCTCATCTTCTGGCTCCGGGAGGGGGATTCGAACCCAAACCATCCGTGGTTCCAAAGACCACTGTCCTGCCATTAGACGATCCCGGAACATCCTCTCTTCTTCTTCGCTTAGACACACTCCACTTATCCATGTCAGTTACTCCACTGACATAGTTATTAACTGGCTGGCGAGCAAGGCTTCGAACCTTGACTTTCCGCGTTCAGAGCGCGGCGTGTTGCCAGTTACACTACTCGCCATCAATCTGGCTGCGCAGGCGGGAGTCGAACCCGCATAACCCTGATTAACAGTCAGGTTCTCTGCCAGTTGAGATACCGCGCAATGCTGCCCAGAAACTAAAAGCCCCCGACCTTGTTGAAGGCCGGGGGCTCGAGTCTCCTGAATTGGAGCTAAATCTCGCTAGTCCGGCCAGAACACGGTAATACCCTGTCGCGTCGGTTGCGCCCACGCGGTTGGTATAAATCCGTGTTTGACTCGGAGCATCATGACTTTTGTACTTTACCCTGGCTTAGTTTCAAAAGTCAAATGCAAACGCTACAACTATTAGTCACCCAGGACCTTGGGTACTTCCATTTCGAACAATTGAGCACAGCGTGAGCGCGGAAGTGCGCACAGCGTCACGGAATCTTTGGTCACGCCGACCAGAGTTGAACTGGCATTCGCGCCTTGAAGGGACGCTGGCTTAACCGTTAGCCGACGGCGTGATAAATTGTTGGCGCAGCCGACCGGATTCGAACCGGCATCTGCTCGATCGACAATCGAGAGCTTTCGCCGTTTAAGCTACGGCTGCACTTACGTCGCGTTGACTTCGCGCGTGCGCAATTCTGGTGGGTGTGGAAGGATTCGAACCTTCAATGCTCTCAAGAGCTCCGGGGTTACGGCCCGGTAGGGCAAGCCAGTCGCCCCAACACACCCACATTTGGCGGAGAGGGCGCGAGTCGAACGCGCAAGTCCCAAAGGCACGTCCCGCTTCAAACGGGACCGGCTTGCCACTTGCCGAACCTCTCCAACAGTGATGGCGAAGACCCTCAACAATCGAGTTACGTCGCTCGCACAAACGTTCCGTCCGCTAGCGCCTTACGGATATATCGCATCAGAGTGATCGCCTTGAATTCAGCCGTCAACGTCGCTCCGCCGATGTCTTCAAGCGGGACCGGAAAGTGGTACTTCTGCCCTTCCACATCGACGGTGTAGAACATGTTCCCCGTGCGATAGAAAGAGAACCTGGCCATGTTGTCCTTCACAATCTGCTTGATACTCGGCATCATTGGATTCAACATCTCTCCCCTAACAATACTTGCGCGTGATTTGGCGGTAGCGGCGCGAGTCGCACGCGCAAGCCCCGAAGGTACGTCCCGCTTCGAACGGGATGGGCTTTCCAAATGCCCAACGCTACCGTGGCGGTAGGAACAGGACTCGAACCTGCACACGCATCGCTTGCGTGAGCCTCGCCTCCAACGAGGTGCGATACCGTTCGCTCATTCTACCGACGAAACAATCTGGCGGAGACGATCCGATTCGAACGGATGGTACCTTTCAAGGGCACTCCGCGTTAGCAGTGCGGTGCCTTAGACCACTCGGCCACGTCTCCATGAATCTCCTAGTGGGGATGGAGAGATTTGAACTCTCACGCGCGAAGGCACTGGTTTCTAAGACCAGCGTGTCTCCCATTTCCACCACATCCCCACGACTTACTAACTCCGTGCAACCTGGATACACATCGAGCGATCAGGTTCCTAAGCAGAAACCTGTCGACGAATTGGTGGGCTCCCAGGGACTCGAACCCTGAAGATGTCACAGCTCTTGAGGCTGCCGCGTCTGCCGATTCCGCCAGAAGCCCATAAAACAAAAGCCCCTCGATTTCTCGAGGGGCTTCGGCGATTCCGTAGATTCTACCTAAATCAGCCGCACCCCTCCATGCCCAGCAAATCGCTGAGTGATTCGGACAGATACGACTTGGATAGGTTCTTCACGAAGACGATAATAACCCAGTTCTGGTTTAAGCGCAACTTACGTTCTGGTTATTTACGTTCGGGTTATTACCGGAAGTAAGTAGCGTATTCACGTTCAATGTGTGTTGCTTCTTTTTGAAAAGTAGGGCATGATGAAAAACATGCTGAATCGACTCCCACTGACGATACATCACAGCGCGAAAGGCCTCCGGCCGTATTCGCAAGGTGAGGTCGTGTCCGTGCAGGGGCTCGATTGGACAAGCGCGTAACGCGTTTCCCAAAGCAGACTTTCGAGCCCCTGGCCTGATGGTCAGGGGCTTTTTCGTGGGTGTTTGAAAACTGTTGTCGCCATCTTGCCTTAAGTAGCGACGCAAGCAAGTGAGGATCAATCCCGTGATACGCATGGAGATTTTCGATAACCAGATTCCCGTGTTCGGTCAGGCCGATGAGCGTACGCTGAACCAGATTCGCGTCTGTGCACGCACTGCCGACAAGGTCGCACTCATGCCCGACATCCACGTCGGCTACGGTGTGCCGATCGGCGGAGTGGTGGCATACAAGAATGCGATCAGCCCTACCGGTGTTGGCTACGACATCGGCTGCGGCAACAAGGCCGCGCGTCTTGATATGCCCGGCGTGGAGCTGCGTGCGCGCATCGCCAGGATCATGGACGATGTGTGGTCGATCATCAGCTTCGGCGTTGGCCGCAAGAACAACGAAAGAGTAGACCACGCTCTGTTCGATGATGTGGCCTGGAAGCTGAACGCGATTTCTTGTCTCAAGGAGATGGCGCGTAACCAGCTCGGAACCGTGGGCAGCGGCAATCACTACGTAGATCTATTTACGGACGAAGAGGATCGCGTGTGGATTGGTGTGCACTTCGGCTCGCGTGGATTGGGCCACAAGACCGCTACGCACTTCTTGAAGGCCGCCGGCGCTTCGGATGGGATGGACGTGGAGCCTTGCGTTCTTTCAACCGATAGCGACCTTGGAACTGAGTATCTCGAGGCTATGCGTCTGGCCGGTGACTACGCCTATGCAGGTCGTGACTGGGTCTGCGGCCGGGTGGCCCAGATCCTGGGAGCGCCAATTGTCGAAGAAGTGCACAACCATCACAACTATGGTTGGCGCGAAGAGCACGAAGGCGAGCAGTTGTGGGTTGTACGCAAGGGGGCGACGCCGGCCTTTCCGGGCCAGCTCGGATTTGTGGGCGGCACGATGGGCGAGCAGTCGGTCATTCTCGAGGGAGTTGAGAACGAGCATGCCCGTTATTCGCTCTATTCCACCGTGCACGGCGCGGGTCGTGCGTTGGGCCGTCGCGAGGCGACAGGCGTTGTCGATCGCAAGACCGGAGAGGTCAAGCGTGCCGGCAAGGTCACGCCGGAGATTATGCGCGCCTGGGTAGATCGCGCCGGGATCGAACTGCGCGGTGCTGGACTGGACGAGTCGCCCGACTGCTACAAGCGTCTCGATGAAGTGCTTGAGTCTGTGGGCGACACAGTGCGCATTCTGCACAGGCTGACTCCCGTAGGAGTTGCCATGGCAGGAGCGAACGAGTTCTATCCGTACAAGGACTGAACCATTAGCCGGATTGGTTGCGCAAGGTGGGAGTCGCTCTGCGCGGCCAGTCCAATATCAGGCGAGCCGTCTTTACCGAAGGAGCCTGAAAGGGAGGCACCATGAAACTAGCGGAAGCACTGGCAGAGCGCAGCGATTGCCAGATCAGAATCGAAGAAATAAAGAAGAGGCTGATTCGGTCGGCTCGCGCGCAGGAGGGCGAACAGCCGGCAGAAGATACGACCGAACTGCTGGCGGAAAGCGAACGTGTGTTCGCGCGGCTTCTGGAGCTCGTCAGCGCAGTTAACCGCACGAACTCAAGGACCGCGTTCGACAGCGAGTTTACAGTTTCGGATGCGATCGCCGAAAGGGATGTGGTTGGCAAACGTCGCGACTTCCTAGCAGGAATCGCGGAGGCAGGAAGCACCCGGCAGGATCGTTACTCGAAGTCGGAGGTGCGATTTGTTGCGACGGTGTCTGTTGGCAAACTGCAGGCCGAAGTGGATCAGCTTGCGAAGCGATATCGCGAACTGGACACGCGGTTGCAGGAACTGAACTGGAAAACCGAATTGATCTGAGCAGTTGGTAACTCTTGTTTGCGGTGAGCACAAGCCCAGCCGGGGGCCAAACCGGCATCTGGTGGCTTTGTAGAGCCTCAGTCGAAGGGTTCGACTCCCAAACGCACAGTGCATGCTCCGTACAGTCACAAGGGCACGGTGTATCGATCACTAGTTACTACCGCGTGCTGGGCCGACAAGGGTGAGGGTGGGACAGGGGACACTCAGATCAAATGAGAGTGGGCGCTTCAAAGTGCCTGCATATTGAAGGGACTATATGCCTCGGATTCGCATTGTATGCATCAGCGATACACACGGCCAGCACGCCAAATTGGGCGTGCTGGATGGGGACGTGCTGATTCATGCCGGCGATTTCATGGCGTACGGCGATACTCCAGGAGAGATTGTCGATTTCAATCAGTGGCTGGGCAAACAGCCCCATCGACACAAGATTGTCATTGCCGGAAACCATGATTTGATGTTCGAGCGTCATCCGGGAACCGCTAGAGAACTCCTCGGCAATGCAATCTATCTCGAAAACTCAGGCACCGAAGTGGAGGGTTTGAAGATCTGGGGATCGCCAGTTCAGCCCGAATTCAATAGTTGGGCTTTCAATGTCGCTCGCGGCGCTGCGATCCGGCGGTATTGGGAAATGATCCCCGACAGCACGGACGTCCTGGTTACCCATGGACCACCGTTCGGCATGCTGGACAAGTCACATCCTTCTACCGCTCACCTTGGCTGCGAGGAACTGGCGAAAGCCGTCGAGCAGATCAAGCCCAGACTCCACATGTTTGGCCACATCCACGGAGGCCACGGGTTGTCCACCAGCAAAAGAACGCGATATGTCAACGCGTCAGTTGTCAATGAGGCATATCGGCTCATTCATGAGCCGCAAGTTGTCGAGATCGAAATTTGACAATAGCAAATACAGACACTACGGGTAATGAATGCGCTAGCGGGCACATTCTAAGCGCACCCGCCCTGAACGTGGCCTTAATTGGCGCCTGCAAACTGTTCGGTTTCTTGCGCGTCGTCTGGGCGGACGTTCGCAGATGGCGCCATGTGAATTTGAAGCAAGAACCGGGATGTGATGAGACGAGAGCTAGAAGAGACTAGATCTATGGGCAACGACAGGGAGCCTTCACGATCAGCCTGCCGACCGGACGGTACGATGCTTTTTCGCAATAGAGGTGAACATGAGCAAGGTATACGAGAATGAAGCAGTTTCCATGCAGGAGACCCATTTTCTACTTCCAGATGCAGCCCACGCAGCTTCACGCGTTGCTTTGCTCGAGTGGCATACCCCTGCGAACGACCTCAACGAATCGGGCAATGCCTCACTGAAGCAAGTTCTTACATCGGGCGAATGCGAGGCCATCGCGAGCTTGTATATGAGCAACGACCTCTTTCGCAGCCGAGTGGTGATGGCGCGGCAGGTTTCGGCCGCGGAGAATACAAGTACTTCTGCTACCCATTACCGGACGTTCTCCAGCAGTTGCGCACTGCGCTGTACGAAAGGCTGGCGCCGATTGCCAACGAGTGGAATCACGCAACCGTTCTGGAATCGCAAGGGGGAGGGTGGAAGGGGAACGTCGAGTTGCGACGAAGCCTTCCGAGTTGCGTCACGGATTAAGCTAATATTTCACCTGAATCACAAAGACGGGCTGTGATCATCGTGACAAGTAAACATCTGGCTTCGAGGGCACGATGAGAACTGGAGTTCCTGTCATGGACCGTTTGGCCGCCCTAGGCAATAGATTGTGGCCGCCGTGAACGCAATGAAGAAGTGCAGCAACATTCCCAGGAACCGTGTAGAGGCTCCCCCTTGGAAAGCGGTTGATCGCTGCTGCCAGCCGTTCCGCGTAAATCGTTGATACTACGTTTGTTAATTGTCTCTCAATCAAACGGTTGCAGGTTAGCCAAACATGCTCCTCGCACTAGGCGGGACGAATAGGTGGCACTGGAGTATCCGGTGTAAGAGGGGGCCGCCGCAGGTCCCATTTTGCCTCTTGTTCGTAGGCCCTCGCCAAGGCCAGCACCTTTCCCTCAGAGAAATGAGGACCGGCGATCATCAAACCAATCGGGGTATTGTCTCGGCCGAATCCGCAGGGGACAGATATCGCCGGTAGACCATAGATGTTGAACGCCGTGCAGTTGTCGAGATCCATGATGCCTGGATTGCGCGTTGCGACGGACTCTTCCTGGCCAATGACATAACTCAGTTTTTGCGGAACGATGCGCAATGTAGGGAGAACAACAAGGTCAATATCGGCGAATGCGTCATCTACGGTCCTCCGTAATAGCTCCATATCAGCGCGGTGTCGAATGTACTCAGAAACGCGCGCACTTGCCGGACGCGCATTGAGATCGTCTTTCATCTGCTGAAGCTGCAAATGAAGCGCCAACGAGTATCGAGAGGCGTTCATCTCAAACAAGTCTTCGTGGTAGGCATAGATCTCATTGCCAATGCTGTTCAAACTCGCCCACGTGTATGCGTTGGTGGAGGGAAGGCTCACGTCACGGATGCTCTTGGTAAGTTTGTTCAGCACGTCAAGCGCGGACTCGATAGCAACCGCCGTGTCGTCATCGAGGTGATCGAAGAACGGCGCGCGCGGAATTCCGAGCCGGAACCCGGAGACCGGCTGTTTCGCGGCGGCAACGTAATCTTCCTTTTCATGCTTGACACTCGTAATGTCGAGGCGGTCGTATCCAGCCACCTCTTTCAGCATCAGGGCCGCGTCGTCTACCGTGCGGGTAATCGGTCCGCAGTGGTCCAACGAAAACGCCAAGGGGACAATGCCACGGATTGGCACCAGCCCGTAGGTGGGCTTTATCCCAACCGTGCCGCAATAGGCCGAGGGCAAGCGGATGGATCCGCCGGTGTCAGTACCCAATGCACCATAGGCAAGATTGACAGCCACTGCGGCGGCGGAGCCGCTGGACGAGCCGCTCGGGTCGCGGTCAAGAGCCCAGGGATTGCGGACCGAACCGAAGTAGCTAACTGCATCGGCAAACTCATCGAGATTCGCCTTGCCAATGACGACCGCTCCACTGGCAGCTAATCGACGTGTTACCTCGGCATCTTCGGTCGGGATGCGATCGTCGTAGACCTTGCTGGCTGCGGTGGTACGTATGCCGGCGGTGTCGATGTTATCCTTCAACGCGATTGGGATCCCGTGCAGCGGGCTGCGGAATCTGCCCGACTTCGCTTCTTGGTCGAGTGTCGCTGCTTTGGCAAGAGCAACGTCGGACAGGACAGTGATGTATGCAAATACCTTAGGGTTGTAGATCCGAATCCTTTCGAGGCATGCACGCGTGAGCTGAGTTGACGTCACAGAGCCTGTCCGAATGCGATGCGACGCCTCTGTCAAACTCAGGCCGGCTAGTTGATCGGTATCCAGGTCGTTCGCCATGGCCAAGGAGGAAGGGGGCGATAAGGCGCTGAGAGAAAAGCCTGCGGAAGTCGCGGCGGCCATCTTGGCAAACTGCCTCCGGTTGAGAGTACTCATGCCATCCACCTCCAGGCGGGTATCAGGTCTAGCGATTGAGATTTCTCGGCGAGCGAAAGAGCTCGCCGAACGCGGCGACCGTGAACCGATTCATGAATTGAGACGGTGTGCTTGGGTGACACGATAGTGCAAGGCCCGCACCGATTCGTTTTCCACAACTGCGTAAATACGCCGTGAAGTTTCAGATCTGCCTTGTTGAAGACACCATGCCATGACAAAAGTTATTGTCCAAGCGAAATAATGCGAAATCAGTCAAGAAGGGTGATCTGCAACTTTTTAGTCGACCATGATTTCATCGGCTTATGTTTTCCTGATGAGAGATGTGCATAGGTCAACTCGGCGCCTGTCGCTGCCTGCTTATTGAGAAAAGATGATCAAAAAATATGTTGACGGTTGACAGAGTTTTCGCTAGAACTCACATTAGGGGGCGTTCCCATTCGCAAGTAAGCGCTCGATGATCTGAGTGCTCCCCACGAAATAGCTCATCGCTCTGACAGTTATTCTGGCCAAGACGGCCCATTCTCACAACTCAGAGGTGACGACCGATGCAAAATTCTTCAGCGTCGTTTCGTGGACGTGTCGATGCCACTCACTGGACCAAGGAAAGATTGGATTCGTGGAAAGAGGTTGCGTCCTTCTTTCGACGTGAGGTGAGAACCGTTCAACTTTGGGAGAAGAGCGAAGGACTGCCGGTCCGTCGCCAGCACCACAAAAAGTTGGGCAGTGTGTACGCATACCGTCAGGAGCTCGAAGCATGGTGGGCTGCGCGCTCGGCGATTCGACCAGGATCGACGAGGACTCTGGATTTCTCTACGGAGCGCAGGCAGGTGGCAGATATGCCAACCGCAGTTCCGGATGGCTGCCGAATGATTGCGATCCCGTTCGACGCAATCCATTCTCCACTCGATCGAGGTCCACTGCGTCAGATCATCGAGAAGTTTGCTGAAGGGTTGAATAGCGAACTCGTGGTTGAATTAGTGCGCTTCAATTTTCAGCCGGTTGTCCTGCCGGTTAAGAGCTTTCCAGGCCCGATTTCCTCGATGGTCGATTTGATGAAGAATACGGCGCGGGAGTTCGGCGCCGAACTTCTGTTGAATGGCAGCATACGGTATTCGGGAAACCGGGTACGGGTTTCAGCCCAAGTAATTCGTGCCTACGATTCATTGTGCATTTGGTCGGAATGCTTTGACGCGGGATTGGACAGTATCCTCACTGCGCAGGCCGAGCTTGCCAATCGTATTGCGAGAGCTCTTCCTGATCCGAGAACGTTGCCTGAGTCGACCCGCGAAAAGAACTTGGCAGCTGACCACAATGTCGCTTTGTACGCCTGCAGCATGGGTTTCCATTTCTGGCAGCTCCGGGGCAGGAGCGCGCTTATGAAGGCGCTGACTTACTTCCAGGACGCCATTGAGTTGGAACCACGTTGCGCAGATGCGCATGCTGGCCTGGCTGATACGTTTGTTTCACTTTCCTACAACCACCTCATGCCAGCTCGTGAAGCAGGGGAGAAGGCCAGCGCCGCGGTTCAGACAGCGCGCTCTCTCGATCGCCGATCAATCAAAGTCCGGAACGCGCTTATCAATCTGCTGATTCACTGCAACTGGGATTTGAGTGGGGCCGAGCGCGAGTGCCGCGAATTGCTGGATAGTGGCCAGAACGACAGCCGCACGATTCAGCTCTACTCTTCGCTCATGAATTTGCGCGGACGGCACCAGGATGCAATCAGCCTGGCCTTGTCCGCCTACCGGTTGGCGCCCGACTCTGACTTGATATGTGGTCAAGTCTCGCTTGCCTACTTCTATGCTGGGGATTATGGAAGCGCATTGTCTTTCATTCGCCGAACGATCGACCTCCAGCCGCAATACCTCATGGGCTACGCTCTGCTTGGGCGCACCGAAGCAGAGCTTGGCAACTGGGATGACGCGATCAAGGCGTTCCAGCGAGGGCTGGAGATTTCGCCACGGTGTTCTTTCATCAAAGCTCTCCTCGCCTACGCGCATGCGGGAGGCGGCGAATCGATGAAAGCGCAATCCATCTTGCGGGAACTCGAAGACGAGAGTCAGGGCGACTACTTTCCCGCTTATGATGTTTCAGCGGTGCACGCCATCCTCAACCAGGAAAACGAAGCTTTGCAGAACATCCACAGGGCCTACGGTGAACGTGATATGAAGACGATCTTCATTCAGCATGATCCACGTTTTGCTAGGCTTCGCGAGACAGCAGGCTTTCAACAAATTGCATCAGCACTCGGTGCGCGCGCAAGCTGATCTCCCTCTCGCGATCCGCCATCGCCCCAGAGTCGTCGAGGCGGAGTTCCAAATATTCAGATGGGGCTTCTCGCACCAATCTGTCTGGCGATCACTGGATAGTGAGCCTCCCGACCGTGGCACAATACGGTTTCAACCTCAATCAGTCCGGTGCTCTTCGAGTATTGAAACTTCAATAGTGGAGTCAGGTGTGGACAGCACGACCATCTTTTCATATGCAGCCATTTATTTCCTCTGGGGAGGAGCCTATTTGGCAATCCGGTGCTTGGTGCAGGAGTTTCCACCGCTATGGGTTGCAGGCACCCGGTATGCGCTCGCAACGATCTGTCTCGTTGTGCTCCTCGCGCTTCGTGGACTGCCGCCGCCCACGTTGCGACAGTTCATCAACGCGGCATGGACGGGAATCGTATTACTGGCCATCGCATACGGCAGTCTCTTCTGGGCCGCGAAAGATTTGCCGTCCTGGCTAGTTGCAGTTCTAATGTCCACAACATTTTTTTGGACGTACGTCGGCGAGACCCTGGTGCTCCGCCTGTATCCGTTTCGGGTCAGGATTCTGCCGCCACTCGTTACCGGCTTAATAGCAGTTCCTTTTCTCGTAAGCGGAGGAAGCAGGCGATTTGGAGGTTCGATCACGGCAGTGCTCGCTGTTCTCTTCTGTGCCATTTGTTGGTCCATCGGTTCTCTTGCAGCCAAGCGTATTCGGATGCCCGCGGATCCGGTTCAGACAGCCGCGATCCAATTAGGAACGTCCGCTTTCGTTCTTCTGTTCGTCTCCCGCCTGCTCGGCGAATGGAACGGCCAACTCGTTGTTGCGCGTTTTTTTGCTCTCAAACCACTGCTGGCAATGGGATTCCTGGTACTAGGGGCCTCTGTAGTTGCGATGATCGCATTTCACTGGCTGCTTGCTCGTCAGCCCGTCTCACTGTTGGCTACGGCGGCGTATGTCAATCCATTGGTGGCTATGTTACTTGGCATGGCTATTGCGCATGAGAGAGCATCGCTGACGCAGCTCTTGGGAGGCGTGGGGGTTCTCGTCAGCATATCCGTTATCTGGTCCTTCGAAATGCCTTCTGTTGCCGCGTTGCGCTTGGAGTTGCGCCGACACTGAAGAATTCTCCACGGTGAGCGAGAGCCGATCGACTGATGGATGAATTGCCGGAGCGAACGTTCACCTCACCGCGCTGAATGATTCGGGCTGAACGAGGAACCGGACATCCCATACAAGCCGGGAGTCTCTTGCCTGTGATGTGCGCCACCACTCCAATGCAATTTCGCAGATTTTCGCTTGTACTGCATCCGTTCACCAGAGATGCTATGGAGCAACGGAGGACAGTCAAGAATGGGAACATTGTCACGTCGCGAGTTCACGAAGTTATGCGGAGGCACCGTTATGGCCGGCGTCTCTTTGAGTGCCTGGCCAGTGAGAGGAGAGACCGCCGGACAAGCGGAAGTTCCGGCTGCGTCTTTGACCGGTATGACGCTCACCGAAGCCTCGGCGAAGATCCGTGATCGAATCGTAACACCGACACAGTTGACCAGGGCGGTGTTGAGCCGTATAGAACTCTACGATCCAAAACTGAATTCGTACATCACCGTGATGCGCGAGGAAGCGTTGCTACAGGCCGCGGTACTCGATGAGGAGCAGAATGCCGGAAAATTCCGCGGACCGCTTCATGGCATTCCAATTGCGGTGAAAGACAATGTGGATACGGCGGGCGTTCGGACCACTGCAGCAAGCGAAGTATTCCAGACCCGCGTGCCAAGTGAGGACGCCGACATCATTCGAAGGCTCAAGGCGTCTGGTGGGATTATCATTGGCAAGTTGAACCTCCACGAGTTTGCGCTTGGATGTACCGGAGACGTTTCGTTCTTCGGCCCCACACGCAACCCGTGGGCGCTCGACCGGGTGACGGGCGGTTCATCGGCGGGTTCCGGCGCCTCCGTTGCCGCTGAGCTGTGCTTTGCAGCCCTCGGCACGGATACGGGCGGAAGTATCCGCGTTCCATCGTCTTGGTGCGGCATTGTCGGAATTAAGCCCACAACAGGGCTGGTTTCAATCCGCGGCATTATTCCGTGCGCAGCTTCGTTGGACCATTGCGGGCCGATGGCAAGAACGGTTGAAGATGTTGCCCTGATGTTGAACCACATGGCAGGGTACGACGAACTCGACATCTTCAGCGTCGATCACGGTGCGGAAGATTATTTGAAAGCCATGAAGGAGCCGGTGTCTGACTTGCGACTTGGAGCGCCCGCTGAATTCTTCGATCATCTGGAGCCTGAAGTGTCGTCGGCGGTCGCAGCGGCGATTGATGTGCTCTCGAAGCTGACCAGCGGAATCAAATCGCATGCGCCAATGCCTGCGATTCCAGCCGGATGGAGCTTCTTCCAGGGGCTCGGCGACACAGCGTCGTATCATCAGGACCTTGTGAAGAACTCACTCATGGCGTACATGCCTCCGACGCGAAAGGAGATGGAGGCAACCGTCAAGAACTTTACAGCGACAGCGGCGGACAGCGCGCGCGCTCATGATGCCCTGGTCCTGATGAGGAGAAAGATCGACTCCGTCTTTAAAGATATCGACCTGGTTGTTGTTCCTACGACACGAGGCCTCCCACCCAAGATCAACGACTCTCTCGCAGATGAGATGGGAACGAAGAAACCGCACGTTTACGATTTCTTTGAAGGCTCATCTGGGTGCGTGAACACGGCTCCCTTCGATGTGTTCGGTATCCCCGCGATCTCGCTTCCTTGTGGATTCTCGAAGGACGGCTTACCGATTGGCTTGATGATTGCCGGGCCGCACTTCGCGGAGGGCAAGGTGCTCGCACTTGCCTACGCGTATCAGCAAGCGACAGAGTGGCACAAACGCAAACCAAACTTGAGCCCCGAAACTCCCGTACCACCCCTCGTTGAAGCCTAGTAAGAACTAGCAAGAAGTGTGGCTGGGTCAAGCGCCTCCGGGCAAGTGATTTAGCAAAGCGGACTTGTTGAAGCACCACGCCGCTCGGCCATTGCTTGCCGCACTTCAAGCGCGGAGTCCGGGCTCCGCGTGCCCAGTCTCCATGGGAGGCACCCGCAAATGCCAATCCGTTGCGGTTTGGTAGGCAGCTGCCAAGGCTAGGATCTTCCCTTCGGAGAGCCGCGGCCCGGCGATGGTCAAGCCGATGGGCAGGCCCGCCCTACTGAAGCCGCACGGTAAGGTAAGCGCTGGCAAGCCGTACATATTGAACTGGTATGTGTTGGCGATCGTTACCCACTGCTGTGGAAGCATTCCTTCCATATCGATAGCCCTCCGGCCGGACGCAATGTCTCCTTCGATCGTGAGCGGAAGAACTCGCTCTGTCGGGAATACAACCAGATCAAAGTCTTGAAACGCTCTCTCTACGGAACGCCGTAGTTCGGTCAATTTATCGCGGGCGCGGATGTATTGGGTAGCCGGCGGCGATTTGAACTTGGTAAGGAACAGCCGAGTCTCGTCCTGATAGAGGTCCGATGAGACGCGCATAAACTCTTCGTGAAAGCAGTGCGTTTCGGCGATGAAAAGAAGGAAATCTTCACATTCCGGCATACGGCCTCGGGAACTCACTCCGGAGGTGAATGAGCAAATCACACCCATCGCTGCTTCAACCGCGTCGGCTACCTCTGAATCTAGGTCGATGAAGAACTCCTCGGGCGCGCAGATTCGAAATGATCCTGTTGGCTGTTGAAGCGCTGCAACGTAGTCCTCTTTTGGATGGTTTAAGCTGGCAGGATCTTGCGGATCGAATCCAGCGATGGTGTTCAGCATGATCGCCGCATCTTCTGCGGTGCGAGTCATTGGGCCGCAATGATCGAGAGAGTAGATGAGAGGAACAATTCCACGCATGGAAACCAGCCCGTAAGTAGGTTTCAGACCGGTGATTCCGCACCATGAGGAGGGTATTCGAATGCTGCCACCGGTATCTGTTCCGAGAGCTCCAAAACAAAGACGTCCTGCGACTGCGCCTCCGCAACCGGAAGAGGTTCCACCGGTAACGTAGTCAAGCTTCCAGGGATTGCGTGTTGTGCCAAACGCCGATACGTGCCCTGTCCCGCCCGCTGCGAACTCATGCAGATTCAACTTGCCCACAATCACGGCGCCAGCCTCCCGCAATCGACGCGTGACCTCTGCGTCATCCTTGGGAACTCGGTGCCTGTAGATGTTGCTCGCCGCTGTCGTTGGCGTGCCGGCGGCATCAATGTTGTCCTTCAGTGCGATGGGAATTCCATGGAGTGAGCCGCGCAGCTTGCCCGCTGCTTGCTCGCGGTCCAATTCGCGTGCCTGTGCCAACGCATCTTCACCCGACACGGTAATGTAGGCGTTGAGTCTGGAATCGTATTTCCCAATCCGGCTCAGAGTGGCCGCCGCGAGCTGTGTGGGCTTAATGCGTCGGCTCCGGATAAGTGTTGATGCTTGCGCGAGTGTCAGCTCCGCAAATGCCTGATCTTCTCCCGAGTGAACAAGGAGCGCATTGGCAGTTTCCGTTGAGAGTCCCATCCGATCTCCTTTCAAAGTTGGGT
>Ga0210408_10003427_pt1 | contig 14670 bp, 13 predicted proteins | sample IncBWH4MmetaG_FD_155471 | JGI IMG/M metagenome (GOLD analysis project Ga0210408, IMG submission 155471) | Forest soil microbial communities from Barre Woods Harvard Forest LTER site, Petersham, Massachusetts, United States - Inc-BW-H-4-M | ecosystem: Environmental > Terrestrial > Soil >...
AGCGCACGCGAGTGCGGGGCCCGGCGGCGATCGCGGCGGGGGCGCAGCTGCGCGACTGCTACGTGGGCCCCTACACCGCGATTGGCGCAGGGTGCTCGATCACGGGGTCGGAGGTGGAGCACTCGATCCTGCTGGAGGGCTCCTCGGTATGCGACCTCGACGGCCGCATGGAGTCCTCGCTGCTGGGCCGCAACGTGCGGGTGCGCCGCGGAGAGCGCCAGCCACGGGCGTACCGCTTCATGGTGGGCGACAACTCGGACATCTCGATCTTGTGAGGGCATGAGGATCTTGATAGCCGGCTCAGCCGGCATGCTGGGCCGCGATGTACGGAACGCCGGCGAGCGCGGGGGACACAAGCTGGTCGAGCTGGCCCACGCGCAGCTGGACGTGACGGACGCGGAGGCGGTGAACACAGCGGTGGCGGCGGCGGGGGCGGACGCGCTGGTGAACTGCGCCGCCTGGACGGACGTGGACGGCGCCGAGGTCAACCGGGAGGCGGCGTTCGCGGTCAACGCCCGGGGCGCAGGCAACCTCGCGCGCGCCGCGGCAGGGGCGGGCGTCCCCTTGGTGCACGTCTCCACGGACTACGTGTTCGACGGTATCGCCCCCGTGGACGCCGCCGGACGAGCGCGCGCCTATGTGGAGTCCGACCCGACGGGGCCGCTGTCGGTCTACGGGCAGAGCAAGCTCGCGGGCGAGCGGGAGGTGCTGGCGGCCTCGCCCCGCCACGCGGTGGTGCGTTCCTCGTGGCTGTTCGGGGTCGGGGGACGCAACTTCGTGGACACGATGCTGCGCTTGGCGCAGGAGCGCGAGGCGGTGCAGGTGGTGGAGGATCAGGTGGGCTGCCCCACATGGACGGGGCACCTGGCGCCAGCGCTGCTGGGCCTGCTGGAGCGGGAGGTAGGCGGCCTGATACACCTTGCAGGCACGGGCGCGATCTCCTGGAACGGCTTCGCCCGGGAGATCTTTCGCCAGGCAGAGCTCCCCTGCCGGGTGGAGCCGGCCACCACCGCGCAGACGGCTCGCCCGGCGCCGCGCCCGGGGTGGTCGGTACTCGAGAGCGAGCGGGGAGACGTGATCCCGATGCCCGACTGGCGCGACGGGCTGGCGGGCTATTTGGCAGCGCGTTCATGAGCGCGCATGGCGGCGCTGGATCGGCGTCCTCGATCGCTCACCGATCAAAGATCGGCCAGCAAGGCACACTTCGCTCACTGCGTCCCTTGTCCAGCTTGCCTGCGCACCCATGAGAGGCGAGGACTGAGATGATGCGCGCATGAGGCTGTTGGTGTGCGGCGGCGCTGGGTTCATCGGCTCGCACTTCGTGCGCGTGCGGATGCACGAGCACGGGGACGCGGTGACGGTGCTCGACAAGCTGACCTACGCAGGCCGCGAGGAGAACCTCGCGGAGCTTGCCGGGGAGCCGGGATACCGCTTCGTGCGCGGCGGGATCGAGGACCCGGAGGCGGTCGCGCGGGCGCTCGACGAGCCAGAGAGCGGCCAGGGAGCCCCTGAGGCGATCGTGAACTTCGCAGCGGAGACCCACGTCGACCGCTCGATCGCCGAGCCGGACGCGTTCGTGCGCACGCACGCGCTCGGCACCTACGTGTTGCTGGAGGCGGCGCGGGGGCGGGGACTACGCTACGTGCAGGTCTCCACGGACGAGGTGTACGGGTCGATCGACGTGGGCACCTTCACCGAGGCCTCCCCGCTGCGGCCCTCCTCGCCGTACTCGGCGACGAAGACCGGGGCGGACCTGCTGGTGCAGAGCTACTTCCACACCTATGGCCTGGAGGCCGCGATCTGCCGGGGGTCCAACAACTACGGCTCCCACCAGTACCCCGAGAAGCTGATCCCGCTGATGATCCTCAACGCCCTCCACGGCGACGCCCTGCCGGTGTACGGAGACGGCAGGCAGGTGCGCAACTGGATCCACGCCAGCGACTTCGCGCGGGCGATCGGGTGCGTGCTCGACAGGGGCGCCCCTGGGGAGGTCTACAACGCGGGGGGCCCGGACGAGCTGACGAACATCGATGTGGTGCGACGCATCATCGAGCTGGCGGGCGCGCAGGAATCGCTGATCGAGCACGTGACGGACCGCCCAGGGCACGACCGCCGCTACTCACTCTCCTCCACCAAGGTCCGCGAGCTGGGCTGGGAGCCGCGGGTGCGCTTCGCGGAGGGCCTGGAGCAGACGGTGGCGTGGTACCGCGAGAACGCCTGGTGGTGGGAGCCGATCCGCTCCGGTGAGTACCGCAGCTACTACGAAAACCAGTACGGCCGCGCCCTGGCGGCCGAATGATCGGCGCATATCTGCGTCCTCGATCGCTTGTGTGCCGAGCACACTTCGCTCACTGCGTCCTTGATCTGCTTGATCCTCGACCGCCAGGGGGCGTGGCGACAATGGCCGCGCGCTCAGCTGAGACGCGCGGCCATCCGGATTGAGCTACTCGCGCTCGTCGTCGCGCCGGTAGCCCAGGCGCGCGGAGATGCGGTCCGCGGTGGAGACGAGGTGCGGCCCGAGGTGCTCGACGAGCTCCTCGAGCGAGATCATCGAGCTGTGCGCCGCCATGTTCACCGCGGCGATCACCTCGCGCGACTCCGAGCGCACGGGCGCGGAGATCGAGTGCAGGCCGGGGGCGAGCTCCTCGTCGTTGACGGCGAAGCTCTCCTCGCGCACATGCTCGAGCTCCGAGCGCAGCCCTTTCTTGCTCGTGATCGTGTTGGGCCCGCGCTTGGCGAGCTTGATCTCCGCGAGCAGGTTGCGCTGCTCGTGCTCGGGGAGGTAGGCGAGCAGCAGCTTGCCCATCGACGTGCAGTACGCGGGCAGCCGCGAGCCGAGGGAGAGCCCCAGGTCGATCTTGCTCTGTCCGCGGCGGAAGCTGCGAGCGCGATCGACATAGAGGATCTCCGGCCCGTCCAGCACCGCGAGGTTGACGGTGTAGGAAGTGCGCTGGCGCAGTTCCTCCAAGTAGGGCCGGGAGTGCTCGCGCAGGCCGGTGGAGTTGAGCGCGGACATCCCGAGATCGGTCACCCGCAGCCCCAACCTGTACTTGCGCGAAGCGCCCTGCTCGAGGTAACCGAGCGCCACGAGCGTGATCACGTAACGGTGGGTTGTGCTGCGGCTCATGCCGAGCTCGTCGGCGATGTCGGCGATCCCGAGCACGGGCCGCTCGGGTGTGAAGCACCCGAGGATCGCGAGGCCGCGCTCCAGCGACTGGGAGTAGCGCGGTTCGCGGAGGCTGGGAATCGAGCGAACCCATTCCCCATCCGCGTTGAGTCTGTCAATATGCTTGCTTGTTCTTGGCATTTGTACTGTGGACCCCTGTCCTTAGTCCCGAGTGATCTGGACCCCCTGCGGGGCCGAGCGTGTCTGTACGAAGATCATACTTCGAAGTTCGGATGTTCTCAATCATAGGCACAGGTTCAGCCAGGCTCCTGGTTTGGTACTCCCCGGGGTCGCAGGCGTTCTCGACGCTGGCCCCGCGTTCGGCCCACCCGGTTACCGATCCGCGGGACATCCCCCGGCCAACCTGGATGCTGGCTCAATCCCCAAACGCGCTGCAGCCCCAGCTCCCCCCGGGGGGCGCGGTGTTGCCGGTGGGCGACTCCCCCGCATCGGCCTGCTCGCACACGCCGGCCGCTCCACGGCTGTGGGAGTCCTCGCACACGCAGCAGTTCACCGCCTGGTGAGTCCGTCCACCTCCGCTTGGCGGGGGCCGGCCGATGGACCTTGCGCACCCGGGCGACTCACTGCTCGATGAGCGCGGCGTGCCGCATGCCCCAGCGGGCGAGCTGGGCGACGACAGGCACGAGCTCCCCGCCGGCGGGGCTGAGCCGGTATTCCACGCGGGGCGGCAATTCGCGGTAGCGCTCGCGCACGATCAATCCCAGCTCGACCATCTGTTGGAGATGACGGTCGAGCACGCCGGCGCTGATCCCGGGAAGGTGGACGCGCAACTCGCTGAGTCGCAGCGGCTCGGCCGCGAGCGCCGCGACGATCAGCAACGTCCAGTGATCGCCCGCGGCCAGTAGCGCGCGGGCGAGCGGGGTCCATTGGCTGTGCTCGCGGCCCACGCGGTGCTCACGCGCCCGACCAAGCTCACGGGGTCCGTGGAGGACCGCTTGTCGGGGGCGGGCTTGGGGCTTCTGCGGCTTCTGCGATGCAGTGGGCGGCACCTTGAAAGTCTACACAAGAAGTCTATCTAATGGAAGCGTCAGAAACACTGGCGCCTAGGGGAAAATTACTGAAAGAGGATGGACGCCTGCTCTACGTCTACCTGTCTACGTCTACCTCTGGAAGGATGCCCACCCGCAGGAACACCTGCCTGCGACGCCTACCCGCAGGAACGTCCGCTTGACGCCTACCCTGAGGGAAACCTGCTCGGGCACATGCGCGCCAGCGCGCAGGCGTCGCAGGCAGGTGAACGCGCGTGGCAGGTGCGGCGACCATGGCGCAGGAGGTTGACGTGCAACTCGAGCTCCTCCCCGGGAGGGGTGAGGGCAAGCATCTGGTCGTGCAACTGCTCGAACGGCGCCCCCGGCGCCAGCAGCCGCAGGCGCGTGCCGACACGGGAGACATGGGTGTCGACGGGCACCTCGTGCAGACCGTAGGCGAACAGCAGCACGCACGCCGCGGTCTTACGACCCACACCGGGGAGGGTTGTCAGGTAGTCGCGCGCCTCCCCGAGCGGGACGGTTGGGAGCCAATCGAGCGACAGCTGTTGCCCGGGTCGATCGGAGATCGCCCGCAGGATGCGCTGGATGCGCTGGGACTTGACCTTGGAGATGCCGCCCGGGCGGATCGCCTCCTCCACATCTTGGAGCGGTGCGTCGCGCACCGCCTCCCAGGTCGGCAGGCGAGCGCGCAGGCGCAGATAGGCGACGTCGCGGTTGCGGTCGTTGGTGCTCTGCGAGAGCACCGTCAGCACCAGCTCGGCCAACGGGTCCCCATGGGGCATCATGCGCGGTACCCCGTAGACCGCGCGCAGCCGGTCGCGGACCGCGAGCACGCGCCGGCGCCTGGGAGGATTCCACTTGACAGTGGACATCGCGCCACGGTAGCCGCTTGCGCGCCGACGCGGGGCACGGAAGCCCCGCGCGCAGCACCACCGATCGAAGATCGGCTTGCACGCACGGCCCGCGCGGACGATCCCTAACCCCCCACCCCAAACGGTGCCCGCGCACCTTGGGACCGTTGCCCGTACACCTCGGGACCCGTATATGCTCGGCGGAGGTGCCCGAGATCAGCGAGCACAACGCCCGGATCGGCGAACTGCCCGTCTTCTGGCGCAGCGCCCCATCCGCCGCGGGCGATGCGGGACGCCCGCCGGTGCTGTACCTGCACGGGGTGCCCACCAACTCCGACGACTGGATGGTCTTCCTGAAGCGCAGCGGGGGACTGGCGCCCGACCTACCCGGCTTCGGGCGCTCGGGCAAGCCGGGGCACTTCGACTACTCGATCCCGGGGTACGGGCGCTTCATCGAGCAGTACCTCGACCTCGTGGAGGTGGAGCGGGTGCGGCTGGTGGTGCACGATTGGGGCGTGGTGGGCTTGGCGTTCGCGCTGCTGCACCCCGAGCGCGTCGAGCGGCTGGTGGTGACGAACGCGGTGCCGCTGCTCCCGGGCTACCGCTGGCACCGCACGGCGCGCCTGTGGCGCACGCCGCTGTTGGGGGAGTTGGCGATGGGCGCCACCACCCGCTACGTGCTGCGTCGCGCCTCGCGCGAGGCGAACGCCACGCCCGGGCCGTTGCCCGAGGCATGGCTCGACACGGTGCTCGACCACTTCGACCAGGGCACCCAGCGCGCGATCCTGCGGCTCTACCGGAGCGCCCCCGGCGAGGTGCTCCAGGCGGCGGGCGCCGAGCTGCACCGCCTGCAGATGCCCGCGCTCGTGGTGTGGGGCCTGCGCGACCCCTACTTCCCGGCGCGCTTCGCGGCGGAGTACGCGCGCGCCCTGCCGAGCGCCGAGCTGCTGGAGCTACCCGACGCGGGGCACTGGTGGTGGCTCGACCGGCCCGACGCGATCGACCGCGTGCTCGGCTTTCTGGCCGCCTCCTGAGGAGCCCAGCGAATGCCGGAAACGCTCATGGAAGAGGCTCCCGCCACCACCGCGCCGCCCCGCAGCGGAGCTCCGCGGCCGGCGGGCGCCGCCGGGGGGTTGCTTGCACAGCCCTGGGCGATCGCCCTGGCGGTGGCGATCCCGTTGGCGCTCGCCTACCTGATCGTGGAGCCCCCGAGCGGGGACCTGGCGGCGGCGACGTACCGCAGCGAGCTGTTCGCCCGGACGGGGCTCGCGCTGTGGGACAACGGCTGGTACGGCGGGCATTACCTCCCGGGCTACTCCCTGCTCGCCCCGGCCCTGGGAGCGCTTGTGGGGAACCGCGTGCTGCTGGCTCTATCGACGATTGTGTCGGCGGGGTTGTTCGGGCTGATCGCACAGCGGACGTTCACGGTGGGAGGAGCCCGGATCGCGGCGGGATCGTTCGCGCTGGGTGCCTGCGTGGGACTGCTTTCAGGGCGCGTGGCCTACGACCTCGGGCTCGCCGTCGGCCTGCTGGCGGTGGTGCTGCTGCAACGTGGACACTCCTCCGCAGCGGTGGCGCTTGCGGCGCTCACCAGTCTCGCAAGTCCCGTGGCGGGGGCCTTCCTGGCGCTAGCGGGGGTGGCATATGCGGTGGCGGGTCGCACGCGCCGCGGGCTGGCGATCGCCGCGGCGGCGCTGCTGCCGATCGTGCTGCTCGCGCTGGCCTTTCCCGAAGGCGGCTGGGAGCCGTTCGCGCCGTCGGTGTTCTGGCCGGGGTTGGGGGGGGTGCTGCTGATCGCGCTGCTGCTCGGGCGATTCGCAGGCGGGCTCACCCCGCGGGCGATGCGTGTGCTCACATGGGGAGCGTTGCTGTACGCGGTGGCGCTGATCGGCGCGTACGCCCTGCACACCCCCGTGGGCAGCAACGCCGCGCGCCTGGGGGCGCTGCTGGGGGCCCCGCTGGTGGCGGGCGCGCTGTGGGAGCGTCGCCCTCTCGTGCTGCTGGCGCTCGCGCCGGTGCTTCTCTACTGGCAGCTGGAGACCCCGATCAACGATGTGTCCGAACTGGTGGGGGACCCCTCGGTGAACGCCTCCTTCTACGCCCCCCTGCTCGGGGAGCTGGAAGGCCGCTCGGGCGGGGGGCCGGTGCGGGTGGAGGTCCCGATGACGGGAACCCACTGGGAGTCGGTGTACCTGCCGGGGCACGGCTCGATCCTGCTGGCGCGCGGCTGGGAGCGCCAGCTGGACACGCGCTATGGAGCGCTCTTCTACGAAGGCCAACGGCCGATCGAAGACCAGCCGCCGCTCACGGCGGCGACCTACCGGAGGTGGCTGTACGAAAACGCGGTCTCCTACGTGGCCCTGCCGGACGTGCGCCTGGATTTCGCCGGGGCCGCAGAGGGGCAGCTGATCGTTCGCGGGCTGCCGTACCTGCATGAGGTGTGGCGCTCGGCCCACTGGCGCCTGTATGCGGTGCGGGGGGCGCCGGCACTGGCGCAGCCCCCCGCGCGCCTGGCGAGCGTGGGGGCGGACTCCTTCACGCTCGTGGCGCCCCGCCCCGGAAGCTACGTGGTGCGGGTGCGCTTCACCCCCTACTGGGCGCTGGAGGATGGACACGGGTGCGTGCGGCACACCGCGGGCGGGTGGACCGCCGTGGAGGCCCACGGCACGGGGACGATCCGGGTGGGCATCGACTTCTCGCTCGCGCGCGTCTTCGACCACGGGCCGCGCTGCGCCTGAGCATCCATTAGGCTACCTCGATGCCGGTTAGGCTGCGCGCGCTGCAGGCACGGATCCTGCCCAATGGATGGCTCGACGTGCTCCGCCAGGTGCTGCTCTTCGGCACGGCCTACCTGTGCTACGGGCTGGTGCGGGGGATGGTCGAGGGCAGCGCGACCGCCGCCTTCCAGCACGCGCGAGAGCTGATCCAGATGGAGCGTACGCTGCACCTCTTCGTGGAGCCCTCGGTGCAGGCGTGGGCGTCGAGCAGCCGGCTGATGATGGACGTCTCCGCCTGGCTGTACGTGAACGCCCAGACGACGGTGACGGTGGGGGCGCTCATCTACCTGTACCTGCGCCACAACCGCTCGTTCTACTTCGTGCGCAACATGTTCATGATCGCGATGGCGATCGCGCTGGTGGGCTACGTGGTGTTCCCCACGGCCCCCCCGCGGTTCATGCCGGAGTGGGGCTTCTTCGACTCGGTGTCGGCCTTCACGGGGATGCATCTCGCGGGGGTGCACGTCCTCCACGCGAACCCCGCGACGAGCGCGCTGCTGAACCTCTACGCGGCGGTGCCCTCGATGCACGTGGCGTTCGCGTTGATGATCGGCTGGACGCTCGCCCGGCTGGTGCGCTGGCGGGTGCTGCGGGTACTGTGGCTGCTGTACCCGCTGCTGATGACCTTCGTGATCGTGGCCACCGCCAACCACTTCATCCTCGACGCCCTGCTCGGCGCGTTGACCGCCGGAGTCTCCGCCTACGGCGCGGGCTGGCTGGCGCGCGCGCGGCCCGCGGTGTGGCGCTTCGTGCCGGCGCGTGTGGGGGCAAGCGCGTAGACCGCCGCCTCCTCCGGCGCCCTCTCCTGACGATGCCTCCTCGACACGCACCCCCAGCCAGGCGCGCCCGACGGCGCGCCGGCAGCCGCCCCCTGATCGGCCGCGGCCGCGGGCGCGAAAGCCGGGTGGCGCTCTCCGCGGCGCAGCGGCGCGAGCTGGTGCGCAACCGGCTGATCGAGTCGCGTCTGACCCCCAACGCGATCTCGCTGACGGGCCTGGCGCTGAACGTGCTCGCGGCGGGGCTGGTGTGGGAAAGCCTGTTCTTCCTGGGCGGGATCGCGTTCGTGGTGGGCTCGGTGATGGACACCCTCGATGGGCGCTACTCGCGCATGTCGGGCAAGGGCACGCCGTTCGGGGCGTTCCTGGATTCGACGCTCGACCGCATCGAGGAGGGGATCGTGCTGACGGCGGTGGCGGGCTACTTCGCGCTGCAGGGCAATCGCGCGGGGGCGGCGGCGGTGGTGATCGCGGTGCTGGCCTCGCTGATGGTCTCCTACACCCGCGCCCGCGCGGAGGCGCTGGGGGTGGAGTGCAAGGTGGGCATCGCCACGCGCCCGGTGCGGGTGGTGATCCTCTCGATCGGGCTGATCTTCGCCAAGGGCGCGTCGCTGGGCGACTTCGAGCTGCTGCAGCCAGCGGTGTATGTGCTGGCGGCGCTCAGCCTGGTCACGGTGGGGCAGCGCATCTGGCACGTGCGCCGCGAGCTCTCGCGCGGCCAGGTGTGACCGCGAGCACCGCGCGGGGTAGTCTGCCGACATGATCTCAACGAAGAACGGCCTAGCGGCCTCCACCAACGGCACAGGGCGCTACCAGCAGGACAGGGTCCGTGTGGCGGTCATCGGCGTGGGCAACTGCGCGTCGGCGTTCGTGCAGGGTGTGCATTACTACGCCGACGCCGACCCCTCCCAGCGAGTCCCCGGCCTGATGCACGTGGACCTGGGGGGCTACCACGTGCGCGACATCGAGTTCACCGCAGCCTTTGACATCGACCGCGCGAAGGTGGGCAGGGACCTCGGCCAGGCGATCTGGGCGGGGCAGAACAACACGATCAAGTTCGCCACCGGCGGGCGGGGGGTGCCCAAGAAATTGGGGGTGCCGGTGCACCGTGGGATGACCCACGATGGCCTGGGGAAGTACCTAAAGGAGAAGATCGTCAAGGCCCCGGGGGAGACGGCGGACATCGTCAAGATCCTGCAGGAGACCCACACCGACGTGGTCGTCTCCTACCTGCCGGTGGGCTCGGAGCAGGCGACGAAGTGGTACGTGGAGCAGGTGCTGGAGGCGGGCTGCGCGTTCGTGAACTGCATCCCGGTGTTCATCGCCCGGGAGGACTACTGGGACCGGCGCTTCAAGCAGGCGGGCCTGCCGATCGTGGGGGACGACATCAAGTCGCAGGTGGGCGCCACGATCGTGCACCGCGCGCTCGCGCGCCTGTTCGGGGAGCGGGGCGTGAAGATCGTGCACACCTCGCAGCTGAACGTGGGGGGCAACATGGACTTCTACAACATGCTCGAGCGCGAGCGGCTGGAGTCCAAGAAGATCTCCAAGACCAACGCGGTGACCTCGATCATGGAGGACGCGCTGCCCGCGCAGGACGTGCACGTGGGCCCCTCCGACTACGTGCCGTGGCTCACCGACCGCAAGTGGGCGCACATCCGCCTGGAGGGCCAGGCGTTTGGGGACGTGCCGCTGACGGCGGAGCTGAAGCTCGAGGTGTGGGACTCGCCGAACTCGGCGGGCATCGTGATCGACGCGGTGCGCTGCTGCAAGCTGGCGCTCAACCACGGAGTGGGCGGCCAGCTGGACGGCCCCTCCTCCTACCTGATGAAGTCCCCCCACCGCCAGCGCCCCGACGAGGAGGCGCGCACGGAGACGGAGCGGTTCATCGCCAAGTACGCCGGACGGCCGAGCACGCGCCCGCAGGGACGCAAGGCTCCGCGAGCCGCGAAAGTCGCGCAACCCGCGAAAGCTGCCGGAGCTGCGAAAGCTGCCCGCACTGCGAAAGCTGCCCGCACTGCGAAAGCCACGCGGGCCTCCAAGTAAGCGCGACATAATCAGGACGTGATGGACGCGCGCTTTGCGATCGCCCACGTCACCCCGTATCCGTGGGAGGCGCAGGAGAACGAGGTCAACACCTACGTGGGGGAGGTTGCCCGGGAGCTCTCCCGGCGCGGGCACCGTGTGCTGATCCTCGCCCCGTCGCGCTCCCAGGAGCGGGTGCGAGCGTCGCGGCGGGCGCTGCGCGCGGCGCGCGAGCGGCCGCAGAGCCTGCTGGAGGGGACGGACGGGGGCGAGCCGCGCGTGATCGCGGTGGGGGAGGTGCTCGACGTTCCGATGCCCGCCGGGTCGAGTAGGCCGGCACGGGCACTGCCGATCGACGTGGCGCGCACGATCGAGGAGCTGCTGGGGGCGGTGGAGCTCGACTTCGCCCACGTGCACGAGCCGTTCGCGCCGAGCGCGGCCAACGCGGCGCTGCGCCACTCGCGCGCGCTGAACGTGGGCTCCTTCCACGCGCCCACGGAGCGGTTGCTCTCCACGCTGCTTGGTAGGCGCTTCGTGGCGACGTTCTTCGGGCGGCTGGACGCCCGCACGGCGAGCCACGCCGAGACGGCGCGGCTGATGGAGCGCCATTTCCCCGCGGACTACCGGCTGGTGGCGCCGGCCGCCGAGTCCAATGGGCCTCCCGCGGGTGCGGACACGGCCCGCCCGGAGGCAGACGGCGCGGCGCGGAGTAGGGCCGACTCGTCTGCGACCGGGGAGCTCGCGGGCCGCACATGGGGCGCGGTGACGGACGACCTGGAGGAGCTCTACGGCGAGCTGGCGGGGCGGCGGCGCGACCCGGAGGGCGACCCCGCGCTGCGGCGGCGCCTGGCGCGCAGGCCGCTGATCGACGTGGACCTGCACATGCACACCGACCACTCCCACGACTGCGCGACTCCGGTGGAGGTGCTGCTGGCGAGCGCCCGCGAGCAGGGGCTGGGGGCGATCGCGGTGACCGACCACAACGAGATCTCGGGGGCCCTGGAGGCGCGCGAGCTGGCGGACAGATTCGGTCCCCACCCGCCCGTGAAGGTGGTGGTGGGGGAGGAGATCAAGACGGCTGCACAGGGTGAGGTGATCGGCCTGTTCATCGAGGAGCGGATCCCGCGGGGGCTGACGCTGGAGCAGACGGTCGCGGAGATCAGGCGCCAGGGGGGGTTGGTATACGTGCCGCACCCGTTCGACCGCCTGCACTCGGTCCCGGACTACGAGCACCTGCTCGGGGTGCTGGAGGAGGTGGACGCGATCGAGGTCTTCAACCCGCGGGTGGCGATCGGGGCGTTCAACGAAGAGGCGGCGCGCTTCGCGGCGAAGTACCGGATCGTGGCGGGAGCGGGCTCGGACTCGCACGTGGCCCAGGGGCTGGGCTCGGTGCGGGTGCGGATGCGCGACTTCGAGGGGCCGCAGGAGTTCCTGCAGTCCCTGCGCGACGCGGAGATCGTGACGCGCCCGCGGAGCCTGTTGTACGTGCAGGCGCTGAAGTTCCTGGAGACGAAGGCCACCCCGCCCTCCGCGCGGAGGGCCCGTCGCGCGCGCCGGGTGCGGCGGGCGCGGAGCGGCTAGTGGGCCTGCGCGTGATGGTCCACCGGAAACCCCAGTCAGAAGCCCAGGCTCCGGGCGGGCTTCCAGCCCTGATCCCCAATCCGGGCGGGCTTCCAGCCATGATCCCCGCCCAAGGCATGAGGGCCCACTAGCGCTGCCCTGGGCTGGAACGCAACCGAGGCTGGAGCGCAATACACGATGCAGCGCCAAGGACAAGGGGAGGCCCCGTCAAAACCAACGGCGTCCATGCCCGCGACCGACGACGAGATCCGCGAGAAGTACCTGGAGCGGGCGATCCGTGAGCTGAACACGCTGACGCGCGAGCTGCAGACGTGCCCGCACTGCCCGCGGGGCAACCTGATGCCGGTGCTCGGCTCGGGCCACCCGCAGGCGGACGTGATGCTGCTCAAGCACGCCCCGATGCCCTCGGAGATCGAGGAGGGGGTCGCCTTCTACGGTCGTTCGGGGGGGGCGCTGATGAAGTCGCTGAAGCGCCTGGCGATCGACCCGCTAGCGGTGTACGGGACGCTGTGCGTGAAGTGCCCCTTGGGGGACCCCTCGCTGGCGGAGCCGGAGTGCGTGGAGCGGGTGGTGCAGGAGCTCGCGATCGTGCAGCCGAAGATCGTGGTGGCGATGGGGCGGGAGGCGCTCACGACGCTGAACGACCTGCCGATCCCCCTCGCCCGGGAGCTGGAGCCGCGGGTGGGCGAGATCCAGCAGCTGACCCCGACGATCGACGCGCTGTACGTGCCCAACATCGACGAGTCGCTGGACGAGCAGGACGCCAAGCGCGAATTCTGGGAGGCGTTCAGGGCACTGGGCGAGTGGTGGGCGGCGCAGCCGCCGTATTAGATCGTGAGCACGATCTTGCCGAGCTTGCCGCCGGCGGCGAAGCGCTCGTAGGCGGTGGCGGCGGCGTCCAGCGTGAAGGTCTCCGCGACCGGGACGCTCAGAGCGCCGGTCTCGAACAGCGGCAGCGTCTCGCGCTCGAGGCGGCGCGCGGCGAGCGCCTTCTCCTCCAGCGGCCGGGCGCGCAGGGTGGAGCCGTGGATGCGGGCGCGCTTGCCCATCAGGGCGAGCAGGTTCAGCTCGGACTTGGCCCCGGCGGAGACCCCGATCACAACTATCCGCCCCCCCGTGGCGAGGGCGTTGAGGTTGGCGGGCAGGTTGGGGGCCCCGACGAGCTCGAGGACCACGTCGAAGGGACCGTGCTCGTCGAAGCCCTCGGGCGCAAGCGCCTCGGCGCCAAGCGCGGCGACGGGCGCACGCAGCCCCTCGTTGCGCACGGTGGCGCTCACACGCGCCCCGGCGGCGCGGGCGAGCTGGGTCGCGGCGGTGCCCACCCCGCCGGCCCCGCCATGCACGAGCAGGTGCTCGCCGGGACGCAGGTCGGCCTGGGCGAAGAGGGCGTCGTGGGCGGTGGTGAAGACCTCCGGCAGCCCCCCGGCGGCGGGCCAGTCCAAGGGGCCGGGTACGGGCATCAGCTGGCGCTCGTGGACGACGGCGAGCTCCGCCTGGCCACCACCCCCGACAATCGCCATCACGCGCTCCCCCACCTCGAAACGTGCCGCGCCCGGCCCAAGCGCCGCGACCTCGCCGGCAAGCTCCAGCCCGGGAATCTCCTGCGGAGATCCCGGGGGCGCGGGGTAGAGCCCACGCCGCTGCATCATGTCGGCGCCGTTGAGCCCCGCCGCGCGCACGCGCACAAGCACCTCCCCCGCCCCGGGCACGGGGTCGGGGTGTTGCTCGATCGAGATCTCCTGCTCGCGGATAGTGACGGCGCGCATCGAGCGGGAAGCCTACCTGGAGCCGCCTACCGACCGAGGCGGAGCGTAAAGGCCGGTTTTGTTGTTTGGATGAGGACCCCCACAAGGGGGGTCTGGGATGGGTCGGTTGGCACGGAGCCAAGCTGGTGAGGGCAACGCTCGGCAGCGGACGATCCCGAAAGATCACAACCGTCAACTCCGGCGCCGAAGTGTTCTCACGTGGCGCGCTCCAGCAGCGCCACGCACTCCACGTGGTGGGTCTGGGGAAACATGTCGACGGGTCGTACGCGGCGCAGGACCCAGCCTGCCTCGGCGAGCTGGGCGGCGTTGGGGGCGAGGGTGGTGGGGTTGCAGGAGATGTAGACGATCCGCCGGGGGGCGGCCTCGATGATGCGGCGGACCACTTTCTGGGAGAGGCCGGCGCGGGGGGGGTCGACGACGACCACGTCGGGGCGACCCGCGCGGGCCACGAGCTCGGGCAGGGCGAGGCGGGCGTCGCCGGCGAAGAAGTGGGCGTTGCGGATCTCGTTGCGCTGGGCGGCGGCGATCGCGTCGGCGACGGCCTGCTCGACGAGCTCGATCCCCCACACCTCGCCGGCGCGGGGGGCGAGCGCGAGGGCGATGGTGCCGATCCCGCAGTAGAGGTCGTAGACCCGCTCCCACCCCTCCAGGGCGGCGTACTCGGCGGCGATCCCGTAGAGGACCTCGGCCATCTCGGTGTTCGTCTGGAAGAAGGCCT
>Ga0210408_10003428_pt1 | contig 14670 bp, 2 predicted proteins | sample IncBWH4MmetaG_FD_155471 | JGI IMG/M metagenome (GOLD analysis project Ga0210408, IMG submission 155471) | Forest soil microbial communities from Barre Woods Harvard Forest LTER site, Petersham, Massachusetts, United States - Inc-BW-H-4-M | ecosystem: Environmental > Terrestrial > Soil >...
GAAGGCGCCCGTTACGATGCCGCGGCGGCTCGAATCGTTTATGGGATGGCGGTCGAACTGTTTAAGCGGAAACTCGGTGAGGGCGATGTCGCTGCCACGGCGGGCGCCGACACCAACGTATCGCACTGACCCGCAAAATCACACGCTTTAACCCAAATTCCGAATTTGAGGAATCGTCCTCGTCCTCGTCGTCGTCCTCGTCCTCGAGAATCCCGATCGTTTCGAAATCAGACTGACAGAACAAATTAGTTCCATCGGTCTCTTTGCGGTCACGGAATCCCAATGCACCGACGACGAGGACGAGGACGATTTCAAATTTCGGAATTTGGGTTAAGAATCGAGGTCATAGCAGGTTGGCCTTGAGAGACAGGACCTGAGAATTCATCCTATCTGCTCCAGCTTCTTCAGAAGCAGAACAGAAAGCTCGTCTTCGCTGAGGTCCTCTGAAGAATGGTCGAAAGATAAAACGTCGGCTGGAGAGGGGATCGATGCGGTCTTTTCTGGCGCTGAATCAAATCCGAGCGCCTCACTAAGGAGGTAATCACCTAACGCTTTGATTGTTGGATGGTTAAATGTGAGTGTCGAGGGAAGCGGCACGCCCAAGCTTTGTTCCAGTCGTCCCTTTAGCTCCACCGCCATGAGGGAATCCATGCCCATGTCGAAGAGCCCTTGCTCCAACTCGATCTCCCGAGAGAGATCGAATCCTAGAACGCTTCTGGTCTGGGAGCGCAGGTGCGCGATCAAAATATCGTGACGACGCGCAGGCGAAGCGTTTTTCAGCTGAATGCTGACCTCCGAGTCCGGGGTGGCGGATTTCCTGTAAGTCATTGTTCCCTCTTCGGTCCGATGCCGGGATCGCATTTCAGCAAACAGAGGCCGCGCTCTGCGCGCTTCGTAGACAGCACGTAGCGCGCTCCAGTCGACCGCTGCCACGACAGCCGAAACTCGATCCGCCGAGACGAGGCGTTCCAGTGCCGCCAACGCCTGCGCATTGGGCATCGGGTGAAGACCCGCCCGCACGAATAAATCCTTGTCCGCTTCGCTTGCCAGGCGCATCTCTTGCCAAGTTCCCCAGTTGACGGATAGCGCGCAAAGCCCGCGCTGATGCCGCCACTGTGCAAGCAGGTCAAGTGCCTGGTTGGCTGCGGCGTAATGGCCGAGACCGGCCACCCCCCACAAAGCCGTTGTGGAAGAAAATAAGACGAAGAAATCCAATTCCCTATGGAGCGTGAGCTGGTTGAGGACCCATGCACCCAGTGCCTTCGCGTGACACAACTTCTGAAATGATTCCAGATTCAGATCGTTGATGGAACGGGTCGTCACGTCCACGGCGGCGTGCACGACTCCCCGCAATGGAGGATCTTCTTTGCCGAAACGCTGGAAAAGCGATCGCATCCCTGTTTCATCCGCCACGTCGCCTTGCGCAACGGTAATCCGCGTACCCAGTTTTTCGGCAACAAGAATGCGCCGAACAGTTTCGTAATATGTATTTTCGAAAGTCAATTGGCCCCAGAGCGAACGTTCCGGAAAATCGCGCCGCGAAAGCAACACGATGTGACCCGCACCTCGCGCAGCCATCCAATCCGCGATCTTCAACCCGAGCCCGCCCAAACCGCCGGTGATCAGATACGACCCGTCCCCGCGAAGAATCAGCGATTCTGACCGCGGTTCCGCGGCGCGGACGACGCGGGGCAGCAGTCGTCGACTGCCTCGGTAGGCCACAGCATCTTCCTCAGCGAAGTGCTCTATTTCGTGCCAGATGGCAGCCGCGGATTCCCTTGGAGACGAGTGGAAATCAAGATCAATGATGGCTCCAAAGCGCCCAGGATGCTCGAGCGAAATTACCCGCGCCAGTCCCCACACAAGAGCCTGCGCGGGCTGGCACGAACCTGCGGCTGTTTTGCCGTCCCATAAGACGCTCTGTGCTCCGCGAGTCGCGAACCAAAGGCGCGCTCCAGGCGAAATGCTTGCGGATGGAAGTGCGAGAAATGCCTGAGTGGCGTGAAGCACGCCCCCACCTAAGCGCGCCTGTGCAGCCTCCCATTCTGATGGCGTTGTTTCCGCCGCGATTTCCTCATCCACAGGCCACAAGTTCAAAACGCCTCTCAGCGGACCTTTGTGACCGGCGAGCGCATTGGAGAACAGGCGTGTGAAATCTTCAGCTCGCAGAGGATCGAGCGCCGTCCGTCCTTCGTCCGTAAATTTGTATTCCGTCCCTTGCGAGACAAATTCGCACCCCTCTGCCCGTTCCGAGATCAAAATAGCCACTTCTTCGGCAATTCCCTTTGTATCGCCCATGACAATCCAGAAGCCGGGAGAAACTGCCGCGTCCGTCTCCGGCAATACTGGCGCCGGGATAAAATCTGCCGCGAGACTAAATTCACTATCTTTTGGGTTCGCCGCGAATGCCTCCTGTTCATGCCACTTCACCTCATAGAACCAGTTTTCGTATTCAGACCGAGGAGCGCTTGTCACGGCATCGACGGTGATGTGTTCGAGTTGGAGTCCTGCGATCTCCGCCACTATCCGGTCGTTATCGTCGTAAAGCCATATGTCGCCGCTGAAGGCTTCCCGGCCAGAACCCGAAACGGGACGCAAAACCGCGTGGCTCCAAAGCCTTTCCGTAGGAAGAGCAAAAAGAGAGAAGCGCTCGAGTCCGATCGGGAGATAAGCGTTTTCACCGCGATCTGCGGGCAACGCTGCACCAAGCACGTGAAGACACGAGTCCAGAAGGGCGGGATGGATGCGGTATTGACCCGTGTCGTTCGCCGACGATTCGGGCAATCGGATTTCAGCTAAAGCCTCGCCATCACGCCGCCGGATACGAACGATGCCGCGGAAGCGATCGCCAAAGTCAATGCCGAGTCGAATCAACGAATCGTAAAAGGAATACGCGTCGATTTCTTCGGAACACCGTGTCCAGACTTCCTCTCGCTTCCAAGTCTGTGCGCCCGGTTGCGGTGGCGTGATTCCAATGCGGACGCGGCCAGTAACGTGTGTCCGCCAAAGGTGGTCCGCTGCCGTTTCCCTGCTGCAGATTCGGAAGCCCATAGGTTGTTCTGTGGACTCCTCAAAGATCGACTGGATGAGGCAGGAATCCTCTTCGGGCAGGAAGAGCGGTTCGCGAATCATGAGGTCCGTGGCCTCGCAAGGCACGGACTCCGAATTACCGAGCTTCGAGACTTCGGCAGCACCAGCCAACGCCATCTCTATATATGCGGGTAAGGGCATAACGAGGCGTCCAAAGACCCGGTGATCATCGAGAAACGCAGGTCGCTCGGCACCCATCTCAATCTCAAAAACTGTCCCTGCGATCGCAGGAGAATCCAGGCGCTTTCCGAGAAGGGAATGAGTTTTTCCATTGCCCGAACCGGAATTAGCTGCTATTCGGCGCTGGGCTGCATTCTTTCCCTCCAGCCAGTATCGGCTGCGCTGAAACGGATAGGTGGGCAGTGCGATGCGCTTGCCGGGGGTTGCCGCCTGCAAACCGGCCCACTCCAACTCTACGCCATGGACATATAGCGTGGACGCGCTGTCTAGCAGGGTTTCCCAGTTTCCTTCTTCGCGTTTCAGACTTGCCGCCCAGACGACTTCAGCCTCCGGCGCGGTCATGCGAGCCATACCCTCCAGGACAGGGTGGGGACCGATTTCGAGAAAGATTGATCGTCCAGTTTCGCGCAAAGCGCGGATCGAGTCCGCGAATCTCACGGGATTTCGAATATGCCGACGCCAATATTCCGGAGACGTCATCAGACTGGGAGGAGCCATTTTGCCGGTTACATTCGATACGATGGCAACGAGTGGCTCTGAATACTGGACTTTGGCCGCCAGACCTTGGAACGAGTCAAGAATAGGATCCATCAATGGCGAATGAAAGGCATGCGAAACAACCAGCCGACGACTCTTGATGCCTTCTTCCCTCAGCCGGTTTAAAACGGTTTCAACCGCCGCGCACTCACCGGAAACCACGACGTTAGCGGGACCGTTGATGCACGCGATTGCTGCCTTGGCTCCTTCCGCTGTAATCGCCGTAACCACGCGTGATTCATCGGCGAACACCGCAGCCATGGTGCCTCCTGCGGGAAGTGTCGCCATCAACCGCCCGCGTTCCGCGATGAGGCGAAGTCCATCTTCAAGACCGAACACGCCGGCAACGCAGGCCGCCACATACTCACCCACGCTGTGGCCCAGAACGGCGGCGGGCTCCACACCCCATGACCGCCACATCGCTGCCAGCGCGTATTCCAGCGCAAAGAGCGCGGGTTGAGTGTATTGCGTTTCGTCCAAGAGATGAGGCGGCCGACTTTCATCTTTGCGCTCGCCTCCATCTGCAAAGAGCACCTCAAGCACCGATTTATCGAGCAGCGGTTTCAGGATTTCAGCACACTTTTCGAGTTCGCGCCGGAACACAAGTTGCGTCTCGAACAGTTCGCGCCCCATGCCCGGATATTGTGATCCTTGACCCGTGAACATGAAGACAACGCCCGGTACTATAGATTTTGTCGAGCGCCCGCTTCGAATCCGGGTGTGTTTTTCGCCTCGCTGGAACGCCGAGAGTCGCTCTTTTGCTTCGGGTAGATCCGCCGCCACCACAGCAAGGCGAAATTCAAAGTGGGAGCGACCCGTTCCCGCGGTATGACAGACGTCGGCCAGATCAAGACCCGGTTCTTCGCTGAAAACCTGTAGATATTTCCGTACGAGCTCATTGTGTGCCGGTTCTCTTCGGGCGGATAAGGGAAGCAACTGCAGCGGAAGCTTGGTACCCAGCTCGAGCGGGCTTTGAGCGGAGGCATCCTGCTCCTGTGGCGGAGGGTCGGAGAGAGTCACGTGCGCGTTGGTGCCACTGAAACCAAACGAACTGACTCCAGCAGCGCGGAGGCCGCGCTTCCGGTTCCATGACGTTGCCGCGCTAGGCACGCTAATGGGCAGCCCGGTCCAGTCAATGTGGGGACTCATCTTCTTCAAATGCAGGCTGGGCGGGATTTTTTCGTGCTGCAACGCCAGCACCACTTTTATGAGGCCCGCGATCCCAGACGCAGATTCAGTATGGCCGAAATTGCTCTTCACCGATCCCACGCTTAGCGGATACTCTGAACTGCGTCCCTGACCGAAAACATCCGCCAGAGCTCTAGATTCGATCGGGTCCCCCAGCGCGGTACCCGTCCCATGGGCCTCAATGTAATCGATGTCGCCGGCCTGAAGTCCGGCGTTAGCCAGTGCCTCGCGGATCACTGCCACCTGGGAGGGTCCGTTCGGCGCGGTCAGGCCGTTGCTGCGGCCGTCCTGGTTGGAGGCTGTGCCGCGAATCACGGCCAGGATGCGGTCGCCATCGGCGCGGGCGTCGGAGAGGCGCTTCAACACAACGATGCCACAACCTTCGCTACGGACAAAACCATCCGCGGATGCGTCGAAGGACTTGCACCGACCGTCGGGTGACAACATGTGCGCTTTCGATAAGAAGATTGTCGTGTCCGGCATGAGGATCAGGTTGACGCCTCCCGCCAAAGCCATGCGGCATTCACCTGCTCTCAAGCTCTGGCAGGCCAAATGCACCGCGACCAGGGACGCAGAGCAGGCCGTGTCCACGGATATAGAAGGCCCCTGCAACCCCAGGATGTACGATATTCGTCCGGAGGCAATGCTGTGTGCGTTGCCCGTCCCCACATACGCGTCAATGGAACTCCGGCCCCCCTCGAATTGCATCAGAAAGTAGTCGCTGTTACACAAGCCGACAAAGACGCCGGTTCGCGAACCGGCCAGGCCATCAGGATTCTGTCCGGCGTTTTCCAACGCTTCCCAGCTCACTTCAAGCAGAATCCGTTGCTGCGGGTCCATTCCCGCTGCTTCGCGTGGCGAGATTCCGAAGAACTCCGGATCGAATTTTTCAATCCCATCCAGGAAGCCGCCCCAGCGCGAGCTCATTTTCCCTGGCGCGTCGGGATCGGGATCATAGAACGCGTCGATGTCCCAACGCCCGGGAGGCACCTCGCTGATGGTGTCGCGGCCTTCGATCAACAATCGCCAGAACGAATCCGAATCGTTTGCTCCGCCCGGGAAACGGCAGCCGATGCCAGTCACCGCGATCGGTTCAGGCGCGCGTTGCTCGAGGCGCCCCAGCTTGTTGTTCAACTCCATCGCCAGCAGCGCCAGGCGCTTCGGCGACAGCTTCGATATGCGTTCAAGAAAATCACTCACTGCGCGCTCGTTCCTCCCTCTTTGAGCAGTCGCTCAATTTCGTCTTCATCAAGATTCTCGATCTCGTCCAGCATATCCGATCTTCCGGACACCGAAGAGGATGAGGCCGGACCTGATGGCGCTTCTTCCAGGCCCAGGACGCTTCGGCTCAGGTATCTGGCCAAGACCTCGACCGTCGGATAGTCGTACAGTAACGTCGCCGGGAGACTGCGACCCAACGCGTTGCCCAAGCAACTGCAGAGCTCAACGGCCATCAAAGAGTCCAGCCCCAATTCGTTGAGCGGCTTGTTGTTAGGAAGCAACTCGAAACTCTCAAGTCCAAGCACCCGTGCGGTATCGCGACGGATTTGATCGATTACCAGAGTGCGTCTCTGATTTGGCGCCACAGCGGCAAGACGATCTGCGAAGGACGGCGCGGCCTGGCTCGCGCCTGAGCCGGAAACTCCGATGCTCCCTGCGCCACCCACGCGATCCCACGGTTCTGGTCGCGCTGCCAAACCGGGTCCAGTGAAGTTGGTCAAGAATTTACGGAGATGTCCGTCGCGCGAGACATGCCTCATTAGCCGGGGCCAATCCGCCGGTAAAACGATCACCTGGGATCGGCCAAGACTTAGCGCGGCTTCCAGCGCTAGAAAGCCGCCTTGAGGATCAATCACTCCGTAGCCCGCCTCGCGTGCACGCGCCGTTAGATCGCGATCAACCGCTGCGCCCGCCCCCTCCCACGCTCCCCAATTGATGCTCAGACCCCGCATGCCCGCAGTGGCGCGCGCGGCGGCCAAAGTATCCATGAACGCGTTCGCCGCCACGTGATTTCCCTGGCCGGGCGAGCCGAACACAGCTGCGATAGACGAGAACAACACAAAGAAATCGAGCGCGTCGGACGCCGTCAACCGATGCAGTAGCAGGCTGCCGGTGACTTTTGCTGCGAAGACAGTCGCGAATCGATCCCAGCTCTGCTTCAGCAACACTCCGTCGTCCAGTGCACCCGCCGAATGAATCACACCGCGGAGCGGTGGCATCGTGCTCCGCGTGTCCTCTAATAGCCGTTTCATAGTTCCTGCGTGCGAAGCGTCGGCTTGCGCGACCCGCACACGAATGCCGCGAGATTCCAACGCCCGCAACGCTTCTACGGCCTCAGCATCTGGAATGCGACGCCCCGTCAAGACCAGGTGGCGTGCTCCGCGTTCCACAAGCCATTGCGCCGCCATGAGTCCGACGCCATGCAACCCACCGGTGATCAAGTAAGTTCCCTGTGGATCGAGGTCGGAGCCCGCGGCCACAGGGCGAAGCATTTCCTCGTGAGATACCACCACCTTGCCAGTGTGACGTCCCTGCGCCATGAAACGGAACGCCGCTTTCGCCTCCTGCAGCCGAAACACCCGATGAGGCAGCGATTCCAGTTCCCCGCGTTCGAACGCCTCCATCAGCTGATGGAACATAGACTCGATCAGCCCTGGATTGTTTCGCGCATCTACGCTCCAATCCACAATGAAGTATTGAATCCCGCGGTTCAGGCTCGCCACTCGTGCCGGTTCCCAAACGCCGCGTTTGCCAATCTCCAGGAACCGCCCGTTTTGCGCGATAACTTCAAAACTGCGATCCATAAATCGATCGGTGAGCGAGTTCAGCACCACGTCCACGCCGCGGCCTTCCGTGATCTTCATGATCTCTTCGGCGAATCCCAAAGAGCGCGAGTCCATGACGTGCGGTACACCCAGCGACTTCAAAAACGCTCGCTTTTCCGGCGACCCGGCCGTAGCAAAAATCTCGGCACCGGCGCGCTTAGCCAGCGTTATCGCCGCCAGCCCGACGCCGCCCGCGGCCGCGTGAATCAGCACCCGATCACCAGCCTGAATCTTTGCCAGATGATTCAATGAGAAATGCGCGGTAACGAACGCTATCGGCACAGTTACAACTTCGTCGAAACTCATCCGGACCGGCTTTGGCGCAACCCACTGCGCACTTGTCGTGACATACCCCGCGAAGCTATCCGCCGCGACTGCCACGACTGCATCGCCCAACGCGAAATGGTTGATTCCCTCACCGACCGCCACGATTTCGCCTGCGCACTCCAATCCCAAAGGTCCCGGATCGCCCTGACCCATCGTGTTCATCACATCCCGGAAGTTCAGGGCGGTGGCATGAACTCGAATCTCCACTTCTCCCGGTCCGGGAGCGCAGCGGTCCGTCATCTCCCACTTCAGATTCTCCAGTGAACCTCGGCTCGCGAAGGTTAAACGGTAAGGCTCGCCTGACAGGCGTGCGATGGAATCGGCATTGTCGATGGGTTTCTTGATGCGCTGCAAGCGTGCTCCCCACCGCCGACTGGCGCGCAGCGCCACTTGGTCTTCGTTATCGTCGGCCTCCAAAGCCGCGCTCAAGAATTCGATTTCGTTTGCGGCACTATTCGGAGCGAGGTCCAGCCGCACACAGCGCAGCTCAGAGTGTTCGAGCGCGATCACCTTTCCCAAACCCCACACGGTTGCGGCAACCGGCGACAACACCTTGTCAGCATCATTCACTTTCTGGGCGCCGCGTGTGCACAGCCACAATCTGGGCGGCTCGCTCCAGGCATGACGCGCCAATGCTTGCACAAGGTGTAATGCGCCACCGCACCAGGATTGAACTTCGCCTTCCACGCTGATCTCATCCAGCTTTTCAAGGGGCGCAGCGTCGAGTGGCCAAAGATAGATTATACCGTGAAGGGGCCCTTCGTTTCCAGTTGTGTGACGCCTTAGAAGCATTTCCATATCCTCCGGCGATCTCGGATCCAAGATATTAGCTTCATTCGAGGGTTCATTTGTGCCGTCGCGCGCGAAGGCCAACGTGCAGTGATCGCCTCGGGTTACCAGACACTTGGCCAATTGTTGCCCCGTGCCGTGGCGATCGGCCAGTATCAGCCAGCGTCGGGCGGTGGCGGCCAGTGGCTTTGTGATAGCGGCGGTGCGATCGACGGCAGCGCTTGCGATTAGCATAGCCTGGTCTTCCGTTTCCTCTTTTTCGATGCCAATTTCCGGAACGATCACGGTGTGCTCGAAACCGGTTTCGAGCAAAAGTCGCTTCCATTCAGCACGCGAGAGCAGGGGGTAGCGTGTCCGCAAATCGTGATCGCGGAACCGCCACCAACCATCGGTGAGACCAAAGGTGATGTCGAACCAACGCTGCGGGCGTGTCACTTCCAGCATAAGCAGCCAACCCCCAGGAGCAAGCAAGCGGCGCATGCTCGCCAGCGTCCGCGTCACGTCAGCCGTGGCATGAATCACGTTCGATGCGATAACGATATCGAAGCTGTTGGAACTGAGCCCTTGAGCAGAAAGATCGTCTTCCAGATTCAGGAGTTGGAAGCTCACGTTCTGAAAATCCGAAAACTTAGCCTTTGCCCGTGCGAGGAAGAGCGGCGACAGGTCGGTGAAGAGATAGTGTGCGCGGCCCAACGGTAGCGCGGGTAGCACGTGTGCGGTAGTTCCGCCAGTACCCGCACCGACTTCCAGGATCCGTATCGGCCGGTCGGCAGGCCACGCGTTCACGGCTGCCTGGATCGCTTCGCGCACGAGGGGATTCAAGGTTCGTGCGGAAGGCGAATCCTGGTAGATTTTTTCGGCCGTCGTTAGGTCACCTGCAGGAAACAGCAAGCGGAGTGGATCCGTCTGGCCGGTAAGCACCGCGCTCAGGCGCGCACCACACCTTGCCGTCATTGCGAGAATGGCTTCGAATTCCGGGAAGCTTTTCCCGAGTTCATTCATCGTCTCAGCAATGTCCGAGGCTGGAAGCGAGCGTAGCCATCGACAGCGGTTGTCCACAAGCTCCAGCACGTTGTCTTCCGCCAGGATTTCGAGGAATCGGCCGAACAACCTGCGGTGGGCTGGAATGATACGAAGTTCATTCCCCAACTTTTCGGGCTCGAATTCAACTCCGACAACCGGATTCGACCCGGCCTCACTCAACGCGTGAGCAATGTAGGCACTGCAAACAGCTTCCAGGCGCGGCCGCAACTGTTCGAACCGACCTAGTCCCGATGCTTTGGTGAATAGGTTCAGGTCGTTGTGCAGCGATTCAACCAAGCCCTCAAACTCCGGGAGGGGAGCCGATACTCCGGTGGGCGCTTCTTCGTCCAGGGGTTCCCAGGCAATTTCGTAAAGCCATTGGTCGATGCTTCTCCGGGTCGCGCGTTCCAGTGTCGCCCGGTCCGCACGCTTGAAGGACATTCCGCGCAGTTCTGCGACCAATCGTCCGTGTTCGTCGGCCACTTGGACTTGCGCCTTGATCGTCTCGCGATGACCCTCCGCAGGAACATCAACGGTGGCCACGCTCCATAGTTTTCCCTTCGCGGGCGCGAAGAGTTGGAAGGATTCCACACCCAACGGCATGAACAGCGCGGTTTCTGTCTGGTCTTCGTTCGCGCCTGGCAGGGCCCCGGCGACGACCTGGAGGCAGGCGTCAAGTACTGCCGGATGCAGGCCGTACCCTGCCGGTTCAGCGCCTATGCTAAGCGGTGCTTCAATCAATCCTAATGCTTTGCCGGCATGGCTCCAGACCTGTTTTACCCCGCGAAAACGGGCGCCAAAATCCAGCCCCCGCCGTTTGTAAGCGGCATAGAAGGTTTCGGCCCCGATTTCGTCGGCATCACGCTTAAGTTCCTCGAAATCGACGTGGATCGGGTCATCCGGATCTGGGACACTGCGCAATGAGCCTGAGGCGTGCAGTCGCCACGAAGATTCGGACGGCCCTGCGCCCGTTCCCGTGCTGAAAACTTGAAAGCGCGAGGCACCATCTCGCGTGCGCGACAAGACCACCTGCAAGCGCTTTGACCCGGTGTCATCCAGCGCCAGAGGTTCACCGATCACCATGTTCTCGATGGCCCAGTTCTCTCCACCCAGGCCCAAGCACGCGGCGGCGCGGACCGATTCCAGGTAGCCGGTTGCCGGGAAGATAATTCTGCCGAACACGCGGTGGTCGTCCACGAAACCATGTGAAGCGGCACTGAGATTGGTTTCAAACACGACGTCCTTCAAAGATGGCGAGTCGATGAATCGCTCGGCCAAAGGATGAAGTGCCTGGTCGGTCTCCGGTCGCCCCGCGCGCTGGATTTCTCGATCCACGAAGTATCGTTCACGCTGAAAAGGGTAGGTGGGCAGGGTCACCTTTTGTCGCGGATAATCACGATCGAATCCTGCCCAATCGATATCCACACCGTGCACGTAAAGGTGACTCAGGCTGGCCAGCAACTCTTCCCAATCGTCGCGCCCCGATCGCACCGACGCTAGCCAGAGGGCTCCTTCCGGTTCTATGCATCCGCGGCCGAGTCCGAGCAGGACCGGATTGGGCCCGATCTCGAGGAACACCGTGCAACCCGCATCGGCGAGTGTCCGCATCGAATCAGCGTATTGAACTGTCTCACGAATGTGCCGGCGCCAGTAAGCTGGTTGAGCCATCTGCGCGGCCGAAGTTACCTGGCCAGTCAGGTTGGACACCAGCCTCAATCGCGGCGCTCCGAAAGAAACCTTTGCTGCCGCGTGCTCGAAAAGCTCCAGCACCGGGTCCATCAGCGGCGAGTGAAACGCGTGGGATACGACCAGTTCGCGAAACTTGACACCCGCCGCCGAGAATTGGGCCAGCAAAGCCTTCACATCTTCACCGGATCCGGAGATCACGGTTTGCCGCGGTCCATTCAACGCCGCAATCGAGACACGTGCCGCTACGGGCTTCAACGCCTCTCGCACAATTTCGACCGGAGCCATGACTGCAGCCATGCGGCCTCCGGACGGCTGGGCTTGCATCAGGCGGCCGCGCTCGGCAATCAGTGCCAACCCATCCTCCACGCTGAACAAGCCGGCCACGCAAGCTGCGACGTACTCGCCGACACTGTGTCCTAGGACGAACGTGGGCTGCACTCCCCAGGAACGCCATAGTTCACTTAGCGCGTACTCAATGGCAAATAAAGCGGGTTGGGTGAATTGCGTTTCGTCGAGCGGAGAGGATGCGCCGTCGCGTGGGTAAAGTACATCGAGCAGCGAACGGTCGAGACGGTCGCGCAGTGCGGCGTCGCAGCGATTTAGAGCGCGGGCAAACGTTGGCGAGCTTTCGTAAAGCCGCCGGCCCATGCCAATGTATTGTGAACCTTGGCCGGTGAACAGAAAGGCGATCTTCGGACGGTCGGTCGACTCCCAACACCCCCGCACAATACCTGGGAACGGATTGCCAGAGCGACTTTCCCGCAGTTTTCCCGCCATCGCTTCAGCGTCGGCGCCCGTCAAAGCGAGCCGATACGCAAGGTGGGCACGGCCAACATTGGCCGTGTGGCAAAGATCGGCAAGGACGGGCCCTTCGCCGGTCTGCCAGCGCTGCACGTGCCGCTCGATCAATGTTGACAACGCCGGTTCAGTGCGGGCGGATAGGGTCAGCAAATGCAACGGACGCTCGGTGCGCGAAGTTTTCGGTGAAACGATCGGCGCTTCCTCCAGCACAACGTGAGCGTTGGTTCCGCTGAATCCGAACGAACTGACGCCCCCAATGCGCTTGCCGTGAAGAGGATGCCAGGGTTCCCGCTCGCTGGTGACTCTCACTGGTAGTCGGTCCCAGGGGATGTGAGGACTAGGCTTCTGAAAATGCAGGTGTTGCGGAATCTCCCGATGCTGCAAGGAGAGCACCACTTTGATCAACCCGCTCACGCCGGCCGCCGCCTCCAAATGACCGACGTTGGTCTTAAGAGAGCCGATCAGTAACGGCGTCGCGGCTTCACGTCCAGGCCCAAATATGGCACCTAGCGCCTGCACTTCGATCGGGTCACCGAGCGAGGTCCCTGTTCCATGGGCTTCGATATAGCTGACGTCTTGCGGGCTTACTGCTGCGTTGGCGAGCGCGTCGCGGATCACCGATTCCTGGGAAGGGCCGTTGGGTGCGGTAAGTCCGCTGCTGGGACCATCCTGATTCACCGCCGAACCACGGATCAACGCCAGGATGCGATCGCCATCGGCGACAGCGTCGTTCAGGCGTTTCAGTACTATGACGCCGCAACCTTCGCCTCGCACAAAACCATCGGCGGCTGCGTCGAATGTCTTGCACTTCCCATCGGCCGCCAACATCCGCGCACGCGACAGTGCTGAGAAGATTTCGGGCGAAAGAATCACGTTCACTCCGCCGGCCAGGGCAAGGCGGCACTCCCCGTTGCGCAAGCCCTGGCAGGCCAGGTGAATCGCGACCAGAGAGGACGAGCAGGCTGTGTCAATCGAAATGCTCGGCCCTTGCAACCCCAACAAGTAGGACAACCGGCCAGAGGCAATGCTGTGTCCGATCCCCGAGGCGTAATACATGTCCACCAGCGCCGGATTGCCTGCTTCGAGCAACAATTGGGCGTAGTCGTTGCTACAGATACCGATATAAACGCCCGTGCGGGTGTGACCGAGCCTGACCGGGGATTGGCCGGCATGTTCGAGTGCCTCCCAACTCACCTCCAGCACCAGGCGCTGTTGCGGATCCATCGTGAGCGCTTCCCGAGGCGAAATCTCGAAGAACTGCGGCTCGAAGCGATCTACCTGGTCCAGGAATCCGCCAAAACGCGTCGCGATTTTGCCGGGCGCATCAGGGTTGGGATCGTAGTACGCGTCGGCATCCCAGCGATCCGACCCAATTTCCCGGACGCCGCTGCGCCCCTCGTGCAGCAAACGCCAGAACTCCTCGGGATCATTGGCGCCGCCCGGAATTCGACAACCGACCCCGATGATCGCTATGGGTTCGTGCCGCTGCTTTTCGACGGTTTCGAGCTTAGCCTGCAATTCTTCGATTGCGAGCAAGGCCCGCTTCAATGGTGAGAGTTCCGTCGTGTTCATGGTGGATTCGGAGAGGTCAATCGGAGGCTAGATCACCTTCGCTCCAGCCGTTCTAAAAGCAGAGCCTCGGCTTCATCATCGGATAGCGCTCCAATCTCTTGAGCCCGGTCCGACGCCGATTCGGGCTGCCGTTCTTCGACCGCCGGTGACAGTGCAGCCGACGGGTCTTCACAGGAAGCGCAATCCAGCAGAAAGGCGGAGATGGATGCAATCGTCGGATAATCAAACATCAGCGTGGCCGGCAACGAACGGCCCAGTCCAAGGCCCAATTCCAGCAGATTGCGCAATTGAACGGCCATCAGCGAATCCAACCCAAGATCCATCAGCCGATGCTGGATGCCCGGGCGACGGTCGGCGTCCATTCGGAGCACTTCCATCACACGGGTGCGGACGTATTCGTTCATTAACTCCTCCCGTTCATCGGGCAACGCCGATTCCAGACGCCAGCGAAACTCGCGTACCCGCTCGGGGGAGTTCGCAGCGCTATCGGCCAATACCGCATTCGGTGCCCGGTCCTCAGCGGGAAGCGTCGCGAACGATCCGACATCGAAGCCATCATCGCTCTCAGAAGCATGACTGCGGGCCAGGATCACGTGCTGACCAAGCACCTCCGCCGGCGAGGCTTCCTCAGGAAACGCAGTCACTTCGG
>Ga0210408_10003429_pt1 | contig 14669 bp, 15 predicted proteins | sample IncBWH4MmetaG_FD_155471 | JGI IMG/M metagenome (GOLD analysis project Ga0210408, IMG submission 155471) | Forest soil microbial communities from Barre Woods Harvard Forest LTER site, Petersham, Massachusetts, United States - Inc-BW-H-4-M | ecosystem: Environmental > Terrestrial > Soil >...
CAGCTGCCCTACCCAAAGCGGCCAATTGGATGCACCGGGAAATGCGATCACGCTCAAGCTGATGGCTTGAAAGTCGCCGGGTTCCGAAAATCTGGCTACCGCCATTTCTGACCTCCTGCAAAAAAAGTTATTGCAATCGATTGCAAGACGAGGCAGAAGTCAAGCCCTTCGAAAGCGGCCGGAGATCTTTCTGGCCCCGTTCACACGAAACGGTTCGCCGCTCGCAGGAGGAAACCGAGCATGGGAGTCAGGCTGACAGTCAATGGAGCGCCGGTTGAAGTGCGCGCGGACGGAGCGACGCCGTTGATCTTGGCTCTGCGCAACGAACTTGGATTGAAGGGAACACGGTTCGGCTGCGGTGGTGAGGACTGCGGCGCTTGCATGGTCCTGGTAGATTCCGAACCGAGGTACTCGTGCACACTTCAACTGGATGACGTGGTTCGGAATCGGGTCACCACGATCGAGGGCTTGAACGATGGTCTCGCTGAAGTGCTTCGAGAAGCTATTTTGGCCGAGAACGCCGGACAATGCGGCTATTGTCTGAGCGGCATATTCGTCACCCTCCATCACTGCCTCGCCACCTCCGCGCAACCAAAATACGCCGAAGTCGCTGAAGCGCTTGGGCATCACCTCTGTCGCTGCGGCGCGAACGCGGCGATCTTGCGCGCGGTGAAACGAGTACTCGAACGCATCCAAGCGGGAGCAAGCGATGCCTGAACTTGGCTCCAGCAGCGGGTGGAATGCGCCCATCACCGACCGTTTCGACCTGTCCAGGACCGGGCTCGTTGTGCTGAAGACAGGCAAAGTCGAGTTAGGACAAGGAATCTTGCTTGCCTTGCGTCAGATCGCGGCGGAGGAGTTGGATTTGTCCGTGGATGCCGTCGTGACCGTCTCGGGCGACACCTCGGCATCACCGTTCGAAGGAGGAACGGTCGGAAGCATGTCGATTGAAACGTCCGGCCGTGAGGTTCGCGACGCGGCGGCGGTGCTGAGGTCGGAGCTCTTCGATGCCGCCGCGCGCAAACTCGGAGTCTCCGTATCTGAAATCACGGCCGAAGGCGGCCAATTCTTCGTGGCCAGCAGCCGATCCAAGGAGACGTTTTGGAGCTTGGCGGCGGAAATCGACTTCGATCAGGCGCGCGGGCGTTCCGCTGTGCCAAAGTCTCCGAACCTCTACAAGACGGTGGGGGTGAACATACCACAGACACATTTACTTGAGCGTCTCGGTGGCGGCTCTTTCATTCACGACCTTTCGTTTGATGGCATGCTGCACGGGCGCGTTCTGAGAAAGCCGCACCCGGATGCACGACTCGAGAGCGTCGATACTGATGCGATCTGCGGGCCCGGTGTTCTGCGGGTCGTGCGCGAACGCGATTTCATCGGAGTGGTGGCCGACAGCGAACAGGCGCTGGCGACGGCGATGGCGCGCCTGGAACGTCGCTGCAGATGGAGCGGCAGCCCGAATGACGGCTCGCAGACACCGCTCGATATTCTCGCGAACGCGGACGTGACGGAGCGGGTGCTTCGGGCTGATCAAGGGTCATCCGGGCCAGAGCCCGCAGAGGACGGAGCAACGCTCTCGGCCGTCTACAGCAAACCGCTGATTGGTCACGGATCGATCGGTCCGTCGTGCGGAATTGCCATCGTGTCCGACTCCGCAGTGGAGGTCTGGTCACACTCCCAGAATGTCTTTGCATTGCGCGATCAGATCGCCCGCGTGCTCGGAAGAGCGGCGCAAGACGTGATCGTGCGACATCGGCTCGGAGCGGGATGTTATGGCCACAATGGAGCAGATGACGCAGCCATGGACGCGGCCTTGCTGGCGCGTGCAGTGGCCGGTCGTCCGGTGCGGGTCCAGTGGACGCGGAAGGACGAGCTGACCTGCGAGCCGCTGGGCTCGCCGATGCGGATCGCAGTCCAGGCCCGCATTCGCGACGGGCGCATCGCCGAGTGGAAATTGGCCACCCGGTCAGGGACGCATATGCAGCGCCCCGGTTGGGGTGAGCAGGTCAATTTACTTGGTCCGGCCGCGGCGAATGCGGAATTCGCCACGACCATCCAAATGGACCTGCCCGAGCACAACGGTGGCTCGAAGAATGCGGTCGCGCTTTACGACTTTCCGCAACACGTGACTTACGAATTCTCGGCCAACTTGCCCTTCCGGCTCTCGGCCCTTCGGTCGCTCGGCTCATTCGGAAATGTCTTCGCCATCGAAAGCTTCATGGACGAACTAGCCGAGCTTGCTGGATGCGATCCGGTCGAGTTCCGATTGAGACATCTCGCCGATCCACGCGCGCGACGGGTGGTGAGTCGAGTCGCGGAAATCTCAGACTACTCCAAGCCTTGCGAGGCAGGTTTCGGGCGAGGGCTCGGCTTTGCGCGGTTCAAGAACACTGGAAGTTATTGCGCGGTAGTGGCCTTGGTTTCGGTGGATGAGACCGTCGAGGTGCAGAAGCTGTGGGCTGCGGTGGATGCGGGTCTCGTGATCAATCCAACCGGCGTCATTTCGCAGGTCGAGGGCGGCATGTTGCAGGCTGCGAGCTGGGTTTTGAAGGAATCCGTTCCGACTGACGGCACGCGCCTGATCGCGGAGTCGTGGAAGGACTATCCGATTCTTACCTTCGCCGAGACGCCCGAGACGAACGTGGAAATCATTGCCGATCCAGACTTTCCGTCGACCGGCGTCGGCGAAGTCTCGCTCGGGCCGACCGCCGGCGCCATCGCGAACGCGGTCGCAAGTGCTTTCGGGATGCGCATCCGAGAGCTCCCTCTCACGCGAGAACGCCTGATGAAGGCAGCGCTCGAGGCCGAGTGACGACCACGGCGCGGCAGTTCCTTAAACAATCGATCCACCGGAGGATACTCTTATGGAAGCGTCAACAGCCACCAAGTTCACGGGCAGAATTATCGAAAGTTCCGACGACGTGACGTCTGCCGTCCTCGAAGCGATGGCCCAGGCGGACAATCCGCGTCTTCGCGAGATCGCGGCCTCCTTCGTGCGTCACATGCACGCATTCGCTCGCGAAGTCAGATTGACCGAGGCCGAGTACGATATCGGCGTCGATTTTCTCAATCGAATCGGAAAGGCCACTCACGACAGCCACAACGAGGGAATTCTTTTCGCCGATGCGATTGGCTTCTCGACGCTAGTTTGCCTCTTGAACAACGGAAAGGCCGGAGCAACCGAGACCGCTGCGGCGCTGCTGGGCCCGTTTTGGCGAGCCAATTCGCCGAAGACAGAGAACGGAGGATCCATCGTTCGCTCCCCAACCCCCGGCCCCGAGCTGTTTGTGGCGTGCGAGATCGTCGACGCCTCGGGCGAACCGCTCGCAAATGTCGAGGTCGATGTCTGGCAATCCTCTCCGGTCGGTCTCTACGAAAACCAGGACGACACGCAGGCGGACATGAACCTGCGTGGGAAGTTCACGACCGACGCCGCGGGACGCTTCTCCTTCCGGTCAGTCAAGCCCGCCGGGTATCCGGTACCCACGGACGGTCCGGTTGGCGAAATGCTGCGCGCTCAGAACAGGCATCCTTTTCGCCCGGCGCATATCCACTTCCTGGGCTTCAAGGGCGGGTACAAAACGCTAATCACGCAAGTCTTCGTCGATGACGACGAGCACCTCGAAAGCGACGTGGTGTTCGGAGTGACGCGCGCGCTGGTCGGGGACTATCGCCGCCATGACCACGGCGAGCCGCCGGCGGCCGGCGTCCGCACGCCCTGGTACACGCTGAACTATCGGTTCGTCATGCAAACGGGCGAAGCGATCCTCCCGAAACCACCCATCAAGTGAGTCCAACAGATGAACAAATCCATGAACGGCAAAGTTGTTCTCATCGTCGGCGGGGCCGGCAGCATCGGCGCCGTTACCGCCGCGCACTTCGCCGAGCTCGGCGCGCGCGTTGCGATCAGTCATCGCGATGTCCCTGAGGAAGCCGCAGCAGCCACGAAGGTCGTACAGTCTCTACCCGGAGAGCGCCACGCCGCGCTGGTCGCCGACGTGGCGCGGACGGACACATTGAAGGCCCTGCGCGCTGAGATCGAGCGGCGATATGGTCGCCTGGATATCCTCGTCAACGCGGCCGGCTTCACCAAGCCCGTGCCTCATGCCGATCTCGAGGCCTTGGACGACGCCCTGATCGACAAGATGTTTGCCGTCAACTGGCGCGGCCAATTCGCAACCATCCGCGCTTTCGCGCCGCTCCTGAAAGCCTCAGGCGACGGTCTGATCGTTTCGATCTCATCGATTGCGGGGACAAACGGAATTGGATCCTCGATCGCCTACTGCGCGGCCAAGGCGGGTATCGACGTCATGACCAAATCGCTAGCCCGCGTGCTGGCGCCGGAAGTGCGGGTGCTCGCGGTCGCACCCGGTGTGGTCGACACCAATTTCGTTCCCGGTCGTGGCACCGACTTCAACGCAAAGACGGCGGCCACCACGCCGCTGAAGCGGATCGCGAGCCCTGAAGACATCGCATCCGCGATCCTCGCCTGCGCCACGCAACTCGGCTTCGCTACCGGCACCACCTTCGTGGTCGATGGCGGCCGCTCACTATGAAGGAAAAATCCCATGCGATCTCCACGCGACAAAGTCATCATCACCTGCGCAGTGACTGGCAATCTCACAACGCCTGAGCAAACGCCCTATCTGCCGATCTCACCGCAACAGATCGCCGATGCCTGCGTCGGCGCTGCCGATGCCGGCGCTGCAATCGTCCATATCCATGTGCGCGATCCGCTCACCGGGCGCCCGTCGATGCTGCTCGATCATTATGTCGACGTCGTGCAACGCACCCGTGCCCGCAATCCCGAACTGATCCTCAACATCACGACGGGACCAGGGGGACGCTTCGTACCGTCGACGGACGATCCGAAGGTCGCCGCGGAAGGCACGACCTTGATGGCGCCAGAGAAGAGGGTGGAACATATTGCGGCGCTCCGCCCTGACATATGCACGCTCGATCTCAACACCATGAACTCCGGTCGGGAAGTGGTGATCAATACGCCACCTAATGTCCGCCGGATGGCGAAGGTCATCGCCGAGGTCGGCGTCAAGCCAGAGATCGAACTGTTCGATTCGGGCGACATCGCGCTGATGCGCGATCTGCTCGCCGACGGCACGCTCCAGGGGCCTGTCCTATGCTCTTTCGTGATGGGAGTTCGCTACGGCTTCCAGCCTGCCCCCGAGACGGTCCTCTACGCGCGCGATCTGCTCCCCAAAGACACTGAGTTCACCGCGATCGGGATCGGCAAGGCCGCATTCACCGCTGTTGCGCAGTCCTACCTTGCCGGCGGTCACGTGCGGGTTGGCCTTGAGGATTCGGTCTATCTCTCCCGGGGACATCTTGCGACGTCAAACGCAGAAATGGTCACCAAGGCGCGCCGCATCGTCGAGGACCTCGGAGGCGTGATTGCGACAACCGAAGAGGCGCGCCGGATCGTTGGACTGCCCCCGCATTCGGCGAAGAACGTAGCCTAGGAGAGTGCGATGAAAGTCACAACCGGAGTAGCCGGTGCGGAATCGAACGACATCGTCGAGGCGACTTGCGTACGACTCAACGCCAAGGCGGCCGATGTATCATCTATAACACCAGCGATCGAACGGCGCTGTCTTTCACGACGTACAGACGAGGTCGTGGTCGCGATCGAAGCCGCGGGCGTTAACCCTTCGGACGTGAAGGCCGCGACAGGCCTGATGCCCTATGCGGTGTTTCCGCGCACGCCAGGCCGTGACTTCTCGGGGGTGGTGGTCGACGGACCGCGCGAATGGATGGGGAAAGCCGTCTTCGGGACTTCGGGCGATCTCGGCATCCGCCGCGACGGAACGCATGCCTCACATCTCGTCGTCGAAACAGCGGCGCTGGTCGAAGCGCCGCCTACGATTTCCATGGATGAGGCGGCGGGAATCGGAGTGCCGTTCGTGACCGCCATCGAAGGCTTCCGAAGGTCAGGCATGCCCAAGCCTGGCGAAACTGTCCTCGTCATGGGCGTCAACGGCAAGGTCGGCCAGGCGGCAGTGCAATTTGCGACGTGGCAGGGCGCAAAAGTCATCGGCGTGGTGCGAAAGGACGAGCCCTACGAAGGGCACGCCAACGCGCCGATCGAGATTGTCAATTCAGCCACGACCGACGTCGCCATGAGAGTAACCGAACTGACCGACGGCAAGGGCGCCAATATCGTGTTCAACACCGTCGGCGACCCCTACTTCAACGATGCAAATCGATCCCTTGCCAAGGGAGGGTGCCAGATCCTGATCGCCGCGGTCCATAAGGTCGCCGAATTCAACATTCTGGAATTCTATCGCGGTCGGCACACCTTTGTCGGCATCGACACCCTCGCCTTCTCCTCCACCGAAAGCGCCGAGGTCTTGCGCAGCGTCATACCGGGCTTTGCCGGCGGCTTCCTTCGGCCGTTCCCCATTACCGCATCATCGATCTATCCGCTAGGCAACGCAAAGGCAGCTTATGCCGCCGTGATCGAATCGTCGCGCGATCGCATCGTCCTGCGTCCTTAACATTGTCGGTTTTCGCCGCGGCGCGAGAGCACATTGCACACCACTTGGAGATGGCTGAACTGCACTCAGTTCCAAGCTGAGGCAAATTGTTTCATAACGGCTCATTCAGCGAATCCGATCAGAACCCGCGCGGGATAGCCGATCAGCTAGTTGACCCGAATCATTGAAACCTGATATTATACTTCAATTGACTCATTGAAACCCGATATTATACTCCAATGATTCTCTACAAGCGTAATCAAATTGAGGAAGCGATTTCGCGGGTGTTCGGCGAGCAATCGGCCCAACCCAGTTCCGCATTGCGCACCCGCATAAAGAGACTCCTCGATACAGATCGCGGACTGGGAAGAAACGCTCGGGCAAATGATCCTATGCTGTCACATTACGCCTTCTACAGCAGAGAATCCCCGGGCAGTGGGGCCGACGTCCTGTTCTCAAACTATGAAGCGTTCGCGCTCATGCTCGGACTCCAAATGTTGAATCACAATTGGCCCCAATCATTCGCTGTCGAAGCTCTGCGATCTTACAGGAGCGATCTCGAAGCGCGACACAGGAAAATTCTAAAACTCAATCGCGAGACGCTCTTCGATCAGACGCAAACTATATCCAAGGCCGAACCGGGCGCTCCCGCATACAACACCACCTGTCCCGCGTTTTTGCTTATCTGGTCAGATAACAAGCACGCAAAAGATGCGGTACCGCCGTCAGCAGCCGTTTTTGACGATGAAGCGAGCGCCATTTCGTTTACACGGGGAAAGGCCGGCCGCTCGACCACTTGGTTAGAACTGACGGTCCCTGCGCATCTCTTGTTGCACGAACTATCCCAGACGCTGCCGCGGCAACGCGGCCGAAGCTGAACGAAATTGAACCAACGGAGAAAAAGATGCTTCCACATCTAATAGAAACCCGCATCAAGGTTTCAAAGAGCGGCACGCGCCTGGATGATCGGCGGGAAATACGATTGCTGCCACCCCGATCTCTTCGAGCTGCCAAGAGAAACGCGCGAACCCATTCGAAAAAGCAGATTAAGCAGATTTCAAACGCGATCCTTCGATTTGGATGGACCTATCCGATCATCGCCGATGAAAATTTGCAGATCGTTTGCGGACACGGCCGATGGGAAGCGGCCAAAGAGCTTGGCCTAAAGAGCATCCCGGTCCTCGTTTTGCATGGGCTGAGCGACGCAGAAAAGCGCGCTCTCGCACTCGCCGACAACAAGATCGCTGCAAACGCCGGCTGGGACCGTAGTCTCCTTGCGGCTGAGCTCAGTGAGCTCTCCTCGTTACTGCTCGAATTCAATCTCGACCTCGATATCACCGGCTTTGAACCCGCCGAAATCGACGCTCTGATGGCCGATTTCGGCGATGCAGACAAGGATCCGGCCGATGAGCCCGGCGAGATTGAGGATCAGCCGGTGAGCCGGAGGGGCAACCGCTGGCAATTGGGCCAACATCGACTGCTGTGCGGCGACGCCTGCGATCAATCCGTTTGGGCTAGCTTGATGGGGCGCGATCGGGCGGCCATGGTATTCGCCGATCCACCCTACAATGTGCAAATTTCTACAACGCTCGGCCGCGGCAAAATCAAACACCGCGAATTTGCATTGGCCTCTGGCGAAATGTCGCCGTCCGAATTCGGCGAATTTCTCAAGTCGTGGATGCGGTTGGCGGCAAAGTTTTCCGAGGATGGTTCGATCCAATTCGTTTGTATGGACTGGCGACATCTCGGTGAGATGCACGTTGCTGGCCAAGAGGTATTTGGCCCCCTTCAAAACCTCATTGTCTGGAACAAGACCAATGCGGGTCAGGGCAGTTTCTACCGATCGCAGCATGAGTTGATATTCGTCTACAAGAACGGCGACACCCCTCACCTCAATAACATTGAGCTCGGCCGGCACGGCAGAAACCGTTCCAATGTCTGGACCTATGCCGGCGTCAACACCTTCCGCAGGGGTCGCCTCGACGAGCTTTCGATTCATCCGACGGTGAAGCCGGTCGCGCTAATTGCGGACGCAATCAAGGACTGCTCACGCCGCGGTGACATCATCCTGGACCCGTTTATGGGATCCGGCACCACCCTTCTTGCGGCCGAGCGTGTCGGCCGCAGGGCCTACGGCATCGAAATCGACCCGCTTTACGTCGACGCTGCAATCCGGCGTTGGCAGGATTTCACCAAGCGCGACGCAATCCTGATGGAGACCGGCCAGACCTTTAGCGAGGTTACCGCTCATCGCTCTTCCGCGAAATCGCGGAGGACGAAGTGAGGTCTCGCAAACAACCGCGGGCGCGCGGCGCCCGCACATCAGCAAAACGGGCTGACGTGGGATACGGCCGCCCGCCTGTCGAGCATCAGTTCAAGCCCGGTCAATCCGGAAACAAGCGCGGCCGACCAAAGGGATCTAAAAACGAGGCGACGATTCTTAACGAGCTTCTTAGCCGCAAGATCAACATCAATCAAAACGGCAAAACGCGAAGGATCAGCGTACTCGAAGGAATGTTCCTGAAATTCGCTGAAGACGCCCTTAGAGGCAACCCAAAGTCCGCGGCCTTCCTGCTTTCTCGCAAGCAGCTCATCGAGTCCATCGAACAACCCGGAGCGGCCGCCGTCGACGCGGACGAGCAGAAAATTTTGGACGCTTTCATCCAGGAAATTGAAGAGAAATTCAAAAAACAAGGAGATGACAAATGAATAGCCAGGAAATTGTCCTTTTGGACGAAATCCTCCGCCGTGATTTCGGAAAGTTTCTGTATAGATGCTTTCTTTGGCTCAACCCAGGTGCAACGTTTCTTTCCAATTGGCACATACGAGCCATCGCCTATCAACTCGAGCGCATCAGACGCGGGGAAATCACCCGCTTGATCATCAACCTTCCACCGCGCTATCTGAAATCGATAACAGTCTCGGTTGCATTTCCTGCGTACTTGCTTGGGCTTGACCCTCGGCGCAAGATCATCGCGATCAGTTACGGCGATGATCTGTCTGCCAAGCATGCAAGCGATTTCCGGTCAGTTGTAAATTCTTCCTGGTACCAACGCGCTTTCCGGGGGATGCGCATCGCGAGGAATACCGAACTCGAGGTGATGACGACTAGACGCGGTTTTCGGAAGGCAACGTCGGTTATGGGACCCCTGACCGGGCTCGGCGGAGATCTGGTGATCATTGACGATCCGCAGAAGCCGATCGATGCACAATCCGAACCGCGCCGGAACAGTGTGAATCAATGGCTTTCCAATACTTTGCTATCGCGGCTCGATAACAAGCAAACAAGTGCCATTATCGTCGTGATGCAGCGAGTCCACATGGATGATCTTTCGGGATATCTGTCAAATTCGCCCGAGAAATGGGAAGTACTGAGCTTGCCTGCTATCGCCGAAGAGGACGTATCCATCCCGATCGGGCCGAACGAATTCCATGATCGAAAGGCTGGAGAAGCACTTCATCCCGCGCACGAGTCGGTCGAAACGCTCCGCAAACTTCAGGAAACGCTCGGTCCTGATGTGTTCGCTGCGCAATACCAGCAGTCGCCCGTTCCGCAGGGCGGCGCGATGATCAAGAGGGATTGGTTCCGATATTACGATGATCTGCCCGTGCGTATCCCCGGCGCCAGGGTTATTCAGAGCTGGGATACTGCCGCCAAGGATGGCGCCCAAAATGATTTTTCGGTGTGCACCACGTGGATGATCGTCGACGAAAACTTCTATTTGCTCGACCTTGTCCGCGACCGCTTCGAATATCCGCTGCTTCGCGACACCGCGATCGAGCTCGCCAATCGCTTCAAGCCCGACGAAATCCTGATCGAGGATGCCTCTACCGGGACCGCTTTGGCGCAGGAGCTTCGGGAAAAAGGTGATTTTTTCGTCGATCCCAAAAAGATCGAGCACGACAAGATCGGCCGTCTCTATGTTCAACAAGGCAAATTTGCCGCTGGTCGCGTGTTATTTCCGAGAAATGCACCCTTCTTACCTACACTGGAGGTGGAGTTACTGACCTTTCCGCAATCGCGTCGCGACGACCAGGTGGATAGCGTTAGCCAGGCGCTCGCCTACGACGGGTTGGGTTACGACCACAGCATGAACTGGGTGGGATGAGGTCTGGTAGGCTCGAGCAAGCCTCTCTATTACCCCGTGACCAAGCCGCAGATCGCTAAGCCCGGCTCGGGACCGTTCCATAGGTGGATATGCGACCGGTCCTCGGGCGGACTCAGCGACGCCGCTTGGGGCGGGCGAGACAAATCAACAATAAAGCCCCCGGCTGCCCAGTCCGCTCCGAGCATCTCGTGATCCTGCAGGCTCCAAAAGAGCCATAAGATTGCTCGTGAATTCGCTGGACTTCTGCATCAAGAGGAGCGTGTGTGGTGGCACTGAGGACGCCATCGCATGGTGACCTCCGCCCTTCGTCGCCTCGCCGAATCGCGGGGCTCGTGTCAGTGGCAGCACATGATGCTGTCACTGACACAAGGAGGGCCGAATGACCACCAACAAGAAGTCGAAGCTCACGAGGCGCGCCGCGAAGCCGCCTCGCGGTATCAAGCGGGCGTCTAACGCTTTGCGTCCAAGAGAGGCCGCGCCTGCCCGGAGGTCGAAGCCCAAGGCGGCTGTGCGAGCCGTTACGGAGACGAGTGGCGGCTCGCCCACGAAGCAGGACACCGTGCTGGCGATGCTGCGCCAGGCCAAGGGCACGACCGTTGCCGCCATTATGGCGGCGACCGGATGGCAGCCGCATTCGGTGCGCGGCTTCTTTGCCGGCGTAGTCAAGAAGAAGCTCAAGCTGAAACTTGATTCCGAAAAAATCGGTAAAGAGCGGGTCTATCGCATTGCCAAGACCGGGACCTCGTCATGAAAGAGGGACGTCCGGGCGAGGCCGACCGGGCAATCGATCCCGTGGTCGAAGCCGAACTGGAGCGGCTGCCCAAACTGCCGATCGCGGAGTTGCGCAGCCGCTATCGCGAGCTGTTCCGAAACGAACCGCCAAAGGCGTTCGGCCCGGACCTGCTCCGGCGCAGCATCGCACATAGGATCCAGGAGCGAGCCTATGGCGGCCTCTCACGGGAGCATCAGCGCCTGCTCGATCAACTGGTGAAGGCGGCTCGAGCGAAACCGAACGGTCGCATTGAGCTGCCAAGGCGGATCAAGCCCGGCTCCGAGTTGGTTCGGACCTGGAATCGCACGACCTACCGGGTCGTAGTCATGGAAAAGGGATTCGCTTGGGAGGGTCGGACCTTCTCCAGTCTCTCCGAGATCGCCTTAGCGATCACGGGGACCAAGTGGAACGGGCCACGGTTCTTCGGGCTGCGATCGTCGGCAAATAGACCCCCTGAGGAGCCCAAGACCGATGACAAGTGAAGGCCGAAAAATCCTGCGCTGCGCCATCTATACGCGCAAATCCACCGAGCACGGGCTGGAACAGGAATTCAATTCACTGGACGCCCAGCGGGAGGCCTGCGAGGCCTATATCAAGAGTCAGGCCTCGCAGGGCTGGAAGGTCCTGCCCCAGCATTATGATGATCCCGCCTATTCGGGCGGCAACCTCGACCGCCCTGCCCTGAAAAAGCTTCTCCGCGATATCGAACAGGGCAAAGTGGATGTCGTGGTGGTCTACAAGATCGACCGGCTGACCCGGTCGCTCGCCGATTTCGCCAAGCTGGTCGAAACCTTCGATGCCCGCTCGATCTCATTTGTCGCGGTCACGCAGCAATTCAATACGACGACATCGATGGGCCGACTGACACTTAATGTCCTCTTGTCCTTTGCCCAGTTCGAACGGGAACTGGCCTCCGAGCGAGTCAAGGACAAGGTCGCCGCGTCCAGAAAAAAGGGCAAATGGACGGGAGGAACGGTTCCGCTCGGCTATGACGCCAAGGATAAGAAGCTCGTGGTCAACAAGGCGGAAGCCGAAACCGTGCGCACGATTTTCCGTCGCTATCTCGAACTGAAATCGTTCGCCCTACTGGTCGCCGATCTGGACAAGCGCGGCATTGCCACCAAGCGGCGAAATACCAAAGTCCTCAAGTACCGAGGCGGCATTCCTTTCAGCTACGGTCCGCTCGCTTATTTTCTTAAGAACCGAATCTATCTCGGCGAGATGCACTACGGCGGCAAATGGTTCAAGGGTGAGCACGAGGCCATTGTTGATCGTGAGACCTTTGATCGGGTTCAGCAACTGCTCAAGGACAACGCGAGCAGCCGGAAGGTGAAGCGTTCGGAAAGCAGAGCCCTGCTTATGGGAAAGCTGTATGACGATCGAGGCAATCTCATGAGCCCGAGCTTTTCCCGCAAGAACGGCGTTCGTTACCGGTTTTATGTCAGCTCGGCCCTGCTACGCGGCCGAAAGGACAGGGCCGGCTCGGTCCGGCGCATAGCCGCTCGCGAGATCGAGGGCGTCGTCGAGGAAGCCGTTCGGGGAAAGTTAGATATCGCAGATGCTTCGGGTCAGGCCATTACAGATCGGATTGAGCGCATCGTGCTCAGCGACACCCAGATCCGGGTCACCCTCAACGCCAGTGGCCAAGCCTCACCGGCTGCGACCGTCAAAATTCCTTGGAGGTCCACCAAAGTCAGCTGCGATTGCGTGCCGGCTCACTCAGAACAAAAGCCAGACATGAAGCTGGTACAAGCCATTGTGCGAGCCCACGCCTGGCTTGCCGATCTGAAGAATGGACGCTTCTCATCGGTTGAAGAGCTTGCTGCCACGGCGAAACTCCACGCGAAAGTCGTGCGGCAAGCTCTGCGCTTTGCATTCCTCGCGCCCGGCCTTCTCCGGGCAATCCTCGAAGGTCGCCACGCGGCAGCGGTGACGCTCCGCAGAATTCCTAAGACTTTGCCTCTAACCTGGTCAGCGCACGAGCAGATGCTCAGCTAGCTCAACGAGACGAATGCCTCTTTCTCCACAGGGTTTATCGAGCGATCCGCCTCGCGGTCCTTTCGGCCGGTACAACTTCTAATGTAAATGATACCCAAGCTCTGGCGGGAATACGCGATGGCAAAAAACATTATTATCTTTTCGGACGGCACAGGCCAAGCTGGCGGAATCAATTTCGACGAAGCGCGCACCAACGTTTACAAACTGTATCGCCCATGCCGAGTTGGACCAGACACACCAATTAATCCCGCTGAGCAAGTGGCCTTCTATGATCCAGGTCTAGGGTCCGCTGCTGACGGCAGTCAATTTAAGATCGGCCGGATGCGATGGATCTATAACCTCCTAAGCATGGCCACGGGGTTAGGCATCACCAACAACATCATCGACTGCTACGCGGCTATTATCAGGCTCTACGAGAACGGCGACCGAATCTTCCTCATCGGCTTTAGCCGAGGTGCCTACACGGTTCGCTCTCTTGGCGGCGTCATTGCCTATTGCGGAATTCCAAGGCACCTACCCGATGGCACTCCGTTGCAACTCGATCTGAAAGGATCGCGCGCACTCGCGGAGCATGCCGTGAAGGATGTCTATCAATTTTGCTCCTCATACGAGCGCGCAAAAATCGGGTCCTACCTTACCTTTATGATGCGAACGCGTGATGCGATCGCCGCAAAATTCAGATCCGAGCATGGCAGTTCCGTCATCAAAGACGGCGCCGAACAGGCAAATGTCTTTCCTTACTTTATCGGAGTGTTCGACACCGTTGCCGCGCTCGGAAATAAGTGGCTAAGTGCGCGGCTCGTTTCCGGCACCGGCCTCCATAGTCGGAACGATGGACGGCATAGTCGGAACGATGGACGGCGATTGGCCGTCCAACTCGCGGAGCCGTTCGATCCGGTTCCTGATGCTTGGCGGTAACTCAGGCTCTACCCTTAGCGACGCTTGCAGTCGTTCGCCAATCTCTCGTGAAATTGCCAGACTGTGACGGTGGTCAATATCAATGCGGTTGTGCATAGGAGGACCTCCCGTGTGAGCGGGTCCAAACTGACGGTTTCCAATCCCTATCCACGACCGCGCGGGGCCACGTTCCCTTGGAGCCGAGACCGCCGCCTTAGGCTATCTTCGCAAACGCTGCTTTTTGAACAGCGGGTCCGAGAAGACCTTTGGCTATCCGCGACATGCGCCGTCGTTGTAACGGCGAGCGGTCTCTCAGACTAAAGTCGCGGCGGGGGCTTTCGTTCCGGCTCCACATCTGGCGCACGCGGACTAACATCCCCACAGGAGGAACCTCTTCGG
>Ga0210408_10003430_pt1 | contig 14668 bp, 12 predicted proteins | sample IncBWH4MmetaG_FD_155471 | JGI IMG/M metagenome (GOLD analysis project Ga0210408, IMG submission 155471) | Forest soil microbial communities from Barre Woods Harvard Forest LTER site, Petersham, Massachusetts, United States - Inc-BW-H-4-M | ecosystem: Environmental > Terrestrial > Soil >...
CGATCCGCTCCTCGGCGAGGCGGATGTCGCGCCCCTGCGCGGCCAGCGCGGCCAGCGTGAAGCGGAACGCGTCGGTGCCGTACTTGTCCATCACGTGCAGGGGGTCGACCACGTTCCCCTTGGACTTGGACATCTTCTGCCCTTCCGCGTCGCGGATCAGGGCGTGGATGTAGACGTGGCGGAACGGCACGTCGCCCATGAACTTGATGCCGAGCATCGCCATCCGGGCCACCCAGAAGAACAGGATGTCGAAGCCGGTCGAGAGCACCGAGGTGGGATAGAAGACCTTGAGCTCCGGCGTCTCCTGGGGCCAGCCGAGGGTCGAGAAGGGCCAGAGGCCCGAGGAGAACCACGTGTCCAGGACGTCGGTGTCCTGACGCAGCCCTCCCCCGCACTGCGGACACGCGGCGAGATCGGTGCGGGAGACGTGCATGCTCCCGTCCTTGTCGCAGTACCAGACCGGAATGCGGTGCCCCCACCACAGCTGGCGCGAGATCGCCCAGTCCCGGATGTTCTCCATCCAGTGGAAGTAGGTCTTGTTCCACGCGCGGGGCACGATCTTGATCTTGCCGGAGCGCACCGCCTTGATCGCGGGCTCGGCGAGCGGCTTGGTCCGCACGTACCACTGCTTGGACACGAGCGGCTCCACCACCGTCCGGCAGCGGTAGCAGACGCCCACCGAGTGGCGGTAGGGCTCGATGCGGTCGATGAGGCCGAGCTCCTTCATGTCCTCGACGATGCGCTTGCGGGTCTCGAAGCGGTCGAGCCCCGCATACTTGCCGGCCAGCTCGGTCATCTTGCCGTCGAAGCCGATCACGCTGCGGATGGGCAGGTTGTGCCGCTTGCCGATCTCGAAGTCGGTCGGGTCGTGACCGGGGGTGACCTTGATGACCCCGGTGCCGAACTTCGGATCGACCGCCTCGTCGGCGACGACCTTGAGGGTAATGGTCCCCTCCACCGAGGGCACCTCGAGCGTCTTGCCCACGTACTTCTTGTAGCGCTTGTCCTTCGGATGGACCGCCACCGCGGTGTCGCCCAGCTTGGTCTCCGGCCGCACGGTGCCGAGGGTGAGCGGGCCGTACTTGATGTAGACGAACTCCGCGTCCTGCTCCTCGCGCTCGACCTCGAGGTCCGAGAGCACGGTCTGGCAGCGCGGGCACCAGTTCACGATGTAGTCGCCCTGGTAGATGAGGCCCTCTTCCCAGAGGCGCACGAAGACCTCGCGCACCGCCGCCGAGAGGCCCGCGTCCATCGTGAAGCGCTCGCGGATCCAGTCGCAGGAGGCGCCCAGCCGCTTGAGCTGGCGGATGATGGTGCCGCCCGACTCCTCCTTCCACTGCCAGACGCGGGCGATGAAGGCCTCCCGCCCGAGGTCCTCCTTGGTCTTGCCCTCCTTCTCGAGCTGCCGCTCGACCACGTACTGGGTGGCGATGCCCGCGTGGTCGGTGCCCGGCATCCAGAGCGCGTTGTAGCCGTCCATCCGCTTGTAGCGGATCAGGATGTCCTGGAGCGTGTTGTTGAGCGCGTGGCCGAGGTGGAGCGAGCCGGTCACGTTGGGCGGCGGGATGACGATGCAGTAGGGCTTCTTCGGCGAGTCCGCGTCGGCGTGGAAGTAGCCGCGCTCCTCCCAGACGGCGTACCAGTGCGGCTCGACGCGCGTCGGATCGTAGCGGTCGGCGATTTCGCTCATGTTAACGCGTCATTGTAGCACGGGCTTCGCGGACATCAGCCGCCAGCCCGCCGGTCCGCGCGTCCACGCGAGCGTCCACGGCACGCGGCGGCCGTCACGCAGCTCGGTGGCCGCCATCGTCACTTCCGCGCGCGGGCCCGCGGGCGGCTGCTCGCAGACCGGCTCGGCCACGAGCCCGCGCGGCAGGCGCCGCCGCACCGCGGGCGCGGGCACGACGCGCGCGAGCGCGGCCGCGTCGTCGACCGCGAGGGCATGGAAGAGCCCCTCCGCGGCCGCGCCGAGCTCGCGGTGCCAGCCGTTCAGCACCTGGCGCCGGGCGAGCGCGAGGGTGCCCGCGGCGGTCAGGCGATAGTGCTCCTCCTGCTCGGTCTGGCCGATGCAGCCGGGCTTCCATCCCGGATAGCGCGGCTGGTAGCGGAAGACCAGCTCGCCGGGCTGGGTGCGCCAGTCGGAGACCCAGAGCCCGTCGGGCCACTGGCCCGAGGTCGTCCAGGCCGGCTGCACCCGATCGCGCTCCCGGCTCTCCCACAGCTCGGCGCGCAGCGCGCGCACCCCCTGCGCGGCGGGCGGCCCGCTCCAGAGGGCGAGCACGCGGGCGACGCGGTCCGCGCCCGCCGGCCACACCTGCGCGTCGAGCAGTCCGTCGTGGGTCGACGCGACCGCGAGCGTGGCCGACGGCCCGGTCCCCGCGTAGAGACGCAGCGAGCCCGAGCCCTCCACCCCGGTGAGGCTGTAGAGGCCGACGGTGAGCGGACCGCGGGAGCCGGCGGCGGGAATGCGGAGGACCCGCAGGGTGGCGCCGCCCCACGCCTCCATCAGCGCGTCGAGCCGGTCGCGGATGAACACCAGCGAGGAGAACGGCTCGTCGCCGCGCAGGCTGTCGAGCACCTCGCCGTCCACCAGCTCGTAGAGCCGGCCCACCACCCGTTCGCGCTCCGCCGCGTCGGCGGCCACCGCCAGCTCCTCGCGCGCCACCGCGCGGAAGCGCTCGAGCCGGTCCTCGCCGCGGGCCGGCGCGGCGGCGAGCACGGCGAGGCCGACGAGCGGGACCACCGCGAGCCGCCGGGCGAAGCGTGGCGGGCGCATGACGCTAGCGTACAATGGTGGCGCATGACCCGCATCCTCGATCGCTACATCGTCAAGGAGCTGGGCCCCCGTTCGCGATCGGGGTCGGCGTCTTCACGTTCTTCCGGGTCATCGACCGGATCTACCAGCTCACCGATCTGGTCATCACCAAGAACGTGCCGTTCGTCCTCGTGATGCCGCTCCTGATCTACATGCTGCCCGCCTTCCTCGCCCTCACCCTGCCGATGGCCACCCTGGTCGCGGTGCTGCTGGTGACCGGGCGCCTCGCGGGCGAGCTCGAGGTGGCCGCGCTCAAGGCCTCGGGGGTGAGCCCGCTCCGCCTCCTCCTGACCGTGCTCGACATCACCCGCGACAGGAGCGCCTCGACGCCCGCATCACCCAGTGGTCGCCGGAGGGCTGGCAGGTCACCGACGGGGTGTTCCTGGAGCTGCGCGCCTACGTGGCGCGCCTGCGCGACGGCGGCCACCACGTGACCCGCTACCTCGTGCAGCTCTACTCCAAGCTCTCCTGATCGCGATCGGCTACTGGGTCGTGCACTCGATCGCCCTGGCCTTCGCCCAGGCCGACCTGCTGCCCGCCGCCCTCGCGGCCTGGACCGCCAACATCGTCTTCGCCGGCATCGGCACCGCCCTCTTCCTGAGCGCGCGCACCTAAAGGGGTCAGGTCTTACATTCCGACATTTTCGCGGCGCGCGGGCTGACGGTTGTCGCGAAAAAATGTCGGAATGTAAGACCTGACCCCTGCTAGTGGCCCTCACGGAGGCGCCGGAGGGCCTCCTCGACGCGCTTCTGCTCCTGCCCGTAGGCGGCCCAGTCTCCCTTGCGGATCGCCTCCTGGCCGCGCTGCCACGCTTCCCACGCCTGCTGCGCGGCCGCGGTGATCGCGGTGCTGACCGGCGGCGGAGCCGCGCCCCGCTCGGGCGCCCGCCCCGCCGGCTCCTCGCCGCGCACCCGGGCCCCGAAGATCCGTCCGAGCGACGCCTCGAGGGTCGGCTCCATCGCGATCTGGTTGCCGTAGGCCACCACCACCCGTCGCAGCTCGGGCAGCGCCCCCTGCTCGGCCGAGGCCAGGTAGAGGGGCTGCACGTAGAGGAGCGACTGGTCGATCGGGATGGCGAGCAGGTTGCCGCTCAGCACCCGCGAGCCCTGCTGGTTCCAGAGCGAGATCTGCTGGGAGATGATCGGGTCCTGGCTGATGCGGGCGTGGATGTTGCGCGGGCCGAACACCAGCTTCTGCTTGGGGAAGTTGTAGGCGATGATGCCGCCGTAGAAGGGCGGGTCCATGCGCGCCACCATCAGGGCGATCATGTTGTCACGTCCGCTCGGGTTGAAGCCCGACAGGAGCACGAACTCCTCCTTGGCCTCCCCGGGCAGCCGCATCACCGTGAAGTAGGGCTCCATCTCCCGCTCCCGGCCGTCCTGGGGCAGGCGCGGCAGCACCCATAAATCTTCCTTGTTGTAGAAGACCTGCGGGTCCTGCATGTGGTAGGTCGCGTACATCCGCGCCTGCACCGTGAAGAGATCCTCCGGATAGCGGATGTGGAGCTGGAGATCCTTGGGCATCTCGGCGAGCGGCTTCAATAGCCCCGGGAAGGCCTTGGCGTAGGTGAGAACGATGGGATCGGTCGGATCCGCGATGTAGTAGCTCACCGTGCCGTGGTAGGCGTCCACGACCGCCTTCACCGAGTTGCGGATGTAGTTGAAGCCGCGCACCGGGGTCGCGTACGGATAGCGATCGCTCGTGGTGTAGCCGTCGATCATCCAGACCAGCCGCCCGTCGGCCCCGATCACGAGGTAGGGGTCGCGGTCGAAGCGCAGGAACGGGGTCGCCTCCTGGACCCGGACCGCGATGTCGCGGTACATCATCACGCGGCTCTCCGGGGAGATGTTGTCGTTCAGCAGGATGGTGAGCGACCCGAAGCGCGCCGCGAACGCGGCCTTGCGCAGGATCGAGTCCAGCGGGATGCCACCCCGGCCGTCGTAGTGCGCGTAGACGTTCTGGTCCCCGGAGGGATAGTCGAGCTCCTGGGCGCGGGTGCGCACGAAGACGTACTCGGCGCCGGGCTCGGTGGTCCCGACCTCCCCGTAGTAGATCTCCGGCCGGGTGACCTTGGGCAGGCCGTTGCCCGCGGGCGGAATGTCCTTGATGAAGAACTCGGGCAGCCCCTCCGGGGTGATCCGGTTCACCGGCCCCGCCACCAGCCCGTAGCCGTGGGTGTAGTTGAGGTGCTGGTTGATCCATTCCCGGCTCGGCAGGTCGCGGTAGGAGAGCTCGCGGGCCGAGAGCATGACCTGGCGATACTCACCGTTCACGGTGTAGCGCCCGACGTCGACGTCCCGGAACTTGTAGTAAGTCCGGATCTCCTGCAGCTTGCCGTAGGTGGTGAGGAGCGGCCGGTGGTCCCACAGGCGGATGTTCTTGATCGTGAGGTTGTTGCGCTCGAGCGCGGCGGGGGTCAGATTGTCCTCGGCCGCGAAGCTCTTCTCCTCCACTCGATCGAGGGCGTAGGCCCGCCGGGTCATCCGGATGTTGTGCTGGATGTACGGCCGCTCGAAGTCGAGCTCGTTGGGCTTGACCCGGTAGGTCTGCAGCAGCGCGGGCGCCAGGCCCAGGCCCGCGATCCACAGCACCACCAGCACCACGAGGCCCGCCACCAGGAAGCGCCAGCCCGGCCGGAACATCTGGAACACGCAGGCGGCCGCGCACAGGGCGGCCAGCACCACCAGCCACTGCAGCACCGGCAGCGAAGCGTGCACGTCGGTGTACGAGGCGCCGAACACGAGCCCGCGCGGCGAGTAGAGCAGGTCGAAGCGGTCCAGCCAGAAGCCCACCCCGCGCATCAGCAGCAGCAGGGCGGCCAGCCCGAGCAGATGGGTGCGCGCACCCGCGGCGAGGCGCGGCCCGCGCGCGGTGAGCACGAGGCTCCGCTGGAGCACGTAGACCGCTGCGACCAGGACGAGGGTGCCCGCCACCAGCGCGGTGCCCCACCCGTGGAGCATCCGCCAGAACGGGAGCACGAAGAAGTAGAACCCGAGGTCGCGCTGAAAGAGCGGATCGGTCTGGCCGAACGCGGTGCGGTTGACGTACTCGAGGACGGTCGGCCACGAGGCGGTGGCGCGCGCGCCCGCGAAGATCGCGATCACCCCGATCACCGGGAGCAGGAGCCGGCGCACCAGCGGCTCGAGGATCGCGCGGCCCGGCAGCCCGAGTTGATCCTCCAGCTCCCAGAGCACGTCGGGCGGGGCGGTCCGGGCCGCCACCGAGAGGTTGACGAACAGGAAGACGAAGACCGCGAGGCCCAGGCCCAGGAAGAGCTGCCCGCTCACCGCCAGCCGCGTGGTGAAGACGGTGGTGAAGCCGACCTCCTGGAACCAGAGCCAGTCGGTGTAGAGCGGGACCGCCTGGCCCACCACGATCAGGACGACCAGGCCCAGGAGGATCCAGAGCCCGGCGCGCGAGCGCCGTAGGGGGATGACTCGACCGCCGGGAGACATCTGGGCCACGCGCTCCGTCCTTACGTCCGGCGCGTCCGGCCGGCCACGGCCCGCACGCGCTCGGTGTCGTCGTGGTCAGTCATGGGCACCGGATCGTGCGAACGCCCCGCGCCCGACCCTCGGGCCACGGGGCGTGGCTTCACCGGCGGCCGGCGTCAGACGCCGGCGTCGTCGCGAAGGTCCTTGACCCGGTTCGTGCGCTCCCACGTGAACTCGGGCTCGCTGCGCCCGAAGTGCCCGTAGGCCGCCGTCTTCCGGTAGAACGGTCGCCGCAGGTCCAGGTACTTGATGATGCCGATGGGCGTGAAGTCGAAGTGCCGCCGAATCATCTGCTCGAGCTTGGCGTTCGGCACCTTCCCGGTCCCGAAGGTCTCGACCATGATCGAGACCGGATCGGCCACCCCGATCGCGTAGGCCACCTGCACCTGCGCCCGCTCGGCCAGGCCCGCGGCCACCACGTTCTTGGCCACGTGGCGGGCCATGTAGCAGGCCGACCGGTCGACCTTCGTCGGATCCTTGCCGGAGAACGCGCCGCCCCCGTGGGGGCAGGAGCCGCCGTAGGTGTCGACGATGATCTTCCGCCCGGTGAGCCCGGTGTCGCCCATGGGCCCGCCGGTCACGAAGCGGCCGGTGGGGTTGATGTGGTAGGTGATCCGGTTGGGGTCGATCAGGTGGCGGGGGATGGTCGGCAGCACCACGTGCTCGATCATGTCCTCGCGGATCTTGGAGAGGCCGGTCTCCGGCCCGTGCTGGGTCGAGATGACCACCGTCTCCACCGACACCGGCTTGCCGTCCACGTAGCGGACGCTGACCTGGCTCTTGCCGTCCGGCCGCAGGTACGGCAGCTGCCCGCTCTTGCGCACCTGGGTGAGCCGCAGGCAGAGCTTGTGGGCCAGGGTGATCGGCAGCGGCATCAGCTCCTCGGTCTCGGTGCACGCGTAGCCGAACATGAGGCCCTGGTCGCCCGCGCCCTGCTTGTCGACGCCCATCGCGATGTCGCCGGACTGCTCGTCGATCGCGGTGATGACGCCGCACGTCTCGTGGTCGAAGCCGAACTTGGCGCGGGTGTACCCGACCTCGCGGATGGTCTCGCGCGCCACCTTCGGGATGTCCACGTAGCAGGAGGTGGTGATCTCGCCGGCCACCACCACGAGGCCGGTGGTGAGGAGGGTCTCGCACGCGACGCGCCCGGTCGGATCCTGGGCCAGGATCGCGTCGAGGACGGAATCGGAGATCTGGTCGGCGATCTTGTCCGGATGCCCTTCGGTCACCGACTCCGAGGTGAACAGGTACTCCTCACGGGCCATGCCTGATTACCCTCCGCGCTTCGTCTGGGATCGACTGCGAATACGTGACAGTAGCATGCCCCTCCCGCACCCTCAAGTGGGAGCTCCGGTCTCGGGCGCGCCCGCCGCCATCTCCCCGACGTGCACGCGGAGCGAGGCCGCCCACGTCTCGCCGGGGCGCAGGCGCACCGGCCAGGCCACCAGCAGGGCGGCGCCCTGGTAGATGCGCTCGAAGCCGCTCTCGGAGAGCGAGACCGTCTCCACCGGGGCCCACGCGACCTCGGCCGGCGCGGAGAAGCTCAGGGCGACCTCGCCGCCCAGCCACTCGTCCACCATGGTGAGCCCGTGCGCGCCCTCCAGGCGGCCGCGGCTGCCGAGCGACGGGCGCCCGGCCACCCGGAAGTAGCGACCGGGGGCGTCGCCCGCGCTGAGGGTGAGATTGCACTGCACCGCCCAGCGCGCGTCGAGCGGCTCCTCCCCCTCCCAGCGCAGGCGGTAGCCGGCGGTGACCGCGGGATCGTCCGCCGCGACGATGAGCGACTTCTGCAGCGCCAGCGGCCGGCCGTCCGGGCGCAGCAGCGAGCAGAGCACCGCCACCTCGCGGGGCGAGGCCTTCACCTCGTGCTCGAGCGGGCGCTCGCCCACCGCCATCCACGCCGCGTCCCACGGATCGAGCGGGTCGAGCGGCTCCCGCCCCTCCGCGGCCGGGAACAGGCCGTCGAGGAGCGCGGCGCGGCGGAAGCGATCGTAGCGGAGCAGCGCGGTCAGCCCCGCCTCCTTGACCTCGGGGACGGAGTGGATCGTCCTCACCTCGTCGGGCCGGCCCTCCCGCGGCCGCTCCGCCACCTGGCGGTGATACGGCTCGGGCCGCCGGGTCAGCACGTCGGCCACGTCCACCTCGCCGCCCGTCCAGGTGAGCTCGGTCAGCGAGCCGCCGCGGGCGGGGCGTAGCACCACCCCGAAGGCGCGGGTGCGGACGATTACCTCGGGCTGCCCGTCGCCGTCGACGTCGGCGCGCGTCCACTCGATGCCGATCGGCTTGCCCGCTCCCTCGAGGCTGCGCTCGCAGCCGATCAGGGCCGACTTGACCGCGCGGCGCAGGTGCGGCAGGTAGCAGCCGCCGAACACCCCGTGCCAGTAGGCGTCGTTGGCCTGGCCCTGCCACAGGCGCTCGCGGGCGGCGAGGAAGCGCGGATCGCGCGGCCGCGCCACGAGGCCCTCGTGCACCCGGCGCGAGAGGCGCAGCATCTTCCAGTAGGCGTCGCCGATCTCGGGGTACTTGAGCAGGAAGTTCCGGAAGAAGCCGCCCCGCAGGAGCCGCGCGAGGCGCTCGCCGTCGGGCAGATCGTGGAGCTGGTGCCGCGCCGCCTCGAGCTCCGCCGCCGCGGCGGGAGGCAGCGCCCACTCCCCCATCTCGGTGTAGGCCGCGGTCGGAAGATAGACGCGGCCGGCGGGCGGGCGCGCGTCGAGGTAGTGCGAGAACGTGGAGACGTGCAGCCACGGGGCCGCGCGCAGCGCGTCCAGGAAGCGCTCCAGCCAGCGCTCAGCGTACACGAGGCGGTCGGTGCCGGGCCACACCCCGAACTTCTCGCCGTCGTCCACCATGGTCACCGCGCCCGCCCCCCGCCGGCCCTCGAGGTAGCGGAGGCTCTCGCCCGGATCCGAGAACGGCACCAGGTAGCGCAGGCGCTGGTTGATCGGGAACACCGCCACCGAGGCGCCCTGCTCCTCGGTCAGGTAGTAGCCGCCGAGGCTCTCGGGGTCGAGCCCGGCGAGGGCGAAGTGCGAGTCGTCGACGAGCACGAACTCCACGCCGGCGTCGCGGAGCACCCGCGGCAGGTGCGGCTCCCAGATCCGCTCGGCCAGCCACATGCCGCGCGGGGTCACACCCCAGTGCGACTTCAGGAAGTGGGCGAGGGCCTGGATCTGCCCCACCTTGTCCCAGTCGGGCAGCAGGGCCAGGATCGGCTCGTAGAAGCCGCCCCCGAGTAGCTCGACGCGCCCGTCGGCGGCCAGGCGTCCGAGCAGGTCGAAGGTCGGACGCGCCCGCGCCTTGAGGGCCTCGAGCAGGCCCCCCGAGCAGTGCACGGTCAGGGGCAGGCCCGCGCCGACGCGCTCCAGGGTCTCGAGGAAAGGATGGTAGGCGCGGACGACCGCGTCGTCGACGACCGAGTCGAAGTTGCCGACCGGCTGGTGGTTGTGGATGCCGAGCAGGAAGTGGAGCCGGTCGTCACTCACGGTCCAGGTCCCGGTGCCTGACGATCGGACTCAGGCCGAGACCGGTCAGGAAGGAGCGGAGCGACTCCACCAGCATCACCGAGCGATGCCGCCCGCCGGTGCACCCGATGGCCACCGTGAGGTAGGCCTTGCCCTCGCGCTCGTAGAGCGGGAGGAGGAACTTCAGCAGCCCCTCCAGCCGCGAGAGCAGCTCCCGGCTCTCCGAGAACGACATCACGAACTCCTCCACGGCGGGATCGCGGCCGTCGAGGGCGCGCAGCCGATCGACGAAGTGGGGATTGGGCAGGAACCGGACGTCGAAGACCAGGTCGGCGTCGTAGGGCATGCCGTGCTTGAAGCCGAAGGAGACCAGCGACACGGTGAGCCCGCCCTTGGCCGCCTGGGGCCCGAAGGAGTGCACCATCTGGTCCTTGAGCTGATGCACGGTCAGCGAGGTGGTGTCGATCACCCGGTTGGCGATCTCGCGCAGGTGGGCCAGGGTGGTGCGCTCGGCCCGGATCCCGTCGATCACGTTGCCCTCCCCCGCGAGGGGGTGGCGGCGGCGCGTCTCGTGGTACCGGCGCACCAGGGTCTCGTCGGAGGCCTCCAGGAAGAGCACGTCGACCCGGTGGCCGCGGGCCCGCAGCTCCTGGATCGTCTCCACCATGTTGACCAGGTACTCCCCTTCCCGCACGTCGACACCGAGCGCGATGGCCTTGATGCCGCGGCTCGAGTTCGCGCAGAGCTCCGCGAACGTGGGGATGAGGGTGGTGGGCAGGTTGTCGACGCAGAAGTAACCCAGATCCTCGAGGCACTTGATCGCGTAGCTCTTCCCCGCTCCGGAGAGGCCGGTGATGATGACGAACCGGATCGGCTCGGTGCCGATATCGCTCACGCGGAGCTCACGGGCGGGCCGGACGGCGGGGACGGCGTTTGGTCGTCTCGCGCACCTGGCGGCGCAGGGCCAGCACCGCCCGGTCCACCGCGAGGGCCAGGTCGGGCGCGGTCTCGCGGCTGCGGAAGGCGCGGGAGCGGGACACCAGGGTGAGGGCGGCGGTGCGCCGATGCTTCTCGCGGGACAGGATCGCGCGGGTGGCGACCACCGCGGGCAACATCGGCTCGAGCTTGGCGAGCTTGCGGGTCAGCTCGTCCTTGTAGGTCCGGGACACGGTCATCCCGCGGGTGCTGATGATCACCTGCATGGGAGACGACCTCAGCGCTTCTTGGACTGCAGCCGCCGTTGGTGAGACGGCAGGATGCCCAGCTCCTCCCGGTACTTGGCCACCGTGCGTCGGGCGATGGTCAGGCCCTGGCCCTGGAGCGCCTGGGCGATCTCCTGATCGGAGAGCGGCTTGCCGTTGTCCTCGCCGCTCACCATGTCCCGGATCGTCTTCTTCACCGACACCGAGGAGACCATCGACCCGTTCTCCGAGGCGATGCCGCTGTGGAAGAAGAACTTCAGCTCGAAGAGCCCCTGGGGCGTCTGCACGTACTTGTTGGTGGTGACCCGGCTGATGGTCGACTCGTGCATGCTGATGTCGTCGCCCACGTCGCGCAGGGCGAGCGGCCGCAGGTAGGGCAGCCCCTTGTCGAGGAAGTCGCGCTGGAAGTTCACCAGGCTCTGGGCGACCTTGCGGAGGGTGCGCTGACGCTGCTCCACGCTCTTGATCAGCCACACCGCGCTGCGCAGCTTCTGCTCCACATACTGCTTGGCCTCGTCCCCCGAGCGGCGCAGCAGCGAGCGGTAGAGCGAGTTGACCCGCAGGCGCGGGATGCCCTCCTCGTTCAGGATCACCACGTAGTCCTCGCCCACCTTCTGGATGGTGACGTCGGGCACCACGTAGCGGGAGTCGTTGGTGGAGAACCGCCGCCCCGGCTTGGGCTCGAGGCTCTGGATCTCCTCGATCGACTCCATCACCCGCTCGAGCGGCAGCTTCAGGACCCGGGCGATCTCCGGATAGCGCCGGCGCTCGAGGTCCTCGAAGTGCTTCTCCACGATCTCGACCGAGACCGGATCGGGCTCCGCGTCCGCGGTGAGCTGCAGCAGCAGGCACTCCTGCACGCTGCGGGCCGCGACCCCGGGCGGATCGAAGGCCTGGATGCGCGCGAGCGCTCCCTCCACCGCCTCCGCCGCGCAGCCCATCCCCGCCGCGATCTCGCCCACGTCGGCGCGGAGGTAGCCGTCCTCGTCGAGATTGCCGATGATGGCCTCCCCGATGCGCAGCAGGTCCTTGTCGTCGGAGCTGAGGCGGAGCTGCTCCATCAGGTGCTCGGTCAGCGAGGTGTCGCTCCGCCCCAGGTTCTCGAAGGGCAGCTCGTCGCGCTCCTCCATCGACACCGGGGTGCGCTCGTCGCCGTGGTCGTCGAAGATCGCGGAGGAGAGGTCGAAGGGCAGGTCGTCGGCGCGCTCCCCGTCCACCGAGGAGGTCTCCTTGGACGGCTGCTCCGGCGCCTCGGGGGCGGGCGGCGCCTCCGCCGGCGTGGGCGACTCCGCGGAAGCGGCGGGGGCCTCCGCGGTCTCGGTGTTCTCCACCGGGATCTCCTCGAGGAGCGGGTTCTCCTCCAGCTCCTTGCGCACCACCTGCTCCAGCTCGAGGGTCGAGAGCTGGAGGAGCTGGATCGCCTGCTGCAGCAGCGGGGTCATGACGACCCGCTGGCTCATCCGCTGTACGAGTTTCATAGCGAGAACTTCTCGCCCAGGTAGATCTCCCGGGCCTTGGAGTTGTTGGCGAGCTCGGTGGCGGTGCCGGAGGCGAGGATGCGGCCGTCGTAGAGGATGTAGGCGCGGTCGGTGATCGCGAGGGTCTCCCGGACGTTGTGGTCGGTGATCAGCACCCCGATCCCGCGCTCCTTCAGCCGGGCCACGATCTCCTGGATGTCGCCGATCGCGATGGGATCGATGCCGGTGAACGGCTCGTCGAGGAGCAGGTAGCGGGGGTTGGTCACGAGGGCCCGCGTGATCTCGAGCCGCCGCCGCTCGCCGCCCGAGAGGGTGAAGGCCTTGTGGCGCGCCAGCCGGGTGAGGTCGAGCTCGGCGAGCAGCTCACCCAGGCGGGTCATGCGCTCGTGGTGGGACAGGTCGAGGGTCTCCAGGATCGCGAGCAGGTTCTCCTCGACGGTCAGCTTGCGGAAGACCGAGGACTCCTGCGGGAGATAGCCCATCCCGAGCCGGCAGCGCTTGTACATCGGCAGCTCGGTCACGTCCTCGCCCTCGAGGAAGATCCGGCCGCCGTCCGGCCGCAGCAGGCCCACGATCATGTAGAACGACGTGGTCTTGCCCGCCCCGTTGGGCCCGAGGAGCCCCACCACCTCGCCGGGATGGATGTCCAGGCTCACGCGGTTGACCACCACGCGGCTGCGGAACCGCTTGCGCAGGCCCTGGGCGATCAGACCTTCCACGGACGCCTCACGAGCATTGTCCCGCGACCGGCTTGGGGCGGGCGGCCGCCTCGTCCTGGGACTTGGGGTAGAAGACCGCCTTCACGCGCTCCTGCTGGCCCCCCTCGACCAGGCTGCGGTCCTCGGCGAGGAAGATCGTGATCCGCTCGCCGGTCACCACGTTGTCGTCGCGCCACACCCGCGCGTTGCCGATCAGCACCACCCGCTGCTCGGCGTCGTAGTACTCGGCGCGCTTCGCGGTCCCGCTGCGGCAGTCGCGGGTGATGATGCGCACGTTGCCGGTGGAGATGGTGCGCACGATGCGGTCGCCCTTGTCGTCGAGGTAGACCTCCATCCGGTCGGCCCACTGGGTGGAGCTGTTCTGGGTGGCCACCACGTTGCCGGTGAACACCACCAGGCCTTCCTTCTGGATGTTCTCGAGCTGGTCCGCGTCGACGGTGACGGGCGCGTTGCTGCCGTCGGCGGCCCCGTCCGGGCGCGGCGCGGGCGCGGTCGACGAGGGGCGCGCCGGGCGCGGCCGCGGGGTCGCGGACTGGGCCCACGCCGGAGCGGCCAGGCTCACCGCGGCCCAGACGGCGAGCGCGCCGACCACGAGCCGTCGGGTCACGAGCCCCCGCTCGGCACCGGGCTCCCGGGGACGCCGGTGCCCTTCTTGAACGTCGCGCGCACGCGGCCCTTGATGCTGCTGACCTCCTCGGCCACCTTCGACTCGAAGCCGGTGCCGTACACCACCGCGCCGGAGCGATAGATCACCACCGGATCCTCGGTCCACGCGCGCTGGCCCTCGGCGTCCCAGCGGAGCTTGTCGGTCTCGAGCCTGAGCCCGTCGCTCGAGATCAGCACCACGTTGCCGCGAAGCTCCACGTCCTTGGTCTCCTGGTTCAGGTCGCCCTCGTCGCCGGTGACCGTCCACGACCGCGACGCCTGATCACCCTTGGGCGGCTGGTCCACCTTGACGGTCACCTTCTTCATCGTCGTCTTGTTCTGCTCCTCGAACGTCTCCGAGTACTCCGCGTCGAGCTGCCACCGGGAGCCGTCCCGGCCTTGCTCTTGCAGATGGACCTGCTTCAGCCGGTAGTCGGCGTTCGTCGTGGCCGGCTCGGTGGGAAGCTTCCGGGGCGCCCGCGCGCGGTGAACGAGCACACCCACCACCACGGATAGGAATACCACGACCAGCGTCAGGATAATGAAGGGTGCCTTCCGCATAGCAATCTCCGTGCCACGCTAGCACAGGACCTAGAGCCGAGGCAATGGAAGAAGCGACCTAACCAGCAGTCAGCGTGGTGGCCAAGCCCGGCGGGCCTTTAGGAGCATCTCCACCGCCTCCCGCACCGCCCCGTCGCCGCCACGGCGGCGGGCCACCCAGTCCGCCGCACGCTTCACCTCGGCGACCGCGTTGGCGGGGGCGAGCGCGAGCCCGGCGCGCGCCATGGCGGCCAGATCCGGGAGGTCGTCCCCCATCACCGCCACCTCGGCGGCCCGCAGACCGAGCCGCT
>Ga0210408_10003431_pt1 | contig 14668 bp, 12 predicted proteins | sample IncBWH4MmetaG_FD_155471 | JGI IMG/M metagenome (GOLD analysis project Ga0210408, IMG submission 155471) | Forest soil microbial communities from Barre Woods Harvard Forest LTER site, Petersham, Massachusetts, United States - Inc-BW-H-4-M | ecosystem: Environmental > Terrestrial > Soil >...
ACCAATACCGGGGGCGCCACCCTCAGCAACGGAGTCGCTACAATTACGGCTGGTCCCTTTACGATTCTCTCTGGAACCCCCTTCACCCTGCCCGGCTTTGGAACAACCAATCTCGTGGTGCGCTTCACACCTGCCGTTGCCGGAAGCTTCACCAACACGGTAACATTCACTACCGGAAACGGCGGCAACAGCACCAATACGGTTACCGGCACCGGCGCAGTCGTGCCCGCTGCGAATTTCGTCGGCAGCCCGACCAATGGGGCCTGGCCATTGACCGTCGCCTTCACCGATAACTCGACGGGCACCATCACCAACAGTTTCTGGGATTTCGGTGACGGCTCGACGACTAACACTACTTTCACCAGCCTCAATCACACCTACGCCGCTCCCGGCACCAATTCGGTGCTGCTGACGGTTACCGGTCCGGTGGGCAGCAATACCCTGGTTAGGGCTGGCTACATCGTCGTCACCAACCCTGCGCCGGTGACCCTCACGATTGCTATTGTGACCAATCATGTGCAACTAACGTGGGCCAGCGGCACCCTGCAATCTGCCCTTCAGGTTTCAGGTACTTATACCAATATCACGGGCGCCGTTTCGCCTTACACGCTGCCGCCGGCGGAAACCACGCGCTTCTTCCGAGTCAAGGTGAGGTAACGCAGCCGCCCGCCAGTTCGCGCTCGGTTTTCAGGCGGAGCTGGCCACAAGCCGCGTCGATGTCGTGGCCCTTTTCGCGCCGCAACGTGGCCGTGACCTTCTGCTGTTCCAGCGCATGGAGAAAGGCCTCCTGCGCCTCTTCGGCGGGCCGGACCCACGCCAAACCTTCGACCTGGTTGTAAGGGATTAGATTCACCTTCGCACGAAGCCGCCGCGCCAAAGCCGCCAGAGGTTTGACCTGGTCCAGACCGTCATTGACGCCGGCGATCAGTATGTACTCGAACGTCAGCATCCGGCCCTGCTTTTCCTGGTAATATTCGCATGCGGCCGTCAGTTCTTTCAGCGGAAACTTGCGATTCACCGGCATGATCTTGCTGCGGACGGCATCGGTCGCCCCGTGCAGCGAAATCGCCAGCCGGAATTGCAGCGGTTCGTCGGCCAGCTTCCGGATTTGCGGGGCGAGGCCGCTGGTCGAAATGGTGATTTTGCGCGCGCCTATCGCGCCACCCCAAGGCGCGTTGAGGATTCTTAAGGCCTTGAGCAGGTTATCGTAATTGGCTAGCGGCTCGCCCATGCCCATGATGACCAGGTTCGAAATGAGCCGGGAGGCGGAGGAACGTGCGACATGGACTTTGGACTTTGGACTTTGGACTTTGGACCCGCCATCATTCCACCGTTCAACCGCCAGAACCTGGTCCACGATTTCCTCGACGTGGAGATTGCGCTTCCAGCCTTCGAGCCCGCTGGCGCAGAATTTGCAACCGTAAGCGCATCCGACCTGGGTCGAAACACACAGCGTGTGCCGGTCGCTCGACTCGCCATACAGGGCCGGATTGGCCGGGATCAGAACGCTCTCGATAAGCGAGTGGTCGGTGAGACGCCAGAGAAATTTCAGGGTGGTATCGTGCGAGCCCTGCTTTCGGACCAGTTCGAGTGAACTCAATGTGTAATGGCTGCGGAGCTGCTCGCGCAATGTTTTGGGCAGATTCGTCATCGCCTCCCAATTGCTCCCCCGGTGCACGTAGAGCCACTCGAGCAATTGCGGCAGGCGATAAGCCGGCTGCCTCCAGGCCTCGAAGCGCATCTTCAACTCTTCGTCGGTTTGCGATTTGATATCCGTCAGCACGAGAGGAGCGTAGCGCATTCCAGGAGGGAATCCAACCGGCCATGCAGGGAGGGGCGGAGGGATGTGTCAAACGCGAAACGTGATTGAGAAAGCACGACGGGCTCCTGGGCCCATCACTCCATTCCGCCTCTCCCCCTCTCGTCACTTCGCCAGGTAATATTTCTGGGCGTATTCTCGCACCATGCGGTCGGTGGTGAACTGGGGCACGAGGGTAACCATGGCGCGGCGGATGCGCTGGAGCCATTTGCGCGGAATGCCCTGCGCGTCCCGTTCGAAGAACAGTGGAATGACCTCCTCGGTTAACACTTTGTAGAGGTTGGCGCTGTCGGTGCGGTCCTGCACTTCGACAGACTCGGCGTGAGAATCCTCGCCGATGGCAAAGCCGTTGGTGCCATCATAGCCTTCGCGCCACCAGCCATCCATGATGCTGAGGTTCAAACAGCCGTGACAGCCCGCCTTCATGCCGCTGGTGCCCGAAGCTTCAAGCGGACGGCGCGGGTTGTTCAGCCAGACATCGCACCCCGAAACCATCTGGCGGGCGACGTGCATGTCGTAATTTTCGATGAAGATCAGGTTCCCTTGCAGGTCGCTGTATTTACTCAGGTGAATAATATGTTGAATGTACCGCTTGCCGTCGTCGTCACGCGGGTGCGCTTTGCCGGCGAAAACAAACTGGACCGGGCGGTTCTTATCGCGGGTGAGCTTCACGATGTTGGCAAACTGCTGGAAAATGAGCGGCGCCCGTTTGTAAGTGGCAAAGCGTCGGGCGAAGCCGATGGTCAAAGCGTCGGGATTGAGCAACTGATCGAACGCGATGAAGTCGCCCTGGGTGAGGCGCTGGCCCTGGAGGAGCAGGCGCCGGCGGGCGAATTCGATGAGTTCGCGGCGAAGGCGATAGCGCAACGCCCACAGTTCTTCATCGGAAACGAAGCCGGGCTCGGCGAGGCGCTGCCAGAAGTCGGCGGAGTTGAGCTGGGTTTCCCAAGCCGCAGCGGGGGCGGGCGGGAAGGCGGGGCCGGCGCCGGGAGAATCTCCGGCGAGTTGGCGGCGCCAGAAGCGGCGGACGGTGCCTTTCATCCAGCCGAGGAGGTGGATACCGTTGGTGATGTGGCCGATGGGGACTTGTTCGACGGCTTTATCGGGGAACAGGGAGTGCCACATGTGGCGGCTGACGCGACCGTGGAGTTCGCTGACGGCGTTGGCGGCCCGGGAGAGTTTGAGGGCCAGGACGGTCATGCAGAAGGGTTCCCGCAGGTTTTGGGGGTTGACTCGGCCGAGTTTCATGATTTCCGGAAAGGGCGCGGAGAGCTGGGCGCGGAACCGGTGCATGGCGTAGTCCATGAGGTCCGGGCTGAAGCGGTCGTGGCCGGCCTCGACGGGGGTGTGGGTGGTGAAGATGCATTCGGTCTTGGTCTGGGTGAGGGCGTCGGGGAAGTTTTTGCCGGCGGCCATTTTCTCCCGGATCAGTTCAAGGGTGAGGAAGGCGGCATGGCCCTCGTTCATGTGGAAGACGGAGGGATTGAGGCCGAGGGCGCGCAGGAGGCGCACGCCGCCGATGCCCAGGAGGATCTCCTGCATGATGCGCGTGGTGCTGTCCCCGCCGTAAACGCGCAGGGTGAGGTCGCGAAAGAGTTGCTCGTTTTCGGGGCGATTGGTGTCGAGCAGGTAAACGGGGACGCGCCCGACGTTGGCGCGCCAGGCCTGGAAGGCCACTTGGTTGAGGCCGAGTTCGACGCGGCAGACGAGGGGCTCGCCTTTGGCGTCGAGGACGGGTTCGACGGGGAGGTTTTTGGGGTTGAGAAGGGTGTAGTATTCGGTCTGCCAGTTGTTGGCATCGAAGGCCTGCTGGAAGTAGCCCTCGCGATAGAACAGGCTCAGGCCGGCAAAGCCCAGGCCGAGGTCGCTGGCGGATTTGGCGTGGTCGCCGGCGAGCATGCCCAGGCCGCCGGCGGCGATGGGGAGGGTTTCATGGAAGCCGAATTCGGCGGAGAAGTAGGCGACGGGGTTGGCGAGCAGGGATGGGGCGTTTTTTGCGCCCCAGGTGTTTTTTTCGCCGAGGTAGGCTTCGAAGGCCTGGAGGACCTGGCGGACGCGTTCGGCGAAGTCGCCCTCGCAGAGGCGGACGCGCAATTCGTAATCGGACACTTCATGCAAAACGGCGACGGCGTTGTGGTAGAGGTTCTGCCAGCAACGCGGGGAGAGCTCCTGGAAGAGTTCCTGGGCGGCCTGGTCCCAGGTCCACCAGAGGTTGCGGGCGAGTTTGTGCAGGCCCTGCGTTAATTTCGTTATGTCTTCGCTGGTCGGCGGTGTCTTGGTCATAGGTTTGGCAAAACTTCCTTTAAGCCAGGGTTCTACCGGTTATTTGCCGACACACCGTAGTCAGGGGCCGCGTTCCTCGCAAATAAAATCGCGGATTAAATGGGGTGACCGGGTTGGAAAGGGGTTAAATGGCCCCAGGGCCGAGCCTTAGGGCAACGGACGCAGAATTCGCGCTTCAGTTTCCAATTCCAACTCATGGCATGCACCGCCTGCGCAAACTTCTTGCGGTCCCCAAAACTCGTGTCCCGCATGCAAGGAGGCACCCACCACCACCAGACAGATTAGCGAGCAAAAGATCAGGGTCCCGCGAACCTGTGCATCCGTGGACTCGCTCAGCGGTCTGCCTGTTCCGAACATGCCCATTATTTCACCAAACAGTATAATTGGGATAAATCACCCGTGCAAAGACAAAGTCAATTGGACCGTCGCCGGGTCACATCGATATTTCGCATCAATGATATTTTCCGCTCGCTGCCAAACGAACGAAACAGCATAGCCCAGCACCAGACTCCAGGCGGCTGCGAGGAGCAGGAGCAGCAGACGCATCGTGCGAGTATTGTCCCAGAGGCCGAAAAATCCGGCCATGGGCGCGTTTAAGATTGCCGCAAACCGGTGCATGACGGTGAGCCACCAGGGAGGCCCGCCTTCAGCCGGGCTCGCAAGCACGTCGACCACCGCCAGAAACAAGACTGCCGCCCCGAGAGCCGCGGAGAACAGAACATGAATCGACGCAGTGATGAGTGCCCGAAGATGGAATATCGAGGCGGTGCGCATTTGGACGTCCCAGGGGGATTCACCCCATCGTTGCCAGAAAGGCCGAGTGGAATGTTTGTTTATGAGAATTTGGATGAAACGATTCTTTGGCTTTTTGGCCATCCTTGGATTGCTTTCCGGTTCCGGGTGTGTGATCCGCGAAGGCCATGGTGGAGATCGGGACCGCTATTGGCATGACGAAGGTCACGAAGGACATTGGGATCGAGACCATTGGGACCGAGACGATCGGCATTGAACGGCTGCCATTGGCCGGGGAGCAAGGTTAATCGGCGTTCGTGATGATCGCCACGAGCCAGGAAACAGAATCATGGCCGGGCAGAATCGCGTGGAAAGGCATTCACCGGCAATTCCAACTGCTATGATTCTGTCCGGCGATGATTCTGTCGCCCTTCTGGTCGGCGCGAATCTCATGGCGTTCTGCTCAATGCCTGCCTGGCCTCAAGGCACTGATTCACAACTTTTGGAAGAGCCTCTGGGTTCGCCGCCACAATCTTTCCTTGCCGGTCGATGATGTATGCAGTGGGAATCCCGTTGAGGTGAAAGGCCTTTTTGGCTTCGGCGCCTACCCAGACGTTGTGCGTTTGGACCCATCCTTTTGCTTTTAAGTGTTTCGAGGGTACTGCCTGATTGTCATCGACGCTGGCGGCGATTAAAACCACTTTGTCTTTCCAGCCAGGGTTTTTCTCAGAATAGGTCTGGAGCTCCGCCACTTTCGGTTGACAGAGGCCACACCAGGTCGCCCAAAACTCCAAAACGATGATTCTGTCGGCGAAATCCGATAAGTGCTCTGGCTTCCCATCCGCCAAACCGACCATCTCGGTGTCGGGCGCTTTGGCGCCGGGCGTGAGCAGCACGCCGTCTCCCCAGGCAGACAGAGCTTTAACCTCCCCGCGCACGAAACTCAACACCCGAGCCCGGGACTCGTCCTCTCCAGCAATGAACGAATCAGTACCCGAGCTCGGTTTTGCGCTGAGCCGCAGTCGGCAGCGGGTCTTTTTTCTTCACGATGGATTCCTGCCCGGAGTCTTTTATGCGCCTGGACTCAGCGGCATTGAACTCCATGCTGGACTGAAATTCCTGGGGAACATCGCCTTCGGCGTAGATCGCTTGGACGGGACAGACTTCCACGCAGGCGGTGCAATCGATGCAGTCGTCCGGGTGAATGACGAGTTGGTTGTCCATTTCGTAGAAGCAGGCCACGGGGCATACTTCGACGCAATCGGTGAACTTGCACCCCTGACATTTGTTGGTGACGACGTGAGCCATAATTTCGAGGGTAGCTTCGTGGGTCCGGGGTCAATTTGCAAACCGATTTTCGCCAGGCCCGAATGCGCGCTTGCAGCCCCTTATGTTGAGTTTATGTTCTATACGGACACACGCGGCTTTGGGCCGCGCTTCAGAGAACAGTACGTCATGATGCGCAAAGCTCAGTTTATTTGCTCCGTTATCCTCGCCACTTTTATGATCTCCTCTTCAATCAGCCCGGCACCCGGCGCCGAGCCCGCCCAGCTCCAACATCTGGTGGACGATAATACGGCGTTTGCCCTGGACCTTTACGGCCAGCTCAAAACGCAGCCGGGCAATGTCTTTTTTTCGCCTTACAGCATCTCGACCTGCCTGGCCATGGCCTATGCCGGCGCGCGCGGCGAGACGGCAGCCCAAATGGCGAAGGTGCTCCACTTCAGCGAAGAGCCGCAACGGCTTCACGCGGGTTTTGGCCAGCTCCAACGCCAGCTCAGGCAGGTCCAGAACCAAAAGGGAATCGAGTTGAATATCGCCAACGCGCTTTGGACTCAACAGCGACATCCTTTCATTCCGGGCTTCCTCAAAATCGCGCAGGAAGAATACCAGGCCAATGCGAAGCAGGCCGATTTCAAGACTGGGGCCGAAGCCGCGCGGAAGGGAATCAACCAGTGGGTCGCCGAAGCAACCAAGGATAAAATCAATGACATTCTGCCGTCCGGCAGCGTGAACGTGATGACGCGGCTCGTGCTGGCAAATGCGGTGTATTTCAAAGGGGCCTGGACGGTCCCGTTTCCAAAACTTGAAACGTCAACGCAGCCGTTTCATGTGACGGCGGGCAGCCAGGTGAACGTGTCGCTGATGCACCATTCGGACACGGTCAGGTACATGGAGAACAACGAATTCCAGGCGGTGGAACTGCCCTATGGCAGCAACGAGCTTTCCATGGTAATTCTGCTCCCGCGCCAGGTGGATGGTCTCGCCCGGTTGGAAAACCGGCTCTCCCCTGCCCTGCTCTCGCGCGCGCTCGGCGAGATGAAAAAACTGAAGGCCGACATCTTTTTGCCGAAGTTCAAATTGGAATCCAGTGTGATGCTCAATGATGAGCTGGCGAAGATGGGGATGCGGGATGCTTTTGGCTCGAAGGCTGATTTCTCCGGCATCGACGGCACGAGGCTGCTTTACATTTCCGGTGTTTTCCACAAGGCCTGGGGGGAGGTCAACGAGGAAGGGACCGAAGCGGCGGCCGCCACGACAGTCACTATCAAAACGCTGGCGCTGCAAAGGCCAATTCAGCCCCCGCCGGTGTTCCGCGCGGATCACCCGTTCGTGTTCCTTATCCGCGAAACGGGCAGCGGGAGTGTGCTTTTTTTGGGGCGGTTGGTGGTGCCGGGCGACGGAAGAGGTTAATTGAGTTAACTGGGAAGGGCATTGCAGCAAGAGGCCGTCACTCTTTTCTTTCCATTGCGGGGTATTTGTTGTTAAACTCAGCCCGGATGAAACGGAAGCCAAAGTCCACCCCGAAGGGAAGGGTCACCGGCATCGGGGGGGTCTTCCTCAAGGCGCGGGACCCCAAACGGATGGCGGCCTGGTATCGCAAGCACCTGGGAATACAATCGCAAGAGGGCCATGCCGATTTTCTTTGGCGGGAAAAGGACCGGCCGGGCAAAGTGAGCCGGACGGTTTGGGCGTTGTTTCCGGCCGACACAGATTATTTCAAGCCCTCGCGCTCGCCGTTCATGCTGAATTACCGGGTGACCAACCTGGGGCACCTGGTGGAGGAGCTTCGCCGCAAGGGGGTCAAGATCGAGAAGGTCGCGCAAGACGATTATGGCCGATTTGCCTGGCTGAGCGACCCGGAAGGCAACCGGGTGGAGCTTTGGGAGCCGAAGGACAAACCAAATCCTGTGGTGAGAACCGCAAAAAAGGGTTAGTCCAGCCTGGGGGTTCCCTTTACTTTATTACCGGCAAGCAGGTGAAAGCGTTCGGCCGGGTCTGGCCCGGCACGCCGCGGCCCGTTGATGCCAACACGAATGAGCATGACAGTTCCACCGGCCAAACCGGGGCTTTCGACCCTGGGGTCCCCTGCCCTCGCCGAACCGCGAGCAGCGGCGCCTGCGCCATTGACGAACCGTCAACGTTTTCTGGACGCCTGCCATGGCCAGGCCGTGGACCGGCCGCCGGTGTGGCTGATGCGCCAGGCGGGACGGGCCCTGCCGGAATACCGCGCGCTGAAGAAAAAGCATTCCTTCCTGGAACTGGTTCAAACGCCCGACCTGGCGGCGGAAGTCACGCTGCAGCCGATCCGGCGGTTTGATTTCGACGCGGCCATCCTCTTCAGCGATATCCTGGTCATCGCGGAGGGCCTGGGCCAGCCTTACCGCTTTCTCGACCGGGGGGGCATCGAAATGGAATTTCTCTTGAATTCGGCGGCGGACGTGGAGCGGCTGCAAGTGGAAGCGGTGACCGATCGGCTGCAGTACGTGGCCAAAGCGCTGCCGCTGGTCAAATCGGTCCTCGGCGGCCGCACTGCGCTGATCGGGTTTGCCGGCTCGCCGTGGACGCTGGCCAATTTCATGATCGAGGGCGCGGGGGTCAAAGAGTACACCAAAGCCAAGGCGCTGTTTTATTCCGACCCGGGCCTGTTCGGAAAGCTGCTCGACAAGCTGACGCGCGCCGTCGCGGGGTTCCTCCAACTGCAAATTGACGCCGGGGCGGATGCGGTCCAGATTTTTGATAGCCTCGGCGGGGTTCTGTCCGAGGGCAATTTTGGCCCGGCCTCGGCGGGGTGGATAAAACAGATCGTGGCCTCGTTAAAAGGGCAAGTGCCGGTGATTGTGTTTGCCAAAGGCGTGCATGGCAATTGGGGTGAGCTCGTCGCGACGGGGGCCCAGGTGCTGGGCGTGGACTGGAACATCCGGCTGGCGGACGTGCGAAGCCGGTTGCCGGACGAGGTGGGCGTCCAGGGCAATCTCGATCCGTTCTTGCTGAGCACGACACCGGAAATCGTCGCGGCGGAGACCCACCGGATTCTGCGCGAGATGCGTGGGCGGCCCGGGCATATATTTAATCTGGGCCATGGCGTCCCCCCGAATGCTAAGCTCGAAAACATTCAGAGCCTGGTGGATGCGGTCAGAAGCGGAGGCACGACGAAGTTAAAGGCGGGGGTGTCGTAGGGCGCCGGTTATGTTAAAATAGTATGAGCATGTTGAAAGTCGATCTGGACCTGGTGCAGAAGTACAACGTGGCGGGGCCGCGCTATACTTCTTATCCGCCCGCCACGAAGTTCACCGAGGCGCTGAAGTGGCCGGAGCTGGCGGAGCGGATCCTCGACAACAACCGCACGGAACGCGAGCTCTCGCTTTATTTTCACATCCCGTTTTGCGAAACCCTTTGCTGGTATTGCGGCTGCACCACGGTGATCACCCTTAACCACAACCAGGGTTCGACCTATATTAATTACCTCGAAAAGGAAGTCGCCCAAATGAGCACCTTGCTCAACCCGCGGCGCAAGGCGGTCCAGCTCCACTGGGGCGGGGGTTCTCCGACCTTCCTCAGCCCGGATGAAATCCGCCGGCTGGGCGAAATCATTCACCGGCATTTCACCTTCTCAGACGACCTGGAAGCGGGGGTCGAGATCGACCCGCGCCGGCTGACGCGCGATCATATCGTCGCCCTCCGCGAAATCGGATTTAATCGCGCCTCGCTGGGCGTGCAGGATTTCGACCCGGGGGTGCAGGAAGCCGTCCACCGCATCCAGCCGCGCGAAATGACCGAGCAGGTGCTGGGCTGGGTCCGGGAATTGGGCTTCGCCTCGATCAATTTCGACCTCATTTACGGCTTGCCGCACCAGACCGTTGAGTCTTTCAATCGCACCCTGGACAGCGTGCTGTCGCTGCAACCGGACCGGCTGGCAGTGTTCAGCTACGCCCACGTGCCGTGGGTAAAACCAGCCCAAAAAATTCTCGAACACAAAGTCCTGCCGCCCCCGGAGGTCAAGCTGCAGTTGCTCAAAATGGTCATCGAGCGCCTGACGGAGAACAACCGCTATGTCTATATCGGCATGGACCATTTTGCGCGGCCCGGCGACGAGCTGGCGGTGGCCCAGAGCCGCAAAAAGCTCCAGCGCAATTTCCAGGGCTACAGCACACGCGCCGGGGCGGACATTTACTCGTTCGGGATGTCGTCGATCTCGCAAATCCCGGAGGCTTACTGGCAAAATGAGAAGGACCTGGTGAAATATTACGCCGCGCTGGACAGCGGCCAGGTGCCTCTGGTGCGCGGCTACCTGGTGACGGAGGAGGACAAGCTCCGGCGCGAGACGATCATGCGCGTGATGTGCGACCTCTCGCTGGATTATGCGGCGATGTCCCAGCGGTTGGGCATTAATTTCGCGTCGCATTTCGAGCGCGAACTGGAGTCGTTGGCTCCGTTTGAAACGGACGGGCTGGTGCACCGTTCGCCGTCGGGAATGGAGGTCACCAACATGGGGCGGCTCTTCATCCGCAACATCGCGATGAGTTTCGACAATACCCTAGCGCCGATCAGCGAGCGGAAGCATTCCCGGACGATTTGATGAGCCCGGTCGCAATTATCGGCGCCGGGATTACAGGGCTGACTGCGGGCTTTTATCTCCAGCGCAAGGGCGTGCCAGTCACGGTTTATGAGGCGAGCGGGCGCGTCGGCGGGGTCATACAATCGCTGACGCAAAACGGTTACCTGGCGGAATTCGGCCCGAACACGATCCTCGAAACCTCGCCTAAAATCGGACAGCTCGTTCGCGATGCGGGCCTGGAAAAGCGGCGACTCGACCCGGACCCGCGCGCCGAAGCTCGTTACGTCGTGCGCTACAAACGGCCCATCGCCATGCCAGGTTCGCCGCTGGGATTCCTTACGACCGGGCTGTTCACGGCGAAAGCCAAACTGGCGGTCTTGCGTGAGCCCTTCGTGCCGGCTCGACGCGACGGCGAGGAAGAGAGCATCGCTGAATTTGTGCTCCGGCGCTTGGGGCGGGAATTCCTCGACCACGCCATCGATGCTCTCGTGGCCGGCGTGTATGCGGGCGACCCCTATAAGATATCCGTGGCGCAAGCCTTCCCTAAGCTCGCGCAACTCGAAGCGCGCTACGGGTCGCTAATCAAAGGGCAAATCTTTGGTGCGCGCGAGCGCAAGAAACGCGGCGAGGTAGCGAAAGACCGCGCGGCAAAATTCTCGTTCGATAACGGTCTGCAAGTGCTCCCGGAAACGTTGCGCCTTGCGCTGGGCGACGCCCTGCGCCTCAATACCTCCGTCACCAGGCTCATCCAAAACTCAAGCGGTTGGACACTGGAGTTGCACGCGGACGGACAAGACACGCGCGCCGATCACAGCGCCGTGCTCTACGCCGGCACGGCTTACAAACTCGCATCCCTCGGGCTCGAAACCGCTGCCGGCCTGAGCTTCTCGAGCTTCTCCGAAATCCGCTATCCGCCGGTGGCCAGCGTCGTCCTGGGCTTTCGCCGCGAGGACGTGGAACATCCTTGCCAGGGGTTCGGCATGCTGATTCCGAGGGTGGAAGGTTTCAAGATTCTGGGCACCATTTTTTCCTCATCGCTGTTCCCGAACCGCGCACCGGCGGGGCACCTGGCGTTGACGAGCTACGTCGGCGGGGAGCGGTATCCGGAGTTGGCATCGCTGCCGCCGGAAAAGCTGTTTGAGTTGACCTGTGAAGACCTGCGCGTGCTGCTGGGCGTGAAGGGCAAGCCGACTTTTCAGCACAGCGTGTTTTATCCAAAGGCGATTCCGCAGTACAACCTCGGGTATGGCCGGTACCGGAAGTCCATGAGCGACCTTGAGGCCAAAGCGCCGGGACTGTTCTTGGCAGGCCACTACCGCGACGGCGTGTCACTGAGCGATTCGATCGTCTCGGGATGCAACGTGGCAGACCGAATCGAAGCCTTTTGCCGCACGCTTAGGCACGACCCGAAAGACGAGCGCGCCCAGGTAACATGAAAGCCGCGCTACTGGTCAACCTGGGTTCGCCGGACTCCCCTTCTGTTGCGGACGTGCGCCGCTATTTACGCGAGTTTCTCATGGACGGACGGGTGTTGGATGTGAATTGGCTGGTTCGGTTCTGCGTGGTCCATTTTGCCATCCTGCCCTCGCGGCCGAAACAGTCCGCCCACGCCTACCAGTCGATCTGGACCCCGGCCGGGTCGCCACTGATCGCCATCAGCCGGAATGTTCGCGACAAACTCCAGCAAAGAATGAGCGTCCCGGTCGAGTTGGCGATGCGCTATCAAAACCCCTCTATCGAGAACGCGGTGCGCAGCCTTTCGCACAAGGGGGTCGATGAAGTACTTCTGATTCCTTTATTCCCGCACTTTGCGATGTCGAGTTTCGAGACGGCCGTGGAACGGGTGAAGGAAGTCACTGCGAAACTGGCGCCACAGATAAAAGTGCAAGTTCAGCCGCCATTTTACGAGCAGCCCGATTACATTACCGCGCTGGTGGGAAGTTCCTTGGAGTTTCTGGCCCGGGATTACGATCATCTGCTGTTCAGTTTTCATGGGCTGCCCGAACGCCACATGCGCAAAGCCGATCCCACTGGGAACCACTGCCTGGCCGCTGTGAATTGCTGTCAAACGGCCAGCCCTGCCCGCGCAACCTGTTATCGCGCGCAGTGTTTTAAAACCGTGGAGGCTTTCGCCGCGAAGGCGAATCTTCCGCCCGGGAAGTATTCGGTTTCATTTCAGTCCCGGCTGGGGCGCGAGCCGTGGCTCAAACCTTACACCGACCATGAATTGCCCCGCCTGGCCCAGAGCGGCATCAAACGCCTGCTCGTGATCTGTCCGGCATTTGTCTCCGATTGCCTGGAGACACTTGAGGAAATCGGCATCCGCGGCCGTGAAACCTTTCTCAGCGCCGGCGGCACTGAACTTACTCTGATCCCGTGCCTGAATGAGCACCCGCTTTGGCTCGATGCATTGGAAAAGATGGTGGCGCAATTTGCGAAACCTGCTGCTGAGGCAGCACCGAAGGCGTAGCGCAGATTTTCAATCTGCTGTATCGCCGATTTCCAATCGGCTGGCCATCCGACCGCGAAGGTCTTTGGAAGTGGAAAAAACGCGTTAGCTCCGGAGATTGGCAGGTCAAAAACCTGCAAGATAACCGATTGAAAACCTGCGCTATGCGCGAGCGAAGGCAGGCCGAAGCGGTTCGACCAGGATGACCCGGGCCAATTGCTCGCTGATGGCGAGCCTGGTATTGCAAACCTGGCAGATGAAGTTGGCCTGGCTGGTCAGCAGCCGGATGATCTGGTCCTCGCAGAAACCCAGTTCGCGTAGGCGGTTCTGCATTTCTGGCGACGCGCACAGTTGTTTGATGCGCACCGCTACGCCGGCCTTGACCCGGCTTAAGGGACAAACTTCGCAGCGTGCATCTTCCCGGCGCTCTCTTACATCGGCCTGTGTCCAGTTCATATCAACTGGCTAAACTGTCGGACTTGCGACCGATTCTCACTACACCGATTTTGTCATTTGGTTGTCAAAAATTGCGAGCGATCGGGAGCGATGGCTTAGTGAAGGATGGCGGGAATGCGGCCGCCTCGGGCGCGCTCCGCCCCGCGCGCAAGTCCCCATTCAACTGAATTAACCCATTGGCTATTTAACCTTGCTGTCTGGAAAACCCATTTCCTCCACAAAGACCTCCTGAAAGCGCGGGTCTCCGTTCAAAGCGACATGCCTGATTTTGGCCAGGATTTCGGGATAGGCGCCGTCGTTTTCAGGCAACGTGAACAAAGCGCCTTTGTCCGAGGGGGAACAGCTCAATGTCGACGAGATCGGTCATTTAGGGTGACAGGTAGAACTTGAAACGTGAAATGAAAACTGCGATAAGCCAGCACGTTCAGGTCCCACAAACCGCCGAAACGCAGTTTACGTTTCACGCATCACGCGTCACTTCATCGTTGTATCCGATAAAACTGCGCTGGCCCATTGACCGGAACAGTGGCACGAAAAACTCCCGGGCTTACCTGGGCCACGCTCGCGCCCGGCGCGCTCGAATAGGGCCCTGCAACCGCCGGGGCGCCGAGCACGGTGAAAGCGGTAAAGGAATCCCCTGTGGCGCCGGTGAAGTTAAGTGTAACCGTTCCACCGGACACGCTCAGGGCGGTGATGTAGGGCCGTTGAGGCGGGAGCGAGGATTTGCGGATCACCTTGTAGTATTGCATCGAGCCGTTCGTGGGGAGTGTCGCTCGGAAGACACCCGAACCCAGCGAGGTGATGCTGGCATTAACAGAGGCATACGGACCGGTAACGGAGGGGGCACCTAACACCAGGAAACTCGAGGGCGAATCGTCGGGCAGCGCCGTGAACGTAATCGTCACTGTCCCCGCCGAAACCGTAATGTTCGTGATTTCGGGCGGCGGCAGGGCCGGCACTTGCACGGCCGGAAGAGCGAACGTGGTGGCGCGGTTCGTGCCCGGCGGCGAGAAGACGCGCCAGAGCCCGAGCCAATTATCTATATAATAGACGTTGCCGACGGCGTCCCAGGCGCAATCGGTATCCTGGT